>Ga0209751_10001085_pt1 | contig 28440 bp, 28 predicted proteins | sample RifCSP13_1_FD_184019 | JGI IMG/M metagenome (GOLD analysis project Ga0209751, IMG submission 184019) | Soil microbial communities from Rifle, Colorado - Rifle CSP2_sed 13_1 (SPAdes) (version 2) | ecosystem: Environmental > Terrestrial > Deep subsurface > Rock core/Sediment | place: Rifle...
AATGCTATGGCGGGCTCGGAGGCGCGCCCGGAGCCTCGGGCGGTTGCGGCGGCGCGGGCGGTTCGTCTTCCTCGGGATGGCCCGCGTGCTCCTCGTGGTCCGCGTGCTCTTCGCGGCTCCTCTTGCCGAGCGGCCGACGCTCGCGGACCTCCGCGGACTCGTGGACCCGAAGCTCGAGGGCCTCGACGACCCCGACGCGGCAGTGCGGACCGATGGAGACCTCCCCGCCGCGCACGTAATTCGCGGTCGTGCATTCAAGGTACACCTCCTCGCCCTCAATCCGGTCCGCGACCAACTCGCACGCGCCCCGGAAGAACCCGCCGGGCCGGCGGACGTTGATCTCGCGGGACTTGATCACGGGGATTGAAACCTCCCCGCCGAGCTCGATTCGCGTCTCATGGGCCTCGAGCATGCCGCTGACCTTCGCGGCGCCCGCGAGGTGGACCTCGTGGGCCTTCACGTCCCCTTCGACGTGAAGGCTCCCGCGGAGATGGACTTCGTGGCCCTCGATGCCCTTCCCCACGGAGAGGCTGCCGGCGCTGTGGAGCTCGTGCGCGCGGAGGGTTCCGTTCACCTTCGCGGACCCCGCGGACTTGAACTCCTGAACCGTCACGTTCCCTTCGAAGACGCACGACCCAGCGACCTTTGCGACCCGGGCCTCGAGGTCGCCGACGACGCGCCCGGATCCCGCGGTCTTGAACTCCTGCGTCCGGAGAGGGTTCCCCTTCACGACGCCGGAGCCTGCGATCTTCACGGAGCCTTCTGTCGTCTGCACGGTGCGGCCGAACTCGGAGAAGTCGATATTGCGGAGCGCGGGCTCGACAGATTCCCGGATCTTTCGCTCGATATCGGGGATGTTTCGGATCACGGGTTCGATCGCAGCGCGGATCGTCCGTTCGAGGGACCGGGCGAACGCCTCCGCCGCACGGCTCGCGTCCTCCGCGGCCCGGCTGGCGTCCTCCGTCGCGCGACCCGTCTCCTCGGCGACCCTCGCCTCCTCGGGCGGGGACTCCGGGACTTCCTCGGGCTCGTTCTCGTACCGCGCTTTGATCTCGAGGTACGTCTTCTCGGTGATCTCGCCACGGGCGAGCCGTTCCACGAGCCGTCGCAGGATTTCGGACTTCTTCATCGGAGCACCGAACCGAGTGGGGCTCGGAACTTTGTGTCCAGGTAGACGGTCACGTCCACCCGGGGCTTGACCGACTTGTTGCCGTCCATGGTGATTACACCATCGACCGGGTATTTAGGCGAGATTCAAGGGAGGGGGCGAGAGCGTCCACCGCTCGGAGGACAACATCAACCCGCGGGTTGAAGAAGGTTGATTTGGGCGGCGGGCCATCGCGCGCCGTGGCCGACGACCCTCTGGAGATTGTGAGGATTTCGGCGACCCCGACCCGCCTGCAGATCCTCAAGCTCCTCCAGCAGGGATTCGACCACCCCGAGGACCTCGCCGCGAAGATGAAGGTCCGGCGCCAGGCGATCGACAAGCACCTCGCGGAGCTGTTCGAATGGGGCCTCGTCGACCGCGCGGCGGTGTTCCCGCCCACGGGACGACCCCGCATCGTGTACCAGATGACCCAGCGAGGGAAGGATCTCGTCGACGTCCTCGAGCAGGCTGCGATGGAGTACCGGAAGACCTTCCGCGGGGACTTCGAGCGGGAGTTGGAGGCCCTCGAGGCGAAGCTCGCGGCGGGGGAGATCGCGGAGGAAATGTACTTCAAGAAACGGAATGAGATCGAGACCCGGTATCGGTGGGTCCTCCGGCCCGGAATCGATTGAGTCGCGAATCCGGACTCGTGTTCACACGCGCTGTTGCTGCTGGTGAACCGCCTCGTCGAGCGTGATGTCCCCGCGCGCGACCGCGACGGCCAGTCCCGTAGAGATCGTGACCTTGCCATCGCTCTTCACGCGACTCCGGCGCTGGATCTCGCGAACTTCCCCGGGCGTGGGCGTGATGTCGTACGGCGGCGTCGCGCGGACGCCCGCCACGAACGCGATCTTGATCGCCGCATCGATGTCCGGCGTGTCGGTGCGGTCGGTCGTCCCTGCCTCATCGACGATCTCCGCCACGAGACCCTCGCGGGCGAGCGCGTTCAGGATTCGGTTCCGGTTCGTGCGGTCCCCGTGGCCCACGCGAATCCGGTGGCGGGTCGACGGGTAGTTCGCAATCGCCTGCCGCACGATCCGGACGACGGCCTCCGGGGAGCCCGCGAGGCGGGTGTCGAGGACGCGCCCATCGCCGACGATCGCAACGCCTGGGGCCGCGCCGGGATCGATCCCGACGAGGAGCTCCTCCCACTCCGTCTTCCCCGCGAGGACCTGGAGCGCCTTCGCGATCGCGCTATCCACGTCGTCGTCCGCGATCACGTGGGCCCGACGCACCTGGGGCGCTTCCACGGGCGACGTGATCACGGCTCCGACGTTCTCGGGAATTTTTCGGGCGTCGGACAGGGTGACGAACGGGATGTGGCGGGTCTTCAGCGCGGCGACGAGGTCGTGGTAGAGCCGAAAATCTTCCGTCAGGACCCCGAGGACCTTCCGCATCCACCGGGAGAAACCCTCCCGGTTCCTAAAACGTTTGGCGTCGGTGGAGGAACGCGCGACGTATTCCCGGGGATGAGTATGAGTTTCGATAAGCGTTCCATAAGCCATTCATATCGAGACAGACGATTATGATTGCCGATTTCGGAGTGAGACCCTGGGGGAAGGCTCAACGGGGACCGACCGGTCCTCCGTGATGCGGGACGTCGTCGTCGTACTGATCGTGGCCGGCGGCCTCCTCGGGTTCTACGCATTCTTCAAGGCCGTCTCGCTCCTCGCGGGGCTCCCGTTCCCATAGCCCCTCATCGGAGCTTGTCAAAAAACGACTTCGGCCGTTTCGTGTATTCGCCCAGGAGATCGTCGAGCTTTTCGAGGAGACGCTTTTCCTCCGCCGTGAGCCGCTGCGGCGTGACGACAAGGATTCGCACTAGAAGATCGCCCCGGCGGCCCGTCTCGAGGTCAGGCACGCCTTTTCCCCGGAGCCGGAGGAGGGTGCGGGTCTGCGAGCCCGCCGGGACGCGGACTTTCGTCCCGCCTTCGAGCGTCGGAATTTCGATCTCCGCACCGAGGGCCGCCTGGGAGAACGTGACAGGCATGTCGAGGACGAGGTCGTGCCCATTCCGCTTGAGCAGTGAGTGCTCCTCCTCGCGGACGACGACGTACAAGTCCCCGGGACGCGCGCCCGGATCGCCGGCCTCGCCCTTCCCCGGGATTCGCAACCGAAGTCCGTCCGTTGCCCCACGCGGAATCTCGACCTGGAGCGTGGAGGTCGTCTCGAGGCGGCCCGCGCCGCCGCACGTCGCGCACGCGACCTCGGGCCACTGGCCCCGCCCGCCGCAGCGCGGGCACGCCGTGATGCTGATGAACTGTGTGTAGCCCCGGGTCTGGGACCGCTTCACCTGTCCCTCGCCGCGACACTCCGGGCACCTGACGAGCTTCCCGCCTCGGGCGCCGCTCCCGTGGCACGCCTCGCACGGGCCGACCCGCGGGATCCGGAGTTCCCGCCGCGTCCCGTGGAGGATCTCGTCGAGGGACACGTCGACCTCCGCCTGGAGATTCCGCCCCGGACCGGGGCCCCGGGAGCGCGGGCGGCCTCCAAAGAACTGCTCGAACAAGCTCCCGCCGAACGGAGAGCGGCCACCGAAGAACGAGGAGAACACGTCCCGCCCCAATATGTCCTCGAGATCCGCGACGTGCGTGAAGCGGGACCAGTCGAAGTCCTGCCCGCCCCAGACCTGCTGCCGGAGGCCCTCGTGGCCGTACGCGTCGTAAAGCTTCCGCTTCTCCTCGTCAACGAGGACCTCGTACGCCTCGGAGAGCTCCTTGAACCGCTCCTCGGCCTCGTTCTTGTCCCCTTTCGCCATGTCGGGGTGGTACTGCTTCGCGAGCCGCCGGTAGGCCCGTTTGATCTCGTCCTTCGAGGCGGCCCGGGGAACCTCGAGGACCTCGTAGTAGTCCCGCTTCGGCATGCTCGACTGCGATTCCCGCCACGTACCTCAGGCTTTCTACTCGTCGACTTCCTTGAAGTCCGCGTCGACGACCTTCTCCCCGCCGTCAGGGGACGATGGTTCCCCGCCCGACGGCGGCGGCGTCGCCGTCGCCTGGGACTTCTGGTAGATCTCGAGGCCAATCTTCTGCGCCTCGCTCTTCAGGGCCTCGACTGCCTTCCGGAGCGTCTGGATGTCGTCTGCGCCGAGGACCTTCCTCAGGTCCTCGACCTTCTCCTGCACGGCCTTCTTCGTCGCCTCGGAAATCTTGTCCCCCATCTCGCGGAGCATCTTCTCCGTCGCGTAGATCACTGAGTCCGCCTCGTTTCGGGTCTCGACGAGCTCCCGTCGGCGGCGATCCTCCTCCGCATGGGACTCCGCGTCCCCCACCGCTCGGCCGATCTGGTCCTTCGACATCCGTTGCGGTGCGAGGATCGTGAGCTTCTCCGTTTTCCCGGTCCCCTTGTCCGTCGCCGCGACCGTGAGGATCCCGCTCGCATCGATGTCGAACGTGACTTCGATCTGCGGGACGCCGCGCGGCGCTGGTGGGAGGCCCGCGAGGTAGAACTTCCCGAGACTGATGTTGTCCCCCGCCATCGCCCGCTCACCCTGAAGGACGTGGACCTCGACCGTCGACTGGCCGTCCGCGGCGGTCGTGAAGATCTCCGACTTCCGCGATGGGACCGTCGTGTTTCGCTCGATGAGTCTGTGGAACACGCCGCCGAGAGTTTCGACGCCGAGAGAGAGCGGCGTGACGTCGAGGAGGAGGATGTCCTTCACCTCGCCGCTCAGGATGCCACCCTGGATCGCGGCGCCAAGGGCGACGCATTGCATCGGGTCGACCCCGCGCTCCGCCTTGCGGCTAAGGATCTTTTCGAATCGCTCCCGCGCGACGGGCATCCGGGTCGGGCCGCCGACAAGGATCGCGTGGTTTACGTCCGTGTACTTCCAGTCCGCATCCTGGAACGCCTGGCGGATCGGCGCCTCGAGGCGTCCGAGCACGGGCTCGATGAGCTCCTCGAGCTTCGCGCGCGTGAACCGCTTCTCGAGGTGGAGCGGTCGGTCGCCCTTGTTCGCGAGGAATGGGAGGTTCAGCGTGGTCTCGAGCGTGCTCGACAGCTCGATCTTCGCCTTCTCCGCGGCGTCGCGGACGCGCTGCATCGCCTGCCGGTCGTTCGAGAGGTCGACACCGTGCTCCCGGCGGAACTCGTCGACGAGCCAGTGAATGAGGGCGTTGTCCATGTCCATCCCGCCGAGCGCGGTATCGCCGCTTGTCGAGACGACCTCGAACACTCCGTCGCCCATCTCCATGAGCGTGACGTCGAAGGTCCCGCCACCGAGATCGAGGACGCAGATCTTGCCCTCCCTCTTTTTGTCCAGGCCGTACGCAAGGGCCGCAGCGGTCGGTTCGTTCACGAGCCGCAGAACCTCGAGCCCCGCGATCTGGCCCGCGTCCTTCGTCGCCTGTCGCTGGTTGTCGTTGAAGTACGCGGGGACCGTAATCACGGCCTGCTTCACAGGCTCGCCGAGGAATGCCTCCGCGTCCGTCCGGATCTTGCGGAGAGTCATCGCGCTAATCTCCTGCGGCGTATGGGACTTGCCGTCGATTACAACCTTGAAGTCCGTGCCCATCTTGCGCTTGATTTGCATGATCGTGCGCTCGGGATTCAGCACGGCCTGGCGCTTCGCGGGTTCCCCGACGAGGATCTGCCCGTCCTTCGTGAACGCGACGACGGACGGGAACATCTTCCCGCCGTACGTCGAGCCTTCCGCGCTCGGGATGATCCTGGGCGTTCCACCTTCCATGTACGCGGCCTCGGAGTTCGTCGTCCCGAGGTCGATGCCGATGATCTTACCCATGGTTCTCACCTTCTTTTCGCACGACGATGACCTGTGATGGTCGGATGACCTTCATGTGAAATCGGTAGCCCTTCCGGACGATCTCCTTGATCGCGCCGTCCGCGAGTCCGGCGTCGTTGACTTGGTGCAGGCACTCGTGGAGGTACGGATCGAACGTCTCGCCGGCAGTAGGGATCTCCTCGAGGCCCACCTCTTGGAGAACCTTCCACAGGTTCTCCCGCACGAGCGCGTAACCCCGGTCCGCCTCGCCCGGGGTGGATGCGATTGCCGCGTCGAGGTCGTCGAGGATCGGGAGGAGGCGGGACACGAGCGCCTCGTTCGCGTACCGAACGATCTGGTCCATGTCGCGCTCCGTCCGCTTCCGCGTGTTCTCGAGCTCCGCCCGAAAGTATTGGACGCGGGTGAGGAGCTCCTCGGCCTGCTTCCGGGAGGCCTCGAGCTCCGCCTGGAGCGCCGCGGGGTCTCCGGCGGCGGGGACCTCTTCCGCCTTCTGCTGTTCGACCTTCTCTGCCATTGCTCCTCACCTCACGAAGACCCGACGAGCGCGGTCCGCCTTCTCCAGGACGACGTCGAGGACCCCGTTCTTATACGTGGCGATGATCGAGTCGACGCGGACGGGCGCGGGAAGCTCGACTTCCCGGTGGTACCGCCTCAACGGCGAGCTCGCGCTCACGACGAGAGTCGTCTGAGTGGCCTGCAAGTCGATGTCCGCGCGGCTGACGCCCGGAAGTTCGATCGTCACGAAGATCGAGTTCGGGCTTTCGATCAGGTCCGTCGTCGGTTCGCCCTCGCCGAGGTTCTGGACCACGGGCGCGGGTTCATCGCCCGCACGGAGGATCCGAATAGCGGAGGACCCGGCCGGGAGGGCAACGGCGCGTTCGAGCCGCTCCATGACCTTCCGGAACGCGTCCGGCCAGGAACCCCAAACGCCACCAGTTTCCTCCTCGGCCATGGGACCCTCCCAGGGCCCGCGATGGGGCCCTAGAATTCCTCGCCTTCGCCGCCGTCCTCGCCGCCCTTTGGGCCGCCAGCACCCTTTCCGGTGCCGCCCGTCTTCGCGGCGATCACGTCGTCAATCCGCAGGATCATAACCGCGGCGTCCGTCGCGGACGAGATCGCTTGGCTGCCCACACGGATCGGCTCCACGACATTTTCCTTCTTCATGTCGGAGACCTTGCCCGTGAAGACATTCACGCCCGCGGTCCGGTTCCCCTTCTTGTGCTGCTTGCGGAGCTCGATGAGGGTGTCAATTGGGTCTAGGCCGGCGTTCTCCGCGAGAGTCCGTGGGATAACCTCGATCGCATCCGCGAACGACTCCATCGCGATCTGCTCCCGGCCGCCCACGCTCGACGCGTAGTCCCGGAGCCCGAGCGCGATCTCTGTCGCGGACGCACCGCCGCCCGTAATCACCTTGCCGTCCTCGACCGCGCACGCGACGACACTTTGCGCGTCCTCGAGGGACCGCTCGACTTCGTCGACGACGTGCTCCGTACCACCGCGGATGAGGATCGACACGGCGCGCGGGTTCTTGCAGCCGGTAACGAACGTCATCTGATCGTCGCCGATCTTCTTCTCGTACACGAGTTTCGCGTTGCCGAGGTCCTCCTTCGAGAGTTCGTCGAGCTTCGTGACGACCTTTCCGCCCGTCGCCTTCCCGAGCTTCTCCATGTCGGACTTCTTGACCCGGCGCACCGAGTAGATGCCCTCCTTCGCCAGGAAGTGCTGTGCGAGGTCATCGATGCCCTTCTGGCAGAACACGACGTTCGCGCCGGACTTCTTGACGGTCTCGACCATCCGGCGGAGCATGTTCTCCTCCTCGGAGAGAAAGGCCTGAAGTTGGCTCGGGTCCGTAATCTCAATCTTCGCGTCGATCTCGGTCTTCTTCACCTCGAGGGCAACGTCGATCAGCGCGATCTTCGCGTTGTCCACCTGAGCGGGCATGCCCGGGTGCACGCGCTCCTTGTCAACGATAATCCCTTCGACGAGGTTCGTGTCCGCAATCGAACCGCCCTGCTTCTTCGTGATCTGAATGTCGTCGTCATCGACGTAGTAGGAGCCGTCCGCCCGGCGCTCCGCAACGGTCGTGACGGCCTTCACGACGATGTCCGCCAGGTGGTCCTTGTGGCCGCTTGCGGACTTCGAGGCCATCGCTGTGGTCGCGACATTCGTCAGGATCTGCGTGTCCTTAATCGTGACCTTTGTGGCGACCTTCTCTAGGATCTCGCGGGCCTTGTCCGCCGCGAGGCGGTACCCGCTCGCAATCACGGTCGGATGGATGTTCTGGTCGATGAGGTCTTCCGCCCTCTTGAGCAGTTCCCCCGCCAAAATCACGGCGGTCGTCGTCCCGTCACCGGCTTCCTCATCTTGGGTCTTCGCGACCTCGACGAGCATCTTCGCGGCCGGGTGCTCGATGTCGATCTCCTTGAGGATTGTCACGCCATCGTTCGTGATGACGACATCCCCGAGGGAATCGACGAGCATCTTGTCCATGCCGCGCGGGCCAAGGGTGCTGCGCACAGCATCCGCCACGGCCTTCGCGGCGGCGATGTTGTTGAACTGGGCGCCCTTGCCTCGGTCCCTTCGCGTTCCTTCTTTCAGTACATAGATTTGCGTACCTGCAGGCATCATAAGTTACTCCTCCGTTACCTGGAGCGCCGCTATCTAAGAATGAGCTTCTATATAAGCGTTTCTCGGGGATAGGCCACGGGCTCTCCCGACACGGGCGCTGCGCACGTCCGTCAAGGGTCAGGGCGACGCGCTGACAGGCGGCGCCTCATCCCGGCGAGTCGCCGTTCGCCCGAGAAGGCTTCCCCACTGCCCGACGGCCTTCACGACGTCATGCGCGCTGAGGACGCCAACGATCTGCCGGCCGTTGAACACGGCGAGGTGCCGGAGGTTCCCGCGCTTCATGAGACGCGCGGCGTACGCGAGGGGCACGCCCGGCGTCACGACGACGAGGGGCGCGACCGCGGTTTCGCGGACCAGCGTGGTTGCGGGATCTTGGTTCCGGGCAATCGCGTCGACGATGTCCGTCGACTTGATGATCCCGAATGGCTCCTCCTTCCCCTCGGGCCGGACGATCAGGCTATTCACCCGCGCGTCCGCCATCCGTTTCGCGGCGGCTTGCAGGTTCGCGTCCTCCTCGATCTCGAGGACGTCCGTGGACATCGCGTCGCGGACCTTCACGATCTGTGCCATTGACTAACAATAGCGCGATGTCCGGAGAAAGCTCCTCGGTGCGTACAGTACGTTCTGAAGAAAGGACCGAGAGAAATCCCCGGGACCACGACGACTAGAGAGCGACGGGCGATAGTTCTATATCCGCGGGTCAGGTGAACAGACCGTGAAGGACCTGCTTCATGAAGTCGCGGACGCGGTCCAGGCCTCGATCCACGAGCGGATTGATGATCCGTCCGAGGTCGTCGGCATGGGGGCGGACGGCACGCCGACGCAGAAGATCGACGCCATCGCGGAGCAGGCCGTGTTCCGGCTCCTCGAGTCCCGCGGCCTCCATTACACGGTCGTGAGCGAGGAGGCGGGGCGCGTTGAGGCTGAGGGAGAATGGACCCTCGTTCTCGATCCGATCGACGGAACCCACAACGCGATCCGCGGTGTGCCGGCATACGCCGTCTCCGTGGCCGCGTGCCGACGGGCCCCGAACGGCAAGCGGGAGCGGCTCTCGGACGTCACTTCGGGCCTTGTCCGGGACCTCGTGAGCGGTCACACGTATTACGCGGAGCGAGATGGAGGAGCGACATTGAACGGCCAGCCAATCCGGGTGCGCCGACCCTATCGGCCGAACGACACTGTGTTCGACGTGTACCTCGGCGAAAAGGCGCACCCGAGAGGCTCGGAGGTCGCGAGGATCGCGCGGCGGGTCCGGAACCTCGGTGCGGCGTCCCTCGACCTGTGCCTCGTCGCGCGGGGCGCGGTGGACCTTTATTATCTCCATAGTACTGAGGTCGGCCACGAGCTGCGGGCCATGGACATCGCCGCGGGAACCTTGGTCGTGCGCGAGGCCGGCGGAAACGTCGTCGACCTCGACGGCCGGCCCCTCGACATGCCGATGGACCCCAAGTCCCGGTCGAACGTAATCGCGTACGGGGACGAGCAGGTCCTGGAGCTGATCCGATGAGAATCGGCCTCACCGCGAACCCGAGGATCCCGGGAACCGCGGACCTCTGTACCCGGATTCTGAAGAAAATTGGCACGACGCATGAGGTCCTCCTCGAACAGGAGATCGCGAAAACGCTCGGGAACCCCGGGCATCTCCTCCGGGACATCAAGGTCGACCTCATCCTCGCGGTCGGCGGCGACGGGACGATCCTGCGCGCATTCCAGCTCAACGACGCCGAGGTCCTCGGAATCAACAGCGGGTCCCTCGGCTTTCTCGCGGAAATCTACGGAGCCGAAGTCGACGCGTACCTTGCGAGGGTGCTCCAAGGGGACTACCGAATCCAGGAGCGGATGCGGCTCCGTGTGGAGGTCAACGGACGGCGCCTCCCAGACTGCCTGAACGAAGCCGTCGTGCACACGGCGCAAATCTCGAAGATCCGCGCGTTCGAGATCCGCGTCGACGGCCAGGTCGCGGAGAATGTGCGGGCCGATGGAGTGATCCTGGCGACGCCTACGGGTTCCACGTCGTACGCGATGTCCGCAGGCGGGCCGATTGTCGACCCACGCGTCGATGCAATCATCGTCGCCATAATCGCACCGTTCAAGCCGTCCGCGCGACCGATCGTGTTCCCGCCGGCGAGCTGGGTCGAAGTGAAGCTCGCGAAACCGAAAGAATGCCTCCTCGTGCTCGACGGCCAGCAGGAGGTCCCGCTCCAGGGGACGGAAGACATCCGCGTGACCCGGAGCGAGCGGCCCGCGCGGTTCATCCGATTCCGCGACGACTTCTACCAGAGGATTGAACAGAAGCTCGCGAAACCGTGAGAGCATGGCGCTGTTCCAGCGACCAACGGCGATCCGCCGGAAGACGCTCCGGATGATCCGCGAGGCCTCGAAGGACGCGTACCCGAATGAGTTCGGCGCGATCCTCCGCGCGGAGAGCGGCGTGATCACGGAACTCCTCCTTGTGCCGGGGACGATCGGCGGGAAGCGGCACGCAATCTTCCAGCTCCACATGCTCCCGCCGGACTTCTCCGTCGTCGGCACGGTCCACTCCCATCCGAGCGGCGTGTTCGAGCCATCGGACGAGGACCTCCACCTGTTCAGCAAGTTCGGCGGGGTCCACATCGTCGTCGGCTATCCGTACCGCGAGACGACGTGGGGCGCATGGGACCACGCCGGGCGGCCCGTCACCTTGGAGGTCGTCCCCTAGGCCGCAGCGCGTCGAGCCTCGACCGCGTCCCGGTACACCTGCTCAATCCGATCCGTGATGAGCTCGATTGAGTAGTTCCGCTCCGCCGTCTCCCGCCCGCGGCGGCCCATCGCCGCGCGCTGCGCATCGTCCGCGAGGAGAGCACGGATCTTCAGGGCGAGATCCTCGGGGTTCACGGGATCCGCGAGGAGCCCCTCCACGCCGTCCTGGATCACCTCTCGCACGCCCGGGATGTCGCTCAAGACGACCGCCTTCCCAGAAGCCATCGCCTCGAGCGCGACGATGCCGAACGCCTCGAGGCGCGACACGGAGGGAAGGACGAACAGATCGCACGCGGCGTAGTACGTGGACAGTCGGTCCGGGAGCGCGGGTCCTGGGAACCGCACGCGGTCCGCGACACCGGTCCGCTGCGCGAGCCGCTTGAATGCGTTCAGCTCCGTCCCGCCGCCGACGAGCAGGAATTTCGCGTAGGGCACGTATCGCGCGGCCTCGATGAGGTTCTCGATTCCCTTGTGTGCGTACATCCGGCCGACGAAGAGGACGAGCGACTCATCGTCCCGGATCCCGTGGAGCTGGCGGACGGGACCGCCGTCGTTTCCCGGGTGGAACCGGTGCACATCGACAGGGTTCGCGATCACGACGGGGTTGTACCGCCACACCGCGCGGCTCGTCGCCGCGTACGTGCTCGTCGACATCACGATCCGGTCCGCGCGTCGGGTCGTCGAGTATCCGAGGGTCGAGCGGTACAAGGACTCGACGATCGGACCGAAGATCGACGGGACCTCGATGTCGCAATGGTACGTGACGACGAACGGAAGGCCACGACGCCGGCTCGCCTTCGCCGCGTAGTACGCGGAGAGCGGCGGCGGTGAGTGCGCGTGCACGACGTCCGCGTGGAGGGACTCAATCGCTCGCTTCGTGGCGGGCGCGATCGGCGTCCGCAACATGACGCTGCGGGTCTTCACGCGAACGATCCGGAGGCCCTGCCAGTCCTCCCGTTCCGGGAGGCTCCGGTCATAGCGGCTCGTGAGGACCGTCACGTCGTGGCCGCGGCGGGCGAGTTCCCTCGAGATCGAGGCGACGTGCGTCTCGACGCCCCCGATGTGGGGCCGGAACCATGGAGAGACTTGGGCGATGCGCATGTCGGCCGCTCAGTAGATCCGGCTCCGGGGCGCGATCACGCCGCGCACGACCGCGCCGGGACCGATGAACGTCTCCTCGCCGATCACGGTGCCGACGTCGAGCGACGCGTTGATCCCTGTCTTCACGTCGTCGCCCATGATCACCCCGAGCTTCCGGAGGCCGGTATCGACGAGCTCTCCCCGCCACGGGACCTTCACGGTCTGCTCGTCGAGCCGGAGATTTGCGACCTTCGTCCCCGCGCCGAGGTTGCAACGCTCGCCGAGGATCGAGTCGCCGATGTAATTCTGATGGGGAACGTGAGTACCGTCCATGAGGATGCTGTTCTTCACCTCGCACGCGTTGCCGACCTTGCATCCACGGCCGATCGTCGTCGAGGGGCGCACATAGCAGTTCGGGCCGACCTCGGAGTCGCGGCCGATGATCGTCGGCCCCTTTACGTATGCACCATCAAGGACCTCCGCGCCCGGCTCGACAACAACCTCGCCGATGAGGTGCGCGCCCCGCGCGACCTCGCCCTCGATCCGGCCCTTGATCCCGCGCATGAGGATCTCGTTCGCGGCGAGGAGGTCCCACGGACGGCCGACGTCGATCCACGGGTCCGGGAGTCGGTACCCGTGGACGTCCTCCGCTTTCATCAGGGTGCGGATCGTGTCCGTGATTTCGTACTCCCCCCGCGAGGACTTCGGGGTCTTGTCGATGAGCTCGAAAATCCCGTCGGAGAAAATGTACACGCCTGCATTGATGAGGTTCGAACGCGGCGACTTCGGCTTCTCCTCGAGGGCGACGACCCGATCCCCATTGAGCTCGACGACGCCGAACGCGGAGGGGTTCGGAACCTCCGCGACCGCCATCACGGTCGTGCCGACCTTTTTGTGGAACTCGAGGAGGCCCCGCATCGCATTCGTGGACACGACGACGTCCCCGTTGACGCTCAGGAAGTCACCCTTCACATGGTTCCGCGCGAGGCCGATCGCGTGTGCGGTTCCCAGGCGCTCGTCCTGTTCCTCGTAGTCAATCCGCACGCCGAGCCGGTCCCCGTGGCCGAACGCTTCCTTCACGCGGCGGCCTTGCCAGCCGATGAGGATGGACATCTCCTGCGCCCCGGCCTCCCGCAACGCTCCGATCGTGTGCTCGAGGAACGGCTTCCCGGCGACGGGGAGCAGCGGCTTCGGCAGGTTCGCGGTGAGCGGGCGCATCCGCGTCCCCTCCCCCGCGCTGAGAATCCAAGCCTTCATGATGGCCCCGTCACCTTCGATAGGGCTAGCTCGTAAAGCTCTTTTGCCCTTGCTTCTGTGCGCGCTTCCGCGGTGATCCGAACCTTCGGCTCCGTGCCGGAGAGACGGACGAGGAACCAGCCATCCTCGAACGGGACCCGCCACCCATCAATCGTCTCGACGCGGAGGCGCATCGCGGCGAACGCGGCGTCGAGCTTCGTAAACATGGCGTCCCGTTCCGCAGGCGGGAAGGAGATGGCACCGCGGCGAATCGGATAGTGCGGGACCTGCGCGACGAGCTCCGACAGCGGGGTGTCCGCGACGAGCTTCACGAGGTGCGCCGCGGCGTAGACGCCGTCCGGGCAGAGCGCGACTTTCGGGAAGATCCACGTTCCGGACGGTTCCCCGCCAAACTCCGCGCGATGGCGGCGGACCTCCTGCGCGACGTACACGTCGCCGACGCGCGTCCGCACGACCTTCGCGCCAGGGAGCATCTCGTCGACCGCCATCGAGGTGTCCACGGGCACGACGACGGTTTTCTTCACCTCCCGCTTCGCGAACACCGCAAGGAGCTTGTCCCCTCCGACGAACTGCCCCTTCTCGTCAATCGCAACCATCCGATCGCCGTCCCCGTCGTGTGCGATTCCGAGGTCCGACTCCGTGACCCGCACCGTCTGGCGAAGGACCTCGAGATTTTCCTCCGTAGGCTCCGGATCACGACCGGGAAAGTGTCCGTCCGGCTGCGCGTTCAGTGCGGTCACGCGGCAACCCATCTCCCGAAGCAGGCGTGGCGTGATCGTTGAGGTGGCGCCGGACCCGCAGTCGACGACGACGCGGAGGTGCGTGCTCCCCAGAGTCCGAAGAATCTCCGAGACGTGGCGGTCGATGAGGTCCGAACGACTGCGCCTCGTGCCCACGCGGTCCCACGACGCATGCGCGAACCCCTTCCGCTCCAGGGCCGCTTCGATTTCCTTCTGCTGCGTCTCGTCGAACGCGACCCCGTCGGGGTTCCAGAGCTTAATCCCGTTGTACGGTGCGGGGTTGTGGGACGCGGTAATCACAGCGCCGCACTTGTATTCACGGGCCCCGCGGGCGAGGGTCGGCGTGCTGACCATTCCGGCATCCGTCGCGTCCGCGCCCGAGGCGAGGACACCCGCGATGAGCGCGGACGCGAGCATCTCGCCCGTCAATCGGGGATCGCGACCGACAAGGGTCGCGCCGTACGTGGACCCGAGGACCCGCCCGACGGCCAACGCGAGGTCCGGGGTGATATCCACGTTCGCGATCCCGCGAATCCCGGACGATCCGAACAGCCGCACAAGCGGGCTATCCGGCGGCACCACAAAATCCTTCCCGCGACGGGACGGACGGAGGTTCCCCGAAGTTCCCCGAATAATGATTATATAGACTCCTCCAGATGAGGCAATTCGGCCAGGTGTGCGGGGGCGGCTACGGAGGGAACTGCAGTGGTCATGGAACCGATTAGCATTGAGATGGCGAAGGAGAGGGCGCGGAAGGCGGGGCTGAAGCCGGGCCGAGTGAAGGGCACGGACCACGCGATTCAGTTCACGAAGGGGCGCAACACTCGGATCGAGGTCATCAGCTGGGAAGAGTTCACGGACGTGCTCAGCAAGCGACGGTTGGCGGTCTACGAATCGAGCGGCTTCATGAAGATCATGAAGAGGAAGTAGCCGGCGGCCTCTGGGGGGATCTTCTGCCCGCATCACGGGCACGCCTTCCCGCCCGAGGCGAGCCGAGGATTCCCCATACCGCAACGTTCTTGTCGGGGCCCGGAATCGCGCAGAGGACGGTGCCGGTGCGGCGGTAGCCAAGCCTGGTCAACGGCGTCAGATTCAGGGTCTGATCTCGCAGGAGTTCCCAGGTTCAAATCCTGGCCGCCGCATCCCCTTGCGGAAGCCGATTTTCATCCGTCTGCAGGAATATTAGTTGGAATGGACTCCGTGCGGGTGGCCGCAAGCATCGCGAGACCCGCGACGATGAACACGGAAGCGATCACGAAACCCGCGAGGAATCCGAAGAGATAGGCGAGCGCGCCGCCGACGATCGGGCCCAGGATCGCGCCGAACCCCTGCATCGCGTTGTAGGCGCCGACGACCGCGGATCGCTCCTCCGGTCGGGCGAGTTCCGAAACGATCGTCGATCCGCTCACGTTAATCGCGGCCCAGCAGAGGCCGACGAACGCGTGGAGGACGACGGCGACCGCGAGGGCCGTCACGAGACCCCCGGGCAGGAGCGGAAGGACGAGGAAGGAAGGGAACAGGATCGCCCGGGTCGCGGACGCGTACATCTGGACCTTCCGCCCGCCGAGGGACTGGACCCATCGGCCCACGCGGCCGTACACGAGCGCGGCGGCGACCTGGCTCGCGATGAAGACGACGAAGACGTGGGAGGTCGTCAGCCCGGCCTCGTCCCGGAGGTAGACGGGGAAAATTGTGTAAAACGCGGTGAATCCGGAGAAGAGGAGGAGGACCGTCGCGAGATACCGGTGAAGCGCGGGCGGGTATCGGTTCGGATGACCGTGGTGGTTCCGGAGATCGAGGAAGTAGAGGAGGCGCATCGGCAGGTACCGGAGCCGCTCGACCCGCCAGTGGAGGTCGACGAACGAGAGGCGGTGGCGCTCGACCTTCTCCGTCGGCTCGTCGAGCCACCGCCACGCGAGGAGCGCGGAGAGGAGCGCGAGCGCCGCACCTGCGAAGAACAGGCCGCGCATCGCGCTCGCCTCCGAGAGCGGGAGGACCCAGAGCCACGCGGCTCCGAGGGCGAGGCCCGTGATCCAGCCGATTCCGCCGATCCGGGAGAACACGGCAATCCGGGCGGCCCAGTCCGTCTCCTTTGTCGTCTCGATAATAATCACGGTCCCGACCGGTGCGCTCGCGGCCCCGAGGACGCCGACGAGGAGGTTCGCGAGATAGAAGTCCGCGACGTTCCGGCTGAAGCCCATCGCGAGGAGCGAGATCGCGAGGCCGAGGAACCCGATGAGGACGAAAACCTTCCGGCGGCGCAGGCGGTCCGAAAGGGAGCCCCAGCCGACGAACGCGGGGACGGATGCGAGGCTTGAGGCCGCGGACCGCGCCGACGTCCGCGACGGAACCGCCGAGGATGCGGGTGAAGAGCGGGATCAGTGGCGATGTCGCGCCACCCGCCATCCCGTTCGGAAGATATGCGTAGAACCAGCGGTCATCCTTCGATCGAGTGCGTCCCATCCCGGTGGGGCCGCGCATCTTCGATGAGAATATGAAAGTTTGGGCGCGTCGAGGACTGGCGAGACCTTTTATCGCGCGCCCGCGCATCTCACGGAGGATGGTCCTCCTCGTCCGCTTCGGCGAGCTCGCGCTGAAGAGTCCGTTCGTGCGGCGACAGCTCCGGGACCGGCTCGTGGAGAACATCCAAGAAATGTTCGCCGCGGACGGGATTGAGTGCCTGATTCGCGCGGACCGCGCGAGGATCTACGTCGAAGTGAACGATGTCCCCGCCGCGTCGCGCGCATTGCGCCGCGCGTTCGGAATCGTTTCGTTCAGCGACGCGCAGGAGGCGTCGAGCGATCCCGAGGAGATCGCGACGCGGGCCGTGGAGATCGCCAAGGGGCGCGTGCCGAAGGGCGGGAGCTTCGCGGTTCGGCCCCGCCGCTCGGGCACGCATCCGTACACGAGCCAGGACATCGGACGGCTCGTCGGGCGGAGAATCCAAGACGTGGAGCCCGGGGCCCGGGTCGACCTCGACGACCCGGACGTTGAGATCCACATCGAGGTCCGGGAGAACCGATCCTATCTGTTTACAGCGATTAGCGGTGGCCCGGGCGGGCTCCCGATGGGGAGCCAAGGACGCGTGCTCGCCGTCGTCGACTCGGAGGCGGGCGCGGTCGCGGCATGGCTCTCGATGAAGCGCGGGTGCAAGGTCACTGCGGCGGCACCGGAGGGGTCGAACGCGTACGAACCGCTCCGTCGGTGGGACGTGCGCCTCAAGGTCCTTCCCTGGGGACCGGACACGGGGCTCCAAGACCTTGTTCGGCTGTCTCGGTCGGAGGCCGTCGTCCTCGGATCTCGAATGAAAGACACGACCGCGACGAAGTCGACCCTCGAGGTCCCCGTATTTCATCCCGTGATAGGCCTCGACGACGCGGCACTGACGACACTTGCGGATCGCATCCGGAACGCGTGACTCACTTGCCCTTCCGGTCGTGCGCGCCGATGCTCGGGCGCACCTTCTCCGCGCCCTTCCCCTTGTACATCAGGCCGCGTCCCTTGCGGCCCGCGCTCGTGAGGCCGCGGAAGGCTCGCCCGCGATGCTGAGGCTCGCAGATCCAGTTGATCTTCCGGTCGTTCTTGATCGCGGGATGGTTCGGGTCCACGAGGATAACCTCGTAGTACTTGTGCATCCCGTCCTCGCCAATCCAGTACGAGTTGAGAACCTCGAGGTTCGGATATCGCTTCGCGGTCCGCTCCTCCGCGATCCGCTGAATCGACTTTGCCATCGTGATCTTCTTGAGGCCTCGGCGCTTCGGATGGCGGCCGCCCATCGGTCTCGGGCGCCGACGCCCGCCACGCCGCACGCGAGCGCGGACGACGACGTACCCGGGCTTCGCCCGAAATCCGAGCTCGCGCGCCCGATCGATGCGGGTCGGGTGCTCAAGACGGACAAACGCGAGACTCGCCCGCCACTCGATCTTGCGGGCCCACGTGACCTCTCTTAGAAAGCTCTTCTCCGGGACCTTCCACGCCTGCCGCACGTACCCGTACAGGTTGCGCGGTCGGACGGGTGCCTTCTCCGGTGCCTCACCCGTGATGGAGGCAGCGTCAGTGGATGCCTTCTCCTCGGCCATCGGATCACCCCTGGATTTGCAGATTCACCCGAAGGTACATTTCCCGACCAGGGTCACCGCCATCGCGGCGGTAGCGGAGTCGAAGAGGGCGGGGCTATAAAGGGTTTTGGACGGTGATCATCGACCTTCCGCGGAAGGTGGCCGGAACCCGTTCAGCTTTCACTCGAAGGCTGCGAGTCGGTCGTCGATGTCGCCTGCCGCGAACGATAGAGCCTCAGCGAGTTCACGAATCTCTCGTACTCGTCCGGGGGCAAGTCTTTCCGCAGCATCGAGAGCAGCGCCCGCCGAACGAGGAGTGCATCAACGCTTCGTCCGACATCGAGGGCGAAATCCTCGTACGCGGACTTAAGTCTTCTCCGGTCATCTTCGGTTAGCAACTCCCTCAGGCGCCATCAGTCTTAGCCCACCGGGAGATGGACCTGTCGTGCCCTTCTTGCGGCTCTCTCGCGTGTGGCCGCGTGGACAGGCCATTCGTAGCTCTGCCGGAGAAGGGAAAGTGCCTCCTTTCCATGACCATTGCCCACGATGTGAAATTTCGTCCGGAACCAATTCCATCCTTGCGTCCTCGGGGCAGATCGGGCGATTCCCCCCGGGTCTGATAGGTTTCGCCTCTCCGGGAGAATGAACACTTCGATGCGGCGTCGGGACGGCCGAACTTCTGCGAACGCCCGACCCTGTTTATCGCTCCGGAAGGCGATCCAATATCGGTTCACGCGCATCTCAATCCGGTCCCCCTTGAATCTGGCGATTCGCTGGAGTTCACGATGCCAGGTCTGAATCAGCTCGCGAGGCTCCCGCCCCGCTCGAGCCCACACGTTCATCCGACCGTCTCCTCGGATGCCTGGCGCTGTGGCTTGCGCACGATGAAGAGGTACTTGAAGCCCCGAAGGTAGAAGCCGAACTTCCGCGCGCGATGTTCCCACATCGGGTTCATTGATCGGTCGTGGCGGCGGACGACGCACACGACATCGACGGGCTCGAAGTAACGGCCGAGCATCTCGAATATGTGAAAACCGACCGGCGTGAACCGACCGCGGCGATACTCGTCGCTGATCAGCCATCCCAGGATGCGTCCGGGCTTCAGGGTCCGATGGAGCTCCTCCGCAACGTCCTCCATCACTTCGAGCCACCGCAGCGTGGCCGCTGGGATCCTCCCGAGACAGGCCGGGTCCTCGCTATACCGAATGTTGTCCGAATATGGCGGGTCAATCAAATAGAGGTCAACGGAGTCGTTGGGAATCGGGAGGTGACGGGCGTCGTTCCTAGCGATGTCTCTCCGTCGGGGGGCGATGTCAAACGCGAGGACGCGGCGACCGAGGGCTCGCGCGATGTCCTGTGTCGTGCCGGAGCCAGACATCGGGTCCACGACGAGGTCTCCGGGGCGGGTGTAGCGTCGTACGAGATTCGTCACGACGCCCGCAGGTGTGACGCCATTGAAGCGCGGATCCCCGAACGATCCGACGGCAGGGCTCTGGTACTCAAAGTCCCAGAGCGTCGTCGACTCGAGGTCGTAGTCGCGGAGCACGTCCCATCCGCGGAGGACGCGCTCGAGGTCCGTCTTCGGCGGGACGAGGGCTTGGGCCATTGTCAGAGGTTCCGAATCCACGCCGCTATATCCGTGCGAACGGCAGGGGACGTCGAAAGTGAATGACAAATCTCGCACGATGGCGGTGAAAGTACTCTCGTGAAGAGGAGACGCCATCCGGCGGCTGCAAAGCTTTACGCCTCTGCCGCATAGCCACACGTTGTGGCGTCACGGTTCACGATCGGGACCTCGTACGGCATGCTGTGCGGGATCTGGGGCTCCACGTGGCTCGCAATCCGAATCGGGCTCCAAGGCGCCCCCCCATTCCTTGCAGCCTCGCTCCGGTTCGTCGTCGCGTCCCTCACACTCCTCGGCCTCGCTGCGGTCTTCAAGTCGCGGCTCCCGAAGGGCCGCATCGAGTGGTCGCTGATCGTGTTCGTCGGGATCGTCTTGTTCACTGCCGACTACGGTCTGATCTATTGGGGCGAGGCGAACGGGGTCGCGAGCGGGCTCTCCGCAATTCTGTTCGCGACGTTCCCGTTCCAGACCGCGCTGTTCGCGCACGTCCTCCTGCGAGAGGAGGGGCTCTCCCTCCAGAAGCTCGCGGGGATCGCCCTCGGCTTCGCGGGAATCCTCGTCATCTTCCGAGGGCAAATCGAGGCCGACGTGGGCAGGACGTTCCCGATGTTTGCGATCGTCCTCGCGGCGACGTGCGCGGCCGTGAGCTCCGTGGCGGTAAAGCGCTGGGGCCACGACGTTGACGCGATCACCTTTAATGCGTTCGCGATGGGCACCGGCGCGATTGCCCTGGCGGGCTTCTCGCTCGTCGCAAGAGAGTCGTGGTTCGTACCATCCTGGCCCGAAGGGATTGGCGCGATCCTGTATCTCGCGTTCGCGGGCTCCGTCGTTACGTTCGTCGCGTACATCTGGCTTCTCAAACGAATCGAGGCGACGTCCATGTCGTACATCGCGTTTGTCACGCCGATCGTGGCGGTTCTCCTTGGCGTCACCGTCGGGGACGAGGTCCTCGACCCGATTGTGATCCTCGGCGCCGCGGTCACCCTCGCGGGGATCTATCTTTCGACGTCGAAGCGTGCGGCCGCGTGGGTCCGGGGGATGGTGAGGGCCCGCGTCGTCAGCGGTGCGTCCGGAGACCCTCCGCCAAGGAAACGCTGAACCGGGACCGCAGGTACCGCATCGTTGGATACGGCCGCGAAAGGGTTTCGAGGTGCCACGCCGCGGCCGCGTTCGCGAAGCGCAGCCGACGTGCGAGGTCCGCTCCCGCCAACATCGCCCGGATATACGCGGCGTTGAACACGTCGCCACAACCCGTCGGATTCACGGGTGAGACAGGATTCGCGCGGGCACTCTGGACGCCGGTGCGGGTGAAGGCCGTTGCACCGAGACCTCCCTGATGGACAACGACCTCCTTCGCCCCCATCGAGAGGAGTGTTTCCGCGGCATCTTCGACCGGCGACCGGCCCGCGACTCGAGTGATCTCCTCCTCGTTTCCGAAGAAGACGTCAGCGTGCGGGAGCACCGCGAGCACGGCGTCGCGCCGGTGCTGAGGCCATCCCATAGGATCCGTGGACACGTCTAAGGACGTCGTCGCTCCCGCGGTATGAGCTCGCTGGAGTAGCTTCTTCGATGGCGGGCCGAGGAGCCGAGTCGCCCACCAGTACCCCGCCCGATGGACGTGACGGGCCGCTCGGATCCATGGCACGGGGACATCCGAGGGCCGAAGGTCGGCATTCGCGCCGAGGGACGTGACGAGATGGCGCGTCCCATCGGTGAACGTGAGCGCGACCGTCATGCCGCTCGGCTTCGCGGGGGAGATGTGGAGCCGCGTGCTGATCCCCGCGGAACGATACGCCCTCCGTAGGATGTCGCCCGCCCAGTCCCGCCCGACACAGGCGACGAGACCGGTCCGACCCCCGAGTGCACGAAACGCGAGGGCGAAGTTCGTCGCGTTCCCGCCGGGAACGTGCGCGAACCGCTCGACGTGCGACTGTCGGTCGCCGAGGCCCGGAGGCACCGGCGGCGTGACGATGTCGAGGATTGCATCGCCGACCGCGAGGGCATCGAACCGCGTGGCGGGCACGTCGCCCGCATCCCCGAGGGGCTACTCAAGTCTGCGCGCGTCACTCCTGCCAGAGGCCCTGCCGCTTTAGCTCCTCCACGACGAGCTTGTAGTCCGCGGGTCGCCCACACGCCGGGCAGAAAATCGAGCCATGGGCATCGCGCACGGGGTTCGGGCCCTCCCAGCCGCAGAACCGGCACATCGCGTCGAGCGCGGACGTCACAGGAAGTCCTCCAGCGTGAGCTTCTTCTCCGTTCTCCGGAGATCGACCTTCTTCGGCGCCTGCTCCTCGAAGTTTCCGTGGAACAGGTTCGCCTGGACCGTGCCCATAAGGAGGGCCTTCTCGTCCCAGCCGTAGACTTCCGAGATGTACGCGAGGGTCTGCGCGACGCGGCGCGCGTAGTAGTCCCAGTCCGGCTTGAACTCAAACGGCCTCCCGGAGATGTACGGCTCGACGTGCATCGGAGATTTCTTCGCGTCGACGACGATCCACGACACCTTCATTCCGGGCACGACTTCGTACCCGAGATCCTTCATCTTCCGGGCGGCGAGGACGTTCGACATCGAGTCCGGGTTCACGTAGCGGCGGTCCTCCGCGACCGTTCGAGAGATCACGAGGGGCTCGAGCGGATCCCCGTCCTCCGGGATCATGTCCTGCGGAATTCGGCCCGCCTTGACCTCGCCCACAACCTCCTTCGCGAGCCGCACGGCACCCTCGATGTCGTTCCCGAGGACGCAATTGAACGCCCGCCGCTGGGCCTCGCTCTGCAAGTTGAATGCGTCCGTTCGGCGGATCTCGTAGCCGCGGACGATGAGCTCGTCCTCAACAGGCCACGCGGTCTTTGCCGCGTACCGCTTCTTCTTCCCGTGGCTAAAGAACGTGCGAAAGATCCGCTCGAGCTCCATGTTCACGTTGCCCGTGCTGAACCGCTCCGCAATCTTGCGGCCGAACTCGATCGACGTCTCCCTGTCTTTGTGCGGCGACTCGAGGAAGATGGAGTCCGTGTCGCTGTAGATGACCCGCACGCCCTCCGACTCGAGCTGAGCGATCACGGACTTCACGTTCTCCCGCGCGAACGCCGTGATGCTCGCCCCGATTTTCGGGTCCGTGAACCGGTAGAACGATGAGGCGAGGACGCCGTAGAACGCGTTCATCAGGATTTTTACCGCGAACTGGAGGCGGTCGTAGTACTCCCGCATCGTCGGGTCCGTCTCCGCCTTCATCTTCGCCTTGACCTCCCGGCGCTGCCGCATGAGGTCCGAAAGGATGCGCGGGAGGAGGCCCCGGCGCTGCTCCGCGCTATAAAACCGGACGCCGATCGGGCTTTCGATCGTCCCCGCGTCGCTCAGGGTCGTGAAACATATGTTCTTTTCGATAATAATCGATGGATACATCGACGAGAAGTCGAGGGCGATCACCCACTCGTATAGCCCCGGCTCGAGGCTGTGAACGTAGCCGCCCTCGATGGGCTTCCCGCCGGCCCCCGTCCGGGTCATCGGGACGCCGACCCCGTTGCGGTCCGCCACACGGATCAGGATCGAGTCGATCATGGTGGACGTCCTGCTGTTGAACGTGTCGTCAACGGGCAGCTTCGACACGACCGCGAGGTCCATCGCCTTGTCGAGGCGCGTGACCTTTTCGAGAATCCGGAGCGCGAGCTCCGCGTCCTTCATGCAGTACGCGAGGACCCTCTCGCGGTTGTTCTTCCATTCTTGCTCCATGTGGAGGCGATCGACATCCGCCTTCCCCTCGCCGAGGAGCCAGCGGGCGACGGCGTCGAGCGTCTCCTGCTTCGGGTGGAGTTCGAGCTTCACGGCCCACCATGCGTCCGCGATGATCCGCCCGTGGGCCCGCCAAAACCGCTCGCCGATGTTCGTAATCCCCAGACCGTCGCGGGCGAGCGGGAGGGACATCATTCCGTGAACTCGCGCCCGCTGCTCCAAGATCGGAAGGTCGTAGCCATCGATGTTGTACCCCGTGATCACGTCGGGGTCCATCGTCCGGATCAGGTCGATGAACCGTCGGAGGATCTCCTTCTCGTCTCCCCAGAAAATGTCTGTCTTGATTGCGCCGTTCTCCCGCCACGCGAAGCCGAGGCACAAGATCGTCGGGTCCGTAATCGTGTTCTCGATGTCGAACGAGACGATCTTCAGGGCGGGATTGAAGGGCTCGCACGGCTCGAACCGCTCCGCCCGCACGACGAGGTCCGTCGTGTACCGCCCCGCGGCCGGTGTACCGTGGACGCGGACACACGCCTCGAGGTCCATGTCATACATGAACCGGTGCGCGAACGGGATGTCCGCCGCGAGGACGTCGGAGCCGTGCTTCCGCGCCCGCTCTCGGTACTCCGGCGTCTTCCACGGGTGCTGGAGCGTGATCTTCGCACAGGGCGTCTTCTGGCCCTTCACGTCGAGGTCGGCGGGCTCGATCTTGAGGACCTCGCTGTCCCGGCCCAGGTAATTCAACAGGACCTGCGAGGGACGGGTCGCGTAGAAGTACGGCTTGAAGCCCCAGTACTCCGCAACGATTGACTTCCCGTCCCGCGTCCGACCAAAGAGCTCGATCACGGGCTCTTCCTGTGGCCCGTCGCGCCGATACGACGCCGTGAGGATGCGGACGTCCCATGAATCCGTCATGTCTTCGTCACATCCATCCGGGTTGCTGCATGGTCATTCCTGGTGGCAGGCACTTATCCACAACAAGCCTCAGGACGAACGTCGGGCAGCAATAAGAAGGTGGCGAAACACAGGATCTTACGTTCTGATCAGCGACAAAGACGGGAATCGAATCGGAGGAACTTCGCCAGATTCACGCCTCGCGTCCGTATCACCTGGAGAACCACGAACCGATATTCTTTGCCTAGCCATGCCTTGCCACGGACGGGAGGGTCGTGACCACTCGAGGCGGGAATCCGGATTGGCGATTAGGCGTACACAGCCCGCCGATTTGCCAGACGCTGGTCGCCTCAGTGTGGGGGGGATTCTGTGGCTCTTGAGCCGGGTGCATGTTACCTGATCAAAGAGAGAAGGGGGGATTTCAGCTATCGCCTGTTCACGTTGCTCACGGCGACCGGGGTTCGTGGTCTTGTGTTTACGCGGCAATTTCCCGACCGTGTGCGGGGGGAGCGCGGCATCGTGGATTCGCCGGTAATTTGGTTGAGCCACACACCCGGTCAGCACCACCACAACCCCACGGAACTTGGGTCTCTCGCGAAGCTGATCTCCGGATTCATCGACGAGAACCAGGGCGTTGGGGTCATCCTCCTCGTCGGAATCGAATATCTCTCGTTGAACAATGGGTTCCTCCAGACCCTCAAGTTCGTCGAGCACGTGAACGAATTCGTCATGCAGCGGAAGGCGATCGTTCTCATCCCCGTGCCTCCGGACGCGTTCGAGGAGAAGGAACTCGCACTGCTGGAACGATCTGTGACAGTCTTGAAGGCCCCGCCCGGGAAAAAGCCAAGAGGGGGCTTCGCCAAAGGACTTGCATCTGTTGTCCTTCTCATCCCGACGAAACCCGAGCTTCGAGACGAGTGCGTGCAACTTCGCGATAAGCTACCCATGCCCGTGGTGATAGACGCCAGTGAGCGCCCAGTTGCGGAAAGGATCCGCAAGGCGAGCCGGGATGGCGTCCCGTTCATCGTCCTTGTTTCCGGAGGCGAGGTGCGGTCGGGAATCGTTCATGTCATCCCCTGGACAGGGAAGGAAACTTGGACGAGCCTTGAAGCCCTCGAACGCGCATTCAGAGAATGGCGGCCGCCATCGCGGAGACGCCCTGGAAGCCGCCGCGGCGCCGGATAACCCGAAGCGCTCAGGGTGTGATTCTCGGTGGGGGTCTCTCATCGCGTTGAGCACCATCGAAGTCTAGGCTCTCGCCACGATCTTGATCACGTCGCCATCTTGAACTGCGTAGTCATGCCCAACGACCATCTTCGAGCGGGCGTTGATGGCGCGGATGAATCCTTTTCCGAGGTCAGTATGCACGCGATACGCTAGATCCTTCGCAGTCGCTCCGCGGGGAACGAGGAATGCGTCCGGCAACACGTTTCCCTTCTTGTCCGTCCAGTGCGCCTCGTCCTCGACGGGAAAGACGACGACGAGATTCAGGAGCTTTCGCACGGCGGTCTCGATACACTCCTGGACGCCCGTGGAACCTCGCGCGGCGAGAAACGACTCAATCTTCCGCAGGCCCGCAACCTGTGCGGCCGTGAGCCGGCTCGCGTCCGGGATTCGGAACGCGGAAGACCCCAAATCGTACTCGATGAGCCCCGCTTTCGCGGCGCGGCGGAGAGCGAGCTCATACTCGGCAGAGATTGGCACGACGAGGGTCCCTGCCCGCGTCGTCAGCCGTTCAAGCGAGCCCGGCTCAACAAGATCCGCCTTGTTCGCCGCGACGATCATCGGCTTGCCATGGCGGAGGATGCGGTCCGCGAGCCGCAACAAGTTGTCCGCGGTCCACTTCGACGGCCGCGGGTCCATCGGGGCCTCCTTCAGGGCGAGGTGGATGTGGACCTCCGTGACCCCGAGTCCCGCGAGGCGATCGTGGAGGACCCGCTCCATCGGCGTCTCCTCGAGTTCCGCGCGGCGGGCCTCCTTCTCCCAGTTCCGCGACAGAATCCCGCGGACCCAGTGCGCGAGTTCCTCCTTGAGGAACGTCACGTCTTCGAGGGGGTCGTGCTCCCCGGGCCGCACGGGATTCCCCTCGAAGTCCGTCCCGCCGCTCGCGTCGACGACGTGGATGAGCGCGGCGGCCTGGCGGAGGTCATCGAGAAACTTGTTCCCGAGGCCGCGCCCCTCGTGCGCTCCGGGGACCAAGCCCGCGACGTCGAGGATGTCGACGGGCACGAACCGCTGGCCGTTCTGGCAACCCCCATGGACGGGCCGACAGGGTTTGCCGATCTCCGTGTGCGGGCACCGGGTGCGGATGTACGCGACGCCGCGGTTCGGCTCGATCGTCGTGAACGGATAGGCGGCGATCTGCGCGGGGGCGAGGGTCGCGGCGGAGAAGAATGTCGACTTCCCCACGTTCGGCTTGCCGACGACCCCGAGCTCCACGAAACGAGCGAAGGGGGTCCCGCTTCAAGTAACTTGGCGGGGGCCACGAAGCGATTGGACCGTGGGCATGACTCGAAGTCCAAGATTCTGAGGTCACGATGTGCGCCGACGGCGCCGCAAGAAGAGCAAGATTAGGACGACGCTTGCGACGGGGACTACAATCTCTCGGAACTCGGGAAGGGCGACTTGACCCCACGTGTCCGGATCGAGCGTGTTGACCGCAACATCTGTGTTCCCCCAACGGTACGTCTCCCCGATGCTCGCGTCGTAGACGAGGACGGCGAATCCGGCGATTTCATCGCCCGAGAGCGAGGAGGCGTTCCAGACGTCGTGGTAGTGGATCTTGAATTCGTATCGCTCAGCGGTCCCGAACGTGCCCGTACCACCGTTGCCTGAATCACACTCATCCCATGCGGGCGTATCGTTCACAGCGCACGACACCCAGCCCGTCCCCGAGGCGTTCCCGATCTCCGCGATCAACGCGGACGTTGTTGCGTCGAGGCGGAACCGACGATCCGATTTCGACAACGGCGCCCCGCTATCGTCCCTGTCGAAATGCAAGTACGCGGAATCCACGCTGCTATCGTTCGTCGTGTCGGCGCTGGCCTCGATGCAAATCCAGACGAAGCTGTCCCGCCGCCCCGCCCGCATGGTCAGGTTCGACTGCGTGAGGATTCCCGCGTCCGCGTACTCAGGGTCGGTACACACCCCATCGAGAATCGGTGTGCTCAAGAGAGGCGAGGCGTGAATCACCTGGAGGCCCGACGAATCGCCCATGACCGTGAACCTCGGGCCGCCTCGAGTCATCGAAGGATGGTACCCCCGCGTCGCGAGGACGATGGTGGAGTCGCCAACGCCCGACCAATCGGTCGTCGCGAACACCATTTCCGTCGCATTCAGCGCGGCGGGCGAAAGGCCGAGGGAGCCCTCGAGCGCTGTCGCGTTCTTGGCCGTGCGGAGGGTCAGGGACGAATCCGGCACCCAGCCCGGCTGCCAACGGAAGGGGGTCTGTGATGTAATCCGCCCTCCGATTCCCCGGACCTCGACCATGTAATCCGCGAAGATGCCCCCCACAGAGACGCCGACGGAGTCCGACGAGTTCACGTCAATGTAGACCTGCGCGATGTCCTCGCCCGTGACTCGGGGCAAGGGCGGGCCCGGCGGACTCGGACCGCCGCCCCCCGGAGCGCTCACGGCGGGCGCGATCCGCTGCGGAATCGGAATGCCGCCATGGAGCGAGCCGGCGACCTGGAGATGGAAGTACGTCCCTGAGGCGTTCGAGGTCCCGCCAAAGGATTCGATGTCCAGACTCGGACGCGGCGACGCGCTGACATCGGTGTCCCGGAACCGGAGGGACGCCCAGTCCTCG
>Ga0209751_10001086_pt1 | contig 28428 bp, 26 predicted proteins | sample RifCSP13_1_FD_184019 | JGI IMG/M metagenome (GOLD analysis project Ga0209751, IMG submission 184019) | Soil microbial communities from Rifle, Colorado - Rifle CSP2_sed 13_1 (SPAdes) (version 2) | ecosystem: Environmental > Terrestrial > Deep subsurface > Rock core/Sediment | place: Rifle...
GTCCTCCTCCTCGACGCAGCGCATGGGCTGCGCCTTCGTCGTGCGTCCTGGCCAGGAACGCCGTGGCCTCGCCGATACCCTCACGCTATTTCCCAGACAGAGCACGTAGACGCCTAGTCGGGCGGGTTTCCTGCAAAAGAAGTCGGGTCGGTACGATCGAGCCGGATGAACGTCGACTATTACTTCCCACCCGGGCCTCCCACCGAGGCTCCGGCTCTGGCCCGACGGGCGGCGGCTTTGGGTTTCGATGGGTTCTTCACCGCCGAACTGAGTCACGACCCCTTCTTTCCGCTGCTGCTCGCCGGTGTGGCCGAGCCCAGCCTGGACCTGGGGACTGCCATCGCAGTGGCCTTTCCCCGTTCACCCATGGTGACGGCCCAGATTTCCTGGGATCTCGCCGCCGTTACCGGGGGTCGATTCCGGTTGGGGTTAGGGACCCAGGTCAAGGCCCACATAACCCGGCGATTCTCTACCAACTGGATCTCTCCCGGACCCCGCCTGCGTGAATACATCCTCGCTCTGCGGGCCATCTGGAACACCTGGCAGAACTCGGTCCCGCTTCGTTTCGAGGGCGGCTTCTATCAGTTTTCGTTGATGACGCCTTTTTTCGATCCGGGTCCCATCGCCTATCCCGACGTCCCCGTCTACATCGCCGGGGTCGGCCCATGGATGTCGAGGATGGCGGGCGAGTTGTGCCACGGATTCCATGTCCATCCTTTCCATACCATCCGCTACCTCGACGAGGTCGTCCTGCCCAACATGGCGGCGGGCGCCGAGGCGGCGGGCCGCACGCTCGATGACGTTGACAGGGCGGCGTCGGTGTTCGTCATCACCGGTCATGACGACGAGGAGCTGGAAACGGCTCGGCGGGGCGTTAGGCAACAGATCGCCTTCTACGCCTCGACGCCCACCTATCGGCCGGTTCTCGAACTGCACGGTTGGGAGATGGGGGATCGTCTCACCGCCATGTCCAAGCGGGGCGAGTGGGCCGAAATGGCCGATTTGGTCACCGACGATATGGTGGAGGCGGTCGCCGTCACTGCCCCGCTGGCCGATCTGGGAGCCGCCATTCGAGAACGCTATGGGAACCGGGTCCAGCGGGTCGGCTACTACACAATGCTCGGCGGTGGCCCTCTCTCCGAGGCGGAGTGGACGTCGTTGATCGCGGCGACCAAGGGCTGACTTGAGGTCATCGCGCCGGCCCGCCGTCCTGCTGGCCATCGTGCTGGTGGTCTGGGCGGGGGGGGGTTGTGGCATCCCGGGTGGTTCGGTGGCGACCACCGGGTACCCGGTCACGACGGTGCGGTCCACCACCACCGTTCCACTTCCCGACCAGTTCTCCACCACCTCCACCTCCAGCTCGACGTTGCCGCCGGGTGACCTGGTCCTCGGTTTCGCCGGGGACACCGCCTTTACCGACGGATTGGCCGAAGGCGAACCGCTGGCGGCGGTGAGCGAGCTGACCGGCGCTCCCGACTTCATGGCGGTCAACCTGGAATCGGTCGTCGCCGAGGACGGGGTGGGGGAGAAGGCGGAAAAGGAGTTCACGTTCCTATCCCCTCCCACGAGCGTCGGTCCCCTGCGTTTGGCTGGCATCGACCTGGTCGGCACCGCCAACAATCACATCCTCGACTTCGGCGCCGAGGGCATGAGTCGAACCCGGGAATTGCTCGAGGGCGGTGGGCTGGAGGTGGTGGGAACGGGACGCGACGACCAAGCTGCGTATCAACCGGTGGTCCTGGAAGCGATCGGCCGCCGCGTCGGGTTCTTGTCCTTCTCTCGAATCCTCGAAACGCCCGAGTGGGCCGCCGCCCCGGGGCGCCCCGGAGTGGCGGCCGCCGACGACGAGGCATTGCCCCGCACCATCGATGCCATCACTGCGGCCCTGCTGCAGTCGGACCTCGTGGTGGTCCTGGTCCACTGGGGAATTGAACTGGACTCCTGTGCGGCCCCTCGCCAGCGCGAGATCGCCCGACAATGGATCGAGGCCGGCGCTTCGCTGGTGGTTGGCAGCCATCCCCATGTGCTCCAAGGGTTGGAGCTCATCGACGGCGGTGCCGTCCTCTACTCGGCCGGCAACTTCGTTTTCGCCTCGGCTCGGGGCCCAACGGCCGATACTGCAGTGTTCGCTTTCCGGTTCGACGCCGCCGGTCTCGCCGAGGTGACTGCCACCCCGCTGCTGCTGGTCGACGGGAAACCGCAGCCGGCCGGAGCAGAGGACTCATCACGCATACTGGCCGAACTCGGGGCACGCTCCTTCGGGTGGGACTTCGCCACCGGTATTGCCGAACCCACTCCGGCTTCGGGGTTGTGCGGGGACTGACCACTTACCGGTCTTGACGGTCTCGCCGACCGGCGGCCAGAGCACTAGGGAGGCCCGCCGCCGTTCAGCTCACCGGTCAGATGGCCGACGTCGTTGTAACCGAGCAACCGGGGACCGGGAAACCCGAGGGTGGAGACGGAGGCATTGGCAATCGGTCCGAGCGTTCCTTTGAAGATGTTCCCATGTGGTTCGATGCCCACCGCCCAGGTGATCAGGTGCAGCGCAGGGCCGCCGTGAGTGCAGACCAGCACGACCTGGCCGACCGGGGTCCGGTCGGCCAGGTCATTGACGCAAGCAAGGGTGCGAGCCCGCACGTCGGCCCACCGTTCTCCTCCCGGTCGGGGCACGTCCTCTCCACTGACATAGCGTTGCCAGAGATGCGGCCAACCCTCGGCGATCTCCTCGGGCAGGCGGCCACTCCATTCGCCGTTCGAGATTTCCCGCAAGCGATCGTCGGTCTCGATGCTCAGACGTGTTCTGTGGGCCAGTGGCGTCACCGTGTCGACGCAGCGACTCAGATCGGAAGACACGATGCGGGTGATGTGCTGGCCAGCCAGCCGGTCGGCCAAGGCCTCGGCCTCCTCGTAGCCCTGCGGGGAGAGCGCCACGTTGGTCTGACCGATGAAGCGGTGCTCGGAGTTGCCCTCTGCCTGGCCGTGGCGGACCACGAGGATCGTCTTCTCCATTACGACACCTCGGCGGAGGCCGTGTCGACGCGAGGGTCGGCGGCGGCGATTACCTCGGGCCCGACTCGAATAACCGCGACGGGACCCCAGCCCGGCTGGCGATCCTTGATCACCGTGACCCGATGTCCGCGGCGTTCGAGATCGGTCACCAGGCCGGGTCCAGCCGCCCCTTCGATGTCGATGATCGATGTGGTCGAAGGCCCGAACTCCTCCATGGTCCAGCGCGCCCCGTCCTGGGCTTGGACCGCCGGCTGACCCGCCCAGAGGAGCCTGGTCGCCATCTGCACGAGCAGTTGTGGCTGGACGCCACCGCCCCGGGTCCCCAATAGCAGTTCGAGACGGCCGTCTTGGGTCCACAAGCTTGGCGACAGGGTGTGGAAGGGACGCCGGCCGGGAGCGAGTTCGTTGCAGTGCCCGGGGACGAGGTTGAAACCGGCTCCCCGGTTGTGGAGGAAGAAACCGCAGGAACCAGCGCCTATCCCAGAACCGATCCCCATGTAGTTCGACTGAATGAGCGACACACCCATTCCCGAGTCATCCAGGACACACATGAAAGCAGTGCCGCCCGGGGCGGGAGCTGGCACGGGAAACTGGCCCGCCCGGCTCATCGACACCATCTCGGTCCGCGCGGTCAGCCGGGCCGGTGACAACAGCTCGTCGATGGGAAGCGGCAGGAAGCGGAAGTCGCCGACGAGATCGTCACGTTCGAAGGCCACCGAGCGGTAGGCCTCGATCTGGGCGTGCACGAAGTCGGCATGTTCTACATCTCGGGGGGGGGAGAGCGTTTGGAACACGTAGGCGGCCGCCAGCGTCAGGTATCCCTGCGAGTTGGGTGGAGCGGTCCATCCGGTGAGCCCAAACAGGTCGATGCCGACCGGCGCCACCCATTCGGCCTGGGGCTCGGCGAGATCGGCCCGGTCGATACGGCCTCCGACGGCCTCCGAGATGGCCTGGCCCGGTGCGCCTTCGTAGAACGCCGCCGGCCCGTGGCGGGCGAGGTCGGCGAGGGTGGCCGCCAGGTCCGGGCGGCGGATCCGGTCGCCGGCGTCGGGGGGGTTGTCGTGGGGATAAAGGGCCGATGCCGAAGCCTGTCCGAGCAGCTCATTTCGGCGGGAGACCAGTGAGGCGGCAAGCTCCCGAGATACGGGGAACCCCTCCGCGGCGTGCCGAATGGCCGGGGCGAGCACGTCGGTCAGGCTCAGGCGGCCGAACCTTGAGCTGAGCTCGGCCCAGCCATCTACGCATCCGGGGATGGTGACGGTCAGAGGATGGAAATCCGGAATCGTGGTTGCGCCGGCTCGCCGCAGCTCGTCGGCGTGGGCATTCGACCCTGCCCTGCCACTGGCGTTGAGGACGGTGGGTCGGAGATCGCCGGGTCGGTGCACCAGAGCGAATAGATCGCCACCAATTCCACAGGTCTCGGGGGCGACCACGCCCAGCACGGCGTCGACGGCGATGGCGGCATCGATGGCGCTCCCGCCCCTTCCCAGGATCTCCATCCCGGCCGTAGTGGCGAGGTGATGTGGTGAGACGACCGCCTTGGTCAGCGGCGCAGCTCCGGAACCTGACGGTTGAGGGCGTCGAGCACCGCCCTGACCATGGCCTGGGCCGGGTCGGTGCCGACCAGGGCCGAGCCCACGACCATCCGCTCCTCGCCCTCGGCGACCACCACCACCTGGGCGATGGCCACTTGTCGATTGCCCAGGGTCGGAGTGTCTACCGAGGCGATGCCCAAGGCGGCTTCGTTCTTCAGAGCCTGACTTAGCGCATTGAGGGTGGCCTCGGCGACCAGACGCAGCTTGGTGGCGGAAGCCGCCGGCCCCGCTGCCTCGCCCTTGTAGACCTGCTCATGCCACGACAACGTGACCAGGACCGTCACCCGGGTCCCGTCGAGGGTCTGGCTGATGTCGAGCACTGCCGGGCGGTCCCCACGTTTGAGGTCGTCGCCTTCGATCTGGACCACCGAGATGATGCGGCGGTCGAGGTCCACACCGAAACCGGCCAGGGCGAGCGACTGGACATCGCGGACGATCTGCTTGGCGGACTTGCCGGGTTTGGCCAGCACGTGCACTTCAGCCGGCGTGCCGTTTTGCCCGACCACCCTGACCGCCTCCACTCCCGGCAGACGACAGAGGGTTTCCTCCAATTCGAGGTAATCCACCGGCCGAATCCTACACCTTGCGGCAATGCACCACCCTGAGTGGCGGCGACCTCCTGCGACGGCCCAAACCTTGGACCTGGAACGTGCTGCTGGGCGCGGCCGATTGGCAAGTGAACGATTCGGCTTTCTTGGGCGTCGAAAACGGTACCGAGAGGAGGACCCATGTCGACAATGGTCACAGCAGAAGCCGTTAGCGGGCAACCGGCGAGGACAAGGCGTCGCTTGATATGGCTCGTCGCCGCTGTGCTGGCGCCGGTGGCTGGAGTGCTTTCATTGCGTGGAGACCAGAGTCTGCTCGTGACCGATGGGGCTGGCACGGTGGCCCGAATCGATCTGCGCACAGGAGCGACCGAGTACACGGTGAGCGATGCTGTGCCCGCCCCGGACCGGTCACGGGTGTATCGGACCGAGGTCACCGAAGAGGCCACCATTCTCGAGGAGCTTGATCCCGCCTCCGGAGATGTGGTCGGCAGCACCAGCCTGGCCGGCACACTCGAGATCAGGGCCGTCTCACCCTACGGGGGGGCGGTGGCCCTGATGGCACCTCAGACCCGCAGCGCCGACCTCTATGTGCCCGAGCCTCGTGAGTACACCTCGATCAACGTGGTTTGGGACGATGATCGGGAGGCGCGGAACTACACCCTCAAGGGGAACTTCGAACCGGAGACCTTCTCCACCGACGAGGGCACGCTGTTCTTGATCGAATTCTTTCCTCCCGAGACGCCGGATCGTTACTACGTCCGACAGCTCGCTCTCGATAGCGGCGAGGTGGCCCCGGTCGCGGCGACCGAGGTCGAGCTCAATCCGGAGATGCGCGGCCATGCCCGGGCCCAGGTGATGGCTCCCGACGGTCGCTACCTCTACAGCCTCTACACGATGGGCGCTGGTGAGGAGCCGGTGCACATCGCCGACGCCGGCGGCGACTCCGCCCGCTGGGCGTTTGTCCACGCGCTCAACCTGAAGGACAAGTGGTCGTACTGCATCTTCCTGCCGCTTCCCTTTGGCACCGGTCCGGAGTCTTCGATCTCCATGGCGATTTCGGGCGACGGCAAAGACCTCTACGTGGTCGACTCCATCAATGACCACATCGCCGAGATCGACGCCCGCCGACTTTTTGTGAAGCGGATCGAGGAGCTGCGCGGGCTCGAGACCGACGGTACCGCACCGCCGTTGGCGGTGGGGGAGCGGACCATCTATGTGGGGATGGTCGGCACGGTGCTCGAGGTCGACCGGAAGACTCTGATCCCGTCGGCAGCGTTCGTGATCGGGGACGACGCGACCAACTTCAGCATTCGCGGCCTCGACCTGGCTCCCGACGGGCACACGCTCAGGATCAGCCACGCCACCTCGATCAGCGTCGTCGACATGGCCACCGAGGGCATCATCGCCACCCTGACCAGCCCCGGGCGCGGCGATACGTCTTTTGTGGGGTCGTCGGTGGGGCATCGCACCGACATCGACTTGACCTGGGTGATTCCCTAGGTCTGAACCGGCCAGGCGGCGGCGTTACCGGGCGTCCCGCCGAGGCCTTGAGCCCAGCTTGGGCGCACCGATTTGCCTTTCCTTTTGTCGACAGGCTTGGTTTTCGCTAGGTTGTTGGCTTCCTCCGGCGGGGCCAAAGCCGGAGAGCGGGCTGATACGAGGGGCCTTCCTTGACAACTTAAGGATTCCCGGCATTGCCGGGATGATGAGGGCGAACCGGCGGGCCGTAATTTTGTACGACTTCAAGTAGCGAAGCGGACCACGCGGTCGGCAGATCCGGCTGCACCACATCTGGTGGTGAGACATTGAGAGGATCGACGAGAGTCGGATAACGAACTCACTGTGCGATCCCGCCGGTGCCCTCGTCGAGGTCAACATGTATCAGCTTCCCAGACATCGAAAAAGGCTCGCCCTCGGCTTCTTCGTGGTCGGCGCGTCAATAGTCGGTGCGGCCGTGACCAGCCGGTCCATTCCACCCGGCCGTACCTGGCTGCCGTTCGCTTTGGCGTTCTTTGTTCTCGAGTGGCGATCCGTCGAGGTCAACGATCGGATGTTCATGAGCTCGAGCATCATGGTTGCCCTGACCGCCGGGGTGGTCTTCGCGTTGACGGGGGAATCCGCCACACTGGGCATCCCGCTGGTGGCGGCCTGTGGAACCTTTCAACCAGCCGACTTTTCTCAACGGCGCTGGTTTCAACCGATGGTCAACTTCGGACAGCTGGTCGTCAGCGCCGCCGCGGCGGGAGCCGTCCTTGATCTGACCATCGGGGCAAGCGCCTCTCGTCCCTCCGACCTGCCGAGAATCGCACTTGCCGGAGGTCTTGCTGCCCTGGTTTACATGGTGGTCAACACCCTGCAAGTTCGCTTCATCGTCCGCCTGGCCTACGCTCGCCGAGAGATCACCCCCTGGTCTCACCTGACGATGCTGTTCGGATCACAGGCGGTGATGGGCTTCATCGGTGCCCTGCTGGGCGCCACGCTGTTGTTAGTCGAGCCCGGTGCGATTCCACTGGTGGCCATGGTCTTCGTCATCGGCCACATGTCGTTCGCTTCCTACAGTGCCCTCCGGGAGGCGCATCTCGCCACCCTGCGGGGCATGGTGAAGAGCCTCGAGGCCAAGGACGTCTATACGCGGGGGCATACAGAACGCGTCGCACGGTTCGTTCAGATGATCGCGGAGGAGCTCGGTTTTTCGGGCACCCGCATCGAGCGGTTGCGGTGGGCGGCGCTGATTCACGACGTCGGCAAGCTGGCGGTGCCCAAGGCTCTGATCGGGAAGAAGGGACGCCTCTCGGACGAGGAGACCGCCGAGATGCGGCGCCATGCCCACATCGTCGAGGAGATCCTCGCCGAGGTCGAGTTCTTGCAGCCGATGGTGGAGATCGCCTCCGGCCACCACTCCCACTTCGATGGCAACGGGTACGGCGGTCGTGGCCACCGTCACGGCCAGACGCCCGAGCTCGACACCTGCATCCTCTCCGTCGCCGACGCCTTCGACGCCATGACCTCCTCCCGGTCCTATCGGGTCGCCTTGTCCCAGCGCTTCGCTTTAAGAGAGCTTTCGGAGAACTCGGGGACTCAGTTCCATCCCTATGTGGTCGATGCCTTCGAGCGAGCGCTCAAGAAAGCCGGTGAGGAGTGGGGATCCTCACGTGTCGACGACGAAGAAGCCGCCCGCCGGCTGGCCGAACAACGGGAGGAGTTCCCTCTGCTCTATGGCTAGCTGGGTGCGATTCTCCCGTCCGCTTTTGGCCTCGCACATCTTCCCGGTGCTGGCGATCCCGGCCGCCTCCGTGTTGCTCGGCGGCTCGCTACGACCCTGGTGGGACTACGCGGTGGCGGCAGCGGGGCTGGCCGCCGCCAGCCAGATAAGGGTTGCCGGTTCGAGTGGGAACCGCTTGACGACCGGCATCGCCGTGGCGGTTTGCCTGCCTCTCGTTTTCCGGTCCGGCCAGATCGTCGACCTGCCGAGCGTGGTTGGCGTCTACGCCGCCGGCCTATCGCTCAACTGGGTTGTAGATACCTTGCGGGGCCGGCCACCCGTCGAAGTCTTGGTCGATTCGGTGAGGAGATGGATCGGGTTTTCAGTGTTTGCGCTGGTGCTGAAGGTTTCGATGCCCTCGTTTCTGGCCGATGTCTTCCCGGAAGGGTGGGAGGCGATCGGACCGCTGGCGGTCGCCACCATGGTGCTACTGGGTATCGACGTGACAACTTGGGCGTTGACCGCCCACGAACCGCGTCAGCTCAACTTCAGGTACCTGTCGAGGCTCGCCCTCAAGGATTCCAACGTGTTCGTGGCGTTGGTGGCCACCGGCTCGCTACTTGGCATCGCCTTCGGGAGCATCTCTTGGTGGGCCCTGACCATTGCCCTTCTTCCCTATGTGTTCGCCCACAATGCGTTCCGCCGTTTTCAGAGCACGAGGCGGACGTATCGGCAGACCATCCGGGCCCTAGCGCGAATTCCCGAGGTGGCCGGCCTCGCCACCGAGGGCCACGCCGACCGGACCACTGCATTAGCGGTGGAGGTCGCCGGAGACCTCGGGCTCTCGCCCAACCAGGTCGCCGACGTCGAGTACACCGCGCTGATGCACGACATCGGGCGGATCGCCCTCAACGAGCCGTTCATCGTCAGGCGCGGCTATACCGAAGCCGACATCGCTGGCTGGGGGGCCGAGATCATCAGCGAGGCCCCCTATCTACAGCGGGTCGCCGAGTTCGTCCGCCTCCAGCACCAACCCTATCGGCGGCCGGGGGAGGAGAAGGATCCTGACCTCCCCATGACATCGAAGGTCATCAAGGCCTGCTCGGCGTTTGACCACGCCATCGCCGATCAGGGCATGTCGCCGCTGGAGGCGATGGAGGTCCTTCACCGCGGCGCCGCCTACGACTACGACCCCGAGGTGGTCGGAGCGCTGCGGAAGTTGCTTGATCGTCGCGGGGTGCTCTCGCGCGGTCGACACTAGAACCCTGCCCCCTGCTTTTGGCGCGCCAACTCCGACCGATAGGTCGTTGCGAGATACCTGTCAGCGATCACCTGAAAGTTCACACCGACCTATGGGTCGTTGTTGGCGCGCCAGAAGCGGGAAGAAAAGGTGAGAAGGGGGGGGTCAGACCGGGCGGGTGGCCGAGCCGCCCTCGGTTTTGACGCCGTGTTTGAACCAGCGGACCGGTCGACGGAGCTCGGCTTCGAGAAAACGGCCGAGGCCGACTGCCAAGAACACGTCCCCGAGCGAGATCACCTGTCCGCGTCCGACCAACCGGATCGGAATCACGTCGGCGAGGAAGGACAGACGGGAAGTGTGGTCGAGGACCAGGTGTTTGTAGTTGCCGGTGATGACGGGTTCGCCGGTGAACCCGGACGCCACCTGGGCTGCTTCGGCGAGGACCGGCATGCCGCCATTGATGGCGATGACCGTGAAGTTCATGAGGATGCCGATTCCTGCCAACCACATCCCTTGACGGTCCCTGTTGGCGAGGACCAGAACCACCAGGACCAGGTAGGAGGCGAGGATCATCAGAGTGGCGAGTCCGGCCGATCGGTCCGGCACGAGAGCGGTTGCGGCCTGGAGCAGGAACCCGATCGGTAGCAGCAACCAGCCCCTGACGCGGATGTCGGCGAGATTGGTTAGACGCCCCCCTCGCAGCACCGCAACGGCCATGGAGATGAACAAGACCATCGCCAGCCATAGCATGTGCCGACGGTATCACGCATCTCGTTTAGAACGAAAGGTGACAAGTCATGGTGCGATACGAGGTTTCCGGCCACCGGGCGACCATCACCATCGACGAGCCCGATCGCCGCAACCCGCTCTCGGTGGAGACGATGGAGGGGCTGGCCGCCGGGGTCCGGAGAGCACTGGTCGATCCGGTGGTCCGGGTGATCGTGTTCACCGGTGAGGGCACCCAGACGTTCTCGGCGGGCGGCGACATGAGCGGCGGTTTCGTTGAGGACGCCGTTGGGCTGCACCGGTCGCGGGCCGCCCTCGCTGACCTGTTTCGGGCCATGTGGCGGGGTGGAAAGCCAACGGTGGCCCGGGTCAATGGACATGCTTTCGCAGGTGGCTTCGGTCTGGCGGTGGCCTGTGACATCACCGTTTGTGTCGAAGACGCCAAGTTGGGAGTCCCGGAAATCAACGTAGGCCTCTGGCCGATGATGATCACCGCCGCCCTGGTACGGGCGATGCCTCGCAAGGCAGCGCTCGAGTTGATGCTGACCGGCCGGACCGTGACGCCCGAGGAGGCTCGGTCACTTGGGGCGGTCACCCGGGTGGTGCCGCGGGCCGAGCTCGACTCCGCCGTCGACGAGGTGGTCGAGGCCTTGGCTGCGAAGAGTCCAGCCGTGCTCGAGATGGGCCGGGATGCGTTTTTTGCCACCGAGATGGGCCTCGACCTGGCGCTCGACCGTCTCCATGGCGGGCTGACCGAGGTCGCCATGAGCGACGACTCCAAAGAGGGGATCGCGGCCTTTCTCGAGAAACGGCCACCGGTATTCCGGGGCCGCTGAGGCTTCCCGCCGCCGTATTGATCGAAAACGCCACTTCAAGCGGGGGCTCTCCGAGCCGAAAGAAAACAGGGCCGAGTTTCTCCTCCCTTGCGATAGCCTGAGGAACGGATGAAGTTACTGAAGATCACGGGGTTGGCGTTGGTGGCCTTTGGCGCCACCGTCTTCCTCTTCTTGGTGTATCAGCTATGGGGGACCGACCTAATCGCCGCCCGTTCCCAGGCCGTCGCCGAGGAGGATCTGTCCTTTCGTTTCCAGGAGGTCCGCGGCTCCATCACACTCCCGCCGGTCACGACCATCCCTTCCGATGATCCGCCGGTGGGCACCATCCCACAGTTCGATCTCTATGGAGAGCCGGCGCCTCCCGATGGGGACGCCTTCGGGCGGATCGTCATCGATGAGATCGGGGTCGACGACGTGATGTTCGAAGGAGTCGATCGGGAGACCTTGAAGAAAGGCCCGGGCCACATGCCCTGGACTCCCTTGCCCGGCCAGCCCGGCAACGCGGTCATCTCCGGGCATCGCACCACCTATGGGCGGCCCTTCTACGACCTGAACGCCTTGGCGGTGGGCGACACGATCTCGGTGGAAACGGCCTTGGGCGAACACGTCTACACCGTGCGCGAGTCTCTCATCGTCCTCCCCACCGACGTCTGGGTGACCGAGCCCCGCACCGGTGCCTGGCTGACGCTGACCACCTGTCACCCCCAGTTCTCCGCGAAGCAGCGATTGGTGATCTTTGCCGAGCTCACCTCCGGCCCCAACTTCGCCTACGTCGAGGCGGCCATCGCTATCACCTCGGATCAGGCAGCGTGAACCGGGCGGCCCGTCTCGTCATATGGGTGGTGGTTCTGGTGGCGTTGGCGATTCTTTGGTTCTTCGTGTTCCCGTGGGCTGAGGGCCTGCTCGACTCGGGCGGCACCATCGGCTGATTGCAAGGGACGAGTCAACCGAGGGCGGCCGCCAGGTCTTCGAGGTCGGCCTCACCCACCTCGCCGAAGACCCGCCGGACGATCCGCCCTTGTTCGTCGACGGCGACGGTGACCGGTAGGCCGGGTACGCCGAAGGCGTCGGCGATCGCCCCTGACTCGTCCAGGCCAGCCGGATAGTCGATGCCCATTTCGGCGGCGAAGGCTCGCGCCGCCGTCTCGGTGTCGTCGGTGGCGACTCCTAGCACCAAGAGCTCGGGGTGGCGTCGCCAGAAGGCGATGAGGGCGGGGATCTCCCGCCGACAGGGAGTGCACCAGGAGGCCCAGAAGTTGATTATCACCGGCTGGTCCTGGCGGGCGAGAACGAACTCCGTTCCGTCGAACAGTGTCAGCTCGAGACGGGGTGCATCGACGGACGGTTCTCTTCGAACCAATACGCTCACCAAGAATCCGGCGGCTACGACGGCGAGGAAGATGAGGGTGAGTCGGCCGCGTTTTGGTGGGAGCGGTTCGGTGTCCACGGGCCGGATAGGCTAATTGGGGGATGACCCCGTTCTTGTGACGGTTGACCACCCCGGCGGTAGGCAAACCGTCACAAGAACGACCCCCTTCCCTTCGATCGTCGGCTGCCCCATGTTGGACGAATGGATTGGATCATCAGCGCCGTGGGCGAGGCTCAACATGGCGTCCTCGATCGGGCGCAAGCCCGCGCCGCGGGCCTGACCGACCGCCAGATCGACCTTCGGAAAAGCCAGGGCCGATGGGATCAGAAGCTCCGAGGGACCTACCGCATCGGGGGGGCTGCCCCCCATTGGCGTCAGGATCTCATGGCTACCGTGCTCGCCGGTGGAGCGGGCACGGCCGTCTCTCATCGGGCCGCCCTCGAACTTCACGGGATCATGCCCTTCGGGCAGCTGGTCGAGGTGGTCACGCCACGGCCGCGCCGTTTTCGGACCATGAGCGAAGCGACCATCCACACCTCGATGGTGCTCCCCGACGAAGATCTCACGGTTGTCGACGGCATCACGGTGGCCACCGTCTGCCGGAGCCTGCTCGACGGGGGAGCGGTGATAAGTGGACGAAAGCTTCAGTACTGCGTCGACGCTTCGGTAAGACAGGGCCTGACCGACCATGAAGAGCTCTGGGAGCTTCTAACGGCCCGCCGGAAGAAGGGCCGGCGCGGGGTGGGCGCCCTCGAACGCGTGCTGATCGCTTCGGACAACGGGGTCGTTCCGGAGAGCAGATACGAGCGCGCGGCCCTTACGATCGTTCGCGACTTCGGTCTGGAAGAACCCGTCCTCCAGCGCCAGGTCAGGCTCCCGTCGGGGCGCCGGGTCAGAATCGATCTGGCCTGGCCGTCATGGTGGCTCGGCGTCGAGATCGACGGCCATGGCTATCACTCAACACGGAGTGAACGTGCTCACGATGCCGAGCGAGACAATGAACTGGCACTGATCGGGTGGAAGATGCTCCACTTCACGACCGACCAGGTCTTCAGGCAGCCCGGACTCGTCGGCAACACCATCTGGCGCGCCCTGGCAGCCGCCCAAGACCCTTCTCGTGACGGTTGACCACGCCGGCGGTGGGCAAACCGTCACAAGAACGAATGGACGCCATTCGGGGCATCCACCACCCGCCCACCGTACACTGAGCGCCAAGAAAGGGAGGAACCATGACCGAACCCGTTGGTGGCGGCATGAAGGCGTCGGGCAGGAGCAGCGGCGCCAGCTTGATGGCGTTAGGTGCGCTGATCCTCATCGGCGGCTATCTCATCTTTGAGTTGATCCTCGACGAGTTCCGCACGGGTGTTTTGGAATTGCTGCTGGCCTTCTGGATCCTTGCGGTGGTGGGGATGGGAGCCCGGGCATCGGGTGGTATGACCTCCAAGACCGTGCTGAAGATCCTGGGCTACTCGCTCTCGTTCATAGGTGCCTACTGGTTGCTGAGCTACATCCGCAGCGGGTTCCCGGACGACGCGGTCGACGTCATCGCTGCGATCGTCTATTTCGGCGGGATCGTGGTGGTTTTCCTGGGAACCAGGGGGCTTCCTCAAGAAGGCTGAGCCCACTTCCGTCCCTCCATGATCGCCGGCCTCGCGTCGAAAGGGAATCCCCGACCGACTGGACATCAATGCCTGGATCGAGCGGTGGGCGCCGGCACTCGGCCGAGTTGGCTCCCTATACAGGGGAGCGTCGCGCCCTCACCTTGCCATTTGCCGCAACACGTAGTGAAGGATGCCGCCGTGGCGGTAGTAGTCCACCTCGACCGGCGTATCGATCCGCGCGATGCCTTCGAAGTTGATGGTCGACCCGTCGGCCTTCCTGGCCACCACCGAGATCGGCTGCCGTGGGGTGAGGTGGTCGTCTATGGCGAGGTCGAAGGTCTCGCTTCCGTCCAAGCCCAACGATTGGGCGTTTTCCCCGTCTCTGAAAGTGACTGGTAGCACCCCCATACCCACCAGGTTGGACCGGTGGATCCGTTCGAAGCTTTCGGCAATCACGGCCTTGACGCCGAGCAGGAAGGTCCCCTTGGCTGCCCAATCTCGGGACGAACCCATCCCGTAGTCCTGGCCGGCCATGACCACCAGCGGGACACCCACGGCCTGGTAATGAACCGCCGCGTCGTAGATGGCCTTCACCTGCCCGTCGATGAAGTCGGTGGTGACTCCCCCCTCGGTGCCGGGGGCGAGCTGGTTGCGGACCCGGATGTTGGCGAAGGTGCCCCGGGTCATCACCTGGTCGTTGCCACGCCGGGCGCCGTAGGAATTGAACATGGGGGGCTGCACACCCTGAGAGATCAGGTACTGACCGGCGGGAGAGGTGACCTTGATCGCACCGGCCGGGCTGATGTGATCGGTGGTGATGGAGTCGCCCAGCTTGGCGAGCACTCGTGCACCCTGGATGGGTCGAATGGGGCTTGGCGCCGGAGTGAGTCCTGTGAAGAAGGGCGGCTCCCGGACGTAGGTCGACTCCTGGTCCCACTGATACAGAGCCTCACTCGAGGAGTCGATGTCTCGCCACTCGTCTGATCCGGTGAATACGTCGGCGTATTTGTTGGTGAACTGGGTCCGGTCTACCGAGGAGGCGACCATCTGATCGATCTCCGCCTGCGACGGCCAGAGGTCACGGAGGTAGACCTCCCGACCATCGGAATCCGACCCGATCGGTTCGGTGGCCGGGTCCCAGTCGACCGTGCCCGTCAGAGCGTAGGCCACCACCAGGGGGGGGGAGGCGAGATAGCTGGCTCGGACATCGGGGGAGATGCGCCCGTCGAAGTTGCGATTGCCGGACAGCACGGCCGCCGCCACCAGGCCGTTGTCGTTGACAGCCCGAGAGATCGGCTCCGGCAAGGGACCGGAGTTCCCGATGCAAGTAGTACAACCGTAACCGACTAGATGAAAACCGAGCGCCTCGAGGTCGTCCATGAGACCGGCCTTTTGCAGGTAATCGGTGACCACCTTCGATCCGGGCGCCAGCGACGACTTCACCCAGGGCTTGCGACGCAGGCCCCGTTGCACGGCGTTGCGAGCCACCAGTCCTGCGCCGATCATCACGTCGGGGTTGGAGGTGTTCGTGCAGGAGGTGATGGCGGCGATCACCACGGAGCCGTTCGAGAGCTCAAAGGTGGAACCGTCGTAGCTGACCTCGGGGTGGGCACCGTTGCTCGACATCCCGAAGACCTCGACGAGGTCGGTCCGCCACCGTTCCTTCATGACGGTGAGGTCGACTCGGTCCTGGGGCCGGCGCGGTCCGGCCAGGGAGGGGGTGACGGTGCCGAGGTCGAGTGAGACGTCGGAGCTGTAGGCGACCTCGCGGGAGTCGTCCCGCCACATACCCTGAAGCCGGTAGTACTGCTCGACGGTCTCTATCAACTTCTCATCTCGCCCGGACAAACGCAGGTACCGAAGGGTCTGGTCGTCGACCGGGAAGTAGGCGATAGTGGCGCCATATTCGGGGGCCATGTTGGCGACGGTGGCGCGGTTGGCCACCGCCATCTCATCCAATCCCGGCCCATGAAACTCGACGAACTTGCCGACCACTCCGTGCTTGCGGAGCATCTCGGTGATTCTCAATACGAGGTCGGTGGCCGTCGAGCCCTCCGGCAACTTGCCGGTGAGCCGGAACCCGACCACCTCGGGAAGCAGCATGGAGATGGGCTGGCCGAGCATGACCGCCTCGGCTTCGATGCCACCGACCCCCCAGCCGACCACACCGAGGCCGTTGATCATGGTGGTGTGGCTGTCGGTGCCGACCAGAGAGTCCGGATAAAGCCACCCACCCTCGTCCCACACGACCTTGGCGAGGTATTCGAGATTGACCTGGTGGACGATGCCGGTGGCCGGTGGTACCACCCGGAAGTTGCGAAACGCCGTCTGGCCCCACTTCAGGAACTCGTAGCGCTCCTGATTGCGCTCGAACTCCTTCCGGCTGTTGATCAACAGCGCATCGGGTCGGGCGAAGGCATCGACTTGGACCGAATGGTCCACTACCAGGTCGCATTGAACGAGGGGATTCACCTTGGCGGCCGCGGCGGGTTCACCGGTCAGTCGGACGATCGCCGCCCGCATCGCAGCAAGGTCGACGATCGCAGGGACCCCGGTGAAGTCTTGGAGGACCACTCGACCGGGGATGAAGGGAATCTCGGTCTCACCGACCTGGCGGGCGTGGTACGACTCGATGGCAGCAACGTCCGCTTCCTTGATCAGATGACCGTCGAGCCGGCGCAGGGCCGCCTCCAACAAGACCTTGATCGAGTAAGGGAGGGGGTCGGCGGCCGGTCTGAGTCGTGCGATCCGCCTCTCCCCAACGGGGGTCTTGAGGGTGGTGGGGCTAGCGGTCATTGGCAAGGCGAGTGTACCGACGGCCGTTCATTTGCCTACCCGTTGCGAACGCCAAGAACCGCCGGAATTGCCGTTGTCGCATTGATCGCCTGTTCTGTGCCGGCCAGCGAGTCGACCCGGCCGTTGGCCTGCCGACGCCTCTGGTCAGCGCCGATTCGAGATCGCCACCGGCAGCTCGGTGATGCAGTCCTCGGCGAGGTTGCGGTGGGGGATCAAGATCGGTTCGCAAACTTGGCGCATCGCTCCCATCATGCCGGCCACGATGCCCCGATCGAGGCTGCAGAACACCTCGGGATGATCTGTGGCGGCCTCCCCGAACGGGCAGTGGGTCGTCAGAATTCGACGGCTGTCCGGTTCCGGATCGGCTTGGAAACCCATTCCCCTCATCGCTTTGGCGACCGCCGCTACCGCCGCCTCGTAACCGGGAGCTTCAGGTTCGCCGATCTCGGCTGCCAGACCCGACCCGTATTCCCGACCGACCGCTTCGGCCACCTCGGCGACGTTGGGCGCACCGACCCGATCGATGACCCGAGACAGGAGCCCCAGGAGAAGGTCGGGGCGCTGGGCCGGGAAATGCAGATCGATCGGTTTGCCGGTCGCCTCGTAACATTTGGCCGGACGTCCGGCGCCGGGGCCGGACCGTCCCGATGGACGTCGATGGGTCACCCGTAGGTAACCGTCGGCGGCCAGCCGGTCGAGGTGGTGGCGGGCGACGTTGGGGTGAAGCTGGAAGATTTCGGCGACCGACGAGGACGTCACCGGTTCGGCCGACTGACGTACGGCGATGTAGATCGCCCGGCGAGTGGGGTCGCCCAGGGAGGCGGTCAGGTCACCGATCGAGCGGTCAAGGGCAGCTGAATCCGTTACCAACTCGGAAAACTATAGTTCCGCCTTCCTTCTAGACACTACGCGGATAGGGGAAACTTGGCGGATCTCACCGGGCTCGAAGCGGCCCTGGCCGGCCTCGAAGAGCCGCTCCTGGGTCGATCCCTGGGAGAGTTGGGGTTGATCCAGTCGGTCGAAGGGCGGCGATTGGGCCCCACCCGGGTCACCATCCGGATTCCCGCCCCCAACCATCCGCGGCTGTCGGTACTCGATCGGGTGGTGCGGGAGGCCCTGTCGGCGGCCGGGGTCCGATCCGCCGAGGTTTCCTTCGTGCCCATGGACGATGCCGCCCGCCAGGCCCTAGTCGCCAAGCTGTCCGCCGGGCCGGGGGTGGGAAAGCCGGGGTCGGCCACCCGGGTGGTGGCGGTGGGCTCTGGGAAGGGTGGAGTGGGCAAGTCGTCGGTCACCACCAACCTGGCCGTGGGTCTGGCCGAAGCCGGTCATTCCGTCGGGGTCATCGATGCCGACATCTGGGGCTTCTCGATTCCCAAGATGCTCGGGATCGAACATCCGCCGCTGGTGGTCGAAGAGAAGATCATTCCGCCTCGCGCCCATGGGGTCAAGGCCATGTCCATGGATTACTTCGTCGACGAGGACACGGCCGTGATCTGGCGTGGTCCGATGCTCCACAAGGCCATCGAGCAGTTCATCACCGACGTGTTGTGGGACTCCCCGGATTTCCTGCTTGTGGACATGCCGCCGGGCACGGGGGACGTGGCCATCTCGCTGAGCCAGTTCCTGCCGCGGGCGCAGGTGCTCTTGGTGACGACACCCCAACCCACCGCGCAACGGGTGGCCCGGCGGGCGGGGTTGATGGCGAAGAAGGTCAACCAGGAGGTGCTGGGGGTGGTGGAGAACATGTCGTGGTTCACCGGAGACGACGGCAAGCGTTACGAGCTTTTCGGCAAGGGCGGGGGAGGGGCTCTGGCCGGGGAATTGGGGGTGCCGTTGATGGCTCAGATCCCCCTCATCCTGGCGATGCGGGAAGGGGCCGACGAAGGGGTGCCGGCCATGATCGCCGCTCCCCAGAGCGAGGCCGCCGAAGCCTTTCGAAACCTGGTCAAGGCGGTCGTTGAGCGGCGTCCCCGAGTCCGCACCAGACCGGAGCTCGTGATCAAGGGCTGACAATCCTTCTGTGCGGGTTTTCGGTTGTCTTGCCACCGAAAACCCGCACAGAAGGGTTACAGAGAAGCCAGCCCGCGGCGAAATCCGTCGGACATCTCCGCGACTTGTGAGGAGGTGATGGTGAGGGGCGGTGAGATCTGTAGTCCCCCCCCCACCATGATCCGGGTCATGATCCCCGCCGATCGACAGGCGACCACCGCCCGGCCTCCGAGGGTCGGGTCCGAGTCGTCGAGCTGGATCGCAGCCATCGCCCCGACCCCCCCCCGGACGGATGCCACTACCGACAGGTCCGTGAGCGGTCGAATCGCGTCCAACAACTCGGTTTCCAGCTCGAGGGCGCGGGCAAACAGGCCTTCGCGCTCATAGAGGTCCATCACCACCAGGCCGGCGACACAGGCGGTGGAATGCCCCGAGTAGGTGTAGCCATGTCGCCACACCAGGCCCGGCGTTGCGAAAAACGGGGCCGCCACCTTGGGGGAGGCGATGATTCCCCCCAGCGGTTGATAACCGGCCGTCACCCCTTTGGCGAAGGTGATGATGTCGGGTCGAAGGTCAAAGCGGGAGGCGGCAAACCAGTCCCCGCAGCGACCAAAACCGGTAATCACCTCGTCGGCTATATAGAGAGCACCGGCCTCGTCGATGATCTGGCGGACCCTCCGGAGGTAATCGACAGGCACCGGTCGCACGCCTCCGGCCCCGATGACCGCCTCCACAAACATCCCGGCGATGCGTTCGGGGCCATGGTGGTTGATGACCTTGGCAACGGCCTCGGCGTCGTCGTAGGGCACGAACACGATGTCCGCCACCAGCTCGCCGTAGCCGAGGCGGTTGGGTTCGAGTCCGCCCAAGGCGGTGCCGTAGGCGTGCATGCCGTGGTAGGCGAACTCTCGGGCGATGAGGATGGATCGCCTCGACTGTCCCATCTCATGGGCATAACGGCGGGCGAGTTTGGCGGCGGTATCGACAGCATCGGAGCCGCCGCTGCCGAAGAACACCTTGCTGTCGGGGACCGGCGCAACTCCGGCGAGCCGGTCGGCCAGCGCCAGGGCCGGCCGGGTCGCGAAATCGCCGAAGGCGTGATAGGCGTGGAGCTTTCCTTGTTGGGCTCGGACGGCATCGGCGATCTCCCGGCGCCCGTACCCAAGGTTGGAATACCAGAGGCTGGCGGTGGCGTCGAGGTACCGGTGCCCGGACTCGTCGAAAACGTAGATGCCCTCCCCGTGGTCGACTACAAAAGGTGCCGAGCCGACGATCTGCATCGGCGCGAACGGATGCCAGAAGGAACCCATGTCGAAGGAGAGTACCCCCGCGGGGGAAACCCACCGGCCTTACAAGGAGAGCCGACCCAGTTCAGGGCCAGCTACCCTCCCGCCATCGCTCAGTCCGAGGGAGGAGATATGGCCTGGCAGCTTTGGATTGACGGGCGCTGGCAGGAACCGATCCGTGGCGGCACCATGAAGGTCGAGAACCCGGTCACGGGCGAGATCATCGACGAGGTGTCCGAGGCCGGTACGGCCGACGTTGACAGAGCGGTGCAAGCCGCCAAGACGGCCTTTTACGACGGCCGGTGGTCTCGCCTGTCGAAAGCGGAGCGGGCGGCTGCCATCTACAAGTTGGCTGATCTGCTCGAAGCCCGGGCCGACGAGTTCGCCAAGGTAGAGACCGAGGACACCGGCAAGCCCTATGCATTCATGAGTCGGGGCGGCGATCTGCCTTTCACGATCGACAACCTCCGGTTCTTCGCAGGAGCAGCTCGTTCGACCCAGGGAACCGCCGCCGGCGATTTCATGAAGGGCTACACCTCGATACTGCGTCGCGAACCGGTGGGGGTGTGCGGTCAGATCACCCCTTGGAACTACCCGGTGATGATGGCGGTGTGGAAGATCGGTCCGGTCTTGGCTGCCGGCTGCACGACCGTATTGAAGCCCGCCCCCTCGACTCCCCGGACCACCTTGATGCTGGCAGAGCTCACCAAGGAAGCGGGCATACCCGACGGCGTAGTCAACGTCGTGACCGGCGGTAACGACGTCGGGCAGGCGATCGTCGAGCATCCTGATATTCGCATGGTCTCGCTGACGGGTTCGGTCAACACCGGCAAGAAGGTGATGGAGACCGCCTCCAAGACCCTCAAGCGAGTTCATCTGGAACTGGGTGGCAAAGCGCCACTGGTCGTGTTCGACGACGCCGACCTCGACGCTCTGGCAGCCGGAGCCACCTTTGCGGCCACCGCCAACACCGGCCAGGACTGCACCGCCGCCACGCGGATATATGTGCAACGTTCCCGATACGGAGATGCGGTGGAGGCAGTTGCGGAAGCGATGAAAAACGTCAAGGTGGGCGATCCCTACGACGACGAGGTCACCGTAGGCCCGCTGATCTCGGCGGCGCAGCGGGAGCGGGTGGCGGGCTTCGTGGAGCGGGCGAAGCGCGCCGGCGCCCGGGTGGTGGTGGGCGGTGGCATTCCCGAGTCCCTGTCTTCGGGGTATTACTACAGCCCCACCGTCATCACCGACGCCAAACACCGCGACGAGATCGTTCAGGACGAGGTGTTCGGGCCGGTGCTGGTCATGCTGCCGTTCGATTCGGAAGAGGACGGAATCGCCATGGGCAACGATGTTTCCTATGGACTCGCGGCGTCGGTGTGGACGAGAGACGTGGCCAGGGCGATGAGGGCCGCCTCATTGCTCGAGTTCGGGACCGTGTGGATCAACGATCATCTCCCCTTAACTGCCGAGATGCCTCACGGTGGGTTCAAACAGTCGGGATTCGGTAAGGACATGGGTGAGGAAGCAGTGATGGATTACACCGTCTCCAAGCACGTTGTCATCAAGCAGGGTTAGCAATGACCATCGACAAGGACCGAGTGGCCGAACTGTCCACCCAACTCAAAGATCGGTTGTCGATTCGGCTCGTGAAAAGCAGGCGGATGTACAAGCGCGCCGAGAAGGTCCTGCCCTTGGGCGTGCCGTCCTCGTTCCAGGCACTCCAACCTCATCCCATCTATGTCAAGGGAGGCAAGGGTTCGAAGATCGTCGACGTAGACGGCAACGAGTACTCCGATTTCCACAATGGATTCGGAGTGATGGTCATGGGACACGCTCACCCAGCGATAGCCAAGGCGATCGCGGCCGCCGCCCGCAAGGGCACCCATTTCGCCGCACCCCACCTCGCGGCCATTGAGGTGGCTGAGGAACTGGCCAGGCGTTTTCGGCTGCCGAAGGTGCGGTTCAACAACTCCGGAACCGAAGCCACCATGGACGCCATCCATCTCGCCCGGGGCTTCACCGGGAAGGACGTCATCGTCAAGATCGAAGGCTCCTATCACGGCCACCATGGGGCGGCCATGGTCTCGGTGCGGCCTCCCATCGAATTGGCCGGGCCGGCCGAGGCCCCCTACTCGGTGCCCTACACCGGCGGGATCCCCCAGTCCGAGGTAGAGCTGACCGTTCCGGTGCCTTTCAACGACCCCGACCATCTCCGTCGGTTGCTGGCGGCTCGCAACGACGTGGCGGCGGTGATCATCGAGCCGATCATGCTCAACATCGGGGTCGTATTGCCCAAACCCGGATACCTCGAGGCTTTGCGTGAGATCACCAACCAGCACAACGTCTTGCTCATCTTTGACGAGGTCAAGACCGGGGTGACCATTGCCGCCGGAGGTGTGGTCGAGCATTTCGGCGTGGTGCCGGACCTGGTCTGCCTGGCCAAGGCCATCGGGGGGGGGACTCCTATTGGGGCCGTGTTGGGTCGGGCCGACGTGATGGAGCTAATCGCCAAGTCGAAGGTCAAACAGTTGGGAACGTTCAACGGCAATCCTCTGTCGATGGCGGCGGCCAAGGCCTGCCTGACCAAAGTGCTGACCGGCGAAGCCTACGACCGTCTCGAACATGCCGACAAACGCCTCCAGGAAGGCTGCGGCGCTGTCATCGAGCGATACGGTCTGCCTGCGTACACCGCCGGGGTGCGGGCCAAGGGTTGCGTTATGTTCGCAACCGAGCCGATCACCGACTACCGGAGCTGGGCCCGACATTTCGACGACGGCCTCAACTATCTCGGCTGGCTATATCACATGAACAATGGGGTCTTCATGGCGCCCGGCGGCGACGAGCAGTGGACGCTCTCCATCGCTTTGAGCGATGAGGAGATCGATCACTACGTCGCGGTGTTCGACGAGTTCGCAAGGGACATCACCCGTCGCTGAGGTATCCGGTTGGGCCCGCTGCCAAGCCGGAGGTGGTGGAACGGGAACTTAGGAGATGGATTGATTCCTACAATCAGCCCCAGTGGCGGCGACCGCCACGAGACAAACCAATAATGGAGGAACCTGTGAAGGTGGCACGAATTAGTCGACGTGGCAATGCCGAGGCGATCTTGGCGGCCCTGGCCGCTCGGGGGATCGACCGACGGCAATTCCTGCAAAGGATGGGGGCGGCCGGGGTACTGGCCATCGGGGGGCCGGCTCTCCTGGCGGCCTGCGGTGGCGGCGAGGGCAGCGAGAGCACTGCCAGCACCCCCTCCGAGCTTTTCGTCGACAACTGGATCGAGTACATCGACATCGACGAGGCCGGCGGCTATCCGACCATCCTCAAGTTCACGCAAGCGACCGGGATCGAGGTCAACTACGCCGAAGGTGTCAATACCAATGAGGACTGGTTCGGCAAGTACCAGCCGCAGCTGGCCGCCGGCCAGCCCATCGGGATCGACGTGGCGATGATCACCGACTACATGGCAGCCAAGATGATCAGGCTCGGATATCTCGAGAAGATCGATAAGGCCAACGTTCCCAACGCCGTCAACCTGGTCGACGCCCTCAAGAGTCCCAGTTTCGACCCCAACCGCGACTACACGCTGCCGTGGCAGTCCTACTTCACCATGATCGGCTACGACATCGACCAGACCGGAAGGGAGCTGACCAGCGTCAGCGACCTGCTCGACCCGGCGTTTGCCGGCAAGGTCGGACTGCTGGAGGGTTACACCGACACCGTGCCCTTCTTCCTACTCATGCAAGGCAAGAACCCGGACACGGCCACGGTCGAAGAGTGGGTGGCCGCCTCCGATGACATCAAGAAGGCCATCGACTCTGGTCAGATTCGCGACGTATACGGGAACGACTACTTGGATGCCCTTCTCAACGGGGACCTGGCTGTCTCGCTGGCCTACTCGGGCGACATCATCGCCAACCAAGCCGATAATCCGCAGCTCCGGGCCCTCTTCCCCATCGAAGGCTTCGTGGTGGGGACCGACAACATGCTGATCCCCAAGGGCGCCGCCAACAAGGCCGGGGCCGAGAAGTGGATGAACCACTACTACGACCCCGTCATTGCCGCCGAACTGGCGGCGTTCATCTCGTACATGAGCCCGGTGAACGGAGCCCGCGATGCGATGGAATCCGTCAATCCGTCCCTCGTGAACGACCCTTTCATATTCCCCGACGAAGCGACGCTGGCCAAGGCTCACATTGCCCCGGTCTTCACCGAGGAAGAGGAGAACGCCGTCAACGAAGCCCTGGCCGCTGCCATGGGGGTCTGAGGTGGCTGTCGATGAGCCTCCGGCGGTAGAACTCGAAAGAGTCACCAAGCGGTTCGTCGACTTTACCGCCGTTCATGAACTGAGCCTTCAGATAGGCGAGAACCGTTTCTTCGCGTTGCTAGGGCCGTCTGGTTGTGGCAAGACCACCACGTTGAGGATGGTCGGTGGCTTCGAAGAGCCCACTTCGGGGACCATTCGCCTGCACGGCGAGGATGTCACCGGCACCAAGCCCTTCAAACGACCGGTGAACACCGTCTTCCAGAGCTACGCGCTGTTTCCGCATCTGAGCATCGCCGAGAACGTGGCTTTCGGGCTGCGTCGCAAGGGAATAGAGGACTGGGAGGTCAAGTCGAAGGTGGGGGCAATGCTCGAACTGGTCCAGCTCTCTCAGTTCGCCGATCGCAGGCCGCGCCAGCTTTCCGGTGGCCAGCAGCAACGGGTCGCCCTGGCTCGAGCCCTTGTCAACCATCCGCGGGTGCTTCTGCTCGACGAGCCGCTGGGCGCCCTCGACTTGAAGCTTCGCAAAGAGATGCAGATCGAGTTGAAGCGCATCCAACAAGAGGTTGGAATCACCTTCGTCCACGTCACCCACGATCAGGAAGAAGCGATGACCATGGCCGACACGATCGCCGTGATGAACCGAGGCAGGATCGAGAGGATGGGCGAGCCGACCACCATCTACGAGGATCCCCAGACCATGTTTGTGGCCGGGTTCCTGGGTGCCTCCAATCTGATGGAGGTCGACGTGGTGAGCGACGTCGAGGGGAGGACGGCTCTGCCCGGCGGAATTCCGGTTCATGTTGGACCGGGAAAGCTGACAAGAGGAGAGCGGCAGGTCAGCTTGGGGGTCCGTCCCGAGAAGCTCCGGCTCTTCGATCCGGCCGAGCAGTCCCTCCCCTCCAACGTTATCGACGGCAAGGTCACCGATGCCTCGTTCATCGGTGTTTCCACCCATTACCTGGTTATGACCCAGCCGATCGGCGAGGTGGCGGTCATGGCGCAGAACCTAGGCGATCACCGCTTCGGGCCCGGCGATGCCGTCAAGGTGGGATGGCAGCCCGAGCATGTCTTCGTCGTGCATCAGCAGGCATGACGGCTATCACCGCACCCCCTCCGCCGGCTGCCACCAGCGAGGCGGCTGCGCGGGCGGCTCGCCGCCGGCGCCGTGCTCCCTACCTGTTGTTGGCACCCGGTCTCTTGTGGTTGGTGGCGTTCTACGTGGTCCCCTTGACTCAGCTGCTTCGCACTTCGCTCCAGGCCGGCACCCTGGAGACTGGCTACCGGTTCACCTGGGAGTGGAGCAACTACGCCGAGGTGTTCACCACCTATCGGGGCCAGTTCTTGCGGTCACTCGGCTATGCGAGTGCCGCCACCCTCATCACGCTGGTGATCGCTTACCCCCTGGCCTACACCATTGCCTTCCGCGGAGGTCGCTACAAGAACCTTTTCCTGGTCCTGCTGCTGATGCCCCTCCTCACCCCGTTCCTCCTTCGCACCTTGGCCTGGCGGATCATCCTCGCTGATCAGGGAGTGGTGGTGGAGGCGTTGAAGTCCATCGGCTTCCTCCCCTCGAACGGCCGGTTGCTGGCCACGGGGTGGGCGGTGGTGGCGGGAATCGTCTACAACTTCCTCCCCTTCATGGCACTTCCCATTTACGTCTCGCTGGAGAAAATCGAGCGGAACCTTCTCGAAGCCGCCAACGATCTCTACGCCACCCCGGCCACCTCATTCTGGAAGGTGACGTGGCCTCTCTCGCTTCCCGGTGTCATATCCGGGACCCTTCTGACCCTGATCCCGGCGGCGGGTGATTACGTCAATGTCTCGCTGCTGGGCAACCCCCAACAGGCGATGATGGGCAACGTCATCCAAAACAAGTTCCTGTCGATCCTCGACTACCCGGCCGCCGCCGCGATCTCCGTCACCCTGATGGCAGCCATCGTCCTTCTGGTGATCTTCTATGTCAGGTCCGTGGGCACCGAGGAGTTGGCCGGTTGACCACGGCCGCCCCCCCCAAGGCTCCTCGTTCCTGGAAGCGCTGGATCCTTCCCACTTACCTCGGTCTCGGCCTCGTCTACTTGTTCATCCCGGTGTTGGTGGTGATCGCTTTCTCGTTCAACGACCCCCAAGGACGCTTCAACGTCACGTGGGTGGGTTTCACACTGGAACATTGGCTCGACCCCTTCAAGAACAAGGAGATTCCCAAGGCGCTGGCGACCAGTCTGGGGCTGGCCTTCGTCTCCTCCCTGATCGCCACCGTGCTCGGCACGTTGATCGCCCTGGCCCTGGTCCGGTATCGATTCAAAGGACGATCGGCCACCAACCTCCTGCTGTTCCTTCCGATGGCGTCACCGGAAGTGGTGCTGGGGTCTTCGCTCCTGGCCCTGTTCGTTCTGCTCGGGGTTGGCCCCGGCTTTACGACGCTGCTGATTGCCCACATCCTCTTCATCATCTCCTATGCGGTGGCGACTGTCCGCGCCCGTATCGTCGGCTTCGATCGCCATCTTGAAGAGGCGGCCATGGACCTCTATGCCGACGAGTGGCAGACCTTCCGTCGAGTGACCCTGCCGATGATCATGCCGGGAGTGTTCGCCGCATTCCTGCTCGGCTTCGCCCTTTCCTTCGACGACTTCGTCGTCTCCAATTTCAATTCGGGGTCGGTGCAGACGTTCCCGCTCTATGTATGGGGCGCCGCCCGCCGCGGTATCCCCCCCCAGGTCAACGTGTTCGGAACCGCCATCTTCGTGATCACCATGATCGCGATGTTCATCAACCTCCGCATCTCGCGTCGCGCCCCGAGGTAGGAACCCGCCCCAACCCTCTTCTTTGACCGGTTTCCCACCCTTTTGGCGCGCGCCAGAAGCGGTTTGGGGGGGGGCCTGACCGCGCTCGGCGGCGGTCCGTACCGCCTCGGCGTAGAAGGCGGCCAGCTTCTGCTTCACGATCCAAGGTTGGTACCAGACCTCATCCTCCCAGAGGACGAGGACGATGAAGCCGTCCTGCTGGTACCCGCCGATGCGGTCCTCGTCGTGGAGTCTATCGAGGAGCATCCCGTGATGGCGACGCGACATGATCTCGATCAGGGCGAAGGCGAAATCACCAAGGACGAAATCCACCCGTCCATCCCACGAGACGCCTCCGACGTTGACCTGACGCCGGAGGCAGATCCCGACTTGGCTGGCCAGCTGCTCGGCCCGGCGTTCAGTCCCGCTGCCGGGGGGCTCCTGGTCGGGAGGGCGCTCGTCAAGCAGGATGCGGATCAACGCAATCCCGTTACGCCCTCGCTCAGCCAGCTTGGGGAGGAGGTCATGCAGCGACCGATAAGAACCGAGGCCCATGGCTGCCATGTTGTCGAGGGCTCTTTCGGTACGACGGGGGCTGACCGTTCCGGCGAGGAGGAAGATGGTGAGAGTCGGAGAGGTCACCGGCATTCCTCCGAGGCTGGCGAGGTGTTCAGCGGGCAAGGCCCGGTGGAAGTGGATCACGGCCAGACGGGATCTGATCCGGGCGCCTTGATGGGGAACCGTGACGTGGATCCGACCATCGAGGTCGAAACCCGGTATCCCCCACCAGGCCGCCGCCGATCCGTGCGATAGGACGGCCCCAGGCGGTGCGTCGAGAACGCCGGCCATCGCTCTCTGCTCTCGGCTGTGCGGAGCTCCGAGTAGACGCAGAACCTCCGGACTGAGAGGTTCGAGCTGACGCTTTCCCACACGATGAGCGATGGCATCGCCATCGATGCCAGCCGCATGAAGTTGGTTGCGGCCCACCAACCCGTATTGGGCAGCGGTGAGGTCGCGGATGACATCGTCGATCTCCATGGGCAGAGCGTGCACCCGATTCGGCGAGAGGTCTAGCCCCTTGACAACGGCCAGGGCGGACCTACTCGCCAACCCCTAGGCCATCCCCCTCTCCCACGACCCCTCACACTCCAGCCCACCCCCCCCCAAACCCGTACTGGCGCGCCAAC
>Ga0209751_10001093_pt1 | contig 28258 bp, 30 predicted proteins | sample RifCSP13_1_FD_184019 | JGI IMG/M metagenome (GOLD analysis project Ga0209751, IMG submission 184019) | Soil microbial communities from Rifle, Colorado - Rifle CSP2_sed 13_1 (SPAdes) (version 2) | ecosystem: Environmental > Terrestrial > Deep subsurface > Rock core/Sediment | place: Rifle...
CCTCTCCACCCAACTCATCTTATTGACCGTTTTTCTTTTTGCTTTTCTTCTGCGGCACTTCCTGGTCACATTTTTACCCACAGATTCTCCGGAAGACCCTTTTTTTTCAACAATACCAACTCAGAACACGGGTGACACTCAGAAGCTCAGCAATTTCGATGGAGCTTCTGAGTCGGCAACCTTGAGATAAAAAGGGGGGTGGCGTTCCTCTCGTAGGTTGATCTGAAGAACACTACACACTGCCGTATGTTAGGATTTGTTCTCAGTGTCCGAGTTGGTCTTCCGGCGAAGATAGGAAAAGAAATCACCCAGGTTGGGCTTCACATCACGAAGGAGGAAGTTGTGCTTCATCGCCTGTCAACAATACTGCTAACACTAATATCGGTGGCAGCATTCGCCACCGTCGAAGGCAGGTCACAAGAACGAAAGGCGGGCGATCTGAAGATTGAGCCTTATGTTTTCGAGGCGAGGGGCGAAAAGGTAGAAGCAGAGTTGGGCCGTCTTCTGGTACCGGAGAACCGCAGAAATCCCAACAGCAATCTTATCGAACTCGCTTTCGTTCGGTTTAAGAGCACCAACCCGAAGCCTGGACCCCCTAGTGTTTATCTTGCCTTGACAAAGTACCCGATCTAATCGCGCTAATGAAGACAGTCCTTGACCGGCTTGAAACACAGCCAATCACTGTCGAAGTCATTGATCCCAGAACGCGAAACACGGTGGAGGTCACGCTTGGTAGATTCGATGTCCAGCAGCTTACCGCCCAAGTTGTCGGAAACAGCGAAGTCGTTCGTATTCCCGCACTCTACTACGCTCTATCAAAGGGTCACACCAACCACACCTTGATAAGGACCGTCGCACAGGCCGTCGGCCGGGCTCGACAGGGACCCTTTGGCTCGGCAATGCCTCCCGCGATGGACTGTGCCTCCAGTGCTGATCCCGAGCGTTTACGACAAATCGAACAAGAGGCAAAGAACACGCTCCTCGGTAATGCGATAGATTTTCCCTATCCTGAGGTGTGTGCAGGATTAGATAATTCGGATCTGGGTTCTGCGTTTCGTCAGCCGATACGGACGAAAGTGCCGGCACTCTTTATCAGTGGCACGCTAGACGCTCGAACTCCCGTGAGTAATGCCGAAGAGACGCAGGCGCTGCGGTAGAAGAATGGCAAGGTGTGCTCGAGGTGGGTGAACAGAGGCTGCGCTTAGTGCTACGCGCGCAGAAAAATCGCTCTGGAGTTTGGGTTGCAGAACTACTAAGCCTGGACCATGGCAACGTGATTATTCTCGTGAATGCAATTAGCTTCGAGGGTTCAACGCTGCGCTTTGACGTGACCGTTATCGGTGCGACCTACGAAGGACAGGTCAATGCCGAAAAATCGGAAATCACTGGACAATGGAAACAAGGCGGCGTTTCCCGACCACTCACATTAAGGCGTCAACACCCTGGATAGTCTGTCCATTCTGCCGCAAGGATTTGATCGTTTCCGGACGACAAACCGAACGATCCACAACATCACCTGAATGCATGATGCGTGGATCGTTCGTTTCTTTCTACCACAGCTTTCGCCATCAACGAGCCGCCGCCGATGCCACCCGTTCTACGACTACCGGGACCGGCCGGCAAACCGTATTGCAAACCGGCGAGTGTTCTTGCGTGTACTTGAGCAAATTCTCCAGCTCCTCATCGCTACAGTCAGCTTTGATGTCCATCTTGATCCGGATCTGTTGGTATCCGGGAGACACAGAGTCGTCCAGACCAAGCAGACCGTGCAGGTCTATGTCTCCTTCGAGACTTGTGGAGATCTTTTCAATCCGAATCCCGCGAGCTGCAGCGTGTAAAACGAACGTAGTCGTGACGCATCCCGCCAACGCGTGCAGTAGGAACTCGACAGGATTTGCTCCCTCGTTAGCGCCCAGCAGCACCGGTGGTTCGCCGTTCACGAATACGAACGGTTCGGTTCGCGATGTATCCTCCTGGCCGGCACCATAAAAGTCTCGAATAGTGGAACGATTCTCACCTCCGCCTATCCATTCATTCTTCGCGCGAAACTGAAACTTCGCGATCTCGGGCTGGCCCTTGATTGCCGCGATGGTCTCGTACATCTGCGTGGTGTCGAGTCCGTTTAGGATCTTGGTGTCTTGCATGTTTGTCATCTCCTTTCGAGTTAACTTTATGTCGCGCCAAATGCGCTCCTTTCGAGAAGACAGATACACCCTTTTGTCGCCAGATTATGCACGCGAACTCAATGAAAACCAAAAGCTGCAAAGTGGACCACAGTCTTAAGAGATTGTGTGAAAACTAAGGAAGCATGACCAACGAGATCCTACACACTGCCGTGTGTAGGATTCTTTTCTTTCACTTGGACCACTCTCGACTGGAAGACACTCAACAGATCCTACACACGGCAGTGTGTAGTGTTTTTCAGATCCAGCCTACTGGAGGAACGCCGCCCCCGCTTTTTATCTCAACGTTACCGACTCAGAAGCTTCATCGAAATTGGGGCTTTCTGAGTGTCACACACTTCTGAGTTGGTTATTGTTGAAAACAAAAGAAGGGGGGGCGCGTCTTTGTAGGCTGGATCTAAAAAACACTACACACTGCCGTGTGTAGGATCTATTGTTTTGACACAGTCTCTGCCGTGTGTAGGATTTTCCATCCCCACCTCTCCCTGAAGTTATCCCAAGGAGCAATGACTACCGACCAATGACCAATGAATGACCAATGACCAATAACCATTTATGACCTCTGACCTCTGACCTCTGATCTCTGAACCTCTGGCCTCTGGCCTCTGCCTGATCAATACCGCACCGAAAGCAGCGTTAGCCCATGTGGTGGCGCGGTCACAATCGCCCGGGGTCGTTCGCCGGACTCAATAGCACGTTTCAATGATTCCTCGTCCAATTCACCGCGGCCTATCGCCAGCAGAGCGCCCGCGATAGACCGCACCATGTACCGCAAGAACCCGTCTGCGCTCACTGTAATCTCAAGCAACCGCGATTGTGCCCTTTCGTCAACCCGGGCACGCACACTCAAACCAGTAATGGTTCGCACTCGTGAATCCACATCACTCTGCGCGGCTGAAAAGGCAGTCCAATCGTGTTCACCAACAAATCCTCTCGCGGCGACCTCCATTGCAGCCACCTCAAGTTCGCGCGCTTCGTGCAAAGCGAACCGACACCAGAACGGTGAGGCAACGGGACCATTCAGCACTCGATAGACGTAAGTTTTTTCTATTGCTGAGTACCGAGCATGGAAAGTCTCGTCAACTGGATTGACTTCGAGCACGCGGACATCAGAACGGATATTGGCGTTTGTTGCAGCTCTAAGCTTCTCCTTCGTGATCTGACGATTGATGAAGACGCTTGCTACCTGCCCCTCAGCATGTACTCCGGCGTCAGTGCGCCCGGAACCATGAACCAACACCTCGCGGCCATCGATGAGTGATAATGCACCCGTCAATTCCCCTTGCACGGTTCGCAGTTCACTCTGAATCTGCCATCCATGAAAATTGGTTCCGTCGTACTGAACTATTAGTTTGAAATTCAATTGTCTGAATGGAAATCAGTCGCTAGCGCAATCCGATGCTTCTGCTACCGGGCTTTGCAGTTGGAACGCCAGCACGACAGAGCGGGCACTGGTCTGCCGGCAGGGACATGACATTCAAGGTGGCAAGCGACACGCGCGCAACGCCAACATTTGCAACGCCCGCCGAGCGATCAATGATCGAAGCCGCCGCAATAACGTCGGCCCCTGCGTTAACCAATGCCGCAATAGTTTCTCGAGTCGATCCGCCAGTTGTGACAACATCCTCGACAACCAGAGTTCTTTCTCCGGGAGTGACCGAGAATCCGCGTCGCAGCGTCATTACGCCGTTTTCTCGCTCGGTCCAGATAAAACGCGCTTTTAATGCCCGCGCAACCTCGTGGCCAATTATTAGGCCACCGATTGCTGGAGCCGCCACCAAACTAATATCGCCGTCCGAGAAATTGGTGGCAATCGCTGCGCCCAGTATCTCCGCTACTTCGGGATATTGAAGAACTAGTGCGCACTGCAGATAGGTTTCACTATGTAAGCCGCTCGAGAGGATAAAGTGTCCTTCCAGTAAGGCTCCAGTATCTTTGAATTTCTGCAAGACTTCCTCGGCCCGCATAACACACCTCGCTTCTCTGGAATGCGTGCTACAATCGGCGCTCGATGCCGCCGCCGTATTCGAACCTCGTTTCCGACTCAACTCTCGTTCAAGAAACAATAGAGCTTCTTCGCGACTGTGGTGGACGCGCTCATGCCACTGAAATCGTCGATGTAGTCTTCAAGGTATCTCATATTGATGAGGATCTTGCTGGTCTGCTCGTAGCCGATCTCGTCAGGGATGATTGCCGCTTTCGATTTATTGACCATCGCACAATCGAACTACAACCAGACTTTGAACTGCGCCGACTGGAAGAACTTGAATTCGTAGTCGTCGACGTCGAGGCCACCGGAGCCAAGACACCCCCAAACCGCATCATCGAGCTCGGCGCCTACCGCATTCGCCAAGGCAGGATCGTCGACAGTTTCTTAACGTTGGTAAATCCCGAAATACCAATCCCAAGATTTGTGATGGCGCTTACAGGAATCAATAACGAGATGGTCAAACAGGCGCCAGTCTTTGCCGAAGTAGCTCCCCGTTGGCTGGATTACATCGGTGACGCTGTACTGATCGCCCACAATTCCCCTTTCGACACCAGCTTCTTGAATCACGAAGTCTCGAGGGTTTACCCCGGTCACCGCATGGTCAACTCAGACCTCTGCACCGTCAAACTTGCGCGCCGAACACTTCCCGGCCTGAGGAATTATCGGCTGGATACGGTGGCCGACCATTTTTCCATCCCTATTCTTCAGCGCCACCGCGCGGGCAGCGACGCTTTGGCCACGGCAGAGGTTTTTCTGCATCTGTTGACGCGACTGCAGGAAAACGGCGTAACGGATCTCGCCGGCGCCAGACGCTTTCAGATCCTTGAAGGAAATACCGCAACTGAGCGTGCGCCCGCGCTGCCACTTGTCCCCTCTTATTAAGCTGTATCCACAACCGAGTGCGGCTTTCGTTTGAGGAGACTCCGCACGACAAACCCAACTACGATGAGGACTGCCAATGCCAGTCCGATCCACGGGTAGTATCTTGCCAGGAGTTCCTTAGCTTCTTCACCGAACTGAACTGCAAAATAGCCAACAAGCAGAAACCGGAATGCGCGACCCGCCACGATTGCAATCAAAAAGCGAGTGACATTGAAATGGAATACCCCGGCAGTTACGACAAATAGCTTGAAGGGGAAAGGCGGGGGTGACAGGCAAGCCACGGCAACCGCAAGCGCGTCGTAACGATCGATCCAATCCTTCACCCGTTGTTGCTTCGCCGGTGAAAACCGGGCAAGTGCTCGTCTTCCAGCTCGCCGCGAGATCCGGTAGAGGATCCAGCACCCTGTTGCAGAACCTGCCGTTGCTGTTAGGGCGTAGAGCACCATCCAACCTGGTGCGGCGGCGCTCAAAATGATTACAAGGGCGTCCGCGCTGCTGGGTAGCGGGACGAACGTGGCGTCAAGCAGGGCCACAGTGAACAGGCCTACTGGGCCAAAAGCAATTAAGAACTCGGATACTCGCGCGAGAATATTACTCAGTTTGAAAATGATTAAGAGAACCAACCTATTTCCTCTCTTCTACCTCTTTGTCACCGTTGACCTGGGGAAAGTCGATTTCCTTGTCTGCCACGAGTACGGCACTTGCGCGACGACGATTGATCAGCGTGTAAATGATAACGCCAAGCAATACGATTCCTGCCACTGCACTAACGACAACCAGGCCGTTATCCCTGATAAACAATAGCACGCGCCGACCGTAAAACACTGCCAGAATGCCCTCAACATAGTAGCGAAAAGAGCGTGCCAGCATCACGGTTAGGAGAAACTTCCAGCGCGGATACTCAAGCGTTCCAGCTGTCGCAACGAAGATCTTGAATGGTAGCGGTGGCGGCAACACGGCCGGAATGGCGATCGCCAGAAAACCAAAGCGTTCGTAAGCTCGCTCAACTTTGCGAATGCTCTCCTCTTTAAATCGTTTTCGCAGCACCGCCTGTCCGCCCCGCCGCATGATCGAATAGAGCAACCAACAACCCAGCACCGATCCACCGGCGGCGAACAACGGGAAGTAGAAGACTGCTGATGGGTACTTGATGCATCGGCCGACTACCAGGTAGTCGTTGATCTCCGGAAGCGACAGCAGCGACGAGTCCAGCGCGCCAATCAGCACCATTGCCGGAGCAGCAATATAGAGCGGCATACTGATGATGTAGTACTCGAGCCAACGTCCTATAGAAATGAGCCAATCTGACATCGGACGTTAGAAACCGCTTTGATTGATCGAAGAATATACCGGCGGGACGAATCTGTTCAGGTGGATATTGTGCACAGGGACAAGTGACTCATTGCATTAAGGTGATCATTTTGCGGGAGCAAACACCGAGGGTGTATCGTACGTAACGCCAACCGTAACTCCGGAGTTGTGGGTGAAACTGGTTAAGCCTTTGATCCCAGCAAAATCAAAGCGCAACCCCGACGCGCGCACCTGCATGCCCAGTCGTGCCTCTGCCTGAGACTCGGTACCGAGAGGCCCATCTCCGGGTCGGGTGTTGGCGCGTCCATTTACCTCTCCCGCCAGACTGAATTGCCTGTTCAGGCGAAAGATTCCAGCAATGCCATAAGTAATCACGTCGTTCTGAGTGAAAAGTTCGGTGGGCGCTGCGAGAATAGCGAGACCGAGATTGCCAAAGGTATTGAATCTGCCATCTTCACCAAACTTCTTGCCAACAAGAATGGAGCCATACGCATTCGTCTGATTCAGGCCAATGCCTCGGGCTTGATTAGAGTTCGGCAGTTGGACGCCGAAACGAAATCCAAGAGATGGGCCACGTGGTGATTCGTTGCGCAGTTTGATCTTGGTCCAAAGTGTGAAGTCCCCCGTGTCATTAGCGTTGTTGGTTCCCGGAGCGAGCGTCAACGGTATAGCGCCTGGTGTTCTGGTGTTGATGCTGAGAAAGTTTTGCGCGACGCCCTCGATCTGGAACTCTACATTCGGTGCGAAACCGATGCTGACGCCAATCACTCCGACACGCGTCAGGTCACCGGTAAGCCCGGACGCGGGGAACTTTGCACTTTGGAGAAAGTCGATTCCTGCCTCAATCCGCATCGTTCCGGGAGGAATAATATCCACGTCCTCAGTCAGCAGCGGGCGCTGCTGGGCAAACGCACCTGAGACGAAGGTCCCTAAGCAGCCTAATAGCGCCAGACTGCGGATGATTTGAGAGACGGGCATCGGCGGCGATTGTAAAGGTGTAATTGGCGAGGGTCAACGATGAATCAGAGCCAAAGACTATCGGGTGATTCTGAAACGGTGGAAAGCGTCACGAATTACCCTAAGAAACTTCAAGACGTGTCAGTTGAGCTCACGCCTGAACCCAGGTCCGGCTCCGGTCGGATCAGATTAACAGCCTCATAAAGGGTTAAGGCTCCAGTACCAAAGTACTTTTCGTTGCATGCGCGATTGCCGCTTCTGAAAACGGAAACACACGTGGTGTCACCGCTTGCCAGTCGGGTAGTTGATCCTTCCAATGCGGACTTGTTGGCAATCCAGACTGTCCTAGGGTGATGCCATGCTGCGTTTTGTCCCAATTCGAAGGATCCGCAATCAACCTCATCGACACCGCCGCCCCCACATTAACCGTAGCGCCCAACATGAAACCTGTACCGTTCTGGGGCAATGGATCGATCGCGAACGGCAGTCCCACCAGTGGTGCCCGTGCGAGCGGATGTGGGAAGCGAGCTTTTACCATGTTTCCCCAAGTCCACTGTGACTGATCGGCCCCGAGTGCGCGCGTTAATACCTGAACAGCGTCTGCATGACTGGCTCTCAGCATAGCTGCGTAACTCGAAAACTCCTTCGGTAACCATTCCTTCGACTGCTCGTTGAGGATGCGGTCCAGAGTTGTGTCAAAGTTGGACCAGCCAAACGAACGCGCCCGCTCTTCTCCCAAAGCGGCATTGATGATCTTCGAGCGGAAGGAAATTCTCATCTGTGCGACCACAGGCGCCACCCGCGAATCGACATTTAATTGCCCGTCCCAGGTTTCCAGAGCTCCAACCAACTTTCTCAGTTCGTCATCGCCTTCTGCTCGTAGGTCGGCCCGAAGGATCCTCGCAGTCTGTTTCGCGAAATTGGCCCCGGCGATTGTGTAGATATCGCCCAGCACCCGACGGAAGTCGTCTGCGGTCATCTTTTGGTTTTTCTGAAGCAAATCCAGAATTCGCCGCGCACGATAAGGCTGAGCCCAGGAATGTGACAGGTGGTAGGGGTAATCGCTTCCTACAACCCTCTGGTTCGCCGTGACGATAATTCCTGAGGGTGGATCAAACAGGTGCGGCAATTCTTCAAAAGGAACAAATGAAACCCATTCGCCATCATCCGTCGAACCATCATATGGCACGCTGCCATCGCCAGTTTTTCTGATTGGCACGACCCCGGCAGCGTAGTAACCGATGTGGCCCGCACTGTCAGCGTAGATCATGTTCTGCATGGGACCCGTGTACGTTTGCAGGGCTGCCGCAAATTCCTTCCAATTGCGCGCCCGATTCTGTCGGTAGAACCCGAGTGCGTTGTGCAGCCTGGGATCGATTGCCGTCCAACGTAAAGCGTAACGCTTGCCGGCACGATCCAGAACGATTGGACCATGTCGGGTTGTGGTGACGTAGTGGACCACGGTCTCGATGGCTTTATCGGTAAATGTATTCCGTACTTTGATAGCTTCATATCGCACCTCCGCATCCTGCCAACCGGTCGGAGTCTGGTACCGCTTTGGATTTTCCGGATCAAAGCTCTCGAGATAAAGGTCCTGTACATCAGTGCCCACGTTTGTGAATCCCCAGGCGATATGTTCGTTATGACCGATGACCACTCCCGGCAAACCAGGTGCGGTGACACCAGCAACACGTACGCCGGGCGCAGTGAGATGGGCCATGTGCCAAATGGGCGGAGCGGATGGAGCCAGGTGCGGGTCATTTGCCAGGAGCGGTTTGCCCGACGCCGTGTGATTGCCGCTCACTACCCAGTTATTACTGGCCGCGAGCGACTCGGCGTAAAGACCGACGCGTACTAATGCACGGGAACGAACTTCCTCCTCTTCCTCAAGAGCAATCAGTAGTTCCTTTTCGGTGTTTGTTGAGATGGCACGCTGAGTTGCGTTGCGTTTGGCAGGCACGTCTTTGCCTACAACAATAACGTCCAGCGGAGATTTTTGCGTCAATAGCGCTGCTAGCTTTGCGGGCGGCACGTCAGACAACGATTCGCGCATTACATCCAGACGCCAACTATTCGAAAGCGCTTCAAAGAAGAGCTTAACAACTATCAGCGAATCTGCTGGTGTCCAGGGCCTCGGCCGGTACTGCAGTAACTGAAATTCCGGCGGCAAGCTCTTGGGGTCGAGCGAGGAAATGTAGGCATTGACTCCCTTAGCATAGGCGTCCAGCAAGTTGCGGGCTTCTGCCGAAGCTTGAGCAGCTTCCGCTTCGGCTGCCCGTGCGAACCCGAGAGTCCGATGGCGCTTGTCCTCGTCCAGAGCATCTTTCCCGAGGACCTCAGCCAATTCACCACGAGCTGTGCGCCTCAACAGGTCCATTTGCCACAAACGATCGGTAGCAGTGGCAAAGCCTTGCGCTAGATAGAGGTCATGGTCGCTTTTCGCTTCTATGTAAGGTATGCCGCGCTCGTCACGTCTTATGATAACGGGCTGTTTCAAGCCGGCGATTTTGAGTGATGTTGTACTCTGTTGCGTTGTTTGGGTGGCGCCTGAACCAAGCCAGTTGGGCGCCACTAAACTCACAAACGCGATGACCAGACAAAAACTGATCCGAATCAGGGACTTTGATTTCATCACCGGGGTATTTCCTTGCCTAGGTTACTCTGCGACGTTGCATGGTAGCACGGGCCTTGACATTGACTTTGCAAATTGTAGATTGCCAAGTGCCGTTGAACGGGTCAACTGGTGTTAACCAACTCGCCAAGAGATTAGTTCGACTCGGCTTAACAATCGACAATTAGCAACTGAGTATGAGCGAAGATGCTTGGCGACTGTTTTGTGCAATCGAAACCTCAGAAGAATTACGTCAGCAAGTCTCAAAACACATCCGTCGCCTGCGAGAAAAACACAATCACATTCGGGCAAGCTGGGTGACTGAATCCAATCTGCACCTGACCATCAAATTCATAGGAAACGTGCCCCTTCAGAACGTCGACATACTGACCAGTGCGGCTGCTCGCGCCGTGAACGAGCTCCGAAAGTTCAACATTGCGTCTGCAGGTACTGGTGTTTTTCCGAGAAGCAATTCGCCGCGTGTATTGTGGATTGGCATCAACGATCCCAGTGGAGAGTTGGCCCAACTATACGCCCGACTGGAGAAGGAGTGCGTTACCGCAGGTTTTCAACCCGAAGACCGGTCGTTCAAACCTCATCTGACGCTCGCACGTGTCCGCGAGCCAAATCAGGCCCGTGCCCTCGCTTTGGACCACCTGCAGAGCACCTTCAAACCTATAGAATTGCCCGTCTCAGAACTGCTTGTTGTTCGCAGTCAGATGAGTAACAAGGGCTCGACCTACACCGTCATCTCGCGTCACCCACTCATCTCCTGAACCACTATGTGGGCAACTGCCGAGGCCGCGGTGGTGAAGCGGGCTTATCCTCCCCGGTCTCGCCCGTCTGCGACAAAACCTCCTTGATCGCTCCGATACTAGAGAGCATCGCAGATGTCTCAACCGGCATGAATATAACTTTGGAGTTCGTCGTACGTGTCATATCGCGCAAACTCTCAATGTATCGCGTTGTGATCAGGTAGTGCGCAGGATCCCCCTCACCGATCGCCTGAGCAATACGCGTTATCGCTTCTGACTCGGCCTCCGCAGCGCGCAGCCTTGCTTGCGCGGCACCTTCTGCCTGAAGGATGGCGGACTGCTTATCACCTTCTGCGCGAGTAACTGCCGCCTGCTTTTCACCTTCAGCCCTGGTGATAGCCGCCTGGCGATCACCTTCAGCCTGAAGTACGAGAGCGCGCCGGTTGCGTTCCGCTGTCATCTGTTTCTCCATCGTGATCCGAACGTCCTCCGGCGGGTTAATGTTCTTCACATCCACTCGAGTCACTTTCACTCCCCATTTGTCTGTTGCCTCATCGAGAATCAATCGCAACTTCGAATTGATCTGATCGCGTGAAGAGAGCGTGTGGTCTAGATCCATCTCACCCATGACGGCGCGCATTCCCGTGATCGTCAATTGCACGATGCCACCGACAAGATCGTTGACTTCGTAAACCGCCTTAATGGGATCGGTGATCTGCCAGTAGACGACTGAATCCACATGGATGGTCACGTTGTCGCGTGTTATCACCGGCTGCGGGGGCAGATCGATGTATTGTTCACGCAAATCTATCGAGGTCATTCCTGGCCGGGTGTTCGTCCAATACACAGCGCGCGGCTTATCAAAGAACGGAACGAGAATGTTAAGACCGCTGCTCGCTACCTTATCGAATCGGCCGAGCCTTTCGACCAACATCACCGTCGCCTGCGGCACAATGCGAATTGTCTTTGCGGCAATCACCAAAAGGACGATAGCGATGAAGCCAAAAAACATGAAAGCCAGGAGGGTAGCAATAGGTTCCATTTGGTTACTCCTCTTTGCGTGCTGGGGAACTCGGGAAAACTAGGCCTAAACTATAGCGAATTGCGAGAGAGTTTGACAGGATTGACGATTACGAGTACTGGTTCAGTTTCAAATCTTGAGTTCGAATATTCAACGGTTCTTGGGAACGCGGGCGTCTCGCCCGCATTGAGCGCGCAGCGCGAAATTGATTGCGGAAAAGAAGATGCAACAATTTGGGCACCTTGCGGGCGGGGACGCCCGCGTTCCCAAGAACCGTTGAATTTTATTTCCAAGTTTCAAACTGAACCACTACCCGATTACCGGTTGACGATTACCGATTGCGAAATACGATTGAGATATAGTCAATTTGCAATCGTCAGGGGTCCGGCTTCTTCGAGTATCGCTGCCGCCTTCAGAACTAACTCCTCAGCAAACGGACGCCCCGCAATCTGAACGCCTATCGGCAAGCCCGTCGCCGATCGCGCCACCGGGACAGATATTGCCGGCAAATCGAAAACATTGAATGCCTGTGAATAGCTAAACGCGCGGAAAACACTCACTAGCGAGCCGTTGACTTCGACCTTCAATGCGTCATGTTCAAAAGCATTCGTCGCCCCGACTGGAGCGAGGATCAGCGGAACCTCCTCTAACCATTGCAGAAGCTCCATTCGGATGGCATCCCGCTCTATCCAATTCTGTATATATTCATCAAGACTGGACGGGGCCGAATCGTCCGCTGTTCTCAAGCGCCAACGGACAAAACTTCCGCCTTCATCTTCGCGACCAGAATACACACTTCGCAGTTGGACCACAGATGCACGTGAAAATAGTTTCAGCCAAAGCTCATGACCGCGTTCTATTCCAGGTGGCGGGTTCTCCTGAACTTTCAAACCAGATTCGGCTAAGACTCTCGCGGCTGCTACGACTGCCTTCTGCGTTTCCTCAGTAACGGGTGCCACACCGTCACCCGTGTACCACGCCACCCGGCAACCCTTTAGATCCATTTCGAGTACCTGTTCGTTACAAAGCGCGCGAAACAATAACGCGACATCGCCAACCGTGCGGGCCATTGGTCCAATCACTCCGCCTAGAGAATAAGGCCCGAAGCTTGGTGGAAACTGACCTTCGCCGGGAATTCGGCCGGTACCCGGCTTGAGCCCTACAACGCCACAAAAATGTGCGGGTATGCGAATCGATCCGGCGAGGTCACTACCGATGCCTCCAGGCGACATACGAGTTGCAATAGCCGCTGCTTCCCCGCCACTCGACCCACCTGGCGTACGAGTCAAATCGTAAGGGTTGTTTGTGCGTCCAAAAACCGGATTGTCGGCGGTGTAATCCATCGCCATCTCGGCGCTATTGGTCTTACCGAGAACGATTGCTCCTGCTTGTTTCAGTCTGGCTACTGCCGGAGCATCTCTGCGAGGAATATAGTGCCTGCGAATTGCTGAACCGCTGGTGGTCCGAAGGTTTGCAGTTTCAATTGTATCCTTAACGGTGACAGGCAGTCCGTGAAGCATACCAACGTCGTCACCGCGTAGGACTCGTGCCTCAGCCAGCTCGGCGTCCTTCAAAACTTCAGATGAGATCGTAACGATCGCGTTAAGACCGCGATTCACTCTTTCGATCTGGTTCAAGTACGCCCGGGCAATCTCGACCGGTGATACTTCACGGCATTTGATTAGATCGACGAGGGTGCTCGCGGTTTGTTGAGTCAGGTCGTCCATTTTCTCTTGACGATTGCAAAGTGACTATTGACGATCGCCGATTTCTTCCATCGAGCTTCCACCAACTAGCACTCGGCAATTGGCAATCGCTGGCTACTTTAGCAGAACTTGCTTGTTTGGCTTTTAAGTGAGTTCTCAATATAATTTAAACATTCTGTGCAACCCATACTTTAACCTACCCGATCCGCGACTCATGGCTTTCAGGAAGAAGCTTATTGGCAAAGGAGTGTGTCCTTGGCGATCCATTTGAGCAGGACCTTCGTCTTGCGCAAGCTGCATCAGCTTTCCGGAATCTTTCCACTCGGTATTTTCCTTCTAGAACACTTTTATACGAACTCAAAAGCGTTGAGTGGCGCGGCAGCGTTCAACGAAGCAGTCGATGATCTGCAATCCATCCCCTACATACTGTTTGTCGAGATCGGTGGGATCTTTATCCCCCTCATTTATCACGCAGTCTACGGTCTTGTGATTACCTGGGAAGCGCGTCCGAACAACCTTGCGTACCCCTATCCCCGAAACTGGTTCTATCTGATCCAGCGCATTACCGGCGTAATACTCTTCTTCTTCATTCTTTTCCATGTTCTCAATTTCAGATTCGGACTACTTCCGGGGCTCAACACGATCTCCGTCGCCCATCGTCCGGATCTCGCCTTTGACATCGTTGCCAGAGAGTTTCGCATGGTTCCGATCTTCCTGATCTACATGGTAGGCATCACGGCAACCGTCTGGCACTTCGCGAATGGCATCTGGTTGTTCATGGTTGATTGGGGTATCACAATCGGCGAACGTGCGCAGCGACTCACCGGTTACGCCTGCATAGCTTTCGGCGCACTCCTGCTGGCGGTCGGTGTGAACGCGGCAGTTGCGTTCATCCGGCCTGGCGGTCTTCTTGGAGGTGTCCTCTAACAATGGCAAGTAACGGTACGAGAATCGCGATTGTTGGCGGTGGCCTCGCCGGTTTGGCAGCGGCGATGAAGATCGCCGAAGCAGGCCAATCAGTCGATCTCTTCTCTGTAGTTCCGGTAAAACGCTCTCACTCAGTCTGTGCGCAGGGCGGTATCAACGGCGCCGTAAACACGAAAGGTGAAGGCGATTCGACCTGGGAGCATTTCGATGACACAGTTTACGGCGGCGACTTTTTGGCGAATCAACCCCCGGCAAAGGCCATGTGCGAGATGGCGCCTTCGATCATTTACTTATTCGATCGGCTGGGTGTGCCTTTCTCACGCACGAAGGAAGGGCTGCTCGATTTCAGGCGTTTCGGTGGCACGAAACATCATCGAACCGCTTTTGCAGGTGCTTCTACTGGCCAACAACTACTCTACGCGCTGGATGAACAGGTCCGTCGTCACGAAGTGGGAGGCAAAGTAAGAAAGTTCGAACACTGGGAGATGTTATCGCTCGTGCTCGACGAAGCTCAGGTCTGTCGTGGCCTCGTAGCTGTGAATCTGCAGACACTCGAGCTAAAGGCCTTTCCCGCCGACGCCGTCATTATAGCCACTGGTGGTCCGGGATTAATCTTCGGCAAATCCACCAACTCAATGGTCTGTACCGGCAGCGCTGTCTCTGCTTGTTACCAACAAGGAGCAAGGTACGCAAACGGCGAATTCATTCAAGTCCACCCAACTTCAATTCCCGGTGAAGACAAGCTGCGCCTGATGTCCGAGTCAGCTCGTGGCGAAGGGGGTCGTGTCTGGGTGCCGCGACAGAAAGGCGACAAGCGTTCACCATCTTCAATTCCTGAAAAGGAACGGTGGTATTTCCTGGAAGAGAAATACCCGGCTTACGGTAATCTCGTTCCGCGTGACATCGCCACGCGCGAGATTTTCCAGGTATGCATTGACGGTTTTGGCCTCAGTGGCGAAAACCAGGTCTATCTGGATCTGACCCATATTCCGGCAGAGACGCTCGATCGCAAACTGGGCGCGATTCTGGAGATCTATGAGATGTTCGTCGGCGACGATCCTCGACATGTGCCGATGCGAATCTTTCCTGGCGTCCACTATTCAATGGGTGGGCTGTGGGTCGATTTTGATCAGCGCACCAACATCCCCGGATTGCTTGCGGCAGGTGAATGTGATTACTCGATACACGGCGCGAATCGCCTGGGCGCAAACTCGCTGGTCAGTTGCGTATTTGGCGGGTTTATTGCGGCCCCTGCAGCCCTCGAATATGCCAGGAACGTCGAGCGGAACGGAGCCGACGGTTCAAGGATTTACGACCAGGAGTTGAAGCTGCAAGAGGAGATCAACGAACGCTTGATTAAGCAGACGGGGAACGAGAATCAGTACCTGCTGCACCAGGAGATGGGTAAATGGATGACCGACAACGTTACTGTTGTCCGTTATAACGACCGGCTGCAGGCAACTGACAACAAGTTGCTCGAGTTGATGGATCGTTATAAACGAATCTCAATAAACGATTCGAACCTCTGGGCGACAATGGCACTGCCGCATGCTCGACATCTCGCGAACATGTTGGAATTGGCTCGCGTGATCACGCGCGGAGCTCTTAACCGAAATGAATCTCGCGGAGCTCACTACAAACCAGAGTTCCCTGAACGTGACGATGAAAACTTTTTGAAGACAACCATCACCGAGTATTCAGGCGAGGGACCTGTGTTTTCCTATGAGACGGTTGATACGTCGCTGATCCAGCCCAGGAAGCGAGACTACAGTAAAGGGAAAAAAGAGACAGCAGCGGCGGCCGGTAGCTCGGCGAAAGGCGGCGCGCCACAGGTACCTCAAAGCGGATCAGAACAGAAACCGCCTAACCTTAGTGGTCCCGTAATCTGGGGACAGGACAAAGAGAAGGTGAACGATCCTTTGCGCGATACAGCAACTCGACTCGAGCAGGGCAAACCGATTAAAGAGGCAGGAGGTAAAGAATGAGTACCCACGTCGATACCGTTCACTCTGCCTCGCGGCCTCGGCCCAAGACGGTCGAGATTCACATTCGAAGACGCAAAAACCCCGATTCACCACCTTACTGGGAACAGTTTGAGATTCCTTATCGACCCAACCTGAACATCATCTCGTGTCTGATGGAGATTCAGAAGAATCCCATCACGAAAGAAGGCCAGCCAACTACTCCGCCAGTCTGGCAAATGAACTGTCTTGAACAGGTTTGTGGGATCTGCACGATGGTGATTAACGGTCGCGCCAGACAGTCTTGCTCCGCGCTTATCGACCAGCTCGACCAACCGATCAAGCTCGAGCCTATGGCCAAGTTTCCCAATATACGTGACCTGATCGTCGATCGGGCGCGGATGTTTGATCACCTGCGCCGCGTAAAAGCATGGATTGAAATAGACGGAACTCACGACCTTGGGCCTGGGCCCCGCATGGACCAGGATGACGTGCAGGAGCGCTATGCTTATTCTCGCTGTATGACTTGTGGCTGTTGTCTAGAGGCCTGCCCGCAGTACGACGACGATCAGTATATTGGTCCACAGGCGATCGCCCAAGTAAGGCTATTTAATATGCACCCCACGGGGCGGAGGGACCGAGATGACCGGTTGGAAGCGATTATGGGTGAGGATGGCATTACGAATTGCGGAAACGCGCAGAACTGCGTGAAAGCGTGCCCAATGAGTATCCCTCTAACCAAAGCTATCTACGAAGAGAACCGCGAAACCGTCCTGCATGGTTTGCTTGGGTGGTTCAGAAGGTGATGGCGACCTTCAGTGGAATTATTGCTGGCAACGCCTGACGGCCGGACTTCCTGTGAGTAAAGACCGCGGTACACTCAAGCCAGTGTTTTCTCTTCCACTTCACACTGCTGGTCCTACACGCCAAGCACGTCAACTAACTCCTGAACTGCCGCCGCACTCTTCTGTAGTGCAATCCGTTCTTCCGCCGTTAGATTGATTTCTATTATCTGTTCCAAACCCCGTGCGCCGAGCTTGCAAGGGACACCGACATACAGCCCGTTTACGCCGTACTCACCTTCGAGATATGCAGCGCACGGCAGGATCTTTTTCTTGTCTTTCAAGATAGATTCCGTCATCTCGACTGCGGCGGCTGAAGGTGCGTAATAAGCTGATCCTGTTTTTAGAAGACCGACAATCTCAGCGCCACCATTTGCTGTGCGCTTCACGATAGCGTCGATCTGATCCTTCTGGAGTAGCTCAGTAATCGGAATCCCGGCACAGGTCGAGAAACGAGGCAACGGCACCATCGTGTCACCATGCCCACCCAGTACAAAAGCACTTACGTTTTCTACAGAGACGTCCAAGGCTTCTGCCAGGAAACAACGCATTCGCGCTGAATCCAGGACGCCGGCCATGCCGATCACTCGGTGCTTCGGGAAGCCTGAGCGACGAAGTGCTACCTGGCACATCGCATCGAGCGGATTTGAAACAATAATAAGAATTGATTCGGGAGACCTCCGTACCACTTCATCGACAACCTTGGAAACAATCTCGCCGTTGGTCTTCAAGAGGTCATCACGGCTCATGCCCGGCTTCCGCGGCAAACCTGCCGTGATAATCACGACATCTGAGTTTTCGGTACCGTCATAAGTGTTCGCGCCGGTCATCGCCACATCAAAGCCTTCGATGGGTGCGGCTTGCGCCAGGTCAAGAGCCTTGCCTTGTGGTACGCCTTCGACAATGTCAACCAGAACAACATCTCCCAGTTCCTTGGCTGCTAACCAATGTGCAGCAGTGGCACCGACGTTCCCTGCGCCAACTACTGTGATCTTATTTCGCCTACCCATGATTTAAGTCCTTTCGTGAGCAGCGGCGATGCACGAAGAGCGCTTAGTGCGGGCTGCTCATCTGTATGAAAATGTTGGGATTGAAGGAACGCGCGAGTGTACAAGCCGTTTGTTGGGAGTGTCAAACAAATGTCGCTTGCTAATTGGCGATTGGCACTTGCTGCACCTTAGAGTAAGCAATCAAGCGATTAATTGCGCTGTTTTTCGCTGAGCACGATGAAATTATTTCAATGGTTGATGAAAAGGAGTTCGGCAGATGGGCCAGCGCTTGCACCACGAGAATCAGCAGATGGTGGTGAGGCGGAATCAGATGCCATTGTCGATCCTTACAACCCTTTCCCGGATCCGATAGAGATTCCGCTATCGGATATTCTGGATCTTCATACCATCCCACCTCGTGATGTGAAGTGCGTTGTTGAAGCCTATTTGGAAGAGGCGCATACAGCCGGATTTTCGGTTGTGAGGATCATTCATGGAAAAGGAATCGGTGTGCAACGCGATATGGTCAGGTCAATTCTGGCCCGAACCAGCTTTGTGAATGACTGGGGTGATGCTCCACCTGAGGCAGGCGGGCTGGGCGCTACGGTCGTTCGCTTTCGAGCCAACTAACGCATGCAATCCTGGTTCGTGCGAGTCACCACCGGCGCAAAGCGTACCTGATACTCAATCGAAGTTATAAAACCGCAGATCATTGCCGGATAGTCATTTCGCCCTCGATTATTCACGACATCCAACCAGAAGTCATATCCGTCCTGATCAGGGTCGCGTTGCAAATACCCGAAGTACTGCATCAGAACGAACGCCGGATTGTATTCCGCTGCCGTAAATAAGTTGCTGTCGATAGCCTCTCGGAGAGCGAACGCGCGCGCTTGGTTCTGATCGGCGCCCGCTAGATAGCTGGTGATTATAGCGTCGCGCTGCGCGGACAGGTTCACATTTGAATTCTGTTGAACATTTGAGAGCAGCGCATCAACGAACTCAGCCGCTGTCGTCCTTCCTTGATACTTGTTCACGAACTCAGCCTTCTGCACATAACTCAATGCAAAGTCCTCCCTGGTCTGCTCGAGATTTGGTCCTTCAACGATCTGCATCCTGTCATTCGTAAACTCATCAAATGAAGGTCGGCGACCCAACCCGCCCTTGTACGCTCGATAGACAAAGGAACCGGTTCTTTGAAACTCCGCTTCAACGAAAAATGCGCCAGAAACGCCTATCCGCCGATTGTGAATGCAGTTTGTGTCCGTGCCGCACAACGCAATCTCATTGGACCAGTAATCGAGCCCGCCGGCGTCCGGTTCCCGGCCGAGGAAGTCGAGATACTGCTGTCGCACGAAAAAGTCGGCTGAATCAATCTGGTTTGTCGTGGGAATGTTGTTGAGCGCCTTTAGCACATTCAAGCGTCCAGCAGTAACCGTGGGCTTGTTGGCCCAGGAAGGCGGTGACGGATCGACGCCGTTGAGCAACAGACCCTTCAACTGCGATCGCGTGATAAGGGAATTGCGGGCAATCAGGAGAGCAGCAGCCCCACTGACGTAAGGCGTGGCCATAGATGTCCCGCTGATGATGACGTATTGGTTTCCGATTCCGGTGCTTAGAATCTCGACGCCGGGTGCAGCGATATCCACGGACGTCGCACCATAACTTGAGAACCCGGCCGGGGTGTCACCTGCGTCGGAAGCTGCCACTGAGATGATGCTCGTAGAATCGTAAGAAGCCGGATAGAAGGGATTCGCGTCGTTATCGTTGTTTGCATTGCCCGCGGCACAAACGTTCAAGATACCTGCGTTGCCAGCGAGGTCAATTGCTTCCTTCAAAGCCTGATCGAATGAAGGTGCTTCTGGAGCGCCTCCCCAACTGCTGTTGGTCACGCGAACGTTGATCCCCCGGTGTCGCATATTCGTGGCATATTGGAACGCTTCGATGACGCTTGCTGACGTCCCATTTCCCTGCGAGTCGTGCGACTTGATAGCCATAATGCCAACGCTCCAATTCACCCCGACGACACCCTTCGCGTTGTTTCCTACCGCACCGATCGTTCCGGCGACATGCGTACCATGTCCATGATCATCCACGGGATTGCTATCGTTATTGATTGTGTCAATCCCGTAAACATCGTCGACATAACCATTCCCGTCGTCGTCGACGTTGTTAGTTGCTCGATCTAGTCCGGCGCCATCAAGTCCGCTTTCACCCGGATTGCGCCACATGTTTGGGTTGAGATCCTCGTGGTTGTAGTCCACTCCCAGATCGATCACGGCAACAACAACGGCGGCGCTCCCGGTAGTTTGCTCCCAGGCAGCGGGCGCCTGAATCTGATTAAGTCCGTAAAGATCCGGTAATCGCGGGTCATCCGCAGTCGCTTGCAAACGATAGATAAAGTTGGGCTGAACCGCTTCTACATCGCCTGACGAACGAAAGCGTGTCAGAGCCTCCGCCACGGAAGTAGTGATTCTGATGCGATGCCATCCGACTTCCCAAAATTCGGACAGCTTCACTCCTCCTAACCGGCTGATGTTCTCCTCCGCCTTCACTCCCCGCCTGAACCGCACCAGCACTTCGTCTGGAACGTAATCCTTAGAGACCATTGCGGGAGTTTTAGCGACCTGAAAGGCGAGGCCAAGGGCAAACAAGTTCAGTAGCGATGCGATCTTGAAGGTGGTGTTCATTTGGATCGGTCGTGAGAGCGTTTCGGCCTTGGTTACATCTGGAAATTATCACCTGTAATAGGTGACGGCAAGGGTAGATCGTTAGGCTGCATGCTCGTGAGCCATACGTCAGTCACAACACATTTGTCACTACTGTGACTAAAAAGAAGTTGCTCGTTGAACGGATTGTGGCGATGTTCCCGTAAAACCGCCCAACACCAAAGGGGAGCTCAGGAACATGTTCGCTGCAAATGGGGCCAATAAAGTCTATCATCTGGTAGATACACAAAAGCGGACCGTCTGCGGATTGACGGTTATGGGAGTAGTCTTGTCGAGATCAAATCTTCCGGTGGTCCGCCCGGTTGAGGCGCCACCTCAGGATCACAAGTTCTGCCCGCATTGCGAACGACTAGGTCCCCGGGTGTCCTGTGAGAGCGGGGACGGATTCGCTCGTGCCGTACCCTAAACGGTCCGAAGGGCTGAAGCTTTGCGGCAATAATGCCGACAAAACCAGAGCGCCGCTGTTAAAAAAGCAGCCGCGCTCTTCTTCACTTAGGTATTCGGCATCAATGAAGCTGCGATTATCAATCGGATTTGTTTGCACATTGTCGTCGGCCAGGCGATAAAGCACCATTCCACGTCCGCCCTGATTGAAGAGCGTAATCAAGGCGTCGCGCTGTGAAGTAAGATTCGCGCCACTGGCAGTTTGGATTGTCGCTAACAGGGCGTCGACGAACTGCGGGCCGGTCAGCGCCAGCGGATAACGACTGACGAATTCCGGTCTTTGCGCCATCAGGTTCGCCATTGCCAGCTGTAGCTGAGCGAGGTCCGGCCCATCGGTGACTCGTGCCCGGTCCCTTACAAAGGCGGCATAGCTCGGAATCTTCTTCGCCTCAGTAATATTCGCCGGGTCAGGATTGGGCGAAGGTTGATCGTCGCCATAAGCGACTCGGTACAGCCGAAACACATACGACGCGGTTCGCTGATATTCCTGCTCGTAGAAGAAGGCATTCGATACCACCACGCGATGCCGGCTGACTGAGGCCGAGGGTGAGTGTCTCATTTCCTTCGGCATAAACATCATTGGTGATGAGTACGAGAAAATCCTTCATCGTCTGGCCCGCCGAAAAAGTAAGGGTGCCTGTGGCGATAGCGTAATCACAATTCTGGGCCGCGATGCCTGTGACATTGGCGCATGGAGCATAGTCAATGCTACTTGTGACACCGTATTCCACTGTCGTCATTCCGGAAATGTCACCAGTACCCGTGACAGTGATAGTAGCGGCTGGCCCACTTTCATTGACGGAAAACAGACCCATGCTGAACTGAACTGTCGTCACGCTGGGACTTGGACTGGGTGTTGGCGTCGGTGTTGGAGTTGGCGTTGGAGTAGGACTCGGGGCAGTCATCTGTCCTGTAAAGAAAAGATTTCGGTCCTGGTTGAGATTTGTGCCCCCCTGGCTGGATGGATTAAACGCAAAACCGGTCTTAGTCGGCGTCACAGCATAGGTGACTCCTCCCGGCACGTTAGTAAACGTGAAGTACATTTCGTCCAGTGCAAGTTGGAAAAGGGGCAGTTAACCTGAATCAGCTGCTGCCGGCTTCATCCAAACAGTCGTGAACGCTGTCGAACTGTACTAACCCTTTACAATTGCGGTAGTTAGCCACCCCAGGGGTTTGTAGTTCCGGTGGGCCACTTGCGGCTCGATGACTTCCTCACCATTCGAACATGGTTGTAGAGCCTGCCTCTACAATCTGGTAACATTCGTCGGACGGTGACGGTATGGCAAAAGACGAACCAATCGACTACTACGCGGTATTGCAGGTAAGTGAAAATGCTGAGTCAGAGACCATAAGTCGCGTATACCGCTTGCTCGCTCGGCGCTATCATCCTGACAATCAAGACAGCGGAAATGATAATCGTTTCAGGGAGATAACCGAAGCATACAATGTACTTAGCGATCCCGAGAAGCGGGCGCGCTACGACGTTTTGGCCCAGCAAAGCCGAAAGGATAGGTGGCGCCTTGTTTCCGCGGGCGCCAAAACCGAGAACGATTTCGAGATGGAGCAGATCATCCGCCTCACCATACTTGAGGTACTGTATACAAAGCGACGGATCGAGCCCTCCAGTGCGGGAATCTTTTTCCGAGACTTTGAGCAGATGATTGGCAGACCCCGGGAGCATTTGGAGTTTACTTTCTGGTTCCTGCAACAAAAGAAGTACGTGTCTGTGGACGACCACTCATGCCTGGCTATCACCGTCGAGGGAGTCGAATACCTCGAGTCTAGTTACAACAATAAATTGCAGCGAAAGCGCCTTGAGGCCTGACAGCGTGCGGCTTTGTCTAGCCAAAGAGAGCTTGTGCTCGCGTATTCGCAAAAAGCTCACAGCAGCAATCCACAGAGTTAAAACGGGGCTTCCCTTGAGGACACAACCGGGTAATTCTTGACTTCCCGTTTTCCCACGCGGCAAGATGCCGCCCTTTCTGCTTCCGCACCAACTATTTCCGACTTATGGTCGCTGGTTCTTTCGACTCTGAATCAGGAGACTCCCGATGCCCGTTCGCGCCGTCCTCCGCTCGAAAAGCCCCCGTCCAAAACGCAGCCGAATATTCCCAGTTGCACTGTCTTTGGAATCATGCTCAGGAAAGGGGTGAGTAAGATGAGTTACGCGGGCGAAGAGGTCCAACGAAGTTTGCACTGTCGCAAAACGTCAGAAGCTGTACCGCTAAGTTTCATTGTGGACATGAAAGCGGCGAGGAGTCTCCAAAAAGTGGTGCTCCCGGCGCGATTCCAACGCGCGACCTTCCGCTTAGGAGTCAGTCCAAGGGCGTTTACTTGAGTTATCTCTGTGCATCACAAACTGCGCGATCAGTCCGTGTTCATTGACGGATCTCTCACTTCAGCCTCTCCACGAGTTACTTGATCTATCTGATACTATCAACCAACTTGTGTGCGAATGTGTGTGCAACTCTTTCAGAGTATTGAAGTCAACAGCCTTGGACCAATGGCGCAAGCATTATGAAAGCGAGAACTGGTTCGATAGTCAAGCGCAAGCCGCGCAGGAAAGGCGCGAAGGCGACTTGGTGGGCGCGAGTAACCTACGTCGATCCGAAAACCGGAAAAACGCCACGACCTACAACGTCGCGGACAGAATAAGGCTCACGCTCGAGACTTATTGCAGGCGCTGTTGCGCGACATTGACGCGACGGAGGGTCAAGCGCCGCGGAACGAAAGAAAGACGTTTGCAGAACTGTGCGACTACTTTGAGAGGCACTACGTAAAGGCTGCTGAGTACGTCGATGGCCGCAAGGTAGCGGGTGTGCGGTCACTCGGAACAGCCAAGGGGCAATTAACTTCAATTCAGAAGGGACTCCGGAACCAGAATCAGCTGAGATGGTAAACTGACAACGAGAAACCTGATCGCATGCAAAACGCCTACGACGAAGTAATTGAGTTCATAGCTCTCAACAACCCGCGCGGGGTTGTGGCGTTCCGTCCATCCGCCGGGGCGAAAGATCGAGTTGCTGATTTGATTTCTCGCGAGAAGACGGATGACCTGTCAGCCGACGAGAAGTCAGAACTGGATCATTGTCTTTTGGTCGAGAAATTAATGCGACTCGCGAAAGCGCGTGCGCATCGGCATCTGTCAAAGCCGTAGGTAGCTTCTATTGACAAGCTTGGAGTAAGATTCGCCTATGGAGAGAAACCTCAAGGAAGTTTTTCAAGAGGCCGTGCAATTGCCCGAACGTGATCGCGCCACTCTAGCCGGTCTGCTTATTGAAACTCTCGATCCAGTTTCTGAGCCCGAGGTTGAAGCCGCCTGGTCGGAGGAGATCAAGCGCCGTTTGGCTGAAGTCGATGCGGGCACGGTCGAACTGATTTCATGGGAAGAGGTTCGAGCCGAACTTTTTGCTCAGCCGAATGAAGGTTAGGCTTCACCCAGCGGCTCGCGCTGATCTTCTTGAGGCGCGCAACTGGTATTACGAGCGCAGCCCACTTACTTCAGTCGCCTTTACACATGCAGTTGAGCAAGCGGTTTCTCACATCAAGACCGCGCCGATGACCTATCCGTTAGCCGATCACGGAACGCGAAAGTTAGTCCTTCAGAGATTTCCATTCAACATTTTCTATCGCGTCGGTGCGACCGAAATCCTGATCGTCGCGGTTGCACACCAAAAGCGAAGACCTGGTTATTGGTCCAGCCGCGGGTAACCAGCCTCAATTTGCCTGCTTCAAGGTCGGATTGTTTCAGTGTATGACCCTCGATTACGTTGACACCGTGCGGTTCAAGTGGCGAACAGTGTCTCCATTACCCTCGGTGGTCACCTGAAAACCGGCCAATGGAGAGTGCCCGGGACTAGTGGTTTTTACGCTTTCAGCAGCATCTTGTCCACTCGAATTGGATCAGCCTTCGAGAACCGTTTTTCCGTCTTTTTCTTCATAACAATATCCAGCAGCAGAGGCTGTGGGAACTGTGGAAAACTCGAGCGCAGTTTGCCGGGTTTTCCAAGCGCGGTGGGAACGGTGCAAAACATGCAGTTCGTTTTCCACCGTTTCCACAGCGCGGCAGTTTCCATAGCCTTAAGTCCAAAAAAGTCACTTTCTTCAAGGCGTAGCCAAAAAGTTGGTCCATATTTTTCTTCAGACGAGTTTTTCGCAGCCGGCGCATGGTCTGACCTTCGCTGCGGATGCCGATCAACCAACGCCGGCAGTCGACGGCGCCAACTCCATTTTCGTGCGCCAGCTGCGTGGGCCAAACTTCAGGATGTGACCGTGATGAAGCAACCGATCGAGCATGGCGCTGACCGCGGCGGCATCGCCCAGTAGTTTGCCCCAATCTTCCACTGGGCGATTGGAAGTCACCAGCGTACTGGCCCGCTCGTAGCGTCGCATGATGATCTCCAACAGATCTTCGGCGGCCGTCAGTGGCAGTTTACGCATCCCGAGATCATCAATGATCAGAAAGGGCCAGGCGACCACTGAGTCCATAAACTCTTTGCGTGAGCCGTCGATGGTGGCTTCCGCCAGTTCATCCAGCAGCGTATGAGTCTCACGATAGAGCACGCGATAGCCCTGCTGGATCACCGCTTGCCCGATGGCCTGCGCAATATGACTCTTTCCGGAACCTGGTGGTCCTAAAAACAAAGCGTCTTCGCGGCGCCCGATAAAGTTGGTGGTAGCCAGATCGAAGATCAGACTGCGATTCATTTTCTTATTGAAGTTGAAGTCAAAGTTGTCGAGTGTCTTCAGCGGGTCGCGGAAGCCGGCCTGTTTACGACGACGTTCCAGGAGCCGGTCGCCGCGTCTGGTGAGTTCATCAGTCACCAGACAGGAAATGAGATCAATGGGCGCCATAGCCTCAGCCTGCGCTTGATGTAAACGGGTCTCGAGGACGGCCGCCATGCCTCCGAGACGCAATTGTCGTAAGGCCTGATTCAACTCAATCAGATTCATGTAGTTCAGACTCCTTTAGTCTTAGTTGAATGATGTCGCGGTACTGCTCCAGTTCGCGGATCAAGGGATCAACTTGCCATCCCATTGCACCTGGATGCGCCGTCCGATCCAACCCGGTGGCGCACTGTAGTAGGCTGCTTCCACTTCCACGCAACCGTCCAGATGCACCACGCGCTGCCCGTATTGATAAAAGCGGAACGGCTCAAGCGGCAGGGGCAACAAGTGTGGTCGCTCTTCGGCAAACATGGCCGCCACTTGTCGTTTGGTAGTGCCGTGAATGCGCGTATCAGCCCAGTGTGTCTCCCAGCGGTCAAGGTAAGCTTGTGCTTCTTCCAGAGACTCGAAGCGTTGTCCTTTGAGTGGTGTCTTCTGGGCATGGCCCACCCCGGCTTCAACCTTTCCTTTGCGATCGGGATCTCGTACCCGGCAAGGCATCGCTACAGCGCCGTAGTGAGCCAACAGATCGCGGTAGAGCGGATTGAGGGTGGGTTCGTAGATGTCCGGCGTGAGTACTCCTTCACGCAAGTTGTCTAGTACGACCACACGCACGCTGCCACCGAGTCGGCGAAACGCTTTCTCATGGAGTTCGGCCCAGACACGAGCGCTGGAGCGGAATACTAGTAAGCGCACTGCCTTGCGACTGCAGCCCAACGTAAAGACGAATAGTCGCGTGCGGCGATACTTGCCACTTTGTGGATCGCGCACCATCGGACCAGTGCCGTAATCAACCTGCGCTTCCGCCCCGGGCAGGGTAATGATCACCACGCGCGCTTGCGGCACCGCCTGCGGGCTCAACTTGTTCACGAACGTTTGACGCTTTGATAGCTGTGCGCAAAGCCGTGCTCGGTTACCAGGTCCTGCCAGATGGCCATCGCGTTGCGGCCACGCTGCAAGCCCAACTCGATGAGGTCGCGGTACGGCTCAGCGCTGCTGAGGGTGCGAGCTTTGCGGGGGTTAGCTGATGGTTCTAAGTGCGGTTCTGGGAAGGCAGAGTCGGTGGTCACCTCATTGGCCGGTTTTGAAAGTTGGGGCTCCTGATTACCTCGTTTTCCGGCTAAATAGTCGGTGGTCACCTCGTTGGCCGGTTTTGCCGTTCGCCCCCAGCCACGCGGTGGCCGCACACTGATCCCAGCGGCCTTGAGATAGGTCCCGGCTGTTTCGCGGCGCACACCAGTGGCCTGCTCGATCCGTCGCAAAGACCAGCCCAGTCGTCCTAAGGCGATTATTTGTTGTCGTTTATCGTCGCTCAATACGTTGCTCATGCCGCCGGAGGCTACTTTGCCTCACAGCGACGTCAACGTCCCTGGCGACTACTTCTCATTGGCCGGTTTTGAGGTGACCACCTATGTCCGCTTTTGGGTGACCCCCGAGGGTAAGTCAATGGAAGGTGAATTCATCCAGTACTTCAGAATTGATGGTGGAGTTTTACAAGGCTCTTGAACCAGATCCGAACCACACCAAGCCCAGGAAACCAACTGCTTTGCGCGAGGCAGCGCTTGGTTTGCTGGAAGACAGCCGCTACCGCCATCCATTCTATTGGGCCGGCTTTGTGTTGATCGGCAGCTGTGACTGAATACCTTCTAGATTGACGCCTGTGAAAATCACTGCTTGCAGGAAGATCGGCTAAAACTTTTCGCTCGTATTGGCCCTACAAACAGTTTTCTCATCCCGGCCCTAGGTGCAAGGCCTCGGAGTTTGCGCTTCACAGCCTCGTATTCAGGGGGGTCAATTCTTGATGCGCGTTTTCAGCTGTTACAATCGCGAATGTTATGGCAAGGAAAGCGCGGGCAAGTTCTGGCTTCGGCGAACGATTGGTCGCGCTCCGGCAGGCTCGCAACCTCACCCAGGTGCAGTTAGCTGAGGTTATTGACTCAACCTGAATTCCGAAGTTGAAGTTTGGTTTGTGACCATCTGAGCTTCCTCGAAGCGCTTCAGTTTAGGCAGTTGAAGGCAACTTCGGCGAAGTTGGAAAAGCGTAAGCTAAAATCTCATTCATCAAC
>Ga0209751_10001094_pt1 | contig 28254 bp, 31 predicted proteins | sample RifCSP13_1_FD_184019 | JGI IMG/M metagenome (GOLD analysis project Ga0209751, IMG submission 184019) | Soil microbial communities from Rifle, Colorado - Rifle CSP2_sed 13_1 (SPAdes) (version 2) | ecosystem: Environmental > Terrestrial > Deep subsurface > Rock core/Sediment | place: Rifle...
CGTCGGAAGCCCGTGCCCCTCGGGCCCGGCGGCAAGGTGATGGGCGGCGAGCTCCTCGAAGTCACCGCCACGGGGAAGATGTTCACCTTCGTCACGGAGCCGTACGGGGAGGCGCTCACAGCGGAACACGTTTCCATCTTTCTGGCTTTCATGACGAACCCTTGATCACATTCATCCGTGTCATCGGTCAAGCTCGACTCGGGAGCCGCACGGACGGGCCTCGGATGAGGCGGAACAATAATATGGGTCCTCGCGCCTTTCAGATGAGGGGCTGAGGAGGGGCGGGGTTCCTACTTCTCTGCCATCGGGGAGAACAGGATGCGCTGTCCGAACTGCGGGGGGAATATTGATGGCTGGAATTGTCTCGTCTGCGGCTATCGGATGTCCACGCCAGAGTTTCCCTCAATTCCCCAGACGGGGAGCGGGAGTCGTTCTCGCAGGCTAGTCTGGGCAGCCTTGGGCATGACAGCCTTCGTCGTCATTTCGATAGCTATGCTTGCAGCACGGCCCAGCTACGGCGATGCATGCGTCGACACACCGGGAGTTCAGACCAGTGCAGACGAGTGCAGTTTTCCTTCGGACTCGATGGGCATCTCCGTGGAGGTGAGAGGCTCCTGCACGTACGGCTTTCGTTGGAGTGCTAACGATCTGAACGTGTGCTACACAATGGATGACTTCTATTCGCTTGGGGGTTCCTTTTCACCAAATCGAATCCACATCACAGCCTTTCAGTCTGGCTCATTTGAAGTCGAAGGAGAGGGTGATTGCGTAGACGGCATCCCCGTCGGGATTCCGATATGTTCCTCCACGGTCGTCGCCGACACCTACAGTTGCGACGTTCAAGTCAAGGTCATGACATACCTCTACTCCACGAGCGGAGGGATCACAGGCGTGAACGACGTCGAAGCGTTCCCCGGGTGCTAGCCATGAGATGTCCGAACTGTGGTGGATACTATGATGGTCAGGCTTGCCTAGTCTGTGGCTATCGAGCCCACGCGCCCCCAGCTCTTGGCGTGCCCGCGCAGCAGACCGTAATCATGCCCTCTCAGCAACGGGGGATGGGCGCGGGAGGCATGATCCTCGTGCTAGTAGTTATCTTCGTCCTGCTTGCGCTGTTCGTCTACATTCTTCCTTCTCTTCTACTAGGCGGAACCCGAGCGGCGTGTGGTATCTACATCCCTGCAATCACAATCCCCGGAGCAATTCTATGGAGGCGAAGGCATGGACTACAGAATCGCGTACAGTAGGCAAAACCTACTCCAAGGAGCCGACTACTTCCAGGAAATCGACATCGACGATCAGCTTGATCCGGGTGAACTCCATCGGAAACTCTCGAGACAGTTGACGCAACTTGGATATCAAGTCGCCGACGAGAATATGGGAATCCTGCGTCGACCGATAGGCGAAGCGGTCGGAGACGTGCTGTCCGTTCTCCATGGGGTCGCTACCGCTCCGTTTCCGAATGCTGGTATCGTCCTCTATGGCATGCTCAAGAGCCAGCACGTCCGGAACATATGGTATGAAAGCCACATCCGAATTTCAGTGATTGGCGAGTACTATCCACAGGAACGGCGCTCAAACCTCTCCGCGTTGGTCGCAGGAAAGCTCGAGGTGATTGAGCAAATTCCGCAGGATGTCATCCGGAAGGAGAAAACCCGGTGGCTTCTGCCCCACGCTCAGCAAGCTCTGCCAAACCTCAGCGCGAAGCTTTCTGGTGATATCAGTCTTGTCGCAGCCTTCTTGCGTGATCAGCCCCCGACAGACGCTTTGCGGGGCATTGGCCCTGGTCCTGCCGGGCCAACATCACCGCCGGCTGCGATGGGCCACCTTCGTTAGGAGCTTGGGCGGAGGCGAGACATCAGGCCAATCGAAGTAAGGGTTAAGTGCCGCCGCCTAATCGCCGCTATCGTGGTCACCATGCTTCGCAAGGCGAGCGCGCAATGGGGCGGCGGTCTCAAGGACGGCAGGGGCACGGTCTCGACGGGGAGCGGCGCCCTCCGCACGGTCCCGTACTCGTTCCCGATGCGGTTCGAGGATGCGCCGGGGACGAACCCGGAGGAGCTGATCGCCGCCGCGCACGCCGCCTGCTTCTCGATGGCGCTCTCGGGCGAGCTCGGGAAGGTCGGCTACACGCCGGAGGCGATCGACACGAGCGCGACGCTGACGTTCGAGAAGACGAACGTGGGGTTCTCGATCACGACGATCCACCTGGACACCACCGCCAAAATCCCGGGCGCGGATCCCGCGAAGTTCCTCGCGGCGGCGGAGGCGGCGAAGAAGGGGTGCCCGGTCTCCCGCGTGCTGAACGCGAACATCACGCTGAGCGCGAAGCTGGCGTGACATGCGGCCGATCCTCGTCGTCGTGGGCGTCATCGTCCTCCTGATGGGCGCGGTGTGGGCGCTGCAGGGCGCGTACCTCCTGCCCGCGACGTTCATGCGCGGTCCCTCCTGGATCGCGATTGGCGGCGGAGTCGCCCTCGTCGGCCTGCTCCTCGCATGGGTCGGCGTTCGGAAGGCGAAGCCGAGCCCGTCCGCGTGATCACGTCGAGACGAGCAGCGTGATCGCGTCGTAACCCGCGGCTCCGTTCGGGAACGGCGACGCGGGAGTGGGTTCCTGCGCCGCGTTGTTCCCGTCCACGGCCCGCGCGCGGATTCGAAAGGACCCATCGCGCGGCGGTGTCCAATCGTACGTCCACAGGACCCACGTGAGGCCGGAGAGGGGCGGGACGCGGAGGACCGCGGGGGCCCACGTCGCCCCGCCGTCCGTGCTGACCTCCACCCGGGAGATCCCGCGATCGCCGGCGAAGGCGACGCCGCCAATCTGGACAAGGCCGCGGACGACCGAATCCGTCCCTGGGGTCGCGATGATCGCGGTCGCGCGCACGCGCCCGACGTTCGTCCACCCCTTCTGCTGCCAGAACCCCTTCGCCTCCCCCTGCACGGGCGTGATCCTCGTGATCCACTTCGCGTGGAACATCCCGTACAGGCCGGGGACGACGATCCGCGCGGGGAACCCGTGCGCCCCCGCCAACGGCTCGCCGTTCATCCGCACCGCCAACAGGGTCGCGGGGTCGCGGGCCTTCGCGAGCGGGATCGCCACCGTGTATCCGTCCGCGCAGGTGAACAGGACCCAGTCCGCGTTCAGCTCCACGATCGAGTCGTCGAGGAGGTCGCGGAGCGGGATGCCCGTCCATCGGGCGGTGCTGATCAGGTCGCCCCCGACCTCGTTGCTCACGCACTCGAGCGTCACGTACTCCTGCGTCGCGGCCCGCGCGAGGAGGTCCGCGTACGTGTACGCCCTCGGCGCCTGGACGAGACCGTCGACCGCAAGCCGCCACGATGACGCGTCCACGACGGGGTCGATCACGTTCTTCGTGACGACGTAGAACTCCGAGTTCGGCGTGACCTCCTTCGCGACCATCGCCGCCACGGACGGGAACGCGAGCCGCTGGATCCGCCGGGAGACGCTCCCCAGGCCGTACAGTATGAGGACGGCGGCGATCGAGCCGATGACCGTCCACTTCAGGAACTGGCGGCGGGTCGGATTGAACCCCTGCGGGAACTTCGCGCGCACGTCGACGAGGAGGTAGTCGAGGATCGCGGCGTAAATCCATCCGCCGGCCAGCTGGCTGAAGACCGCCGCGCCGACGCCCTGATACGTGGACGCGCCGAGGAAGCCGCCGCCGAGGAGCGGGAGGACGACGAGGAGCGCGATCAGGCCGTGGGCGAACGTGTAGAGGGCGATCACGCCCCAGCGGTGCGGGACCCACCGCTCGAACCGACGGAAGAACGTGGCGGCGATCCCGTACAACCCGAGGAACACGGCGATCGCGACGAAGACCGCGAGCGCCTTCGCGCCCTCGCCCAGGGTCCGGATGAACCACGACTCGACCTCGCCGGGCACACGGCCGACGGCGAAGTCCACCGCGAGTTCCGGGAGGAAGACACCGATGCCGAACAGGCGGAGCAGGAACGTGAGGAGCAGCGCGCCAATCCCCGCGACGACCCCGGCCCCGAACCGTTGCCAGGGCAGCGACCGGACCCACCGCCAGAGGGGGCGGAGGGCTTCCGGCATGCGCATGCGAGGCGACCGGCTCGGAACCGCATGAACGTATGCCAGAGGAGGCGACCGATTTCGAGCAGCGCTCCAGGGCGTTGAGGAACTGGATTGCGTACGTGTTTAGGAAGGGACTCCCTCACGCGACGTAGTCTGTTCCGCGTTCGACTCGACGCAGCATCTCCCGCGCGTACTCGTACTGCGGGTTGATCCGCAGGGCTTTCTCGAACTCCCGTCGCGCCTTCTCGTGCATCCCCTTCATCATGTACACGCGACCGAGGTTCGAGTACGGGTAGAAGTAGCAACAGTACCGCGTCGCGGCCTTCGCCTTTTCGAACCACGGGATCGATTCGTCGAGGCGGTTCCGCTCGATCAGGTACGCGCCGATGTCGTTGTACGGGTTCCCGAGCGTCGGGTCGACCGCGATCGCCTTCTCGCACTCCGCGATCGCTTCCTCGTGCCGGTCCTCGAAGCTGTGCACCCATCCGAGGAACGTGTGCGCCTCCGCCGTCGGCCGCACCGCCAAGGAGGCCGCGTACACGTCCTTCGCCGCGTCGAAGTCGCCCGCGGATTGGTAGAGGTACGCGACGCGGAACAGGACTTTGGCGGCGTCGAGACGGTCCCGCTCGTCCGCAGCCATCGGGGGGAGCTCCCCCGGTTTCGCGAATGTGTCGGCGACGACCTCCGCCGCTTGGCGGTCGTGCACGGATTCCGTCCGGTCCGTCCACGCGTTCTCGAGCATCCGGCCGAGGATCAAGTCGCGACCGATGTTGGACCCCTTGGGCCCGTGCGCACTGGCGTCCGTTCCGCGGGACGTCGACGCGTCCGTCGCCCCGAGCTCGAGGTACTCGTCCCCGCTCCGGACGAGTTTCACGAACTGCGGCTCCTCCCGCAGAGACCGATGGAGCGCAAACCCCATGTCCGCGATCGCCGCCTTCGCCCTCGGCTCGATCCGGGCGATCTGATCGACGGTCGTCACGCGGTCGAATCGGACTCCGTCCGGCGGTGCCGACGCGAACGTGACCCGGCCCTCGAATCCGACCGCCGCCAACGCGGCTCGCGCGACCGCCGCCAAGTCCGCGTCCTCCTCCCACACCGTGACCGGTGCGGGGTCCACGAGCTTCGCGAGGAGCGCCTCGACGTATCCCCCGGTCGACCCGAGGAAGAAGACGGTCACGCCCTTTTCGAGGTCCAGCATCTGGAGGAGGGTCGCGAGGAGACGCGGGGGCGGCAGGATCGCGCGCGGCGGGCGCATCGCGGTCGCGATCGGGGCGTCCAAGGGGACCGCCGCCGCCAACAGGGGCGCGACGAACGCGGAGACCGGCGTCTCCCGAAGGACGGACGCCACGCGCGGGTCCGTCAGGGTCCGCCGCTTCTCGAGCCGGTCCCACACGTCCCCCAATGCCTCACACCCCGACGTCCTTCGCGTACAGCTGCCGCCCGGTCGCGATCTGGTCCTTCGTGAGATCGGGCGACTCCGACGCCGTCATATTCTCCGCGACCTGCCCCGGCGTCTTCGCCCCCGGGATCGTGACGGACACCTCCGGGAAGGAGAGGACGAACTTCAGCGCGGACTGCGCGAGGCTCCGGCCGTCCGCCGCCAGGAGCGCCTTCGCCGCCTCCGCCGCGCGGACCTGGCCGCGAATCATCGGCGGGGGCCACCGGTGGCGGATGTCCCCGCTCGGGAACGTCGCGTCCGGGCCGTACTTCCCCGTCAGGAACCCGTTCGCGAGCGGTTCGCGAGCGACGATCCCCACGCCATGCCGCGCGGCGAGCGGGAACACGTCGTCGATCCACTCCTGGCGGAAGAGGCTGAACGGGAGTTGGACCGCCGCCGGCTTCCCCGTCTCGATCGCCATGACCGCCTCGAGGGGCTCGTGCACGGAGACGCCGTAATGCCGGATCTTGTTCTCCTCCTTCAGGCGGTCGAGGACCTCGTACGTCCGCGGGTCCCCGAACATCTCGAGCGGAGGGTTGTGGAGCTGGTAGAGGTCCACGTGGTCCGTCCGCAAGCGCGCGAGGCTCCGATCGAGCGCGAACGCGAGGTACGCGGGGTCGAAGTTCATCCGGACGCCCCCGTGGTAGAAGTCGCCGCCGACCTTCGTCGCGATCGCGACGGCCTCGCGGTGGCCCTCGAGCGCCTTCCCGAGGACCTCCTCGCTGTGGCCCCAGCCGTACACGTCCGCGGTGTCGAAGAACGTGCACCCGAGGTCGAGGGCGCGCTCCACGGCCGCCACGGAGATCCGGTCGTTCGTCGGCCCGTACGAATTCCCGTGGTCGTTCCCGCCGATCGCCCACGCGCCGAAGCCGACCTCGGAGACCCGGACGCCCGTGCGACCGAGCGTGCGGTACCGCATCGCGCCGACGAAGCGGGTGGCGCTAATAACCTTTGGTGGTCATGGGATGAACGGCGGGGCGAACGCGGACCCGACGAGGAGGAACCCGAGGAGCCAGATGATCACGAGCACGCCCGGCATCACGATCATCGACCGGCGGACGGTGTCCGGAAGGTCCGAGCGGAAGAGCCCGACGAGGATGCCGCCGACGAGGAAGAAGAACACTCCGACATTCAGCAGCAGGAGGCCTGTGAACCCCATCACGCGGATTGTGCGCGCCCACGCGGTGTAATCCGGCGGATTGCCGGTCGGCGGCTCGACCAGGACCCTCGCCTGAAGGACGACGACGCCCACGAGGAGCAGCAGCCCGGCAAGGAAGAACAGGAGGATCACGACCACGTTCCGGGGGCGCGGCCCGACGTACCTGGGGGACGGCGGGTATCCGGGAGACACACCGGGTTCGGACGGCAAGGATGGCTGCACGAGACCCCTCCGCCGCGACAGGGGGGACGTGAGTCAATAAAGCTTCCGGTGGACCCACCCGGGGAAGGGTTATCCCGGAGACCCCGATGCCCGCCGTGTGGACTGGACCCCGTGGCGGGACGAGTTCCCGATCTTTCGCACGAAGACGTACCTGAACACCTGCTCCCTGGGCCCCCTCGCGCGACGCGTCCGTTCGGCGGTGGAGATGTTCCTCGACGAATGGGAGACCCGGGGCGCCGCTGCGTGGTCCGACCGCTGGATCGACGCCCTCGACGCCGTCCGCGGGAAGGTCGCGCGTGTGATCGGCGCCGCGAAAGAGGAGATCGCGATCGCCCCGAGCGTCTCCGTCGCCCTCTCGAGCCTCGCCTCCGCGATCGACTACCGGGAGCGGCCGAACGTGATCCTCTCGGACATCGACTTCCCGACCCTCGGCCACCAGTGGCTCGTGAAGGACAACGCGAACACGTCCTTCATCGCGTCCGTGGACCGGGTCACCGTGCCACCGGAGCGGTTCGAGGCCGCCCTCGACGAATTCACCTCGGTCGTCGCCACGTCCCACGTCTACTACGCGAGCGGGGCGATCCAGGACATCGCGCGGATCGCGAAGTCCGCGCACGGGAACGGGTCGTTGGCGGTGATCGACGCGTACCACGCGACGGGGCAGCTCCCGACGGACGTGCACGCGGCCGGCGTCGACGCGTACATCACGGGGGGACTCAAGTGGCTCCTCGGCGGCACCGGCATCGCCTTCCTGTACGTGCGGAAGGATCTCCTCCCGCGGCTCGAGCCGACGATCGCGGGCTGGTTCGGGAACGCGCGGCAGTGGGACTTCAGCCCGCAGGTGTTCGAGTTCCACGGGGACGCGCGGCGGTTCGAGCTCGGGACGCCCGCGATGGCGGCGGTGTCCGCGGCGAGCGCGGGGCTCGACCTCGTCCTCGAGATTGGCGTCGACCGCCTTCGCGCGCGGCAGACGGAGCTCGTCGACGACCTGTGGGACCGCGCGACCGATGCGGGGTTCCAGGTGAAGACGCCCCCGGACTCGGAGTCACGCGCGGGGATCATCATGGTCCGGCGGGACGATCCCGCGAAGGACGTCCGCGCGCTCGCGGAGAAAGGGATCGTCGTCGACGCCCGCCACGACCGCGTGCGGATCTCCCCGTACTTCTACAACACCCCGGAGGACCACGAGCGGATCGTGGAGGCGCTCCAGCGATGATCGAGGGGGAGCACGTCCGCCTGCGGAAGCTCGAGAAGGCGGACCTGCCCCACATGCACCGGTGGCTGAACGACGCGGACCTCATGACATGGGGCCGGTTCAGCCCGGACCACATGATGAGTTTGGCGGCGGTGGAGAAGGAGTACGAGCCGGAGCTCCGCGGCGAGAACCCGGACCGCACGACGTACATCGTCGAGGAGAAGGCGACCGGAAAGGCGATCGGTTGGTGCGTCGCGCGCACGTGGGACCGGAAGCACGTGAACGCGAACGTCGGGATCGGCATCGGGGAGAAGGAGTACTGGGGCAAGGGGTTCGGGACGGAGGCGATGCGCCTCCTCCTCGCGATCGTGTTCGACCACCAGCGGTGGCACCGCGCGGAGCTGTGGACGTTGGCGGAGAACGAACGCGCGGTCCGGTCGTTCGAGAAGTGCGGGTTCCGGCGCGAAGGGCTCGCGAGGGAGGCGGCGTACGCGGACGGGAAGTTCCGTGACATCCTCTCGATGGGCCTCCTGAAGTCGGAGTGGGACGCTGCGAAGTGAGGAAGAGCCAGCGGCAAGGGGGGGCTTGCCCCAATCGCACCTCCCGTGGCGCATGCTGATATTCAGGGGCGACACGATAAGTATCCGCGAATTCGTCCGCGGCCCGATGGCGCGCGCCCGGTCGTGGTGGGAACAGCGGCGGATCAAGCACCGCGACGCCGTCGTCCTGTGCATCCTCTCCTCGGCCTTCCTCCTCGCGGGCGAGCTCACCGTGCCCGTCCTTCAGGAGGTCTTCCTCCGCTACCTCCTCCCCGTCGCGAGCAACCCTCTCCTCCTCGCCTTTCGCGCCCTCCTCGCGGCGTTGGCGTTCACGACCGCCCTCGGCGCGATCCTCGTCCTCGTCGGCGGGTGGTACTTCATGCAGGGCCGCGTCGGCCGCGGACGGTTCCTCGTGGGCCTCGGGATCGGCTTCACGTCCCTCAGCCTCGTGAGCAAGCTCGCGTACTACACGCTCGTGTACGGGACGCCCCTCGCATTCCTCGTGCCCCTCGCGACGTCGCTGAGCGGGGTCGGCGTCCTCCTCGGCGTCGGGGCGCACACGAGCATGAGCCAGTACGCGCTCCTCGTTAAGAAGCGGGCCGCGCGCGTTTGGCGGCGGTGGCGGCGGCGGGCGCGGAGACCGACCCGGAGTGCTCGGCGAAGCTCCCACGCGCGAACCGGATAGTCACGCGTCGCGCCGGGCGCGGAGCGCCAGCCCGGCCGCGAGGGCGCCTCCCGCCAAGGGGAGAATCGATCCGAGCGAGGGAGCGCTCGGACCCGAGGGTGCCTCCGAGGAAAGGGCCTGGAGCCCCGCCGGGTCCTCCGTCGCCACGCCAGGGTCCGTGATCCCCGGGTCCGTCTTGTTGCACCCGAGCCCGAAGTGACCGAAGGCGAGTGGGAGGCCGAAGAGGAAGAGACCAAGGAACGGCCACCACCCGCAGGACCCCCAGCGGACCATCGCCGCGAGCATGGAGGTCGCGACGATAAGGGCTTCGGTGGCGTGCCCGTAAGTCCCAAGGTTCCCTGCCGCCAACGGAGGCGGAAATGGGGAACGGCACGCGGCCCTGGAGTCGTCTCACCCGATGTCCTTCGTCCGCCTTGGGTCCTAGGCGCGCCAGAACCGCCACGCGTTCTGCATCCGCTCGGCCTGCCCCGCCGTGACCTCCGTGTAACACGGGTCGTCTGCTGTCGCCCAGGAACGGAGTGCGGAGAACTGTTCACCGCCTGGGCTGGGACCTACCGCACGATCGAAAGCCAGGTGACCGTCTAAGCCCCCCCTCTCTGTGAGACTTGCATGCAACCGCCGTCGTTCACCGCCACGGAGAGGGCCGCCGAACCCCCGCCACCCTGACTCGTTCCGGGGGCTCAGCGCTTCAGGGACAGCCTCGTTGCTCGTCCACTCGTTATCTGCGCCAAACGCCCAGTTCCTCGGCCCCCCGTCGAAGCGATGGGGAACTCTCACTGAGGCTCGCGTTGGAAAGGTCAGAGACCCTGGCGGATCCACTGAGGGCGGGGATACCGACTTGCTACGCCCTCATGCGAGTCGTCACGTACACGTCGAAGCCTCCCAGACCTCCGGGCCGGTTGGACGCAAGGAAGAGTGTCTGGCGGTCGGAGGCGATGTAGGCTTGTTGCTCGTCCTGTGGGCTGTTCACGCCTGCACCCAGATTCACGGGCGTGGTCCACGGATCGGACGCGCTGTTGCGAGTAGAGACCCACACGTCGGTTCCGCCGAACCCACCCGGCCGGCTCGAGTGGAAGAACAGCTCGAGTCCGTCGGAGCGGATGCTCGGCCGCTGATCGGGGGCCGGACTGTTCAATTCCGTTACCGATGCGGGGGTCCCCCACGAGCCGTCCGGCAGCTGAGCGCTAACATAGATGTCGTACCCCCCGAGCCCTCCCGGCCTGGTACTGCCGAAGTAGAGCAGCGGCACACCGAGTTCGTCGTTCTCGAAGTAGCTCGGTCCCGCGTCGAGGAACGCCGTGTTGATCTCCGGCCCGAGATTGACCGCCGCCTCCCAGCCGAAGTCATCATGGACATGCTGGCGGTAGGAGGCCCACACATCAAAGCCGCCGTAACTGCCAGGTCCCTCGAGGCGGTTGAAGAACATCCAGTGACCGTCGCGCGAGAAGCCGGGGACGGCCTCCGTGAACTCGGTGTTGATTGCTGGGCCGAGGTTCATCGGAGGTCCCCACGAGTCGTCCTCGCTCGCCCGCTGCGAGACCCATATGTCGTTGAGGCCGAACCCGCCGGGACGGGTAGAGTGAAAGTAGAGACTCAGGCCGTCCTTAGAGCTCGCGGGCCCGGCATCAATGGAGGGCGAGTTGACGATCGAGCCGAGGCTCGTCGGAGTCGACCACTCCGAGTACTTCGGCGCAGCTGCAACAGGGTTAGACACAACGAATACGGCAACCACCACGCACATCAAGACCAAGGCTTTCATGACCACTCCCCCCTTGACACGCCGTATCTCGCTCTCCCTACTTAAAGGAGACCTCGTGCGGAGTCTCCTACGTGGGAACAGATTTCAGTCCAGCAGCGAAGTGGAGCCAGGTGACCGTCGTAAGCCCCCTTCAGAGTTCTTCCAAGAACTCGTCACGGGCAAGTTTCGCCTGTTTCAGGATTCCGATCAATGTCCCTTTCGCCAGTTCCTGGTGGTTCGGAACGGTGACCAAGACGCGTCGCTCATCGTGCCACAGGTGAATGTGACTCCCCGTCTGCCTGACGACCACGAACCCAAACTTCCTGAGGACTTTGAGCACTTCCCGCGCGGACAGGACGGGAAGCTTGGCCAAGAATCAGACCTCGACGTCCAGGATCCGGGTGCCCCGACGCCTCGGTGCCAGCTCGAGTAGCAACTCGTAGTGTTCCTTGAGTCCCTTCATGAGATTCGCCAGCGCCTCTTCCCGAGTGGCTCCCTGATCGGTGACGTGCGTGATCAGGTCCGTGGCCACGTACCACTTCCCCTCCTTCTTCACGTCGACAACCGCTTTCATCACGAGCTAGGTCGATACCTGTGGGTCTATATAATCGTCATCGCAGGGTCGCGGGTCAGGAGGCGTCTACTCGCACAACGTCCTGACGAACAATAATCGCCCGCCGACGAACCGTAAGGGAGATCATGTGCCAGGTGACCGTCGTAAGCCCCCTTCTGTTCCGACGGCATTGGACTGAGCGTCCGACCTGGTCCCCGGAGGGGACCGACTTGGACTTGCTCCGGTGGGGAGTCGCCGTCTCACCATCGAGGTCCACACCCGGACCCCTGCGCATCCGCGGCCAACGTCCGCGCCATCCTGCGCGCCGCGCATCATCCTCGGCCGCGGCTGTGTCGTGTCTGCGCCCTTGCCGTCCCTCTCGGGACCCCGGCTTGCGCCGGGCCACCGTGATGCGGAGGGGGGACTTTCCTCGGCGCCCATTGCGGGCACCGTCGGCCGTCCACGGTCTCCTGGCGGGGAGCCCATCGACGGGCTTCGCTTAAACCTTCTGGAGGGACTCAGCCGAGGGCAGTCCCGGGCCGGGCGGCCGGGATTCTATAAAGTGCCGAATAGAGCCATCGGCGGCGAGGGGGGGCGCCGCGGGAACAAATGGGGCATCGGGCCCGCGCGACGATGTCCCCTGACCGTCGCTCAACGGATCCGATAGGGATCGAAGTAGCACGCGAGGTGGACGCCGTCGTTCACGGGACCGTCGCAGAAGGCCTGGCACTCGGAACGGGTCCAGTTCTCCTTCCGAGTCGGACTCTGGTAACGCCACTCCTCTACGCACGCACCGAGCTGGTCGCCTCCCCCGATCAAGGAGAATGCCGCCACCCCGATGCCCGCGAGGATCACGATTGCCAAGACGACGATAATCGCCGCCTTTGGGGCATTGCTCCCCGGGGGCGGTGGTGGCGCGGCGGGGTATCCGGTCGGCGGGCCCTGCATCGGCGGCGGGGGCGGGGCCGTCAGAGCCCGACCGCACGCGGGACAGAACGACGCTCCATCGGCGACCAACGAACCGCAGAAGGGACAGTTCACCGACCCACCTCAGGCCCGGATGCCGGTTCCGGTACTTGTGATTTTCCGGGCGGACGGCTCAGCCGCCGTAGTGCCATCCGAGGGTGTCCAGGGGGAGGAGCTTCCCCTTCCCACCGCCGACGTCGACGACCTCCGCGAGGACGACGTGGTGATCGCCCTTCGAAGACTCCTCGAGGACCTTGCACTCGATCCACCCCGCCCCGGTCGCCACGACCGGGAGCCCAGAGGCCGTGCGCTCCGTGCGCACCTGGCCGAACGACTCGTCGAGCACGTGCTCCGCGAGCTCGTTCATCCCCTCCCCGAGGAAGGAGACCGCGAACGTCTTCGACCGCCGCACGTTCGCGAGGGTCCGGCTGTCCTCCGAGAACGCGAACGCCACGAGGGGCGGCTTGAAGGACGTCTGCATGAGCCACGTGCCGAACATCAGGCGGTCCGACCCGTCCGCCGCCTTCGTGCCGACGACGTACGCCCCGTACGGGATCTTCTGCAGGACCGCCTTCTTCACCGTCTTGTCCATGGACCCACCGCCGCGTTCATCGCCGCCGCGGTACATGAACCTCCACCCGCCGATGCGTCAAATGGAACCACGCCGGTAGGATTAAGCGACGCCCTCCCCCTACGTTCGCCAGCCGATGGCCGAGGTCTGGGTCTCCCTCTTCACGGGCGCCATCCTGGTCCTGATCGGGTTCCTCGCGGCGCAGCTGTTCGACCGGTTCCGGGTCCCCGACTACGTCGTCCTCATGGGGGTCGGCGTCGTCCTCGGATCCGGCGTCCTCCCCCTCGGGCCGTGGAACCCAGAGGCGCTCCTCCTCTCCGCTCGGCCGGTCCTGCTCGGCGTCGCGATCGCGTTCATCCTGTTCGAGGGCGGCCTCGCGTTGAACCTGGGCCGCCTCGGGAAGGCGTGGGGGCTCGCCGCGCTCCACACGGTCGTCTCGATCGTCGTGACCGTGGGGGGCGCGTGGCTCGCGGGCGTGTACGTGCTCGGGCTCGCGTCCACGACCGCCCTGATCCTCGGCCTCGCGATGTGCGCCCCGAGCGCCGCGATCGTGATGAGCTTCCTCCCCCGGGTGCGCGTCTCGGACCACACGCGACTCGTCCTGACCCTGGAGGGCGTCCTCGGGAACATCGTCGCCGCCGCGCTCGTCCTCACCCTGATCCGATTCCCGGGCGGACTCCCCCTCGACCAGACGCTCCTCCCGTTCCTGCTGTTCGCCCTCGTCGCGTTCGTCGTCGCGGCCCTGGCCGGGCTCGCGTGGGACCGCGTCGTCGGCGCCGCCCGCCGGTTGAGCTTCATGTACATGACGTCCGTCGCGCTCGCCCTCCTCCTCTACGCGGTGGGCGAGGGCCTCCTGGGCGGCAACGGCGGCCTGGCGGCGTTCGCGTTCGGCCTCGTGATCGGGCGCTGGGGGCCCGCGGCCGTGCGGGACGTCGCGGTCCGCGCCCCCGGCGGCTCCCGCGGGCTCCAGGAGTTCCATGGCGAGCTCGTGTTCCTCCTCCGGACGTTCTTCTTCGTCTACCTCGGTCTGCTGATCGATGTCTCCCGATTCACGGTGCAGGCGTTCCTCGGGGCCGTCCTCCTCACCGTCGTGTTCGCCGCAAGCCGGTGGCCGACAATCGCGTTGATCCAGCGGGCGTGGCGGCTGCCGGGGCTCGACGTGCGGATGCTGCGGGCGGTCGTCGCCCGCGGCCTGACGGACACGGTCCTCGTCCTGTATGCGATCGCGGTCGGCGTGATTCCCCCCGCGGAGGCGGGGCCCGTCGCCGACCTCCTGTTCATGGTCGTGATCCTGGCGGCGATCGTGTCGTCGGTCCTCGTCATCCGCGCGGAGCGGACGCGCGCACCGACGCCCCCGCCCTCCCCTGTCGGTTCGGCTTCACCGCCAACGCCACCGTTGCCCCCGCCGCCACCCCCGGACGACGAAGTCCCGCGCCCGCCGCCCGGGGCACCGGTCCCTCCGAAAGACCCACGGGACGCGGGCACGAAACCAGGCGTCCCGCGCTGAAGTGGGCGAATCCCGCCCGCGGGCCAAGGCTATATCTTCCGCCGCGGTTCCTCGCCCCCCATGACCCTCCCGCGCCGCCTTCGGGATTGGCTCCTCGCGGAGGACGCGGATCCCAGTGTCCGGCACCGCGTCCTTCGGGAACTCCTGGACCGACCGCACGACGACCCGGCGGTCGTAGACGCGCGAAAGCGGATCGGGCGCGAGGGCTGGGCCGCCCGGATCCTTCGCGAGCAGCACCCCCAGGGCCAGTGGGCGACTCCGGGCACGTCGGGCAACGAGCTGTACCGACCCAAGTACGTCGCAACGAACTGGCGCCTCCTCGTGCTCGCCGATCTCGGCGTGAACGGGAAACAGCCGCGCGTCGCGAAGGCCCTGCGATTATTCCTCCGCCGCCTCTCCGGTCCTTCGGGAGGCTTCGGCGGTCGTGGGAGCGAGCTGTGCTTCACGGGCAATGCGGTCCGGATGCTCGCCCGCTTCGGGCGCCTCGAGGATCCGAACGTTCGGCCCGCGATCGACTGGCTCGTCCGTCATCAGAAGGAGGACGGCGGCTGGCACTGCTCCCCGTCCCGGAAGGGAACCCTCGACGCGTGGGAGGCGCTCTCGGCGTTCGCAGCGCTCCCGCCAACGACACGCTCTGCCGCGGTCCTGCGGGCGATCGAGCGCGGCGCGGAGTTCTACCTGGACCGCGGCCTCCTCCGGGAAGGGCGACCGTATGCGCCGTGGACGCGGCTCCACTATCCCATCCACTACTATTACGACTTGCTCGTGGGCCTCGACATCCTCACGGCGCTCGGACATGGCGACGATCCGCGGATGCGTCCTGCCCTCGACCGGCTTGAGGCGATGCGGAACCGCGACGGGAGTTGGAACATGGACGCCCTCCACCCGGACACGGAGGACCCCGACTATCAGTTCCGCGGTCCCTTCTATCCGTTGGGCCTCGAGGTCCCCGGGCGGCCCAGCCGATGGATCACGACGACCGCGCTCCTCGTCCTGAAGCGGGCGGGTCGCTGACCGAGGGGGGACGGTGCGGAGCCCTGCCCATCCTAGGACGGTCCCGGATCGCCCTTCATCGCAAGGCGCACGTCGATCCACGTCATTTCTGGCGGCTCGACGTCCTGCTGCCAGAACAAGGCGATCAGCTCGCCCGTGTGGTGCGCCTGCTCGAGCGTCACCTGCATCAGCGCGTCGCGAAGGGGGTGCGAGCGGGTCTTCCATTCCGGCTGCACCCCTCGATCGAGGTCCGCGTCCGTGAGCCCGGTGAGGAAGTCCCGTTCCTTTTCGATGATCTTCTCCATGTACGAGCGCAGCTCGGCGATCGTCCGCACCGCGTCGAAGTCCCCGAGTTCATAGATCGTGGGGTCCGCGGACCCGCCTTGGGCGGTGACGTTCAGCCATCCGTCGTGGACCACGAGAATGTGGAAGAAGATGTTCTTCATCGAATGATACGTCGCCTCGCGGTCCCTCAGGACCTCCTCAAGAGGGAGCCTCGAGAGACCCTCGCAGAAGTCCCCAAGCGCCTGCCAGTTGTACGCGTAGATCTCGCGGATGTCCGCCACGCTGACCATGATCCGCGAGACTCCGCTGCCGCTATAAGCTATCGGGGCGGATCAGGGACCGGCCGTGGGCACCTATGGTCCTTCTCCCAGATTCGGGTACGCCCCTCGCACGGGTCACGCGGTACGGCGCAGGATCCACAGTCCGGTGTTCATGTCGCTCGCGAAGATGAGGCCGGTCTCGCCGTCCACCACGACGCCCCACACTTGCGTCGTGCTCGGGAGCACGTAGCGCTGGGTCGGTTTGACGGGGTTCTTGCCCGCGGGGGGCACGAAGTAGGCGACCTCAACGGGCGCACGCGGGTCGCTCACGTCGATCACGCGAACCCCGTCCGTGTACCAGGAACTGTACACCGTCGTCCCGACGAGGAAGTTGTTGTGGATCGTGAAGTCCCCCGCCCCCTGGTCGTCCGCGCCGCGCGAGTTCGGCGTCCGGTACTCCCCGATCTGCACCGGCGCGGACGGGTCGGCGTAGTCGTACACCCGCATGTAGCCGAAGCCCTTCTCGATGCCGGCGCCGGAGGCTTTGCAGAAGTCCTCGTCCGCCGCGAACAGGAGTTGGCGGCCCTCGTCGAACTGCGAGGAGTGCGCATCCCCGTCGGCGTTTGCCGGATACACGGTCCTCCCGGTGAACGCAGGGTTCGCGGGATCCGTGAGGTCGAGGCGGATGAAGCCGCTGTCCCAATAGGATACGAAGACGACCGTGCCGTCCTCGGACGGCTCCGCGCCGTGTCCGTAGACGGGGTCCGGGTCGCATCCCTGTCCGGGAGCCGGGGCCCCGCCGAGGTCGTGCACGACGCCCCAGTCCGAGACCTCGAACGGATGGACCGGGTCCGTGATGTCGATCAGGCGAAAGTCGCCCCGTCCCGCTCGGTCGAGGAACCCGCTCGGGGAGGACGAGTCGACGTACTCGCTCATCGGGACGGACGCGTAGGCGAACGTCCGGCCGAGGTCCGCCCGGTGCGCGACCTCGAATTCATGCAGCCCGCGCGTACAACATCCCGTCCCGAGGGATCCGAGGAAGGATGGCTGCGTGGGATCCGTGACGTCCCAGAGCCACAAGCCGCGGGGGCGGCTCGGGTCGAACCGCGAGCCGCTGCAGACCTGGATGCCGACCGCTGCCACATCGCGACCCGCCAAGGGTCCGTAGGGCGCGGTGTAGACGACGACGTCCTCCGCGGAGGTGCCTTCTGGATTCTGAAGTCGTCCCACCATCACGGGGTCCGCGGGACGCCTCGCGTCGACGATCGCGACGCCGTTGTCCGGAAATCCCGGGCAGAAACGGTTCTCGCCCCCCGGGGACCAGTCCCCGAAGCCCCAGTGACCGACGTACGCGAATTCCTCATGGACCCAGACGTCGGCGTTGAACCCGCGGCCCCCGAGGTCGTGGTAGCCGACGACGACCATGTTCAGCGCGGAGCCGCCCCGATTGTCCCCCTGCGAAACGGTCCCGATCGCAGGCACGACAGCGGTCAGCATCACGGCGAGCAAGACCGACAGCCTTCGCATCGTCCTCACGTTACTCCCCCTTCCGGCCCCCCGAAGGAACTCTGGATTACTAGTGCGTTTCGCCGACCGTCCCAACCCCTCCGAGCTGCGGCTCATTTCGTTTGCTGATTCCAGGGGCGGATGCACCGCCAGGGGAGGGAGTCCCGCCTCCCGGATTTGAACCGGGGACCTGATGATGTCAGCGGGCACCGCCCCGCGGGCGGCCACCAACTACAGTCACCCGCTCTAACCAGGCTGAGCCAAGGCGGGACCGAGTGCGCGAACCCCGGAGCGGAGTAAAAGGCTTCCGGTCTATCCGCCCGTCGTCACGAGCTTCCCCGCGCGCCGCCACGAGCGGTACAGCTCCGCGATCTCGTACGGGGGCGCGTGGCACGAGAGGTACCGCAGGCGCCCGCGCCCGACGTTCCGGATCCCGTGGGAACCGCCCGCAGGGAAGTAGATCGCGACGTCCGGGCCGAGCACGCGCGTCCCCTTCCCGTCCGTGACCTCCGCGCGGCCCTCGAGGATGTAATACATGGAGTCCACGGTGAGGTGTTCGTGGAGCGGCGTGCTCCCACCGGGGCGTACGTCGACGACCGTGATCATGAACTTGCGCGAGCCCGTGTTCCCCGGCGCGATCATCTGGTAGGAGAGGCTCTTGTTCCCCTTCAGCGCCTTCGCGTTTCGGCGGTGCACGACCTTCATGGGGCCACCGACCCGGGGAACGCCGAGGGGCATTTGGAGTTACCGCCGACGGTGTAAGGAGACAAACCTTTTAGCGGCCTCGGGGCTTCCCGCGGCGTCGCACGGACGCGACGGCTTGTGCATGGCGTCGAAACGGGGGCCCGCGCGGAAGGCGAAGAAGCCGGTCGACGTCGACGCCGCCCTGAAGAAGGCGAACGAGCCCGCGCTGCAGGCGATGAAGCTCCACCCGTTCTACCAAGGGAAGATCGAGATCAGCCTGAAGACGCCCGTCCGGTCGTTCGACGACTTCGCGATCTGGTACACGCCGGGGGTCGCGCAGCCCTGCCGAGAGATCGCGAAGCGGCCCGAGGCCGTCTACGAGATGACGAACAAGTGGAACAACGTCGCGATCGTCACGGACGGGACGCGCGTGCTCGGGCTCGGGGACATCGGGCCGGAGGCCGCCCTCCCCGTGATGGAGGGGAAGTCCCTCCTCTTCAAGTTCCTCGGCGGCGTCGACGCCTACCCGATCTGCTTGAAGACGAAGGACCCGGACGAGATCGTGGAGACCGTGCAGCGGATCACGCCCGCGTTTGGCGGGGTGAACCTCGAGGACATCGCGCAGCCAAAGTGCTTCGACATCCTCGCGCGGCTCCGGGCGACGTGCGAGATCCCCGTGTGGCACGACGACCAGCAGGGGACGGCGACGATTATCGTGGCGGGCGCGATCAACGCGATGAAGGTCGTCGGGAAGACCCTCGCGGATGCGAAGATCGCGATGGTCGGCGCCGGCGCCTCGAACGTTCGGACCGCGTACATCCTGATGGCGGCGGGGGCGAAGCCGAAGAACCTCGTGATCACGGACAGCAAGGGAATCCTGAACGCGCACCGCACGGACCTCGCGGGTGCCTACCCAGAGAAGTGGGACCTCGCCCAGAAGACGAACGGGGAGGACCGCGCGGGCGGCACCGCCGAGACGATGGAGGGGGCGGACCTCGTCGTGGCGGCGTCGAAACCCGGACCCGGGACGATCAAACCGGAGTGGGTCCGCGGGATGGCGGACGACGCGATCGTGTTCGCCATAGCGAACCCCGTTCCCGAGATCTGGCCATGGGAGGCCGCGGAGGCGGGCGCGCGCGTCGTGGCGACGGGGCGCTCGGACTTCCCGAACCAGGTGAACAACTCCCTCGGCTTCCCCGGCATCTTCCGCGGGACGCTCGACGTGCGGGCGAAAACGATCACGGACGAGATGTGTCTGGCGGCGGCCCGGGAGCTCGCGAAGATCGCCGAAGACCAAGGCTTGCGGGAGGACTACATCGTCCCGACGATGGAACACGAGGGCGTGTTCGCGCGGGAGGCCGTGGCGGTCGGGATGATGGCGATCGAGCAGGGGATCGCCCGCGTGAAGCGCTCCCGCCAGGAGCTCCTCGAGCGGGCGCAGGAGATCATCCACCGCGCGCGGGCGCAGGCGCAGCACCTGATGCACCACGGGTTCATCCGGGCGCCGCCGTAGGACTCCCGGGGAAGTCCCGCGAAACGACCTTGCCGAGGGGCGCGTTCTGGCGGCAAGCCTTTAGGCGGGCATCGCCCTGTGGGGGCGGGGGACCGTGGCCTCGATCGAGGACGTGAAGCGGAAGAACGAGGGATGGCTGATGCGGGTCGACGGCGTCGTCGGCGTCGGCATCGGATCGAAAGCGGGCACGCGCGTGATCCAGGTGTACGTCAAAGAGGTCACGAAGGCGGTCTGCGAGAAGGTCCCCGCAATCCTCGACGGCCACCCGACGGACGTCGTGAAGGTCGGCGAGGTGCGGAAGCTGTGACGGACCTAGCCCACGCGAAGGTCGTGTGCGAGGCGTGCTACCTCGGGATCGCGGTCGAGGGGATGCGGACCTCCGTGAACCCGAACGTACAAGGCGTCGGGATCGGATACAAGGTGACCCACCGGATCTCGACGAAGGAGAAGGCGCTCCAGGTCTATGTGGACCGGAAGATCTACGAGCGGCTCCTGAAGCCGGAGGACCGGATTCCGGACGAGGTCGAGGGCGTCCCGACGGACATCGTGGAGACGGGGAAGTTCCAGATCGGAAGGAAGTTCCCGCCGATCTACCAGCGCCGCGTGCGGCCGGCTCCTGCGGGCGTGTCCGTGGGTCACCACAAGGTGAGCGCGGGCACGTTCGGGGCGCTCGTCCGGGAAGGCGGGGACGTCCACATCCTGAGCAACAACCACGTCCTCGCGAACGAGAACGAGGGGAAGGTCGGCGACCCGATCCTCCAGCCGGGCCCGTACGACGGTGGCCGGCCGGACCGGGACACGATCGGGCAGCTCGCGGACTTCGTGAAGCTCTCCGACGAGCAGACGAACACGGTCGACGCGGCGATCGCGACCCCGATCGTGCGGGACGACGTCGCCCCCGAGGTCCTCCACATCGGGCGCGTGAAGGGGGACGCGGAACCGGAGATCGACATGGCCGTGCGAAAGAGCGGGCGCACGACGCGGTACACGGAGGGCGTCGTCACCGCCACGGACGTGACGCTCCGCGTCGGCTACTCCCATGGGTCCCTCGTGTTCACGGACCAGTTCCTCGTCTCGGCGCGCGGGGGTTTCAGCGGGCCCGGCGACAGCGGCTCGTTGATCGTGGACCGAGAGAACCGCGCGGTCGGCCTCCTATTCGCCGGCAGCCCGTTCACGACGGTCGCGAACCGATGGACGAACGTCGCGAAGGCCCTCAAGGTGAAGCCCGTCTCCTGACGGGCGCGGGTCACTCGTACCAGATCTCGACCCGATATCCGTCGGGGTCCGCGACGAACGCGTACGGCTCGCCGGGGACGAACTCTCCGCGCTCGAGGACCTTCCCTCCCGCCTTCTCCACGGCGCGGACGGCCGCGTCCAGGTCCGCCGGGTCGCGGAGCCGGAACCCGATGTGCGTCACCCCAAGCATCTTCCCGGGCCCTCGGGCCCTCTCCTCGAGCGCGACGACGTCCTTGGTCCCGGGGGTCTGGAACTGGATCTCCCCGGGCGCCCGCCAAATCACGCGCGCCCCGAACACGGCCCGGTAGAACCGGAACGACCGCTCGACGTCCCGGACGAGGAGCCCGACATGCGTCAGCCCGTACGTGCGGACCATGGAATCCCCACCGCCAAACGACGGGCGCGTACTTGAACCGTCCTTCAGCCGAACCGCGACAGGGACACCGCCTTCGGCTTCTCGGACTTCAGGTTGGAGAGCCGCACGCCGAGGAGTCGGATCTTCCGACCGTCCTCGAGGAAGGGCCGCAGGAGCGCCCGCGCCTGCTCGAGGATCGGTTCCTTGTCCCGCGTGTGCACCTTCAGGCTCTTGGCGGCGGTGTGGGTCTCGAAGTCCTCGAACCGCACCTTGATGTTCACCGTCCGGTACACGAGCCCGTCCTCCTCGAGCTGCGGATGAATCGAATCGACGAGGTCGCGGATGATCGCGTCGACGACCTCCGAGTCCCGTGTGTCGTCCTCAAACGTCGTCTCGCTGCCGATGCTCTTCGGCGGCCCCGTCCACGCCTGGACGGGGGCGTCGTCGATCCCGTGGGCGACGTTCCCCATGTACACCGCCCACGAGCCGAACAGCTCCTCGAGGCGGTCCCTCGGGAACGCCGCCAGATCCCCGATCGTCCGGATGCCCAGGACCTCGAGCCGCTGGTCCGTCTTCTTGCCGACCCCGAAGAGCCGGTTCACGGGGATCGGGGCGAGGAACGCCTCGACGGCATCCGGCTCCACGACCGTGAGCCCGTCCGGCTTCTGGAAGTCGGAGGCGATCTTCGCGACCGCCTTGTTCGGGGCGACGCCGACGGAGCACGTGAGGCCGTGCTCTGTGCGCACGGCCTCCTTCAACTCCGCCGCCAATGCGCGCGCGATGTCCCAATCCGGGGCCCTGGCGGTGACGTCGAGGAACGCCTCGTCGATTCCCCACTGCTCGACGGCGTCGCCGAACGTGCGAACGGTGGCGAAGACCTCACGCGATGTGCGCACGTAGAGGGGGAAGTGTGGCGGCGTGAAGACGGCCTCCGTGCAGAGGCGAAGGGCCTGCGACACGGGCATCGCGGACCGGACGCCAAACGCGCGGGCTTCGTACGTGGCGGTGAGGACGACGCCCCGCCCCCGCGACTGCCGCGGATCCGGACCGACGATGAGCGGCAGGCCCCGCCACTCGGGATGCTCCTTCAGCTCACAGGACGCGTAGAAGGCGTCCATGTCCACGTGGAACACAATGCGGGATGCGGCCATTCCTCCCATCCATGTCCCTCCCTGCCAAAAGCATGGCGGTGGGACTCGTGAATCGTACGGACGCTCGCCCGCCATCCTTATCTCGCGAACTGTCATCCATCACTGGTGGGCGGGACCAGCGTCTTCCTCTTCTCGTTCGGTCTTCCCGCCATCGGGGCGACCGCCGCGTGGCTGGCGACATGGGCCTCGTGGAAGGAAGTGAAGGCGGAACTAGGTCCCAACACCCGATACAAGGACGAGTCGACTCCACGCGCCCGCCTGATGGTGTTCCTCGTCCTACCTGGCACGCTCCTCCTCTTCGGGTACTCCGCCTACGTTTTGATTTCCGGTCGCCTCGGGGAAATCCCCGACTCGATCCTGGAGTGGTGCGCCCTCGCGTTTGGGATTCCCGGCATGCTCACGGGGTTCGGAGAGGCGATCGTATACCGAAGGGGTGTGGCGGCGTCGTTCCGGCATCCGTCGGAGCGGGGCCGCGTGATTACACTCTCGGTCCTCCCCGAGACCGCAGCCCTCTTCGGGTTCGCCACCTCCTTCCTCCTTCTCGGTTTGGCGGGGAGCTTCGCGGGACCTCCGGCGGTCTTGGCCGATGCCGCTCGGAACTCCGTGCTCTTCGTCAGCCTCGGTGCAATCGGAGCGCCCGTGACGGCAGTTTTGCCGATGACCGCGTACGACTATCAAACCCAATCGACGTTCCTGAGGGGGGTGAGGCGGAGCGTGGGCGGGACCTCAATGATGGCGGTGGGCTTCCTGCTCGCATACCTCGCAATGGCGCCACTCATTGCGTGAGGGACTAGGGAACCAGGAACCCCTGCGCCGCGCTCTGCATGTATCTGATCAATGGCTCGGCGATGATTCCCGTGATGATGATCCCGACAAGGGCAATCGCGATGGCGACGTTCATCGACGAAGGCGCCTCGACCTTCCGCGCGTCCGCCGGCTCGAGGAAGTACATGTACCGGATCACGCGCGCGTAGTAGTACAAGGAGAGGGCGCTGTTCAAGACGCCCGCGACCGCGAGCCAGAGGAACCACGGGTTGCTGCCGGCGATCGCCGGGTCTGCCCCGTACACGGCGCTCGAGAACAGGACGAACTTGCTGAAGAAGCCGCCGAACGGCGGGATCCCCGCGAGGGAGAGGAGGAAGATCGCCATCGCGAACGCGAGGAACGGGCTCCGTTTCCCAAGGCCCTTCCACCCCTCGAGGTCCTCCCCGATGTACAGGATGGACGCCGCCGCCACGACGAGGAACGCGCCGCCCTTCATCAGCGCGTGGGTGAACACGTGGAACAGGCCACCCCCGAGGCCGTACGCCGCGACCCGCATCGTCGGATCATCCGGGTTCGTCGGATCCGCGGCGAACTGCGCCACTGCACCGATCACGATCGCGATGAGGATGTATCCCGCCTGCGCGATGCTCGAGTACGCCAGCATCCGCTTGATGTTCCGCTGCGGGATCGCGAGGACGTTCCCGACCGTCTGGGTGACGATCGCGAGCGCCGCCAACGCGAGGATCCAGTCCACCTGCGCCGCCAGGAGGGCGATCAGGAAGACCTTGAACATCGCCGCGACGCCGACCTTCTTCGAGCCCGCCGCCAGGAAGACGGAGATCGTCGTCGGGGAGCCCTCGTACACGTCCGGGGCCCACATGTGGAACGGCACGGTCGCGACCTTGAAGCCGAAGCCGGCGAGGAGGAACACGAGCGCGATGATGAACGGCGGCTGGAAGCCGCGCTGCGCGAGGACGGGGCTCGAAATCGCCTGCTTGATCGCGCCGAGGTCCGTCGACACGTTCGCCGGATCGAGGGCGCCGACGATCACGTAGATCAGCGAGATCCCGAACAGGATGAGGGCGCTGCTCACCGCACCGATGACGAAGAATTTCAGGGAGGCCTCCGTGGCCCGCTTGTCCTTCTTCCGGAACGCGACGAGCGCGAACGTGCTGAGGGAGGACAGCTCGAACGCGAGGTACAGGACGAGGAGGTCCGTGGCGGCGGCGACGAGCATCATCCCGACGAGGGCGAGGAACAGGAGCGCATAGTACTCCGCCTGGTTCGGCTCCTCCTTCTTCACGTACGACTTCGAGCCGATCACCGCGAGGAGCGCGACGATGAGAAAGACGAGGTTGAAGAACGCCGCGAAGAGGTCGACGTCGAGCTTCAGGGCGGGGAGGGCGCCGGACTCGCCGGACCCGGGCACCGGCCACAGGTCCAAGCCGAGGGCGCGCGACCAGGAGAGGCCCATCAGGTCGAGGTTCACGAGCAACGCCGCCAGGAGGCCGGTGAGCGCGATGCCCCACAGGAGGGAGGGCCGTCGGACGACGAAGCCGAGGAGGACGAGGAGGAACGCGACGGCGATCAGGATGATGATCGGGAGGAGCGCGAGTTCGGGGATCACGTCAGGGCACCACCGAACCGCTCCACGCGTAAATCGACTGCAGGAAGATTAGGGGCAGGATCCCGAAGACGACGAACAGGACGCTGAGGACCGCGAGTGGGACGGCCTCGTACGCGTGAGCGTCCTCCGCGTTCTCCCACCGCGGGTTCAGGGGACCAAAGAACGAGCGCTGGGCCGCGTAGATGTAGTAAGCGGCGGTGATCACGACCGTCAGGATGGGGATGGCGAGGGCGAAGCCCCAGGCGCTGTACACGCCGAGGAACACGGCGAACTCCGCGACGAACCCGACGAGGCCGGGCAGGCCCAGGGAAGCGAGGAACGCGATCATCACGAACGCTGTCATCGTCGGCATCTTCTTCGCGATCCCGCCGAGCTCGGAGATGTTCCGCGTCCCGAGCTTGTGGCCGAGCGCGCCCGCAACCATGAAGAGGGCGGGGCTGACGAGGCCGTGCGCGAACATCTGGAAGACGGCGCCGGCGAACGCGAGCTGGGCGCCCGCCGTCCCGCGCGCGAATGCCGCCGCGGCCAGCCCGAGGGTCACGAACCCCATGTGGCTCACCGAGGAAAACGCGACGAGCCGCTTCAGGTCGTCCTGCGCGAGGCACACGAGGGACCCGTACACGATCGAGACGATCCCGAGCACCGCGAGGAGCCACCACCACTCCACAGTGGTCTCCTCCATCATCTGCCAGTTCACGCGGAACAGGCCGTACCCGCCGAGCTTCAGCAGGATCCCCGCGAGCATGACGGACCCGCCCGTGGGCGCCTCGACGTGCGCGTCCGGAAGCCACGTGTGCAGGGGGACCGTGGGGAGCTTCGTCCCGAACCCGATGAGGAACCCGACGAAGACGAGTCCTGCGACGAGGGACAGGCCCGACCCCGCGAGCGGGTTCTGCGCGATGAGGACGGTCATGTCGAACGTGCCGCCGTAGTGGTACATCGCGAAGATCCCGAGGAGGACGAGGAGGGACGCCGCCTGCGTGTACAGGAAGAACTTGATCGCCGCGTACTTCTTGCGCGGGCCGCCCCACACGGCGATGATGAAGTACATGGGGACGAGGCCCACCTCCCAGAAGATGAAGAACAGGAAGAAGTCCAGGGAGAGGAAGACGCCCAGGATCGTCGTCTCCATGAAGAGGAACATCGCGTAGAACTCGCGGACGCGGTCGTGCGCGTCCCAGCTGAACGCCATCGCGAGGGTCGTCAGGAGCGCGGTCAGGAACACGAGGAAGATCGACAACTCGTCCACGCCCAGGGTGTACGAGATGCCGACCTGCGGGATCCAGGAATACTGCTCCCATGCATAGTATGAGCGACCCCCCACCGTCTGCACCACGAGGTCCGCGGGCGCCGCAAGGAACGTGTATACGAGGTACGTGCTCAGAGCCAGGGGGACGAGGGACAGCCCCGTCCCGATCCACTTGGCGGCGCGGTCGTTCCTCCCGAGGACGTACGTGAGGATCGCCGAGATGGCGGGGAAGAACAGAAGGACCGTGAGCACGTAGGGGAGCGCCATCTACGGGATCACCCCGGTCAAGTACGTACTCGGGTCCCAGATCATGCCGAGCCACAAGCTCGGGAAGAACCCGACGAGGAACATCATCAGGATGAGGATCGAGTACACGACGATCTCGTTCCGTTTCAGGTCGTGGAGCTTGCCCAAGGATTCGTTGGGGGTCCCGAAGACCATCTTCTGCATCGTCCACACGTAGTACGCCCCGGTGATGACCACCGCCAACAGGGGCACGAGGACGAGGGCGCGGTACGGCTGGTAGGGACCGCCGCCGTACGTCCCGGTGAAGACCATGAACTCGCTCACGAAGCTGTTCAGTCCGGGGAGCCCGAGGGACGCGAGGAAGCTGATAATCAGGACGAGGGAGTACCGGGGCATCAGCTGCCCGAGCCCGCGGAGCTTCGGGATGTCCCGCGTCCCCGCGGAGTGTTTGATCGTACCGGCGAGCATGAACAGGGCGGCGGTGATGATCCCGTGGTTGAACAGCTGGAAGATCGCGCCCGCGACGCCGATCGTCGTCTGGCTTGACGCGCCGAGGAGGACGAACCCCATGTGGCCGATCGAGGAGTACGCGATCAGCTTCTTCAGATCGACCTGGGAGAGGCAGACGAACGAGGCGTAGATCATGGAGACGACGCCGAAGATCGCCATGAGCCACCACAGGCTCTGGGACGCGTCCGGGAGCATCGGGATCGCGACCCGGAAGATCCCGTAGCCACCCATCTTCAGGAGGAGGCCCGCCAGGATCACGGAGCCGGCCGTGGGCGCCTCCACGTGCGCGTCCGGGAGCCACGTGTGGAACGGAACGCTCGGCAGCTTCACGATGAAGCCGAAGAAGAACGCGATGAAGACGGGGACCTGGAAGCCCATCCCGAGGAGGGCGCGCTTGCCCGGGTCCGCGACGGCCTCGAGGAAATCGACCATGTTGAACGTCCGGGCGTTCGGGTCCCCGTACAGGGTCGGCCCCGCGGAGAGGAACATCGCGAAGATGCTCAGGAGCATGATCACGGAGCCGACGTGGGTATAGATCAGGAACTTGTACGACGCGTATTGGCGGTTCGGCCCGCCCCAGATCCCGATCAGGAAGAACATCGGGATGAGGACGAGCTCCCAGAAGACGAAGAACAGGAAGAAGTCGAGCGTGACGAAGACGCCGAGGATCGACCACTCCATCAGGAGGAGGAGCGCGAAGAACTCCTTCGGCCGGTACTCCTTGTCCCAGCTGAACCCAATCGCGAGGGTGGTGAGGAGGGGTGTGAGGAAGACAAGCGGGAGCGAGAGGCCATCGAGGCCCATCGCGTAATTGATCGCGAGCGTGGGCACCCAACTGTACGCCTCGTAGTACCGGAAGGCCTGATTCGTCCCCGCGATCCCACGCGACCCGGGCAGGGAGCTGTCGAGGAACCCCGTGAGGAACGTGACCGTGAGGACGACCGCGAGAACGGTGTCGGCGAGCGAGAACGCGAGGGCGATCGACCGCGCCCGCTTCTGCGTGCCTCCCATCGCGATCGTGGCGAGGAACCCGACGAACGGGAGCCACACGAGGAGGGTGAGGATCGGGATCGTCACGTCACGGCACCCCCAGGGCGGGCAGCACGACCCGGACGATCAGGAGGACGACGATTACGATCGACAGGCCGAGGACGACGACCGCCGCGTAGTTCTGGACCCGACCCGTCTGCGGGCGCTGGAGCGTGAGGGACCCGCGGACCGTCGAGAGGGAGAACGCGTTCACC
>Ga0209751_10001095_pt1 | contig 28244 bp, 37 predicted proteins | sample RifCSP13_1_FD_184019 | JGI IMG/M metagenome (GOLD analysis project Ga0209751, IMG submission 184019) | Soil microbial communities from Rifle, Colorado - Rifle CSP2_sed 13_1 (SPAdes) (version 2) | ecosystem: Environmental > Terrestrial > Deep subsurface > Rock core/Sediment | place: Rifle...
ATGAGCCTGTTGACAGAAACTTTAGATAGGCATTTAGCGAATTAAATAGATTAAAAGACAAACTTGCATTATCTGATGCTGTTATTGAAAAGACAGCGTACATTTACAGAAAGGCACTTGACAAGGGTCTTGTCAGGGGGCGTTCAATTTCTGCTCTAATGGCATCTGCACTATATGCAGCTTGCAGAGATACCGAGACTCCAAGAAATCTCAAAGACGTCGAGCAAGCAGCCAACATCAAAAGAAAAGACATTGCAAGATGTTACAGACTACTCAAAGAATTAGATCTGAAAATGCCCGTAACTGATTCAATCCAATGTGTTGCAAGAATTGCAAGCAGAATTGGAATTGCAGAAAAGACCAAAAGATATGCAGTCAATGTGCTTAAACAGGCACAAGAAAATGAAGTCTCCGCAGGAAAAGATCCGATGGGTTTGGCAGCAGCACTTTATCTATCATGTGTCAAAAACGAAGAAGACAAAACCCAAAGAGACATTGCAGAAGCAGCTAACGTAACTGAGGTAACAATTAGGAATCGTTACAAGGGACTCAAAGACTCTCTAGATCTTTAATCTTTTTCTATTCCGTTTTTATTGTAAACTAGATACACATTAAATCATCATAAATAATTTGATATCATTGAGTGCAACTGACTCTTTACGGGAAGATCATAAGCAGATTAAACGTCTAGATAAAATAATCATAAAGTGCTACAACGACCTCTATGACGGAAAGGACATACCGTTTAATGATATTGAAAAAATAAATCTAGTAATTGCAGAATTTCTAGACTCTATCCATTATTCAAAAGAAGAAGACTCATATTTTCCATGTGTGGCAAGTTATGATCATCTAAAAAAAGAGATAAGAGATCTAATGATAGAGCATGAGTTTTCACGAAGGATTGCAAAAAATATATCAACACATCTGGCACGTTGGAAGAACGGAGCAGATGCAAGAGAACCTGTAGCAAGATTTCTTAGAACATATTCGATTTATCTTATGGACCACATGTCAAAAGAGGAAAAATTTTTTGATAAAGCAGAAAGCGAAGTATTATCAAAAGAAGAAGAGATGGAAATGTTTGAGCAGTTTCGCTCCGTTATGGCAATTACAACAAAGATGCAAAATATGATTAAAGAAATAGAGTATCTTGAGCAATGCCCTTGGTTCCTAACGTAAGCTCTTTAAGACCTATCTGAAAAATTCCAAACTATGAAGCCTTTTATTTTATGGATGACCGGTCTGCCATGCTCAGGTAAAACTACAATTGTTAGAGAGCTCCAAAAGGACATTCCAAATCTAGCAATGCTTGATGGAGATGAGCTAAGAGAGTGGTTTTCACCAAAAGACTTTTCCAAGGCAGGAAGAGACGAGCACAACAAAAGGGTAGCTCACCTTGCAAAATTGTTACTAAAACACGGAGTTCCATCAGCAGTATCTCTTGTTTCCCCATACAAGGAAAACAGAGACAGTGCAAGAGAGATCATCAATTCAGGCGACCAGTTTGCTGAATGTTACGTAAAATGCTCAGTTAAAAAATGCGAGCAAAGAGATGTCAAGGGAATGTATGCTAAAGCAAAAAGAGGTGAGATCAAAGGATTTACAGGAATTGACGACCCATATGAGGCACCACAGAATCCCGATTTGCTAATTGACACAGAGCACGAGTCACTAACAGATAGTGCAAAAAAGGTAAAGGAATTTCTTAAGAAAAGAAATCTAATTTAATTTTTTAAATTCTTTAACTATTTTATCATGAATCAATCCGTTAGTTACTAAAATTCCATTTTGATGGTTTACTATTTTGTTGTTATATGTAATGTCATTACCAGACATATCGGTCATTTTTCCACCTGCTTCAGAAATTAAACAATATGATGCGGCTGAATCCCATTCTTTCATCTTATTTGTTGTAGTAATATATGCTTCAGCTTCTCCTGAACTAATCTTTCCTACTTTTAATGAGCTACCTATGCTAGTAAAATCTTTAATCCCTAATTTTTTGATAAACATTTTTTCTTTTTCTGAAAGATGATGTCTTGAACCAACTGCTTTACATTTTGAAAGTTCTGAAACTTTTGTAACGTATATTTTCTCCCATTTTCCTTTTGAAAATCTAAAAGCGCCACATCCTTTTTGTGCTGCAAAAATAGTTTTTTCTGTAGGCCAACCAATAACTCCTATGATTGGTTTCTTATTTTTTATCAGTGCAATCATTACAGTAAATTCTCCAGTTTTGTCTATAAAATCAGAAGTACCATCAAGAGGATCAACTATCCAAATAATCTCTTCTGATAGTCTATTCTGATCATCTTTATCTTCTTCAGATAAAATTTTATGATTTGTTTTTGATAAAATAGCCTTAATAATTTCATTACTTTTTAGATCAGCTTCTGTAATTGGTGAATCATCACTTTTAGTGAATGTTTCATACTTACCTTCGTATATCTCTAAAATTGAGTTCCCTGCCTTATATGTAGCCTCAATAGCCACATCTAATTCTGGCATTTTGTCTAAAATTGGAATATTCTTCAATGGTAATTACCTAAGTAGTTAATTCTGGTTTTAATGTCCAAACAACTCCTAGGACAATAAATGGAATTGACATTATTCCGATAATTGTAATTATGATGTTGAATTGAGATTCCGATACTTGAGGATTATTGACTATCCAAGGTAATGGCAATGTGATGACTACCCAAATTATTCCTAATAGAATAATTAATTTGGCCTTTTTCTTCCTATCTGTCATCATTTACAGTATTCTTTGAGCAGTATTAAATCCATGTGAATTTACTTGACTGATTCTCCACCATCAACTGCAAGTATTGCCCCTGTAGTCCAGGCAGCATCATCAGAAGCAAAGTACAAAATTGCTTTAGCTACTTCTTCTGGTTGACCAATCCTGCCTATTGGATGTTCATTATTCATAAATTCCCTGTCTTTTTCAGTTTTTAAAAATGGTTTTGTCATATCTGTATCAACAACACAAGGACAAATACAATTCACTCGAATTTTGTCTTTTGCATATTCTAATGCCCAACATTTTGTAAGAATAATTAATCCAGCTTTTGCTGCCGAATATGCATCTGCATTAAATCCTTGATATGCTTTTAATCCTGCATCAGATGAAATATTGATTATTGATCCTGATGTTTTTTGTAAATGAGGTATTGCCGCTTTTGTAAATCTAAATTGCCCTGTAAGATTCACATCTAAAACATCATTCCATTCAACCTCGTCAATTTCGTGTAATTGTTCTATCTTTGGAAAAATCCCTGCATTATTTACTAGAATATCTAACCTACCAAATTTCTCAATAGTTTGTTTTACAACTTTTTTAACATCATTTTCATTTCTAATGTCAGCTGTTATTCCTATTGTATTTGAAAGCTGACTCGTTGCAGATTCTAATCTCTTCGAATCTTTTGCTGTTATGACTACATTTGCACCATTTTGAGCAAAAATTTTTGCAGTTGCAAATCCAATACCTCTACTTCCACCAGTTACAATTGCCACTTTTCCAGATAACTTCAACATTTTTTTCAATAAATTTCGTAATTTATAGCTCTTTAAACTAACAATGTGAGAATTTATGAACATTTTTTATATTTGTAGAATCAATTCTTGTAATTTGAAAATAATTTTATAATTCCATATTTTTACAAATCGTTATTCAAAATCTTATTTGTCTTCCAGAATAAATTCATCTACTGTTCATATCAAAATCAAATACCCAATCGAAATATCATGCAAGATTGCTATCTTTCATATTTCTAAATTGAATTTTTCATTTTCTAATTATTTTGATATGATTTTTTAATCTCTTCATCTATTGGAATAAAATTTTTCATAAAACTCTATATGATATTATAATTTTTCATACTAAATCTTAAATAGTTGAAGTAACTACAATAAACAATGCCGAAGGATGTAATTCCTATCGACTAAAGCGGCGTTACCCCGCAGAACGAAAAAGGTAATCAGGCGTTTTAACGACCTGACCACGAGAGGAAATCTCTCAGAGTTCTGCAATGAAGGGGTAAACGCCTTTTAATTTTCAATAATGTCCACAGATACTGGACCTAATTCATTTCCATTTGGATTAATCTCAATGAGTATCATCTGTTGAACTGGAATTGAAATTGCTTTTTGTCCCTCATAATCCCAAGTATAGTATTCTGATATTCCTGTTTGATGTAGAGTTCCTTTCAACTTGAAATTTTCAAAAAAATCATAGTTTTCTCCTTTTAATAAAATAGTTAGAGATTGAGGACTATCACCATTGGGGACAAATTTGAAAAGATAATCTCCTTTATTCACAGTAAATGTATTAGAATAAATTCCATTTTTATATAAATCAGGATCTGCCAAAGTAACATGAAAAGATACATTGCTATTTTTCTTATCAACCTGATTAAACGACAATCCTATTACAACTATTATCGACACCAAAGAAATGATGATTATTTTTTTATTCATTTAAGTTAAATTATTAATTCTATTATAAAAATAAATTTCTAATTATATCTCCAAAGCTTCTTTCAGACCCTTGTATCTATTTCTGATAGTTACTTCTGTAACTCCTGCAGCAACTGCTATATCTTTTTGAGTGTTATTTTCTCCATTTATTACACATGACAAATAAAGTGCGGCTGCTGCCAAACCCATTGGATCTTTTCCTGCAGAAAGTTCAATTTTAGTAGCCTGATCTAAAATCTCTACTGCCTTTCTTTTTGTTTTCTCTGATAATTCCGCAATACTAGATATTCTTGATATGCACTTAATGGGATTAACAACTGGCATTTTTAGATCTAACTCTCTTAACAATAATCTGTAACATCTTGCAATGTCTTTTCTCTTGATGTTAATTCCATTTGCAACATCTGTTAACGTTCTAGGAGTTTCAGTATTTCTACATGCAGCATAAAGAGATGCTGCTATAAGACCTGGAATTGAACGCCCCCTGACAAGACCCTTGTCAAGTGCCTTTCTGTAAATGTACGCTGTCTTTTCAATAACAGCATCAGATAATGCAAGTTTGTCTTTTAATCTATTTAATTCGCTAAATGCCTGTCTAAAGTTTCTGTCAACAGGCTCATGAACCTGACTTCTGTTATCCCATGTCCTCAGCCTTTCAATTGTGCTCTTCATTGATGCGGAAAGTGGCTTTCCAGTGGCATCCTTATTTTGAGGATTAATTATTGTGGCAAGGCCCATATCATGCATGGCTAAAGAAGTTGGCGTACCTGTCCTGATTCTATTATCTCCCTCCTCTTTGGAAAAAGATCTCCATTCTGGTCCTTCTTGTTCTACTCTATCTGTAGCGACAAAACCGCATTTGGAGCAAAACATCTCCCCTGTATTAGAATCAGTTAACATTACTCCTTTGTTACAACGTTGACATTTGTCACTAGAACTAACACTTTGAGCCATAAATTCAGAAATTCATCTTCATTCTATACTTAAAAAGATTTGACTAATACAAAATTGGATATATTTTCTGAATTTAGGCCTAAAAAAAATATTTAAATACAATTTTTTTATCCACACAAGCATAGAATGGTAAAATGTCCACTATGCGGAGAGTCGCTAAATAACAATTCTGTGATTCCAAATCACATACAAAAAATCCACCCACAAAGAATTTCAGTCCTAAATCTCTAGGAAAGGTGTTCTTGTTAGTAATATTTTATTTACTGTTAAGCAATGTTTACACCTGAAATTAAGTACAAACCATATGATCAAACTTATTGTCAGATTTACAAAATAAATGGAATAAACAACAAAAACCAGGAATTACAGATAAAATCAATGACACATTTAATCCAAAAGGAGCATTAAAACCAAAAATCCAAAACGGAATTAAACAATTACAAACACAGATTGCTAAACTTGATTCAATGATTGTAAAATTAAATGAAAGAGATAGTAAACTTTTCAAAAGAATAGTTGAAGCAACTCAATCACATGATGTGAATACAAGTAGAATTTTATCCAAAGAATTAGTGGAGGTAAGAAAAACCACAAAAATTTTAGGTAATGCAAGAATAGCATTAGAACAAATTGAATTAAGATTGACAACTTATCATGATCTTGGAGATACTGTAGTTACTATCATGCCTACAATAGGTTTGATGAAGAATCTTAAATCATCTCTTGTAAAATTCATGCCAACTGCTGATCAAGAAATTAGTCAGATGGCACAAATGTTAGGTGGATTTATGACTGATAGTTTCTCAAGTGATGCTACATTTGGAATGGATGAAACAACCAATTCTGAATCCGAGAAAATTCTACAAGAGGCAGCAGCTGTAGCTGAAAGTTCTGTTGGAGATAGATTTCCTTCCATGCCTACAAACATCAGGACTACAACTAAAAGTAAATTTTTCTAAGCTAAAATTCTAAATCTTAACTTTCTAGAGATTCTCTAGATTCTTTAATTTTCTTAACCTTATTACCTTCATTATCGATTATTCTATCAATTCCAGATAATCTATCTCTTAAACTATTGATAAGTGAGCCTACCTCATCTGCCTCATTTTCAACTTGTTGTCTCTTATTAGTCAGTTCTTTAATTCCTCTATTTTCCTCTTCAATATACTGACTTACCTTCTCTAATTTTTCTTTCAGATTTTTGATATCTACAGATTCTTCTTCAATATCTTTTTCTAAAACTGTTCTCTTATCTTTCAGATTTTTTATCATTAAACCTACATAATCAATTGCTTCCTCCAATTTAGCGCGTTTATCCATTAATTCTACAATTCCAATTTCTCCAACTGTTTCATTAGATGAAATTCCTCTGGATTTCATATTCGTATGTTCATCTACAGTTCTTTCTTCTGTCGTTTCCCCTCCCTCTTTTTTGAATTTATCAAACATTTTATGATCTCTTTCCAAAATGGGAATAAAAAGTTATTATGAATCTCAAAGCTGACCCAGTGACTGATTTTTTGATCATTGAAAAGAAGGAGTATGGCTATTCCACCAAAAATTGAATTTCTAAACTTAATTAGGATTATAAAATTTTCCTAGTTTACTTAGTTATCCAATCTGAAACAGTTTATTGCTATTATCTACATTAGGACTTTTTAAACTAGAATTAATCAAATAACACACCTATCCTACATTTCTGTTATATTTCTAGAAAATATGATTCTGTAACTACATATTCAACTGTTCCTTGTATCGCATATGAAAATTATTGGTAATCCCTAAACCAAGTTAATACTGTCAATCCTCAAACCATCCTCAATTCTTGTAACATTCCAAAAATTCTCTGGCAGATATCTTCAAAAAGTACTATTTTGATATCGACATTTGGTCTAGATATACTCCGATGATGTTTCACTATCTGTTCTTTATATATCAAAAATAGGAAAAACAGCCCAAAAATCATTAAAATCATCAAAAAATACTTAAAAAATATTTTTTTTGAACTTTTTAAAAAAAATTTGATTTTTACATAAAATTTTTAGGCATATGAAAACTCCAGATTTTCTACCACCGCAATAATTTTTTGTTAAAATTATCAATTTTAAGAGATGAAATACCCGTTCCGCTATACGTTCCGCTTCAAAGTTTCAAAATGTTCCTCATTAACCAATTAGTACTATACTAACACATGTCAAAACAACAATACAGGTCCGAAATGGGCATAATGGGTGACATCTTAGACGTAACTGCCGATGGTGGTCGCACTGGAGTCATTGTATCTGCAATATCTCGCAAAGCCAACCTATCTCACTACGCAGTACTAGACAAATGTGAGAAACTGGTAGAAGCAGGCTTAGTCGAGTCAGTCAAAAACGACAGGAATAGAGTCTTCTTGATTACTGAGAAGGGACTTCAATTTTTCCAGGAATTCAAGAGATTCCAGGGACTTGTCGAAAGTATGAATTTAAGGTACTAGCCAATGAACCCAGAAATCGTACCCACTCATAGAGGAGAGTCTATCCGAGAAGATGGAATGCTTTTTGTAAGGACTAATGGTATTCTCGAAACAATGGTTAAGGCACCTTTGATACTTGCTGGCTTAATTATTGTGGCAGTAGTGATGCCTCTTCAGACCTCATTCAGCTCTACTCGAACTCTTGAACTAATCATTTATTCTGATGGATCCACACATGTATCTTCACAGATAGACGTGGATCCATTAGAACCTGATTTTGAGCTTGATTTGTTTGGTAAGTCAATTGATAATTTTGTGGCAGTAGGAGACGCTGGATTTTTGTTATCTGAAGAAATAATTGAGGACAAAGCAATAATTGATACATTTGGTTCATCAAGTATTATAATTGATTATGATATTCACGATTTAATTTCAAAAGAAGGACGAGTTTGGACATTCTCATTTGATTCTCCATCCGACTACACATTACTTATGCCAAAAAATTCAGTCATAGTTGGAATGAGTGCTTTACCAAACAATATGGATCTAGTAGATGAGCAAACAAAACTTGATCTTACTACTGGGCTATCTGAGATAAACTACATCTTTAGTGCCACAATAAATCCAATTAACAAACCAGAAATTCCAAACGAATCACCATTTAATTATGTTAATGTTGCAGTTATTGGTGGCCCAATTATAGCTGCAGTAATAGGTGCAGTATTAATGCTAAAGAGAAAACAACAAAAATCTTCACCGTCAATTATACAAACAGAACCTATTTCTGAAAAGCAAATTGAGATAAAACCCAGCGACACAGAAACTATATTTAATTTTAGACCAGAAATGCGTGAAGATGATAAAGAGATTGTAAAATTTATTTCTGATAAGGGAGGCCAAGTGCTTGAAAGTGAATTAAGAAAGAAATTCCTTCAACCAAGAACTACTATGTGGAGAGCAGTAAAAAGATTAGAAAGATTAGGAATTATTGAAATTGATAAAAAGGATTTACAAAATTTAGTAAAACTAAAAAAAGACTTGGAGGAAGAAAAATGAAAAACATAACCTCATTTGTATTATTGATTTTAGTATCTACTATGGTTTTAGGTGGTATAACTAACACTGCTCACGCTCAAAATGATCCGTCAATTCTTCTAAAAATTGCAAAACATGCCCAAAAACAACTTGAAAGTCAGATAAATCAAGACTCATCAGATAAAACAAAACAACTTTTCAAAGAGGGCACACAACAGGTTAATGCTTTAGAGGCATCTCTTAAAAATAATGACACTGATTTAGCAAAAAAACATTTTCTTTCTGCAATGAGAATTTTCAAAGAGATATCTCAACAATTAACAAACAACCAATCTCCACAAACAGAAATTGCTACCCTTAAAGTTGCAGTAGAAGATCCTTCTGCTGATCTTCTTAGAATGCAAGAGTACGTTGATAATCTCAAGGTAATTGCTAAAAAATACAGTGCGTCAATTGACTTTTCTGAACTAGACGATCTCTTTGTAACAGCAAAACAACAGATCATGGATAACCAATTTGATGATGCTCTACAAACAATTAGTAAAATCAAACAAATTACCATAAATCTCAATAACGAAATTCGTGGGCATGCATCTCAACAGGAACAATCACGTGCTAAAGAATATGCCCAAAAATACCTAGAGCAACTTGATAGATTAATTGAAAATGCAAAGAACCAAAGACTATCTGAAGATATTATCCAAAAACTTGAAACTGCTAGAGAAAATCTTTCCTCAGCAACAGATCCACACGAAATAATCAAACAAATAAGAGAAATCATATCAATTAAAGAACAATTTGAATTGACAAAAAATGATCGACTAGAATCTAGAGTTATGCAAGTTGAAAAAATATTACTCAAATTATCTAACTCTGATAAATTAAGTCAAACTGATCTGGAAGAGGCTAAAAAAACACTTCAAACCATTAAACGTCACTTAGCTCAAGGTGAATTTGAAACGGCAAATGAATTATTACGATCATTAGTAACACTACTAGAACAATTTCGAGATTAATCATCTTTCTATCATAAACTTCATATACATTTTCTAAACAGCATTGAACATGGCTTCTAAGGCAATTACTGTTGGTGTAGGAATTCCAATGATTGTAGTTGGTGCTTTGATGGCATGGTTATGGGCTCCATTACAAGGTGAGATGCAAAACACAGTAGAATTTGTGGGAAGCTTAATAGGAATTTTAGGAGTAGTCTTCTTTATTTCTGGATTATTCTATACAAAAGAACCTGTAATGCATTGATTAAAACTCATTGAATAAATAATGAAAAATATTACCACAATTACTTGAAAGTTAGATTATTTGAGATATTTACATCAGTTGAAGGAGAAGGAATTCTTTATGGCACAAAGACACTTTTTGTTCGATTAGCTGGTTGCCCATTCACTTGTTTTTATTGTGATACCAAAGAATCATTGCCACTTGATTCTGGAAAAGAATACACGATTGAGGAGGCATGCAAACTAATAGATTCCAATCTCAAAAACCAAACATATAAAGTAAATTTCACAGGCGGTGATCCATTAATTCAACACGATGCAGTAGCTGAACTTGCAAAACATATTCAAACTAAAAAAATTCCAACTTATCTAGAATCATCGTGCTTTGATTCTGATAGATTCAATCACGTATTACCATTTATTGATATTGTTAAAATAGAATTTAAAACAAAAGATTCTGAATTTGTAGATTCTAAACACTATGAAAGATTAATTGATAATGCAATGAAATGTCTTAAATCATCGGTTGCATCTAAAAAAACTACATATATCAAAATAGTTGTAAGCTCCAAAATCAAATTAGAAGATTTCAAAGATTTGGTTGATAAAATATTCCATATTATTTCAAAGCGAGATATTGATGGATTCATTATACAGCCGACATACGGTGTTGCAGAGCCTTCCTTAGATCTGCTACTAAATTTGTATGACATAGTTTATCCATATTATATTGATGTCAAAGTTGTACCCCAACTTCACAAATTCATTGGAGCCCCATAATCTTACCACCCGCCTAGAAACCAGACTAGGTTCAAATACTAGAAAAAATCTGTGAAAATATTAAATGGATAAAGAACGTGTAAAAAAACTTGTCAGAGAATTAATCATAGAAATTGGTGAGGATCCTACTCGTGAAGGTCTTAAAGATACTCCTGAAAGAATTGCAAATATGTATAAAGAAATTTTTGGTGGATACGAGTCTGATTCTGAATTATCAGTACAATTCTCCGAAGATTCTGATGTAGTTGTTGCACGTGATATTCAGTTTTATTCGATGTGTGAGCATCACATGTTGCCATTTTTTGGAAAGATCCACATCATATATTCTCCTAATGGCAGAGTTTTTGGAATCTCAAAACTCGTAAGATTAGTTGAAAAATACTCAAAAAGACTACAAATTCAAGAACGACTAACCAAGAATATAGCTGATGAGCTTTATGCTCAGGGTGTAAAGGGAGTAGTAGTTTTAGCTGATGCAGAACACTTCTGTATGAAAATGCGTGGAGTTAGAAATGATGCAACCCTTACCACATCTGCATATAGAGGAATTTATGAAAATAAAGAGGAAAAAGAGAGCATTATGACTATGATTAGACGACGTATCTCCGATACATCACTATAGGTTCTCCTGAAAAATTAAATAATCAATCTTTTAGACAAAAACCATGGGAGCTCATCCTAATGTTCACGTTCCAAAAGAATCATGGCCTAACTGGACATGGTATGCAATTGAATTTGGAATTGTTATTGCGATTTCAATGTTAGTTTCAAGAGAAATTACTAATTCCATAGAAGGACTAACTCCAGAAATCCAAAATTATGTATTCATGGGAATTGTTGGTGGAATATTCTTTATTTGGTATATGATAATTAGAACTATTGTTTTCAAAAAGAAGATTCTTGATAACAAATACTAGAACTATTTTAGATATCTTGTTTTATCTATGATACCAGCTTTTTGAAAAGCTATTTTTCTATTATTACAAGACTCACAACTACCACAGTGATATTTTTTGCTGGAATAACAACTCCATGTTTTGAAAATGGAATCACCCAAAGTTTTGAAACCAATTTTTAATAAGTCACTTTTTGAAAGACCCTCACGATACGGTGACCATATTTTGATATTTTTTCGTAATCCTGAATCTATTCCATCAATCTCACCTTGATTAAAAGCCGATTCCAACTTTTTTGCAAATACTGGTCTACAATCAGGATAGTGTTTATCACCTGTATGCGCACCATATGCTACAAATGATGCATTAAGAGTAAATGCCCATGCTGAAGCAACTGATAGAAATACTGCATTTCTAATTGGAACAACAATGGAATAATCAAACTCACTTGGAATTTTCCCCTTTGAACTAGTTAAAACATTAGAATTTCCATACAATTCTTTCATAAAATCAATATCAATAATTTTATGTTGTTTTAGTCCAAGCTTCTTTGCAAAAGTTTTTGCTGTAATAATTTCTCTGTTAGCTTTTTGACCATATAAAAATGAAATTCCATAAAGATCATATTTTGATTTCAAATAACTACCTACACAAACCGAATCCACTCCACCACTAAACAAAATAACTGCTTTTTTCATAAATTCTCTTTCCAGATTATTTTTTTATTACTATTGCACCCTTACTTGGTTTGCAAATTACAGTTTGACATTTGACATTTGCTGACGCAAATCCTCTAGACATTGCCAAACTTATCTTCTTTAAATCTGCTGAACTCTTTGAAAATGCAATTACTGAAGGACCTGCACCACTAATTGTTACACCTAATGCACCTGCCTTGAGAGCATTTTCTTTAACCTTTGCAAATCCTGGTATCATATGTTGTCTTGTAGGCTCTACAATCACATCTTTTATGGAATCTCCTATCAATTCTGGATCTTTTTTCATAAATCCTGCAACAATTGTTGCAGCATTTGACAAATTTGCAACACTGTCAACTAAGCTGACTTTTTTAGGTATCACACCTCGCGATACTTTGGTTTTCTTTTCTGGAACTTCAAGTTTTGGAACTGCAATACACATTCTTAAATTCATTGGTGGTTCAATCTTGATTACATTTAGAGGATTTGTCCTTACTATTACAAATCCTCCCAATACTGATGCTGCTACATTATCATAGTGAACAGAACCAGCACTGGCCTTTTCTCCAGATCCTGCAAATTCTACAAGTGTATTTTCATCTAATTTCAATTCATACATTCTATCAAATGCAATTACAGTAGCTGCTGCCGAAGCTGCACTACTTCCCATTCCAAATCCCGCAGGAACACCTTTTTTGATTTTAATTTCTATGCCATCTTTAATTTTGAATTTTTTTATCATGTTTTTAACAACTAATCCTGCTGTGTTATTATCTGGATTTGTTGGAATGTTATCTTCAGTAATTATGCTTATCCCACTTTTCTTTTTTGTTAAAGTGATCTCATCAAAAAAAGCATCAACTGCTAATCCAAATACATCAAATCCTGGACCCAAGTTTGCAGTAGAAGATGGTGCTTTTACAGTAATCTTCGATGCCAACTAATCTTCTACCTCTTCACCCAAGTTAAGAATTCTGCTTAGCGCTCCCTCCAAATTTACTAACCCTTCCCCTGTAACATTAGAAACTGGAATTAATCCTTGAGCAAAACCACCAAGGTTTAAGCCTCGTAAAATATTTGTAGTCAAACTGTATGTCTCTCCGTCTGCCTCTTTAGCTATGGCATTCTCTAATAATTTCAGATTACTTGACCATTCTAAAATATCTTTTAGTTTAGAACCTATCAGATCTGTTTTTGTAATGGTGTTAATTGTTGGTAAATTCAAGCGTAATCTTATTGATGTTGCAAGAAGAGCGATTGAGACTAAGTTTACTGGCGTAGTGATTAACGCACCGTCAAAAAGAAATATGTTTGTTTTTTCTTCAGATGAAATATTTTCTACAACAAAACGACCACTAGAACGATATGCAAATAATTCAATCTGACCCGGCGTATCCACAATTAGATAATCCGGATTCACTTTATTGATCTGTTCTTGAATCTCATCAATCTTAGAAGCAATCAGATCATTTGCCATTATTACTGCACCATTTGGACCTAGATCATATTTTTCCATTATATCCACAACATCTACATAATCTCTAACATCAATATCACATGTATAGGATAAATTCCTAACACCAGGATCCAAATTCAATACAGCTGCAAACGCACCATTTTTTGTATAATACTCGTATAGTTTTGATGTTAAAAGAGATTTTCCTGCTCCAGCAGTTCCTGTTACAAAAATTGATTTCAATACTATCTAAATTTTCTTTCTTGGCTTATATTTCAAACTAGTTGCTTTTGATATTGATTCTTTAAAATATACCACAATGGCAACAATAATCAAATAAAATTCCGACTGATCTATAACTTGCAAAATTACATAAAACTCGTGATTCAAAACTCTATTGATGAAAAAGAGACACGTCTAAAAGAACTAGTTATCAAATTATTAGAAGAAAAAAACTTTTCAGATTATGACCTTTTAGATTCATTATTTGCCGAAGTCAAACCAGAAATTCAAAAAATCCATCAATTAATTAGTTAATTTCTTAGAGTTTTTCAAAATTCGTGCCTAGATACAGACATTGATATTGAAATTTAGTCAACTTTCATATTTGAATCCATAAAAAAATTATCGATGAATTGGAGAATTATTGCTATTCCGGCAACTCTTATTCCTATTTTTATTATAGCAATTCAATTTGATATAAAATTTGAAGATGTATTAGCAATTGGACTTGTTCCATTTGTAGCTGCTGTAATTGCCATGATGATAAAACTAGGTCTTCAAGGAATAAAATTTGCATACATTGCACACAAATATCTTGGAAAATTTGATTCTTTTTGGAAGTTAAGTGGTGTTAGAATTGGGAGTGAATTTATCAAATTTACCACTCCGATGTTTGTAGGTGCAGAATTTGTTGTAATTTACTATTTGCATAAAAAAGGAGTTGCACCTTCAAAATCAACTTGGATTGCAATAATGGATATAGTCACTGAAGTTTTTGCAGGAGGTTTGTTATCAATTATGGCCGGTATTTTTGCATTGATGAACGGAGCATATATTGTAGGTGTTATAATTTTAGGAATCAGCATTACTGTAACTTCGTTATGGATGATTTTGTTCTTTTTGTCATCTAGGAGAACTTTTCAAGTTCCAAAAATATTTGTTAGTTTAACTAAACGATTTGCTAAACAAAAAGGAGAAAAATACATTGAGCAGACTAACTCTTGGATGGAAGAAGTTTGTATAATGAGTAGAAAAAATCTTAGAACAACAGAATCAAAAAAAGTCTTTACAATCTCTTTTCTCTTCTCACTTGCATCATGGTCATTTTATGGAATATCATTTATGATAATTGCAATGGGAACAGGATACATGATTGGTATTTTTGATTCAATCATGGCTGTAATGGGTGCAAATGCAATTGGAAACCTGCCAATTACACTAGGTGGTTCTGGATTGGCAGAGTTTGGTATTGTTGCATATTTGAATAACTTGGATCCATTCAATCTTACTATCCCCCAAGGAACAATTGCATGGGATGCAGTAATTGGTTGGAGAATTGCTACTTACTATGTACCTATTATGATAACTTGGCTTTTATTGGTAAAACTAGCCTTAAGTAAAATCCCAAAGAAAGAAAAATCATAGAAACCACTTTATCTTTTAACGAATTTTTTGATTTATGGATTTCAAAGATAAAACTGTGCTAATCACTGGTGCTTCGTCTGGAATAGGCAAAGAAGCTGCTACTCAATTTGCCAAAAAAGGCTCCAATGTAATTCTAGTTGCACGAAGAAAACAAAAATTAGAACAAATAGCTGACGATCTAAAAAAATTCAACATCTCTACTCTGATTTGTGAATGTGATGTTTCTGATAAATCACAAGTAGAGAAAATGTCAAAACTTGTTTTGGAAAAATATGGATCTGTTGATATTTTGGTAAATAATGCTGGATTTGCAATTTATGGCTCTGTTTCTGATTTAACAACTGAAGAAATTGAGTCTCAGATGGCAACAAATTATTTTGGTATGATTTACTGTATCAAAAATTTTCTTCCATCAATGCTTGAAAAAAAATCTGGACATATTGTTAATGTGGCTTCTGTTGCAGCAAGTTTTGGTTTACCTGGAATCGCATCCTATTGCGCATCAAAGTTTGCAATGCTGGGTTTTTCAGAAGGTCTAAAACATGAGCTTAAAGAAACCGGCGTTGGAATAACAGTTGTTAGTCCAATAATGGTTCGAACTAACTTTTTTGATCACCCTTCTTTTAAAAAAATGCCAAAATACTCTCCAACATCTCTCAGTGATAAAACAGTTGCAAAAGCAATCTTAAGAGCTGCAAATTCCCCACGATTAGAAATTATTGTTCCTTCAGTAGTTCGTGGGGCTGTATGGATGAAAAATACATTTCCGTACTTAATTAACCCTATTTTGGGTATGGCTTTTAAAAAACAATTAAACTTTAAAACAAAAAACTAGTCTTATTCTTCTAATTCTTCATCTGCAGATGCACTAGATCCTACATCTAGCAACTCCATTCCTTTTAATTCGAATTGGTATATTGCATTCATATCGATCTCTTTTTCTTTTTGAAGGTATTCTGCTACCTTTTTACTTAATGGTGCTTTGTGTTGATCAAAAGTAAATTCGTAGACTACTCCTTTTTCTAAATCTGAAGTTTTAATTTTTTTTGGCAAATCAAGTGTAACTATATGCCTGCCATCTTCAACTGGATCATACAATTGGGTGTCAATTTTATTGTCTGAATCATAAATTTCAAGAATATATCCAGTTCTTTTTAGCTCTTCTGGTTTCTCAAACTTTGCATTTTGAATCTCATCAGAAACCCAATCTGGAATGTCATCTTTTTTAGCTGACTTTTTTTCTTTCTTAGCTGGTTTCTCTTCATCTGTCTTTTTTACCATAAAATAACCTCTCTAGTCTAATTCTTTATCTTTCTTACTTTTCTGCCACCATTCCAGATAATCGTCTTGCTTATCTTCACGTGTCTTCTCTTTTTGATTTAGTCTGTATTTGATGTCAGAAACTTGTTCCCGTGTAGCATACAACCCGCATCTCTTACAAATGAAATGTTTTGTAGCAGAATCCATTTTCATAGGAATTTCCACTTGATCAAATAACTTGAATAAATCATCTCTGCCTCTATTCTCTTCTGCAGTTTCTGCTTCATATTTCACTTGAATTTTCTTTCTCTCTCTTGCAGTACATTCTGGACAGTTAGGCACTAATAATTTGGCTTAATTTTTTCCATAAAAGCGTTCCCACGTTATTATTTGATCGATTTAAAATCTGACACGCGGATTTTATCGTCATCCCTTGCGGTCCGTTCGCCCATCGAACATCCCGCGTGCCAGATATTTAAAAATCTCAAAATAAAGTATTATTTCTTTTCTTCTAGGATATTTGCTGCTATCTTTGCTGTGTTTTCTGCTCCATTAGGAACAAAATTTTTAGAAAAATCAGCCAAATTCTCCTCAAATTTGTTATAATTATCTTTAATTTTTGAAATAGACTCAATTACTTGCTTTGTATTAACTGCTAGTACTCCAAGGTTTTTCTCCTCAGCCCATTTGATGTTGTTTGTGTGCTCATCATAAATTGGAATGCCAATTATTGGTTTTGCTTTTCCTCCAAGTATTTCACCCATTACAGTATGAGAACCATTTACTACAGCATATTTGCTCAAATTCAAAACAGTCTCTTTTTCTTGCTCTGATAGAAAACCAATATCGATTTGAATCCAATCTATTTTTCTCTCCAAAGCACTAGATATTGTATATTTTTTTCCGTCTTTTCCTAAAACAGAATCAATTGTTGAATCATTTTTTGCATGAGAAATAATTCTTTGTTCATTTTTCATTTCGTTTTGATAAAACACTTGTTCATACCTTTGACCTGTTCCATCATTAGTTGATTTGTTTCCAGTCCTCATCCAATATCCAAACTCTGAATTTTCTATGAGTTTTTCAAGATCAGAAGTTGGTTTTTTCTCAATACCTATACTACTAGTAAAATGACCAACATAAGTTACTTTTTCTCTGACATCATTTGTGAAATTTAGATTATATTCACACATAGTATATGGGGGAGGAGAGTCTGCTACAAGAATTCTGGAAGCTTTTGCAATTTGTTTTGAAACATAAACTAATGCTGGATAAAAATAGGATCTTGATTTGTACAATTTTGGTCTGAACTGATTTGTTATAAACAAACTTGGTATTTGGCGATTTTTTGCTATAATGTTTGAACCCATATCTCCATCATTAATTACCAGATCAAATTTTTCATCATCATACAATTTACTTTCTTGTCTCAAATAGCTTGTAACTTGTTTTACAAGAGGAGGATTTTTTGCAACTGGTAGTAGAAAATTTAGCAGTGACAATGGAATACTTGGTCCAAATTTTCCATCAATTGGAGTTGGCATCAATATCTCGTGGATTTGATCTTTATGATTGGGAAATTTTTCTAGTAATTTCCGATAAACATGGTCTTTGCTTGAAAAATGAACTTCAAATTTCTCTTTTATATGATCACCCAATATTGCATTTAGCCTCATCATTCGGGAATAGTGACCGCTTCCCCATGGATAGATGAATTCACCAATTTTTAGCACAGATTACAACCCTCAAATGCCGTTTAAATTCTCAGTGATTTTATAGAAATGTAACGAGAAGACCACCGGTTAAAACCGGTGGATGAATCACCTGTTCTTGCGTATGTACATCTCAATTGTCTGCAGATACATACTCTGCTATTTCTACATAATATGACAGACACTACAGTACACCTTTCCAAAGTTTTCGTCTTAATTCCGGAATTCCTGAACAGATGTAATGTAGAAATTCCATTGAATGTATTGACTATTTTGGTTGGGGAATCCACAGGATGACACCACGAAAAGATGCACATGATCTGACGTGACACATAATTCCAGCTACCTACCAGCCGCGATCACGATCTATTTTTTTGATCAGCGAATCTAAAAATTCTGATATCTTTCCAACAAGAATTCTTTTGCGGTGTTTAGTACACCACAAAATGATAGTTGATATTGTACACAGCTGAGCTTGTAGTCTTTTCAACCATAATATTAAAAACAACAAAATCCCAACTTAAAAGAATTGCAAAGAACTTACAAGTTCAGACTGTATCCAGATCGCAACCAGTACAAAAAACTGCATCGCCCTATGGATGCATGTAGGTGGGTCTACAACCAAATGGTTGAAAAAATAAACAGGGAAGGATTCCAGACAAGAAACGATCTGAACTATTTTCTTACAGAGTTAAAGGAATCTGAACCATGGCTCTATTCGCATCATTCCAAAATGCTTCAGATGGTATCCACACAAATTGATGGATCTCAAAAATCATTGATAGAATTGCGAAAAAACGGCTACGAGACAGGTAGTCTCAAATTTGCAAGATTTTCCAAATATAATACCTTTGTGTACAACCAGTCTGGATTTGCAATCAAGAACGGCTTTTTGTATCTGTCCAAAATAGGTAGAATCAAAATCATTCAGCACAGACAAATACCAGAAAATCATACTATCAAGCAAATCACAATAACAAAATCAAAATCAGGGAAATGGCATGCATGTTTGACATGTGAGATCGATGCAATATTGCCAAGAATAAACATGACAAAATCTGTAGGCATCGATGTAGGAATCACAAACTTTGTGTATGATTCAGATGGATATCAAACACCAAATCCATTAAATCTCAAAAAGATGTTAAGACCACTTGCAAGAATACAGAAAAAGATATCCAGAAGAAAGAAGGGATCAAACAATAGACTCAAGGCAATACGACACTTGCAGAGAATACATGAAAGAATTACAAATCGTAGAAAAGACTTTCAGCACAAACTATCAACTATTTATGCCAAAAATAATGATGTTGTATTTATAGAGAAACTGGAAAAACTAAACATGGTAAAAAATCACAGATTATCTCAAAGTATAATGGATTCAAGTTGGGGAACATTTCTGCAAAAATTGGAATACAAATGCAAAATGGTAATAGAAGTTCCAGCAAGAAATACAACGATAGACTGCTCAAGATGTGGAAATAAAGTGCCAAAATCTTTGGCTGTTAGGATTCATAGATGCAATGTTTGTAATTTGGTAATGGATAGAGATTACAACGCAAGTATCAACATTTTAAAAAAAGGATTAGGTATTTTCAACATTAAACTACCGCAGGAACTGCGGGAAGTCACGCCTGTAAAGATCTTAATGAGGTCTGTGAAGCAGGAAGAAGCTACCGGACTTGTCCGGTAATAGTTCACTCTAGAGAATCAAGGATATCATGCACATTATTTGGTCCTATTTTGACAGTGATACTTTTCTTTGATTTTAGTGCAAAATCTATGTCTTTGTTTGAAAAATTTGGTATTTCACTTGAATTAATCATAAATAATTTTTCTAACTTTGGAATTTGCTTTTCCAATCCGATCTCTTTGGCTTCTTCAAAAAGTTTGGTATCTACACCGCTTAATGGCATTAGTGGTAATCTATCTTTTTGAAATACACGTTTCATTGAATAATCAATAAAATTTGTAGAAAACATCAGTGGAGATAATGCAAGAGATACGTGACTTATCTTATTTGATTTTGCTTCATGAAGCATAATTTCTAATACAGAATTTACAAAGATTAGATAATTTCTGGTTCCCGTTTGATTAATCTTGACATGAAAGAATTCCAACACAATTTCTTGTTTTACCAGTCTTGGAATTATTTGATTGATAATTTTAACTAAATTCATTAATTCCGATTTTTGTCTATAGCAGACAATTATTTTTGAATCAAATCCTTGTTTTATTATTTCAAAACAAGAAATTGCTGAAATCTCATCATAAACACCGCATATGACATTTTTATTTTGAGATTGATATGGTATGCCGCCCTGACCTTTATCTGAAAAAATACAAACATATGCATTATTTTTTGTTAGATATGTGTACAATAATTTATCAAAATTCTCTTCTGTTCCTGGACGTGCGCCCATATTGGCTTTTTTTTCTATAATGCTAGATGTTGCTGCAATTTCGATATCTTTTGTAAAAAATCCCTTTGATGTTCCTTCAACTTTAACAAGAAATTTCTCCCCTTTTAAGAGCAGGTTTCCACCTACTGTAGTAATTTCTGATACAACTTTCTGAAAATCATTTTTTACCTGCCTAGCAATAGCTATTTTTTCAACACCAAAAAGTAAATTGATTGCAGACGATGAAAACACAGGATCATTTGCGTCTACTAAAATGATATCTCCATCACGTTTTACTGATTTGAATTCTTGATTTTGGATCTTTAGAATTTTTTTAATATTTATGATTAATTGTGGAATTTTATTTTTAGAGAAAACTGTTGGAAAAACTACCACATAAGAAATATCTTCCATCTATTCTTTTTTGAAATGTGCCTGTTTATAATTTAGGACAAAATTCGGGTAATCAATATAAAACAAAACAATTCAAGTATATTTGTGAAAAAATTTACCCAAGAACAAGTAGATGAGCTCAATTCAAAACTAAAGACAACAAACGAAGCCCTTCAGTGGGTCTCTGATAATCTCCATCCACGAGTTGCAAAAGCATCAAGTTTTGGTGCAGAGGACACAGTAATTATGGACATTATGCTCAAGATTAATCCCAAGTTTAGATTCTTTACATTAGATACAGGAAGACTACCGCAAGAAACCTATGATATCATGGATATTGTGAGAAAAAAATACAACATAACAATTGAGGTTTTGTTTCCTGATACTAAAGAAGTTGAAGACATGGTCAGAGAAAAAGGAATGAATCTTTTCTATGAAAGTGTGGAAAATAGAAAATTATGTTGTGAAATCCGCAAAGTACATCCAATTAATAGAATGTTATCTACACTAGATGGTTGGATTACTGGATTAAGACGTGATCAGACTGAAGTAAGAAAGGACGTCAATATTTTCCAAATAGATCATGAACATGGTGGAATTTTAAAAATTAATCCAATAATAGATTGGACTTGGGATCAAATTCAAGATTATATCAAGAAAAATAATTTACCATACAATAGTCTTCTTGACAAGGGCTATCCAAGTATTGGATGTGAACCATGTACCAGAGCAATCAAACCTGGAGAAGACTTGAGAGCAGGACGTTGGTGGTGGGAACAAGGAGAGCACAAAGAGTGTGGCCTTCATATAGACGATAAATAGGGAATTTAGTATGTCTGATAATTCAATTAAGCCGCATGGAGGAAAACTGGTAAACAGAATTACCAAAGCTGATCCATCCGGATTGTACTCGATATCAATATCTGAAGACCTTGCAAATGATGTTGAAAACATTGCAGATGGAATTTTTAGTCCCCTAGAGGGATTCTTGGAAAAAAAAGACTTTGAAAATGTCATATCAAAAGGCAGACTATCAAATGGACTAGCTTGGACAATTCCAATAGTTCTTGATGTAGATGAATCTACAGCTGCAAACATGAAAAAAGCCGGAAAAGTATTACTGCAGAATCATCAGGGATTAGGCATAGCAATCTTGCATGTCAAAGAGACATTTACCTTTGATAAAGAAAAGACTGCAAAGGGAGTGTATGGAACAACTGATTCTTCACACCCTGGTGTTGCAAAGACAATGTCTATGCAAGACTATCTAGTTGGCGGCAAAATTGATTACATTGCAAGACCTGAAGAGACTGAAATTAGAAAATATCGATTAACTCCTTTGCAAACCCGAGAGGCATTTGCTAAAGCAGGATGGAAGACAATCGTGGCTTTTCAGACAAGAAATCCCCCACACGTAGCACATGAGATGCTACAAAAAACATCTATCACAACAAGAGATGGTGTATTTGTCAATCCAGTAATTGGCAAGAAAAAGTCTGGTGATTTTGTAGATGAAGTAATTGTAAAATGCTATGAAACTATGATTAAAAATTATTATCCGGAAAACAGATGCAAGCTTGGAACTTTGCATACGGAGATGAAGTATGCCGGACCAAAAGAAGCAATTCATCATGCAATTATGAGACAAAACTATGGATGCTCACACATCATAATTGGTAGAGATCATGCAGGAGTTGGAACATTTTATGATCCATTTGCAGCACAAAAAATCTTTGATGACTATCCGGAACTAGAAATATCTCCAGTATTTTTCCCAGCATTTTTCTATTGTAGAAAATGTCTGACCTATACAAATCCAAAGGCATGTCCACATGATGATGATGCAAAAGAGCAGATTAGTGGAACCAAGCTAAGACAAATGATTGATGACGGTAAATCTCCTTCTGAATTTATCTTGAGACCCGAAGTCTCAAAGGTAATTCTAGATTATCCACACCCATTTGTTGATTAGGTATTTATTCACTCAAACTAGATTTAGCTCGTGAAGTATATTCTTGCATTAATTTTACTTTTTGGATTTGTAATATCACCTGTCTTTGCAGAAGAATCAAAGAATCCAACACTAATCATTGACACTATAGAGATTCCATCATACGAATTTAATAAAATTCTTCGAGACACAAACATTATTCAAATGCAAAGAACACATGGAATAAGCTGGCAAGTTACTATTGATAACAATCTTGTGTATGCAAACCCTGATGGAAATGCAGTTTTGAGAATCTATGACAGAGATAATCCTGAGAAATTAGTTGAAATAGGTATGGGCTCCCAACCAAATGAAAAATTCTGGGTTGCAGTACAAACTCCTAAAGAAGGATACGTTGTTGTGCATAGTAACTTGGAACGAGGATGGTCTCCTGAATCTAAAACAATCGTATCGTACACTGAAAGAGCAGGATTAACAGTTAACAACGGTGCAAGAATAATAGTATCTAATCTTGATATCGGCGTATTTGCAATTGATTCGTATTCTGTTCATGGAATGGAAAGCCCTACAGACCCACCTGCAGTAAATTCTGGAAGTATGACTGTAGAATTTATTTCAGGCGATCCTGCAAAAAATCCATTTGCATTATTTCCATTTTATGTGGCTGCGGGAGTTGGAATACTGGTAGGTATCTTATACCTGACTAAGAAGCGTTCTTAGTTTTATAATATTTACAATCTTTTTTGATTTTACACACACTACACATTGGTGATATTGGCTTGCAAATGTTTTGACCATACATTACAAAAGTATCGTTAATCTCAATCCAGTATTTTCTTGGAATCTTTTTCATCAGCTCCTGCTCTGTTTCTTCAGGAGTTTTTGTATCTACTAATCCCAATCTATTTGAGATTCTATGAACATGAATATCTACTGGAATAGCTGGCTTGTCAAATGCATAAACCAGTACGCAATTTGCAGTCTTTCTTCCAACACCTGGCAGCTCTACTAATTTTTCTAAACTGTCTGGAACTTTCCCCTTATACTTGGAATCAATAATTTTAGCAACCTCGATTATTCTTTTTGATTTTACATGATAGAAACCAATTGACTTTATAATTTTCTCAACATCTTTTGTTTTTGCATTGGCAAGCTCCTTTACATTTTTGTATTTTGAAAATAATACTTTGACTACTTTTGTTGTAGTCTCATCTTTTGTTCTTGCTGAAAGTATTGTTCCAATTAAAATGCTAAATGATCCTGTTTCAGCTTCATGCAGCTCTCTTAATGCAGTCATTCTTGGAGGCTTTACGGAAACCATAGTATCCATCATTCCACGAAGAATTTTTTGCATCTCTGTATGGAATTTTACGTACAAGTATTATATCTGTAATAGTCAAACTAGTACTGTTGGAACTAACAAGGGAAGAAGAATCTGCACTAAAGGGCGAACAAGGCGAAATCATGCAGATGGCATATAGAATTTTGGTTGCAACAGGCGAGGCAACAGATGCAGAGAAACTAATCCCAATTGAGTGGGCACATCTTTCCGGTGTAAACTATAACACAATTGGAGATGCAGGCGAGGAATTCTTATCCGGTATTAGCAAAAATGCTAGAGTCAAAGTCAAAACAACTCTTAATCCGATGGGGTTTGACATTGATAATGTATCAAATTATGGTCTAGATGATAATTTTATTTCAAAACAACTATCCATTAGAAAATCATATGAAACAATGGGAGTAAATCCGTCATTTTCCTGCATTCCATACGAAATTTTTGACATGCCAAAAGAGGGAACGCAAGTATCTTTTGCAGAAAGCAATGCAGCAATTCACGCAAACTCATTTGATAATCTAAAAACTAACAAGGAAAGCGCATTTAGCGCACTTGCAAGTGCAATTACTGGAAAAAGTCCATACTCTTCACTAAGAAAAGAGGATTCTCCAAACCTAACAATCAGAATGAAGATAGATAATCCAAATGAGCTGATATATGGAATGCTTGGATTTTTTGCAGGCAAAGTTGGAAACAATTCTGTAAATATCTCAGGTGTGGGAGAAATGGACAGACGCAGCTGCAAAGCACTGTGTGGTGGAATGGGAACTTCTGGGACATGCGCTAAATTTCTTTTTGGCGATGGAGATCCCAGTTGTGAAAAAGTAGATTTTGATAAAAAAGAGATGAATGAAATTCATGATGAGCTAAACACTGCAGAAAAAGGTGATCTAATCACACTTGGCAGTCCACAGTTGGGTCTAGAAGAGATTTCTGATCTTACTGGTAAACTAAAGGGCCGTTCCTTTAAAAAAAGATGCATGATCTTTTGTCCTAGAACAGTAAAGGAGCAAGCAAGAAAAATTGGCTACACCAATGAATTGGAGCGAGCCGGATGTGAGATTCTTGCTGACTGCTGCACATGTCTTACTCCTCTGATCAGCAAAGATAATGTTGATTCAGTCACCACAAATAGCATCAAAGGAGCATACTATTTGAAAAATTCTAACGGCGTAGATGTTAATCTAAAATCACTCTCTCAAATAATTGAAGATGAGACAAGATGAAAATTCTAGTTTCCGGAAAAGTACAAGGAATTGTTCTCAAATCTAACGATCCAATTAATTTTCTAGGTACGGTTGATAAAAAAACCGGGATCATTAGCGACAAAAACCATGAGCTCTTTGATAAATCCATAAAAGATCATATTCTGGTATTTCCAAACGGTGTTGGAAGCAGTGTAGGTGCATATACTATCTACTCTATCAAGTCCAATAATGCTGCACCGCTTGCAATGATTTGTCAAAAAGCAGATCTTACTGTTGCAACAGGATGTGCTTTGGCTAACATTCCACTTGTAATAGTTTCAGAAAAAGAATTTGATGAAATTAAAAATCACTCTAAAATTTTACTAGACACTGATTCAACAACTCCTATAAAATAAAATTTAGAGAAATAAGATAAAAAAAGGAAGACAAATTCACTAATTTTACGTATCAGTGAATGTGAAAGTCCATGTGATATCTAGTGTGTCTGTTCCTGCTAGAGTTACAGCAGAGAAAGTATTTCTTGCAAAGGCTTGTCCTGCAGTTAGATCGTTGTAGATTGCTGCTTCTTGTATGCCGCTTACAGCACAATCTGCATCAGCTCCTGCATCAATTTGTGCAGTAGATGTTACTACAACAGTTGCTGGGTCAGCAGTACCTGGTACTTCAATATCTGTTGTTGCTACACGAGCACAATTGACTACTGCAGTAATAACGCCAGTCTGTGTTCCAGCTGGAGCTGTACCATCTGTACCAATTCCAATATGTGATAATGGACCAGTTGATGTGCCGTTTGCAGCAAATAACTCTACAGCCAAAACTTGCATACCTACATTGAGAATGTCATTGTCGCTTTGTCTATAGGCTTTGATTTCTCCTGTTTCTCCATCACGAACTACTAGATCAACATGCCCATTGACGAAAGATACGTCATTGGAAGCATTTGTCTCTACTGTTTGTGGATTAATTAAAGCATATGAACTGCCAAAAGATACTGCAGCTATTGCCATTACCATTAATCCCAATCTGTAGTTTGATTGTATCATTAAATTAGTAACCATAAAAATAGGATATAAGTAATGAGGATCGTATTACTTTATCTAAATCAACCAATTTGGCAAATTTGTACTAATACAAAGTCCATTTTGGACTAGCGATCTCCTGCGCCTATCCCATCACTAAGATTAATCTTAATACTTCTTTTTTCAGGAATTATATCTTCAACTGATGACTCATTAATTATTGGATTTTCCGTTGGCTCTATTTCTGTTATGTCGGATTCATTTGATCCTAGAGAAACTAAAACAGTAACTCCAATTATTATAACTATAATTCCTATAATAATCCCTTTTCTCATCTAACATCATTAGATGTGAACATGTTTATTAAATCATCTATATTATTCCAATAAAATGAAAGTCATATATTTTTTCTTGGCGATTTTAATCTTGAATTTTCCAATTGTATTTGCCGATGAATTACTCATCACATTAAGAGATGATGACATAATACTTGATGGAAAATGGAGTCATGCAACAGAATGGAAAAAATCATCTGAAACCATAATTAAACAAGATAACCAACAACAGTTTGCTTTACGTTATGCACATAATTATGAAAAAATATTTGTATTTATTGATGTAATCAATGATAATTCCACAAATACTCTGGAGGATAAATCTGTATTATGTTTTGAAAGCAAAACAAATGAAAACACAAGTATTGTTGATAAAACCACATATTGCTTTGAAATGATATTTAATGGTACTCTGGTTACATTGGTTAAGAATACAGAAACATCGGAACTTGAATACAAAAAAATTGATAATTCTAACAATACTCTTGCAATGTCTGGAATATCTGATCAATACGACAGATATTCCAAAACCTCCCATATTTCATATGAATTTCAAATTCCCATTGATGTGATTGGAAGATCTGATGTCTACAATTTTTATGTTGCAGTATTTGATGGAGAAACAAACAAAATAACTTCATGGCCTCAAAATTCAGAAGCACAATCTTTCATTACAAATTCTGAAACTTGGGGACAAATGATTTCTCCTGATAAATCTATTCCTGAATTTCCCATTCCTATTGTCGTACTTATGGTTTTAATTTCAATTATAATAGTTCAATTCAAAACAAATTCAAAACTCGTTATAAAATCTTAAAATTAAAATAAAAAGTGACAGTCGTCTGTCCTGAATTCTAATATGTAGAAGTGGAGGATTGGGACGATAGTCCAGTTGGTGTTGGTACAGATGGGAATTTGTCTCCAACCTGTTGCTCTGCTACTGCAGATGCTTCTTGTAGAATTCTTTCGGTTTCCTCA
>Ga0209751_10001097_pt1 | contig 28207 bp, 21 predicted proteins | sample RifCSP13_1_FD_184019 | JGI IMG/M metagenome (GOLD analysis project Ga0209751, IMG submission 184019) | Soil microbial communities from Rifle, Colorado - Rifle CSP2_sed 13_1 (SPAdes) (version 2) | ecosystem: Environmental > Terrestrial > Deep subsurface > Rock core/Sediment | place: Rifle...
TAGTCGATACTTTGATATCGGCGCGGGTTACGCGTGTTTCCCCGAGTATCTTGATCGGCCTTTCACCCATGATGTCGTTGGCAGTGATGATCCCGACCACTTCATTCAAACGATTGGTAACGAGCAGAAGCCGTACACCGGCCGTTTTCATTATTCCCAGTGCGTCATCCATTCCTGTCTCGGGGTTGACCGTCACCGGATGCACAAATTTGAAATCGGTCATGACAGTGACACTTGGGCTGTCAAGATGAATCAACTCCGGGGGTACCGGCGGGTGCACGAAGGTGGTATTTAATTTCAATGGCGTCGATGAAAGCGCGGTAAAATCACGTTTCATGTGGAAATCCTCCATTATTAAAATACCCCTTAGAAGAGGTTACAGATCGGGAGACCGGTCGCCGAGCGCGTAGGGCAGCGCGACGAAGAGCGCCTCCGCGGCCAGGACTGCCTCCGCCGCCCCCGGGCCCTCCGCGAGGCCCTCGACCTCGACCCCCTCCCGGGCGAAGCGCTCCCGCGCCTTGGCCACATAGCCGTCCGTGTCGTGGAGCGCGAACGGCACGAACAGCAGCCGTCGGGCGGGAGCGAGGAAAGAGAGGAGCGCGGCCATGGCGTGGTCGAGATAACCCCGCCCGTGGTTCGTGGAGTTGCTGAGGAGAAGCAGCCGCTTCACCGGCTTCTCCGCGACTCCTTGTCCTCGTACATCCGCTGGTCGGCGAGCCGGATGAGGGCCTCCTTGCTCGCCGCCTCCGTGGGGTAGGTCGCCACCCCGAGGGAGACGCCGAGCCGGGCGTTGATCCCTTCCTCCTGGAGGAAGGTGTGGCCCTCGACGAGGCGACGGAGCTTCTCGGCGAGGACGCTCGCGCTCGGCCCCTCGGTCTGGGGGAGAACGACCACGAACTCGTCCCCCCCATAGCGGGCGGGAATGTCCGTCTCCCGTACCGCCGCCCGGATGAGGAAGCCCACCTCGCGGAGCGTGCGGCTGCCCCGGAGGTGCCCGTACTGGTCGTTGATGGGCTTGAAGCGGTCGAGGTCCACGAAGACGAGCGAGAGGGTCGAGCCGTATCGGTTGACGAGCTTGAGCTCACGGTCGAGGGCCTGGTGGAGGTAGCGGAAGTTGTAGAGGGGGGTGATCTCGTCCGTGATCGACAGCTCGCGCGTCTTCTGGAAGAGCCGCGCGTTCTCGAAGGCGAGGGCGACCGCGTCCGCCAGCGGCTGCAGCCGCGCCAGCGTCGACTCGTCGAAGGCGCCGCCCTGGGTGGAGCCCAGCGCGAGGACTCCGATCGCCTGACCGCGCGAGCTCAGTGGCAGCAGAACGTAGGAGCGCAGCCCCTCTTCGAGAAGGCGCATGTCCTCGAGGTACCGGTGTTCGTGCACGAGGTCCCTCTGGAGGACCGCCTTGTTGTTGAGGGCGGCGAAGCCGGGACCGCTGCCCACGACCGGGAGGACACCCCCGAGCCCCCAGGAGGTCCCCTCGGGGTGGCTCGCCATTTCGATGTAGTCCCCGGTCTCGTTCACGAATCCGCAGGCCAGGCGGTCGAAGGCCTGGAGGGTCGCGAGCTCCGCCGCGAAGGCGGGCACGATCGTCCGCAGCTCGCGCCCGGAGGTCACGGCACCGGCGATGCGGTGCAGCACCTCGACGCGGGCGGAGGAGGCGCGCAGCTCGCCGAAGAGGCGCACGTTCTCGATGCCGTTGCCGACCTGCTTGCCGAGGACCTCGAGCAGCTCGGCATCGAGGGCAGGAGCGGGCGGCGGCCCCGCGGCGTGGAGCACGAGGGCCCCGAGCGCGCGCTGCCGCGCCCGCAGGGGTGTGGCGGCCAGCCAACCCGCGCCCGGCAGCTCCTGGACGAGAGGCCCGTCGCTGTCGAGCGCGGCCGCGCCCAGGGCGAGGGCGGTGGTGGGATCGGGGGCGAACAGGTGCTCCGCCACCTCCACGAGCTCGCCGTCGGGTCCGAGGAGGAGCGCCATACCCCCCGCGAGGTCCAACGCGCCCACGACGTGCTCGAGCATCGAGCGCAGAAGGCCATGCTCCTCGCGCTCGACGGTCAGGTCGTCCACCAGGGATATCAGGGCGCGGATGATGCGGTCCTGGGGCCCGGCGGGGACGGTCGGGCCTGGGGGGCGCGCCGGCTGGGGCGGGGGCAGGGGTGTACGGCGGTGGGACGGGGGTGTCATTCTCTCCCCTTCGGCTCTCCGGGCCGTGGCACGGCAGCCGTCCGGGCCATTCTAAGCGTGCGGGTACACCCTCGCCAGCGTCGCACGCTCGGCGGCTTGCCGGCCGTCGCCCCACCCCCGTTCCGCCGCCATCACCCGGCAGACGGCGTCGAGGTCGGCGGAGAGGGGTGGCCCCGCGGTCCCGAGGTCGAGGCGCCGGAGGACGGCATCCGCGAGAGTCAGGGCCATCTCGTCCCGCACGGCCTCTGACACCCGCTGCTCGAGCGTCCCCGCGAGCGGGCGTGCCCGGCGGAGCGGGGTGATGGCCGTCCGGCAGGGACGCTCGGCGAGACGGAGGCGGCGCACGACGAGATCGACCACCCTCTCCGCAACCGCACGCGCGGTCGTGTACTTCACCCCCTGAACGGTCACGAGGCCGGCCAGCCCGTCCTCGCGCTCGTGGTCGCGGAGGCGGGGGCGGGTCGCGAGCTCGCCCCCCACCGTGCCCGGGACGAGCCCCTCGTGGACGAGCGTGACCGGGGCCGCCTCGAGTCCGGCCCAGGGGAAGGCGCGCCCCGCCTCTTCTCGGAACGCCATCGGGTCGCTCGGTGGCGCCGCCGCCGACTCGTAGGAGGTCCCCACGAGCGTCAGGCCTTGCCAAGGGACGAGGAAGAGGTAGCGTCCCTCGCTCTTCGCCCCCACCGCGAGCGGGGCCGGGGGAGCGAGACGCAGGACGAGGTTGCGCGCCCGGAGAAGGGCGCCGGATCGTCGGCGCACACCGGCCTCGGCAACGAGCTCCTCCGCCCAAGGCCCGGCGGCATTGAGCACCATGCGGGACCGGACCTCGATCGTCCGGCCGTCGAGACCGTCGCGCGCGGCGATCCCGCTCACCCGCTTCCCGAGGCGCAGCAGGCCCACGGCCTCGAGATGGTTCGCGACCCGCGCCCCCGCCTCCGCCGCCGCATGCACGAAGGCGAGCGTCAGTCGCTCCGTGCTCGACGCCTGAGCGTCGCTCCACACCGCGGCGCCAGTGAGGTCGGTAGTGGCCAGCCCCGGCACGAGACGGCGGGCTTCGGCCGCGGAGACCATCCGGCCCTCCGGGATCTGCCGCTCCGGAGGAAGGCCGCGGTTGCGCCCTCGCGTGAGTCGGTCGTTGAACCACAGCGCGAGGGCAAGGACCTCGCGGCCCTCGGTCCCGTGGCCCCTCGCCGGCACCAGGAACGGCAGCGGCCGTACGAGCTCGGGGGCGATCGTCAGGAGGATGCTCCGCTCTCGGGCCGACTCGCGGAGCCGGCCCAGGTTCCCCGTCCGAATGTAGCGCAATCCGCCATGGATGGTCTTCAGGCTGTTCCACGAAGCCCCGCTGCCGAAGTCCTCGCGCTCCACGAGGGCCACCTCCAGGCCGCGTTGCGCGGCGTCCCAGGCGGCGACGGCGCCGTAGATCCCGCCTCCCACCACGACAAGGTCGTGCTCTCGGGAGGCGAGCGCGTCGAGCTCGCGCCTCACGCCGTCTGACCCCCGATACCGGGTCCGGCCACGCGCAGCCCCAGAATCGTCGCGTCGTCTGCCGGCTCCAGGCGCCCTCGGTGGCCGCGAACGGCCTCGTCCACGCGCGCGAAGAGGCCGGGGAGATCCCCCGCCCGATGCACCCTCAGGAGGGCCTCCAGGCGCTCCATGCCGAAGGGCTCCCCAGCAGGGAGGGAGAAGTAGTTGAAGAAGTCGCCGCCGACGTCACGCGCCGGGATGGAGACGCCGCTCACCTCGGCGAAGGGCATGCACAGGGGCCGGCGCGGCAGGAGCTCCTCCTGGATGCGGCGGCCGATCTCCAGCTCCTTGCGCAGGCGCTCCTGCTCGAGAGCGCGCTCCTGCTGGCGCCGAAGCTCGCGCACCATACGGTTGAACGTCCCGGCGAGACGGGCGAACTCCGCCCCGTGCGGGAGCATGCCGAGGCCGTAGCTGAGGTTGCGGACTGCGGTGTCCCGGATCTCGCGCAAGGCCTCTCCGACCGGACGGGCAACCCCCACCGTGATGGCGTGGTCCCGGTCCGGCCTCTTCACGACCACCCAATCGCCCACCGTGACGGGGGGCGACGTGGATCCGGCAGTGGGCGTCACGAGTCCGAGGCCCTGGAGGCGGGCGAGCGAGTCATCGTCGGGGGCGCAGAGCCGCCCGTCGGCGTCGAGGGCGAACGGGATGGTCCTCCGCTCGCGCGGCGTCCCCGCCACCGCCGCCCGCAGTGACAGGCGCAGCTCCGCCTGCTCGGCAGCGGCGAGGGCCTCGAGCCGAGCCTTCTCGAAGGGGCGCGACGGGTGCTCGCGGGAACGCTCCCGCATGCGCTGGATACGGACCGACAGCTCCGCCGCCACCGCCTCCAGCCGGCTCGTCATGTCGGCGGCCAGCGCCCCCGCCTCTGCCTCCACCGCCCGTCGGAACGCCTGCTGTGAGGCCCAGTACGAGTAGAGGGTCATCCCGAACAGCGGCACCACCGCGAGCAGCAGGAAGGCGAGGCTGAGCTGCGTCCGCAGCCGCATCGCAACGAGCCTATCACCGGGGATGAATACGGCCGAAACGATGGCCGTCCCCGCGGATACAATGATCCATTGCCGGGGCGTTTGTCCCGGGCGTAACGTGCGAGAGCCACGGAGGCGTCGCATGATCGAGTTCGGGCCGGGGAACCTCAGGGCCCCGCGCTGGACGCGGCCCGTCTACATGGTGGCCGCGGGGACCACCGACTATCGCAAGAGGTATCCGGAGAAGAAGCTCGAAGAGCTGTGCATGATGGCCTTCCGGATGCTCCTCGAGGAGAACGACCTCCGGATGGACCCCTTGGAGGTGAAGGGGCTCGTCAACTTCGCCGCCTACGGGGAGTTCGCCGACCACTTCCAGGACCAGCTCCTCTGCGAGGCGAAGGTCCACGACTACCTGGGACTCGACCCGCTCCCCAACGTCGGGATCAAGACCGGGGGGGCTACGGGCGGCTCCGCCATGCTCGTCGGGGCGAGCAGCATCGCCAGCGGCTACAGCGACTGCACCCTCGTTCTGGGCTGGGAGCGAATGGACGAGGTGAAGACCTGGACCGGCAACTACTACATCTCGACCGCCGCCTGCAAGGACTTCGAGACGCGCCTGGCGCGGAACTACGCGAGCTACTACGCCCCCATGGCCCGGCGCTTCCAGGAGATGTGGGGCGTCGACGAGCGGGTGCGGGCCGCGATCGCCGTCAAGAACCGGCGCTACGCCTGCTCCTCGCCCTTCTCACAGCAGCCGGGCCGGCACACGATCGAGGAGGTCCTCTCGGGTGACATCGTCTCCGACCCCCTGCGCTTCCTCGAATGCTGCGCGATGAGCGTGGGCTCGGCAGCGGCGCTGCTGTGCTCCGAGGAGCTCGCCTACCGTCTCACCGACAAACCCGTGCGGCTCTTCATCGCCGGAGGCTCCCACACCCTGCGCACCGGCGACCGGCGTCCGATGCGCATCCCTCTGCTGCCCCACGAGACGGAGGAGGGCTACCATCGGCTCTACGAGCAGATGAGGGAGCAGGACGGCCGCTGGCCGGGGTTTGAGAGCTTCGGGGCCACCCGCTTCGCCGCCTACATGGCGTACCGGATGGCGGGCGTCAAGGTACCCGTCGAAGACCTGGACCTCGTCGAGACCCACGACGCCTTCACCATCTCGGACCTGCAGACTTACGGCGACGTGGGCCTCACCCTCTACGGACGTGAGCAGGAGTACGTCACCTCGGGGGAGTGCTACCACACCAACCCGCACACCGGAAGGCCCGGCAAGTGCCCGGCCAACCTGTCCGGGGGGCTGCTGGGCACCATGCACGCGGTGGGCGCCACCGGGATCTTCCAGTGCGGCGAGGTACTCTGGCAGCTCCAGGGGAAGTACGACCAGTTCCACGGGCGCCCGATGATGTGGGACCGCTACGGCAAGAAGAAGCCCGAGGACTGGCAGAGCCTCCAGGTGGCGGAGGCCCGCCGCGGCCTTGCCATCTCCCACGCCGGCGTGGGCAGCCACGTCACCTGCGCCGTCCTCGAGAGGGCGTTCTAGGGGAGGAAGTCGATGGGCGAAGCGGCCGCGCTCGAGAGGATCCCCCCCTCCGCAATCGACGTCGTCGGGGACGTCTGGGTCATCCACATCCCCCGCTTCGGCGAGGAGGGAACGCACCACCACACCTACGGACAGCTCACGCCTTACTTCAAGGGGCTCGCCGAGGGCCGGCTGATGGCGACGCGCTGCCTCAACCCGCGCTGCCCCGTCGGCAGGGGCGAAGGAGAACTCTGGCTGCCGCCTCGGGCGGACTGCCCCGACTGCCACCAGCCGATGGCCTGGAGGCAGATCGAAAGGCCGGAGGGGTACATCTACACCTACACCTACGTCGAGCGCGGAGGCGCCGGCCTCGAGCTCGCGTGCCCGTACTACCAGATCGACGTCAAGATCGACGGGGTCTGCACCATCGCCAAGAGCTACCTCAAGGGGCCGGGGCCGGTCCAGATCGGGGACCGGGTCCGGGCGGGCTTCCGCGCCGGCCCGGAGGCGACCCACACCTGCCTCGACCTCTACTGGGAGCAGGTGCGCGCGGGCTGAGCCCGCGCCTGGGTCTCGTCTCGGGCGGTGGGCTGTCTCAGAAGCGGAACGTGTGCTGCACCTTGGCCGATCCGCGGTCGAAGGACGCGCGGTAGCTGCCGCCCTCGTCGCGGAGCCAGCCTCGGTTGAAGACGACGAACACATCGCTCCCGGGCCGGATCCGCCACCGGAGACGGCTCTGGACGCCGAGCAGGCGGGAATCGGAGTCGTACTGCACGAGCGTCGACCACCCGAGGTCCGGGCTGAGGTTCAGCTCGAGTCGGCCGGAGAGGATCTCGGTCGTGAAGCGGCCGCCCGGGAGCTTCCCCTCGCTGCGCTCGCCGCCGAGCGCCAGCCGCACGTGCGGCGTAGGCTTGAGGACGAGCTCGCCACCGTACGAGACGAGCGTCCCGTCGTAGAAGCCCCCCCAGCGGATGCCGCCCTCGATCGACCACCGCCTTCTCTCCGCTGTGCCCAGCCCCGCCTCGAAGGCGTCGAAGCGGTAGTCCCCGGGCGGCACCACGATCCCGGGCTGCACCTCGAAGGCCTCGTCCAGCCGCTCGAACTGCGGCGCCCACGCCCACTCGAGGCGTTCGCCGGACTCGGTCTGGAGCTGGAGGGGCGAGACCGACACCCGCCAGTCGAGGACGCGACCCTGGAGGTCGGTCACGTACTGAGGCCGCAGCTCGAAGAAGAGCTGTCGAATGCCGAGGCGGCCAGGACGGGGCATGAAGACGACGCCGAAGTCCGTCTTGCGTATCCCGGTCCGAAGCACGAAGCCGAGGGCGGGGCTGAAGTCTTCGCCGATGTCTTTGTAGGTGAGGGCCACGTCCCAGAGGTCGTTCGGGTAGTCGAGCTTGAAGCCCCAGGCGTGGTCGGAGCGGCCGGAGGCCTCATCGAGCGTCCGAAATGCGTAGAGGTCGAGACTCAGGTTCTTGCCGCCGCGGAAGCTGGAGCTGGCGAAGCGGGCGTCGGCCCCCACGAGCGTGTTGCCCCCGCTTCCCGCGGGGTCGCCGTGGGTCGCGATCAGGCCGATCCATGACTGGCGGAAGAGGTTGCGGCTGACGCGCGCGGCGAGCAGGTTCTGCCGCTCGAGGCCCAGCCCCTCCGCGCGCCCCGTCTCCACGTCCAGGAGCCCGACGTTCCACCGGCCCACGCGGCCCGAGACCTTGAGCCCGGCCCGGATCGGAACCTCCTGGCCCTCGTGGAGCCCGATGCGGCGGCTATAGAAGGGCAGGAGGTCGGGATTGTTGGCGAGCCCCGCGGCCTCGAAGATTCCCGCCCCCTCCAGGAAGAACGAGCGCTTCTCCGGGTAGAAGAGGGGGAAGCGCGTCAGGTTGACCTGCCGCGCGTCGACCTCGGTCTCGGCGAAGTCGGTGTTGATCGTCAGCGAGGCGGTGAGGTTCGGCGCGAGGTTCTTGAAGACGTCGCCGCCGAGCTTGACCTCCCCCTCCCCGGACTCGCGCGCGGCGGAGAGATAGGGCCGGATGTCGAGACCGCGCCCCTGCTTGGCTTCCGTGAGCCCCTCGAGCCGGCCGGCCTCGGCGAGGTTCGAGATCCAGACGTCGCGGCGGGCCGCCGCCCAGCGGCTGGTCTCCTGCCGCCGTTGGATCCGGCGCTGGACGTTGAGCCCCCAGGCCGGCCGGCCGGCCTTGAAGCGGAGCGTCTTGAAGGGGATGGCAAGCTCGGCCGCCCACCCTTCACCGTCGATGCGCGCCGCCGCATCCCAGATCCCGTCCCAGTCGTAGTTGAGGTGCTCGTCGTTGTTCGAGATCTGACCCTCGCCCCGCGCCCCGGCGGGGTTGACGAGGAAGAAGAAGCCGTTGCGCTGGTCGAAGAAGGTGTCGAGGACGACGATGACGTGGTCGTCGACCTCGAGGTCGTCGTCACGCCCCATCTCCGTCGAGGTGATCCCGGAGGGCGTGCGGTCGCGGCAGCGGATCCCGAAGTAGATGTTCTCGTCGTCGTAGAGGAGACGGACCTCGGTCTCCTCGCTCGGGGACACGCCCTCCTCGGGCTCGACCTCGAGGAAGGGTCCGGGGCTCGACGCCCGGCCCCACGAGGGCTCATCGAGGCGCCCGTCGAGGCGGATCGGCCCGCCGGCGCGCACCGCGCGGGCGACGGGTGCGGCGGAGGGTGCGGGTGCGGTCTCGCTCGAGAAGAGGGGGAGGGCCGCGGCGAGAAGGGCCGCCGCGGCGCGGACGGCGAGCCGGATGCCGCTCAGCTCAGGACCTCCTCGATCACCTCCGCCGCCCGATCGCACTCCTCCCGGCTCACGTCCCGGTGCGTCACCACCCTGAGCGTGCGCGCGTCCATGGCGATCGCGAGCACGCCGCGATCGCGCAGCGACACGACGACGTCGGGGGCGGAGCGACCCTCGAGCGTCGCCACCACGATGTTGGTCTCCACGGGTGCGACGCGGACACCTCGCCCCCGGGCCAGGGCCTCGCCGATGAGCCTCGCGTTCGCGTGGTCCTCCGCCAGGCGCGGGATCATCGTCTCGAGGGCGACGAGGCCGGCGGCGGCGAGGATGCCCGCCTGGCGCATGCCTCCCCCGAGGAGTTTGCGGACGCGCCGGGCCTCCTCGACGCGCTCGCGTGAAGAGGCGACGAGCGAGCCGACGGGGCAGCACAGTCCCTTGGACAGGCACGTCATGACCGTGTCCGCCCCCGCGACCAACGCCGCGGGCGGGACGCCGAGGGCCACGGCCGCGTTCCAGATCCGCGCGCCGTCGACGTGGACGCGGAAGCCCGCCTCGCGGCACGCCGCAACCACGGCTTCGACCTCCTCCACGCGCTCCACGGTGCCGCCGCCGAGGTTGTGCGTGTTCTCGACGACTACGAGGCTGACGTCGGACTTGTAGTAGGCGCGCGGGGCCACCGCCGCCCGCACGTCCTTTGCCGTGAGGTGACCCCCCTCCGCGTCGACCATCCGCGGCATCACGCCGGAGAGGGCGCTCATCGACGAGAGCTCGTAGCGGACGACGTGGCTGCGCCGCTCGACCAGCACCTCGTCGCCCCGCTGCGTGAGGAGGCGCACCGCGATCGCGTTGCCCATCGTCCCCGAGGGGACGAAGAGGGCCGCCTCGAGTCCGAGGATCTCGGCCGTGCGCGCCTCCAGGCGATTGACGGTCGGGTCCTCGCCGTAGACGTCGTCGCCGACCTCCGCCTCGGCCATGGCCCGACGCATCTCGGGCGTGGGACGCGTCACGGTGTCGGAGCGGAGGTCGATTCTCCCCACCGCCGGCGACGTTACCGCCGGCCCGTCGGCGCTGTCAAAAGGGGATGACGCTCAGGCCCCGCGCGAGGTCCGCTCGCGGTCCCAGAGGACCATGTCCGTCGACACCACGGGCGCACCGAGCGAGCGCAGCATGTGGACCACCTGGCCGCGGTGGTAGCTGCCATGGTTGGCGAGGTGCTGCGCGAGCTGTCCGAGCGGGGCCTCGAAGGCCTTGCCCTCCGTGGAGCGGTAGCGGATCGGCCGTCGGGGGGCGTCCTCGGGCAGGCTCGCGAGCCAGGAGGCGCGGTGCTCCTCCACCGTCACCCAGCGCTCGCGCAGCGCGAGGAGGTCCGGGAACTCCGCCTCGTCGAGCTTTCGCGTCGGGGAGACGCCCTTGAAGCGCTCGAGCCAGATCCACTCCGCGAAGAGCATGTGCACGAGCGTCCCCCGGACGCCGCCGTGGCTGCCCCCGAGGTCGCGCCGGAAGTCCTCGCTCGACAGCGTCGCCGCCCCCCGCAGCACGCGGTGGTTCGCCCAGCTCGAGTAGTCGAAGAGCCGGCTCAACTCGTCCTTCGTCACGTTCCGCTCCTAGGGGCTCGGCTCAGATGCCCCCTCCGAGCCCCCGCCCTTGAGTGCCTACGAGTAGCGGTCTTGGCGATCTCCTGTCAAGTCCGGCCGCCGCCCAGCATAGCCCCTATGCCGAGATCGCCCGCGGCACGTTCCACGCATGCGCTGATCTTGAACCTAAGTTCCATTTTCACCGCAAGCCTCAGATGGCACGAGTTTTGCTGGAGCGCACCCAATCGTCACTGGACCAAGAGGAGGCACCCTCGATGCGAACCCGAAGTCTCGCCGCCGCCTTTGCCCTGTCGTCTTGCCTGTGCGCGAGTGCGACCGCCCAGGATCCCGCCACCGGCGTCATGACCGGCCGTGCGACCGCCGCCTCGGGCGCCCCCGTGGCGGAAGCCCGGGTGAAGGTGACGCGCGAGGGAACCGGCCTCACCCGCGAGATCGCGACCGGCGCTGACGGTGGCTACGTGCTGTCGAGCCTGCCCCCCGGGCAGTACGCGGTCGTGTTCGAGGCGCCGGGCTTCGCCCCGAAGGCCTTCGCGCACGTGCTCGTCGAAGTGGGTCGACGCGTCACGCTGGATGCCACGCTCGACGTGAGCGGCAAGCCCGAGACGCTGACGGTCGAGGAGGCCGCGTGGGGCGTCGCGACGACAAGCTCGCTCGTCGGCGGCGTCGTCTCCTCCGCCGCCGTCGAGAACCTCCCGCTGAACGGGCGCAACTTCCTCGAGCTGGCCTTCCTCCTCCCGGGCAACGCCCCCGCCGCGAACTTCGACCCCACCAAGACCAACGTCGTCGCCGTCTCCTCGGCCGGCCAGCTCGGCCGGGGGGGCAACATCACCATAGACGGGCAGGACAACAACGACGACGCCGTGGGCGGGCCGCTGGCCAACCTGCCCCAGGACGCGGTGCAGGAGTTCCAGATCGCCACCAACCGCTTCTCGGCCGAGCAGGGACGCTCGGCGGCCTCGGCCGTGAACGTGGTCTCGAGGAGCGGCTCCGACACGCTGAGCGGCTCGGCGACCGTCCTCCTGCGTGACGACGCGCTCCAGGGGCTGCCCGCCACCTACGATCGCAGCGCCGGCGAGGCGCCGCCCTTCGACCGTCAGCAGTACTCGGCGGCGGTGGGCGGGCCGCTCGTCCGTGGGAAGGCCTGGTGGTTCGGGGCGGCCGAGTACCGCGACCAGGACGCGGTCGTCCAGGTGGGCGAGCGCGACCCGGCGACCCGGACGATCGAGAACACCCTCGCCTCCGCGCCGCTCGACGATCTCCTCGCCGTGGGGCGCGTCGACGTCCAGGTCTCGGCCGCGGATACGCTGAGCTTTCGGTATGTGTTTCAGGACGAGGAGGACATCGCCGCCAGCACGCTCGACCGGGCCATCGGGTCCGCCTCCCTGCGTCAGACGAGCCGCAACACGCACAACCAAGGACTCTTGACCTGGACCCGGACGCTCTCCTCTTCCGCGATGAACACGCTCCGGGTCAGCTATAGCGACTTCCAGAACGCGACCGAGCCCGTCTCCCCCGGCCGCCAGCTCACCTTCCCGAGCCTGCAGGACGGCGCGAGCTTCCGCGTGCCTCAGGCGACGTCGCAGAAGCGGTGGCAGGTCGGCGACTCGCTCTCGGTCACCAAGGGGGGCCATGCCCTGCGCTTCGGGGGCGAGGTCGCGTACACGAGCGGCCGCTTCGACCTCGGCGTCTTCCGCGAGGGCCGCATCGAGATGATCCAGGACTTCCCGGAGTTCGACCTCGACCGCGACGGGGTCGTCGACGACGAGGACCTGCTCTTCTCGGTGACGCTCCGAAGCGGCAAGCCCGACCAGGACCTCGTCCTCGACGACTGCAGCAGCACCTACATCGCCGCCTTCGTACAGGACGACTGGCGCGTGACGCCCCAGCTCACGCTCAACCTCGGCCTGCGCTGGGAGATGGACACCAACGTCAAGAACATCTCCGGCTACGGCGACATCAATCCGATCGTCCAGCCCTTCCTCCAGGGGGACCGCACGCGCGACCTCAACAACTTCGGCCCCCGCGTGGGCTTCGCGTGGACGAGCAAGGGCGGCTCGCTCCAGCTCCACGGCGGCTACGGCATCTACTACGACCGCGTGGTCCTCGAGATCATGTCGCTCGAGCGCGGGCTCGACGGCCGCGCCCTGCCCATCGAGGTGCGCGCCGGCAACGTCTTCTTCCTCGACCCGGCGATGGGCAGCGTGCCCCCCTTCGCGCCTACGCTCAGCGACCCCTTCACGGGCTTCATTCTTCCCGGGGCGGGCGCCTCCGGCATCAACATCATCGACAACGGGCTTCAGAACCCCACCGTGCAGCAGTTCAACCTGGGCGCGCAGGTGCGGCTGCCCAGCGATTCCGTCCTCCAGCTCGACCTCGTGCACAACCGGGGCACCCACTTCATCGTCGGCCGGCCGATCGGGGAGGTGTACAACCCGGTGGTGGGTGGCCCCGACCGGGTGCTGAACCTCGAGTCCAGCGTGGGCACGAAATACGATGCGCTCCTCGCGAGCCTCGAGAAGCGCTGGGGCCGCGGCCAGCAGCTCCGCGCCTCGTACACGCTCGCGCGCGCGCGCAACTACGTGAACGACGACCAGATCCCCTTCGGGCCGGGCCCGATCGACCCCAACGACCTCGAGCGGGAGTACGGCCCCACGCCCAACGAGCAGCGTCACCGCTTCGTGCTCTCGGGATCCTTTTTCCTGCCCGCCGCGCTCCGCCTCTCCGCCATCTGGACCATCGCCTCCGGCGTGCCCATGAACATCATGATGCCCGACGCCTCCCGGCGTGTGCCCACGCTGTCCCGCAACGCGGGAGGGCGGGAGTTCGAGACCGCATCCCAGCTCAATGCCTACCTCGCCGACCTCAACGCCCAGGGAGGGATCGACGGAGTGCTTCTGCCCCTGGTGTCCGACGAGGCGCGCTTCAACGACGGCTTCAACTCGCTCGACCTGCGCCTGTCGCGGGTTTTTGCGTTTTCGCGCGCGGCGCGCCTGGAGGCCATCGTGGAGTGCTTCAACGTCTTCAACGTGACGAACATCCTGGGCGTCTCCAAGTCCAACTACTCGGGCTTTGCGAACGTGCTCGCGCGGGACAGCTCGGACCCCGCGGAGGCGGGGTACCTTCGCTCCTCGTCCTTCGGCCAGGCGCTCACCACCGCCGGCGGCGTCTTCGGCTCCGGAGGCCCTCGGGCCTTTCAGCTCGGCCTCCGGCTCCGGTTCTGAGCGTGGCCTCACCCCATGGCCTGCGGCGGCAGATCGGCCTGCCGACCGCGGCGGCGCTCGTGGTGGGCGGCACGGTGGGGGTCGGGATCTTCCTGACCCCCGCCGGGATGGCCGTCGGCCTCGCCTCGCCCGCCCTGCTCTTCCTCGTCTGGGCGTTCATGGGCGCGACCGCCCTGTGCGGCGCCCTCAGCTTCGGCGAGCTGGCCGCGCGGTACCCGGAGGCGGGCGGAGGCTACGTCTACCTGCGGGAGGCGTTCGGGCCCGGGGTCGCCTTCCTCTACGGCTGGAAGTGCCTCCTCGTGATGGATCCGGGGCTGACGGCCGCCCTCGCCACCGGTTTCGGCGCGTATGCGCGGGCGGCCTGGCCGGTGGCCTCGCCCCCGGCGGTGGCCCTGGGCGCGATCGCGGTGGTCGCCGCCGCCAACGTGGCCGGGGTGCGCCTCGCCGCGGGCATCGGCCACGGGCTCGCCCTCGCCAAGATCGCGCTCCTGCTGCTGCTCGTCGCCTGGGGCTTTGCCTCGCAGGCGGGCGACGCCTCCCGCTTTCTCCCTCTTGTCGAGCGGCGTCCCGGCGCTCCGCCCCTCGTTCCCGCGCTCGCGGGCGCGCTCGTGTCGGCGTTCTTCTCGTTCGGGGGCTGGTGGGAGATGGCCAAGCTGGCGGGTGAGGTTCGGGACCCTCGCCGCGTCCTACCGAGGGCCCTCGCCTTCGGCGTGGCGATCGTCACCTTGCTCTATGCGGCCGTGAGCTCTGTGTTCGTCTACCTGGTCCCCCTGGACTCGGTGAGCTCACCCGAGACCTTCGCCTCGCAGGCGGGGGCGGCACTCTTCGGCCCCGGCGGCGGGCGGGCGCTCTCGGGCCTCGTCGCCCTCTTCGTCCTCGGCAGCCTCTTCGCCTTCATGACCTTCGCCCCGCGGCTCTACTTCGCGATGGCACGCGACGGGGCGGCCCCCACCTTCGTGGGCGCACTCGACCCCCGCACCGGCACGCCGGTGCGGGCGATCGCCGTCCAGGCCGTGCTGGCGGCGTTGCTCGTCGTCCTCGGCACCTTCGAGACGATCGTCGCCTACTTCGTGTTCGTCACCGTGGCCTTCCTGGGACTCACGGTGGGCGGGCTCTTCCGCCTGCCGCGACCCGGCGCCGGGACATACCGCGTCCCGGGCTGGCCGGTGACGCCCCTCGTCTTCCTGTCGCTGCTTCTGACGCTTCTGGCGCTGCTCGCTGCGGGCAACCCCACTCAGGCGGCGCTGGGCACCGCCGTGGTCGGGGCGGGGGTGCCGGTGTATCGTTTCCTCGTCGCGCCCCGCCGCGCCGCCCGGCCCGCGAGGCAGCCCCTGGAGGAAGGCTGATGGCCTGGATCAAGACGATTCCGTTCACCGAGGCCGACGAGGCCTTGCGCCGGGCCCTCGATGCCCAGCACGCGCTCTACCCGAAGGAGTACGAGCGGAGTCCGGACGACGACGGCCGCGACAGCATCGTGGCCACTCACACCCTCATCCCGGAGGCGCTGCACCACGCCTTCGCCACCTTCGGCGTGCTGCTGTCCCCGTCGCTGCCCCTGACACGGGCGCAGCACGAGATGATCACGACCCGCGTCTCGGCCCTGAACCACTGCCACTATTGACTGGTGTCCCACGCAGAGTTTCTGCGTGCCGTGACGTTGGACGAGGCGTTCGTGAGGGCGCTCGTGGAGGACTACGATCACGCTCCACTCCGCCCGGCCGACCGAACCATGCTGGACTACGTCGGCGTCCTCACCAAGGACGCGACGCGCATCACCCCGGAGCACCACCGGCGCCTGCGCGAGGCGGGCTTCGACGACCGCGCGATCCTCCAGATCACGCTCATCGCCTCCTGGTTCAACTACATCAACCGGGTGGCGGACGCGCTGGGGGTGGGCCGCGAAGGGGAACCCGAGAGTCTGTTCGGGTAACGCCTCTCTCCAGGCGAGAGGGGTCGCGCGGGAGCGCGCTCGTGTTTGATGAATGCCGAATCCGTCCGCGTCGGTCAGGCCCGAGCGCGCGAGCGCGACCCCCGAGCCTCCTAGCGACCGGTGACCTCGCGCAGCACGCGCAGGAGGTTGCCTCCGAGGATCTTCCTGAGGTCGTCCTCGCGGTAGCCCCGCCGGAGGAGCGCCGCCGTCAGGGCCGGCATCTTCGAGACGTCCTCCAGGCCCGCCGGCACGGAGTTGATGCCGTCCCAATCGCTGCCGATGCCGACATGCTCGACGCCTGCGATCTTGACCGCGTGGTCGATCTGCGCCACCGCGTCCTGCAGCGTCGCCGAGGCCGGCCACATCTGGCCGTACTCCCGGACGTAATCGGCGGCCGCGAACTCGTCCAGGGCCCGGCCGGTGAGGGCGGGCTCGGTGGCGACCGCCTCGCCGATCCTCCGGCGCAGGGCCTCGGCGTCCTGCTGATTCAGGAAGCCGGCGCCGAAGTTGATCGCGATCACGCCGCCGTTTCGAGCCAGGGCCCGGATCATGTCGTCGCTCATGTTGCGGGGCACGTCGGAGAGGGCGCGGCAGCTCGAGTGGGAGGCAATGACCGGCTTCGTCGTCACGGCCAGGGTGTCGTAGAAGGTCTTGTCGGAGACGTGCGAGACGTCGACGATCAACCCGAGCCGGTTCATCTCCCGCACCACCTGGCGCCCGAATTCGGTGAGGCCGTTGTGCCGCGGGCGGTCGGTGGAGGCGTCCGCCCAGTTGTTGTTGCGGAAATGCGTGAGCGTCATGGAGCGGATGCCCAGCCGGTGATAGGTCCGCAGCACGGCCAGGTCATCGGCGATCTGATGCCCACCCTCCACGGTTAGCACCGCTGCGATCTTGCCGGCCCGGGCGATCCGCTGCACGTCGGCCGCGGTGGTGGCCAGCTCGATCCGGTCGGGGTGGCCGTCGAGGATCGACTGCATCGCGTCCCGCAACTGCAGCGTTCGACGGACGGCTTCCGAGCCCTTGTAGTACGTCGGGGCCCAGAGGGCGAAGAAGGGCGCGACCATCCCCGCCTCCCTCAGGCGCGGGAGGTCGACGTGCCCTCGGGCCAGACGGCGCGAGATGTCCTCGTTCTCGTTCAGGACGCGCTGCAGGGTGTCGATGTGACCGTCAACACCGACGAGGCTCGCGTGGATCCGGCGCACGCGCGCCGACTCCTCCTCGGTGCTGGCCGCGGATGCCAGGGCCAGCGCCACCGCCGTCCAGGCGCTCCCGCGCATGCGGTGAAACGATAGCACTTTCCATCGGCACCGGGTCACGATCCATCTTCACCCTCCCAGAGGGCGGCGAACAGCGCTCGCAGCAGGTCCGTGTCTTCGGCCAAGAGCTCGAACAGCGCCTCGCCCTCAATGCGGAGCGCCTGGCCCGGCGCGGTCACGCGTGCGCGACCCCCCCGTGCCCCGGCCAGCGTCTCGGGGACGCCGAGGGTGTCGCCCGCCCGGGCGAGAACCGGCGGTCCGCTCTCGCCCTCGAGAGACACCTCGCCGCCCTCGAGGACATGAAGCGCGGCGGGGTCCGCTTCGTCGAAGAGCACAGCACCCGGGGCGAGCGGCTCATCCCGGGCGACTTGTGCGAGACGGAGGAGCTGGTCGGGTGTGGCCTTCGCGAAGAGCGGGCTCCCCTCGAGAAGCCGGATCTGCGCCAGCGTGCGCGGAGCGGGCTCCACGGGGCGCGGCGACGGGAGCCGGGCACGGAGGACCCGGGCCTCGCCTTCCGCGCGCGTATCCGCGAGCACCCCGCGGAGGAGCGCCCGCAGAAACTCGCCGTCCTCGGCGATCAGGGCCAGGAGCTCGGGCGCCCCCACGACCAGGTAGACGGAGTCTTCGGCACTTCGGGTCGTCTCCAGGAGGCGCTCGCCGCACAGGACGGCCTCCAGCCCCACGGCGAGGGGGGCCGCCCGCTGCCTCGCCGGGAGCGGGCCCTGTGTCGTCACCGCGTTGCCCTCGAGAAGGAGCTGCACCTCAGCGGGTGCCGTGCCCTCCTGTGCGAGGATGCGCCCGGGTTCGGGTCGGAGCGTGCGCCCTACGCTCGCGATGCGGAAGAGGGCGCCCACCGGGGCGACTCGCAGCAGGGGGACCTGGAGCAGCCTGTGAGCCACCTCCGCCGCCGGCAGCGCCTCCCGCCACCGTGCGCGGCGCGCCTCCGGGGAGATGCGGCGCGCGGCCAGCGCCCAGGACGCCGCCTCGAAGGCGTGCCAGTCGCGCGAGTCGCGGTGCGCCAGCACGTGCTCGAGGTCGTCCGCCAGCCTCCAGAGTCCCTTTTCCTCCACCCGCTGGATCGCCGCCGCGGAGAGCAGCTGATCCTCGTCGTGAATGAGCTGCGCGAGCGTGTCCTCGGGGTCGCGCTCCCGCGTCTTGAGCAGGGCGTTGGCCTTCCGAACCTTCTCGTCCGGAGGGAGGTCCTCGAGCAAGGGGACGAGCCACCTGCGTAGCGGGCCCCCGAGGAGGTTGTCCAGGTACTCCGCGCCTCGGGCCCGAGCGCGCGCATCCCCCTCCATCCCCCGGCGCGCCACGGCCACGTCCCGCCACGGGTAGATGAGACCGAGGAGGCGCCAGGTACGGTCCACGGCGCGCTCCAGCCGCTCGGCGAGCGCGCGGTCCAGCAACGATCCCCGGCCATCTTCGCGGAGGAGGTTGTAGCGCAGGCTCAGGCACCGGAAGTAGCGCCGCGCCTCGGCGAGCGCCCGCTCCTCCACCGGAGCACGGGCGAGAGCGAGCGCGGCGTCAGAGCGCCGCAGGCCCTGGAGGGCGGCGAGGGACTGGTCGCGCAGGACATCGTCCGGGTCCCCCAGGCTGGCCAGCAGCAGCTCGACGGACTGGGGGGAGGGGATCCGGGCCAACGTGGCCGGGATCTGCCGGCGGACCTCGATGTCCTCCGCCCCCTCGCGCACGAAGTACGCCAGGGCCCCAAGCCCGCCCTCGCCGCGGCCTGCGAGCACGTCGCGTACCGTGGCGCGGAGCGGGCGTCGGCGGAGCAGAGAGACCAGCGGGGGCAGCAGCAGCTCTTCGGCCTCGCCGGGTTGCCCGGCGCTCCGGACTGCCTCCCGCGCAACGTCCAGGTCGGGGTCGAACATCAAGGGCACCAGCAGCGGCCGGAAGCGGCGGTTGCGGATCTTGCCGAGGGCGGTCGCAACCTGGAGTCGACCCTCGGCCGCGGCCTCGCGTGTGTCGGCAGCCAGCCGCTGCAGCGTGCCCTCCGCTGCGGTCACGTCCTCCTCGCGCGGGCTGCCCGCCAGGGTAAGGGCGGCGATGGCGGCCACGCGCGGATCGCGGTCCTCGAGGTGTGCCCGCATGAGCTCGACGCCCCGCTCGCCGCGGATCGCGGCCAGGGCCCGCACCGCCGCCGCCCGCACCTCCACGCTGCCGTCCTTGAGGAGCCGCTCGACGGCAGGGGCCCAGCGCTCCCGCAGCTCGGGCCGGGCCGCCTCGAGGGCGAGCAGGGCTCGCACGCGGACCTTCTCGGAAGCGTGGTGGAGCAGGAGCGGGGTCACGAGGTGACGCTTGTCGAGGGACTCGAGCAGGCCGATGGCGTAGAGGACGCGCTCCTCGTCGGGGTGCGCCAGCTCCTCGACGAGGGCCTCCACCGTGGAGAGATCGGCCTGCTCCGGCCTCACCGCGTCCGTATCGATCACCCGCTCCTCGAGGCTGCGGCGGAAGGCGGCCTGGTACTCGCGCCTCGCGCGCAGGGCGGTGAAGACCCACAGGCCCGTCACCGCCAGGCTGGCGTAGCTGATCCGCTGCCAGTCGAGCCCGAGGCCCCAGGGCTTGATGAGGACGAGTGCGAGGAGCGCGGCCAGGCCCTTCGCGAAACGGTCGACACTCACGTCCACGAAGGGCTTGGCCCGGTACTTGACCTCCAGGGGCAGAGGCAGGAACAGCACCTCGCGCGTCGTCTTGTCGAGGGTGTAGCGCAGCGACGTGTCGAGGATCCGGGCCAGGGCAGGGGCCCACAAGGCCGCGTTCAGCAGCATGACGAGGCCGGTCACGCCAAGGCTGGTGGGCAGGACCAGGAGGGCAAAGCCCACCCCCAGCCGGCGGTGGATGCGGCTCGTGAGCCCGACCTGGATCACGAAGCCGATGGCGGAGAGGTAGAGCGTGACCTGGGCCAGGAACGCGGTCAGGTTGTCGGTGGCGGAGCGGCCCTTGAAGGCCTCCGCGGCCATGTTGAGCTGCTGCTCGATGAGGCCCGCGCCCACCGCCGCGAAGCCGATCACGAGCGCGATGACCTGGAGATGCCGCGACTCGCGGAGGAGGCGCAGGGCCTCCTTGCCAGAGACGCCCTCCTCCTCGAGCACGCCGGCGCCGCTCCGCCCGGCCCCCTTCTCCCGGCGGATGATCAGCGTGACGAGGAGCGTGCAGAGGACGAGGACCGCCGCGCTGCAGAGGAGCAGGTTCCGCGTCCCGATGCGGGTCACGATCAGGGCCGTCAGCCCGGCGCCGGTCATGCCCCCGAGGCTGGACCCTCCCCCGATCAGGCCGAAGACGCGCTTGGCCTGCCGGGGATCGTAGATGTCGTTGGCGAGGGTCCAGAACTGGCTGATGAGCAGGATGCCGAGGATCAGGCCCAGGAGATAGAAAGCCACCGAGACCCATTCGCCGGCGGTCTGGAACAGCGCCCAGAATCCCACCAGCACGACCGCCATCGAGCCCAGCGTCGCCGGGACCACGAAGCGCCGCGGCACGCGCCCCGCGAGCGCGCTGTAGCGCTCCATGAGCACGCCGATGAGGAGGCCCGCCGCCAGCTGCACGTAGGGGAGGTTGTCGGCGCCGAGGCCCGAGATGAACTTGGACCGCGTGATGGGCTTGAGGATGTTGTACGCGGTCATCGCCAGGAAGGAGTAGGCGAACATCATGAGGGCCGTGCGGGCCTCCCCTTCCCGGAGCTCGGCCAGGGGAGCCAGGGCGCGACGGAGCCAGGAGTCGCTCATCATGCTTGGGAGGGATACCGGGTGTCGCGAACGATACCACTTTCCATGGGCATGCCCGGCGTGCGGGGGCGGCTGCCGATGCTAGAGTAGATTCGCCTTCTCATGGCCACCGCCAGCCGGAACTTCGCCGACCTCCTGGCCAAATACGAGCCCGTGATCGGCCTCGAGGTCCACGCGCAGCTCCTCACCCGCACCAAGCTCTTCTGCTCCTGCGCCAATCGCTTCGGCGAGGAGCCGAACACCCTCGTCTGCCCCGTGTGCCTCGGGCTCCCGGGGGCGCTGCCGGTGCTCTCGCGCGAGGCGGTGACCCTCGCCATCCGGGCCGCGCTCGCCACCCACTGCACGGTCCACGAGGTCTCGATCTGGGCGCGCAAGAACTACTTCTACCCGGATCTGCCCAAGGGCTACCAGATCTCGCAGTACGACCGGCCGCTCGCCATCGACGGCTGGGTGGAAATCCCGGTCGCGGAGGGCGAGCTCCGTCGCGTGCGCGTCCAGCGGATCCACATGGAGGAGGACGCGGGGAAGCTCCTCCACGAGGGCTTCCCCTGGTCGGCCGAGAGAAGCGGGGTGGACTTCAACCGCAGCGGCATCCCCCTGATCGAGATCGTCTCCCATCCCGACCTCCGCCGCCCGGAGGACGCCTACGAGTACCTGACCGCGCTCAAGGCCGTGCTCCTCTACGCCGGGGTCTCCGACTGCAACATGGAGGAGGGCTCGCTGCGCTGCGACGCCAACGTCTCCGTGCGCCGGCGGGGGGCGGAGGCCCTCGGCACCCGGACCGAGATCAAGAACCTCAACTCCTTCCGGAACGTGGCCCGCGCCCTCGAGCACGAGATCGCGCGCCAGGTTGCGGTGCTCGAGGCGGGCGGCCAAGTCCTTCAGGAGACGCGCCTCTTCGACGCAGACCAGGGGGAGACGGCGCCCATGCGCTCGAAGGAGGAGGCGCACGACTACCGCTACTTCCCCGAACCCGACCTGCCGCCGCTCGTGGTCACGAAGGAGTGGATCGAGGAGGTCCGCCGCTCGCTCCCCGAGCTCCCGGTGGACAAGCGCCGCCGCTTCGTGCGCGAGTACTCCCTCCCCGACTACGACGCTGTCGTCCTGACGCTGTCGAGGGAGGTCGCGGACTACTTCGAGGCGGTGGCGCGCGACGGCGGCAGCCCCAAGTCGGCCTCGAACTGGGTCATGAACGAGGTCCTCCGCAAGCTCAAGGAGGAGGGGACGGAGATCGGCGCCTGCCGGATCCGGCCACCCCATCTCGCCGAGCTCATCCACCTCATCGGGGCGGGCACGATCAGCGGCACGATTGCCAAGGACGTCTTCGAGCGGATGTGGGCCTCCGGTGAGACTCCGAAGGCGATCGTCGAGCGCGAAGGCCTTCTCCAGGTCTCGGACGAGGGAGCGATCCTCTCCGCCATCGCGGAGGTGATCGCGTCGAGCCCGGAGCAGGTCGCGACCTACCGCAAGGGCAAGACGGCCACCCTGGGCTGGTTCGTCGGTCAGGTGATGAGGAAGACCTCCGGCAAGGCCAACCCCCAGCTCGTCAACGTGCTCCTCAGGAAGACGCTCGACGCGAGCGGGTAGGGCGGCTCATCCCGGCGCACCACGGGGCGGCTCGTGGCCGAGCGCGCGCTGCCGCCGCGCCCACCACGCGTCGAGCCGGGGCGCGATCGCGATCGCGAGGGGCGCGAGCAGCCACCCCGCCAGCAGGTCGACGAAGTAGTGGTGGCGGAGGTAGATCGTCGAGATCCACAGGCCCAGCGCGAACGGCAGCAGGGCCCAGAACCACCACCGGAGGTGCCGCCAGGCGTAGACGAGGGCGACGAGCGAGACCGCGGCGTGGAGCGAGGGAAACGCGGCACGGCTGTCGACGGGGAGCAGCGCGAAGGCCTGCGCGGAGAGGGACGAGAAGCCCATCGGGTAGCCGCGGAGGCTCTTCGTGAACTCGTAGACGAGGACGAGACGGGGGGGCGCGGCGGGGAAGACGACGTAGAGGGCGTAGCCGAGGTAGAAACACACGACGACACCCAGGGTGGCGGCGCGGAAGGCCGTCCACCGCCGGAGAAGAAGAAGCAGCAGGCTCGTCGAGGGCGCGATCCAGACGAAGTTCAGGTAGAGGAGCTCCATCAGCTCCGTGAGGGCGGGGGTGATGAACCGCTCCGCCCACACGCAGGGCTGCACACCGAGAATCATCGCGTCGAGGGCGATCAGCCAGTGGTGGACGTCGTGCGGGTTCACGAAACCGATCGTGTCGTGGAGGTTGGTGTAGATGAGCACGCAGACGAGAAAGGGCACCGTCTCGCGGAGCCCCCGCCCGAGCTGGCAGCGGGGCCACTGGTGTCGGGCGACGGCGAGGAGAGCGAGGAGGATGCCGGCGACGGCCAGGCGCGCAACCCCGCCGGGGTAGCGCGGCCCCAGGACCCCCGCCTCCCGAGCGTAGGCGTAAGCGGTGAGCGTCAGCCAGGTGGTGGGCAGCAGGAACACGAGGGCGATCGCCTCTTCCACCCGGAGACGGAAGAGAACGCGCCTCACCGTCGCCGCACCGGGACGCTCACAGAACGAGCGTCTCCCGGTGCTCGCCGAACACCTCCCGCAGGCGGCCCGCGATCTCCCCCACCGTGGCCCCCGTCATCACGCCGTCGACCATGGCCGGGATCAAGTTCTGCCCCGAGCGGGCCGTCGTCTCGAGCGCGTCGTTGACCGGTGGCGGGCGCGCAGGGCCCGCACGCGCTCGACCTGCGCCCGCTCCAGCGCGGGGTCGATGCGAAGTATGTCCGCCGGCGCCGCCTCTTCGGCCTCCCGAAAGCGGTTCAGCCCCACGATCATCCGCTCGCCCGACTCGACCTGCCGCTGGAAGCGGTAGGCCGACTCCTGAACCGCCTGCTGGATCTCGCCCCGCTCGATGGCCCTGAGCGCTCCCCCGCGCGACTCGATCCGGTCGATGAGCCGGATCGCCTCCCTCTCCAGCGCGTCCGTGGCCGCTTCGACAGCCCAGCTGCCCCCGAGCGGATCCACGGTGTCGGCCACGCCCGATTCGAACGCGATGATCTGCTGCGTGCGCAGCGCGAGCCGCGCCGAGGCCTCCGTCGGGAGCGCGAGGGCCTCGTCGCGGGCGTTTGTGTGCAGGCTCTGGCAGCCTCCGGCGACCGCGGCCAGCGCCTGCAGCGCCACCCGCACCACGTTGTTGTCGGACTGCTGCGCGGTCAGCGTCACCCCGCCCGTCTGGACGTGGAAGCGGCACTGCTGCGCCCGCGGGCTCTGCACCCCGAACCGCTCCTTCATGATGCGCGCCCACAGCCGCCGCGCGCAGCGGAACTTGGCCACCTCCTCGAGGAAGTCGGAGTGACAAGCGAAGAAGAAGCTCAGCCGCTCGCCGAAGCGGTCGGGATCGAGCCCGATCGCACGGGCCGCCCGCACGTACTCCATCGCGTGCGCAAAGGTGAAGGCGAGCTCCTGGGGGGCCGTCGCCCCCGCCTCCCGGATGTGGTAGCCCGAGATCGAGATCGGGTTCCACCTCGGCACGTGCTCGACACAGTGGGCGATCACGTCGGTCGCCAGGCGCAGGGAAGGGCCGGGCGGGTAGATCCAGGTCCCCCGCGCGACGTACTCCTTCAGGATGTCGTTCTGGACCGTACCCGCGAGGGTCTTCTCGGGGATCCCCCGCCGCCGCGCGACCGCGAGGTAGAGGGCGAGCAGGATGGCGGCCGTCGCGTTGATCGTCATCGACGTGGAGACGCGGTCGAGGGGGATGCCATCGAAGAGCAGCTCCATGTCCTCCAGGCTGTCGATCGCGACCCCGACCCTGCCCACCTCTCCCTGCGCCTGCGGGTCGTCGGAGTCGTAGCCGATTTGCGTAGGGAGGTCGAACGCGACCGAAAGCCCGGTCGTCCCCTGCTCGAGGAGGTAGCGGTAACGCCGGTTGGATTCCGCCGCACTTCCGAAGCCCGCGTACTGGCGCATCGTCCAGAGCCGCCCGCGGTAGCCGGTCTCGTGGAGCCCCCGGGTGAAGGGAAACGCGCCCGGCTCACCGATATCGGTCGCACCTGGCCGGCTCCACGGCCCATAGACCGCCTCCCGCGGGAGGTCGGAGGCGGTGCGGAAGGTGCGTGACCCCGCGGCGGCGGGATCGGGTCCGGACCGGCTCATGGCGGCCTCACCTTAGCATGCCGCTAGCGACGAGGCTTGACAGGATTCCTCCCTGCTTCCCATAATTTTCGTCGGTAGGAAGGCAGGGTCCGCGGATGGAGCAGGCCACAGGGGAGGACATCACCCGGCTCGCGCAGGAGGTGGGCGCGATGCTGCAGCGGGTCCTCGCCGAATCTCCCCAGATCGCCCACTGCCTCAACCGCGTCCGGGCCGAGGGCTACGAGGTGTCGCTCGTCCTCGAGGCCACCATCGGCTTCAGCCGCGCCGAGCGGCGGGAGGCCCCCGCCCCCGCCAGCTTCGAGGTCCGGGTGGACAAGGCGACGCCGGCCGCCCTCAAGATGACTCCCCTGGACAAGAAGTTCCTGCGCTCGCTCAAGATCACCGTCGACGAGGAGAGCGAGTAGCTCACGCCCTCGGATTCAGCGCGGCGCGGCCGGCGAAGCGGGCCATCGGCCCCAGCCCCTCCTCGATTCGCAGAAGCTCGTTGTACTTCGCGACGCGGTCGGTGCGAGAAGCAGAGCCGGTCTTGATCTGGCCGCAGCCGGTGGCCACCGCGAGGTCGGCAATCGTCGCGTCCTCGGTCTCGCCGCTGCGGTGGCTCACCACGCACGTGTAGCCGGCCCGGGCGGCGAGGGCCATGCAGTCGAGCGTCTCGCTCAGGGTGCCGATCTGGTTGACCTTGATCAGGATGGAGTTGGCGATCCCCCTCTGGATGCCCTCGGTGAAGATCTTCGTGTTGGTCACGAAGATGTCGTCGCCCACGAGCTGGGTCTTCGAGCCGAGCGCCCGGGTGAGGTCGGCCCAGCCCGTCCAGTCCTTCTCACCCAGCCCGTCCTCGATCGACACGAGGGGGTAGCTCTTCACCCACTTCTCATAGAGGGCAATGAGCTGATCGGAGGTCTTCGTGCCCCCGCCCGACTTCTTCAGGAGGTACCTGCTCTTGCCCTCGTGGAACTCGCTCGCCGCCACGTCGAGAGCGAGCGAGATCTGGGTCCCCGGCTTGTAGCCGGCGGCGGCGATCGCTTCGAGGATCGTCTCCAGCGCTTCCTCGTTCGATCTCACGTTCGGCGCGAAGCCTCCTTCGTCGCCCACCGCCGTTGAGTGGCCCTTCTTCTTCAGGAGGGCCTTCAGGGCGTGAAAGACCTCGACGCCCGCCCGCAGCGACTCCGAGAAGCGGTCGAAGCCGTGGGGGACGATCATGAACTCCTGGAGGTCGACGTTGTTGTCCGCGTGCGCCCCCCCGTTGAGGATGTTCATGAAGGGCACGGGCAGGGTGCGGGCGTTCGCCCCTCCGACGTAGCGGTAGAGCGGCACCGACGTGGCCTCCGCCGCCGCCTTCGCCACGGCGAGCGAGACGGCCAGGATGGCGTTGGCGCCGAGCTTTCGCTTTGTCTCGGTCCCGTCGAGATCGATCATGATCTGGTCGATGAGGGCCTGGTCGAGGGCGTCCTCGCCGGTGAGGGCGGCGGAGAGCACGTCGTTGACCGCCGCCACCGCCTTCCGGACGCCGCGGCCGAGGTAGCGTTTCTTGTCTCCGTCGCGCAGCTCCACCGCCTCACGCTCGCCGGTGGAGGCACCGGAGGGTACGGCGGCGCGTCCCAAGGCTCCACCCTCCAGCACGACCTCGACCTCCACCGTGGGGTTGCCGCGGCTGTCCAGAATCTCTCGGGCGAAAACGGCATCGATCGTGGTCATGGCTTCTCCTTGAACTGGGGATCCACGAAGCACTCCTCCCCCGCCGTCACCACCACCACCCCTCCCTCCGAGACGCTGTGACGGCGTCGATCCTCCGCGGGGTCGTAGCCGATGACGGCACCAAGGGGGATCTCCACCCCGCGGTCGACGATGGCGCGCTGGATCCGGCAGTGGCGGTGGACGACACTGCCCGGGAACAGGATCGAGTCCTGGACATCGCAGTAAGAGTGCACGCGGACGTTGGGACACAGGATCGAACGGCGCACCTCGCTGCCGGAGACGATGCAGCCCATGGAGACGATCGAGTCCACGGCGACGCCTCGCCGTCCCTCGAGGGAGAAGACGAACTTCGCCGGCGGGAGCTGCGGTTGGTAGGTGCGGAGCGGCCAGTTCGGATCGTAGAGGTTGAACACGGGATCCACCTGGACGAGGTCCATCGACGCCTCGTAGTAGGCATCCAGCGTCCCCACGTCGCGCCAGTACTGCGACTCCTTCCTGTTCTCGTCCCAGAACAGATAGGCGTACACGCGCTCCCCCGCCCCCACCAGGTGGGGGATGACGTCGCGGCCGAAGTCGTGGCTGCCGCTCTCCTCGGCGTCGCGCCGCAGCTCGCGGACGAGCGCGTCGGTGTCGAAAACGTAGATGCCCATGGACCCGAGGCACGCGTCGGCGTTCCAAGGGGCGGGCGGCGCCGCCTCCGGCTTCTCCCGGAAGCCGGTCACCCGTCCGTCGCCGTCCGCCTCCAGCACCCCGAAGCGGCGCGACTCCGCGAGCGGCACCTCGATCGTTCCGACGGTGAGGGACGCCCCGCGCGCGATGTGGACGTCGAGCATCTTGCCGTAGTCCATCTTGTAGATGTGGTCGCCGGAGAGCACGATGACCCACCGCGCGTGCTCACGCTCGATCGCGTAGAGGTTCTGGTAGACGGCGTCCGCGGTGCCCAGGTACCAGTGCTCGCCCACCCGCTTCTGGGGGGGAAGTACCTCGATGAACTCGCCGAGCTCGTGGTTCACGACGCTCCAGCCGAGGCGAACATGGCGGTTCAGGCTCTGAGACTTGTACTGGGTGGCGATGAAGACCTTCCGCAGGCCGGAGTTCACGCAGTTGGAGAGCGTGAAATCGATGATGCGGTAGGGCCCGCCGAAGGGGACCGCCGGCTTGGCGCGCTCGCGGGTGAGAGGGTAGAGGCGCTCACCGGCCCCGCCCGCGAGGAGCACCGCCACCGCGTCGCGCAGGAGCAGGACGTTCAAGGGCCGCCCTCCCGTGCGCGATCTTCAGCCCCGTGACCGCAGGAGCACTCGGGCCGGGGCTCCGTCCCCACCCCCGATGCGCAGCGGGAGGCAAAAGAGGTCGTACTCGCCCGCCGGGACCTCGGAGAGGTCGAGGCCCTCCACGATCACGACGCCCGCTTCGAGGAGGGCCCGATGCGCCGGGAAGTCGGGCGCGCCGCCGTATCGGTCGATGGAGAGGTAATCGAAGCCCACGAGCTTGATCCCGGCCTGCGCGAGGTAGAGCGCGGCGTCGCGGGCCAGGTAGACGTGGTCCTCCTGGAAGGTGGACTTCTGCATCAGCCCGGACATCCGCGTCTTGATCAGGACACGCAGATCGTCCCGCAGGTCCTGGGCCTCGAGATCGGCCCGCTCGATCCGCTCCTGCTCCAGAAGCTCGACCACGCGCGCCTTGCCCACCAGGATGTCGACCGGCAGTTGA
>Ga0209751_10001101_pt1 | contig 28170 bp, 27 predicted proteins | sample RifCSP13_1_FD_184019 | JGI IMG/M metagenome (GOLD analysis project Ga0209751, IMG submission 184019) | Soil microbial communities from Rifle, Colorado - Rifle CSP2_sed 13_1 (SPAdes) (version 2) | ecosystem: Environmental > Terrestrial > Deep subsurface > Rock core/Sediment | place: Rifle...
CGGATTCCAGAGCTGCGGCCAGCCGCTCGGCCTCCGTCCGCTCACGCTGGGCCCGATCGGTCACCGCTTTCTGCCGGCCGGCGAGCATGCGCAGGTTGTGCTCCGTGGCCTCGGCGGCCAATCCCCGCGGCACGAGGTAGTTGCGGGCGTATCCTTCTTTGACGTCCTTGACCGCGCCGACCCTGCCCAGCGCGGGGACATCCTTCAAGAGGATGACCTTCATGACGATGCCTCCGCTGTGCGCGCGGCCTGTCGCCAGCGCCCACGAAGATCGAACACCGCGTCGGCCAGTCCCAGGAAGAATGCCGCGGCCCCGAGCACGGGATTCGAGAAGGCGATCAGGATGATCAGCCAGCGCACTACCCGCGGGGTGCGGTAGCGCTCCAGCAGTACCCATGCCGCGACGAGGCCCATCAGCGAGAAGATCATCTGCGCCAGGATGGTGATGTTCAGCCCGGCGGTCTCGAGCGCGGGGAATCGGGAGGCCGGCCCGCGCACGATGGCCATCACGTCATCCGGGGGAAGATGGCGGAGCGTCTCCGGCGGCAGCATCAACGGTGCGGGATTGCTCTGCGCCCACAACTGGAGGACGAAGCTCAGGGGAAGCACCCAGACGAAGAGCGCCGGGACCCGCCAGGCCGACACCGGGGGCATGGCGGCGACGCGGTGCCCGAATCGCCGCAGCACGAACCTGGTGATCTCGAAGCTCACATAGGCCGTCGTCACCGCGCCGACAATCAGCAGCAGGGGGATGAGGCGCGGCAGGAGCGCCAGGAACTGGCGGTAGGGGCCGAGCTGCTGCTCCAGCCGCTCCCGGTCCACCCCGAGCCGCGTGTAGATGTCGAGGGCGGACTCCTGCCCCTGCTGCAGCCCCTCGATCGTGAGTGTGTAGGGGTTGATCCCGGAGATCGCCAGCGTGATCCCCAGGTTGACGAGCAGAGAGAGCGCGGCAACACCGCTGGCCAGGAGCAGCGTGCGCCCTGCCGGCAGGTTCCCGCGGACGGCGGCGCCGAGGGCGATGCCCATCGGGGCGAAGCTCAGGGCGATGGTCAGCCCCGTGATCGGACCGCCCACCATCGCGGCGATGAGCCCTGCGACGAGGGCGCTGAGCACCCCTGCGCGGAACCCGTGTCGGACGACGGCGATCGTGAGCGGGATGGGACAGATGAACACACTGGCGGCGCCGACCAGGGGCATGTACCGCGCGGCAAGGGCAAACAGGGCCACGAGCGCGGCGAGGATCGCACTCTCGGTGAGACCGCGGACAGTTAAGGAGGATTGACGGGACATGGGGCAATCACCCCGGGGAACACGGGAACGGGGAAACGCGGAAACGAGATGGCGTGTGTAGTTCCCTCGTTCGCTCGTTCCCCCGTTCCCGCTCGCTACTCAGCAGTATAGGGGAGCAAGGCCAATTCTCGCGCTCGCTTCACCGCAACGGCAAGGACGCGCTGATGCCGGGCGCAGTTCCCGGAGATGCGCCGCGGGAGGATCTTACCGCGCTCGGTGACGAAGCGGCGCAGGCGGCCGACATCCTTGTAATCTACCTCCGTCGCCTTCTCGGAGCAGAACTGGCAGTTTCTCCGCTTGGGTCGCCGGCCCCGCCACTCCCGCTTGCCCTGCCTCGGTCGCCCGTCAGCCATCGTCACTCCTCACTAGAATGGGACGTCGTCGTCCCCGCCTTCCGCCGTCTCCGGCTCTCCCTCGTGCGACTCGACGCCCGCGGTCGGGCCGCTGCCCGTCTTCCGGTCGAGGAAGCGCACGGCGTCGGCCACGACCTCGGCCGCCTTGCGCTTCTGCCCGTCCTGAGTTTCGTAGGACCGGATCTGCAGCCGGCCTTCCACGGCAACCAGGCGCCCTTTGGTCAAGTGCTGCGTCACCTGCTCAGCCAACCGGCGCCAGGCGACGATGTCGATGAAGTCGGTCTGCCGCTCGCCCTGTTGGTTCGCAAACGGCCGGTCCACGGCGAGGGTGAAACTCGCCACCGGCTGGCCGCTGGGCACGTAGCGCAGTTCGGGATCGCGCGTCAGGCGGCCGATAAGGATGATGCGGTTGAGCACCGGCTACGCCTCTGCGGGCGGGGCCGCCGGCTCCGCTGTCTCCACGACGGGCGCCACGGGGCCCGCCGGCGGGGCGGCCGCTTCCACTTTCGGTTCGGGCAGCTTGCCGACCGAGTTCGTGATCGTGGTGCGCAGGACGTCTTCGGTCAAGGCGGCCGCCCGACGGATCTCGGCCACTTTCTGGGGATCGATCGTGAACCGCGTGTGCACGAAGTGCCCTTCCCGGAACTTCCCCACGGTATACACCAGGCGCTTCTTGCCCCAGACGTCCACGGCCTCGATGCTGCCGGCCTGATCGATGATGCGCTGGCTCATGCGGTCGATGACCGCCTTCAGCGCGTCCGCCTCCAGGTCCGGCCGGATGATGTACACCAGGTCGTAACTCTTCACCGCGCGCGACCTCCGACGATTCCCGGACCGAAAGAAATCCCGCGGGATGCCCCCACGGGTCCATAGGATTATAGCACCCTCCTTCCCCGGGTGACAACAGGAAGGCCAGGACGCTTGTCCCACCGAACGTGAACCCTTGCCTACGAGGGAGCATCGGATGTCGGAACTGCCGACCGGAACGGTTACGTTTCTCTTCACGGACATCGAGGGGAGCACGCGGTTGTGGGAGGAGCATCCCGCGCCGATGGGGGAGGCCCTGGCCCGGCACGACGCCATTCTTCGCGCGGCGATCGAGGGTGCCGGCGGCCACGTCTTCAAGACGATCGGCGACGCCTTCGACGCCGTCTTCCCCACCGCGGTAGATGCGGCGGCGGCGGCCGTCGCGATTCAGCGGACCCTGGCCGCGGAGCCCTGGGCCGTCCCGGGAGGGCTGCGCGTCCGGGTGGCCCTTCACACGGGCACCGCTGAAGAACGCGACCACGACTATTTCGGCCCGGCGCTCAACCGCGTCGCCCGGCTGCTCACCGCCGGGCACGGCGGGCAGATCCTGCTCTCCGAAGCCGCGCGCCTGCTGATCGAGGACGCCCTCCCGCAAGGGGTCGCTCTCCGCGACCTCGGCCAGCACCGGCTGAGAGACCTGGCCTCACCGGAACGGATCTTCCAGGTGGTGTTGGAGGGTCTGCGCGCGGAGTTCCCGCCGGTCCGCACGCTGGACGTCCTCCCCAACAACCTCCCGCGGCAGCTCAGCAGCTTCGTCGGGCGGACGAAGGAGCTGGCGGAGGTCAAAGCGCTCCTGCAGCGCACCGCGCTGCTCACCCTGACGGGTTCGGGGGGCGCGGGGAAGACACGTCTCGCGCTCCAGGCCGCGGCGGACCTCGTCGAAGCGTTCGCCGACGGTGTCTGGCTCGTCGAGCTCACCTCCCTGACCGACCCCACCCTCGTCACGCAGACGACGGCGATGACGATCGGCGTGCGCGAGGAACACCGACCCCTCATCCAGACCCTCGTGGACTACCTCAAACCCCGCGCGCTGCTGCTTGTCCTCGACAACTGCGAACGTCTCATCGCCTCCAGTGCCGAGCTGGTCCAGACCCTGCTGCAGGAGTGCCCGCAGCTGCGCGTGCTGGCCACGAGCCAGGAGGCGCTCGGAGTCCGTGGGGAGACAGTCTACCGCGTTCCTTCGCTGACGATGCCCAACCCCGACCACCTCCCCCCCCTCGAGCAGTTGACGCAGTTTGAATCGATCGGCCTGTTCGTCGAACGCGCCTCCGCCGGCCGGCCCGGGTTCGCCTTGACCCCGGCCAACGCCGCGGCGGTGGCCCAGATCTGTTCGAGGCTCGACGGCATCCCGCTCGCGCTCGAGCTGGCCGCGGCACGAGTGAAGGTCCTCTCCGTTGACCAGATCGCCGCGCGGCTGGCCGATCGCTTCAAGCTGCTCACGCTGGGCAGCCGGACCGCCCCCGCCAGGCACCAGACCCTGCGCGCGACGCTCGGATGGAGCTACGACCTCCTGAGCGAGAAGGAACGCGTGCTCCTCGGCCGCCTGGCGGTCTTCTCGGGCGGATGGACGCTGGGAGCCGCCGAGGCGGTGTGCGCCGATCAGCGGTGCCCGGAAGGGGAGATCCTCGACGTCCTGACGCGGCTGGTTGACCGCTCCCTCGTGGTGGTCACGGAGCTGGGTCAGGACACGTGGTACCGCCTCCTCGAGACCGTGCGCCTCTACGCGCGGGAGAAGCTGGACGAGATGGGCGATGGAGACGGCGTCCGCCGGCGGCACAGGGACTGGTACCTTCAGTTCGTCGAGTCCGTCGAGCCCGAGCTGCAGGGACCGGCGCTCGAGTCGTGGCTCCGCCGGCTCGAGGCCGAGCACGACAACATCCGCGCGGCGCTGGAGTGGTGCCGCACCGCGGAGCCCAATCCGGAGTACGGGCTCCGACTGGCTGGTGCGATGTGGCATTTCTGGGAAGTGCGCGGCTATTGGACCGAGGGGCGCGACTGGCTGGAGGGTGCGTTGAAGCGGGGCACCGGCCTCGATGTCCCCGCCCGCGCCCGAGCCCTCACCGGCGCGGCGAACCTGGCCTTCTTCCAGGGCGACTTTCCCCGCGCCTCGGTGCTTGGAACGGAGAGTCTGGATCTCAGCCGCAGGCTCGGGGACAAGCGCGCGATCGCCTCCTGCCTGAACGTGCTCGGCCTCGAAGCCTGCCGGCTGGAGAAGTACGATCAGGCCGCCCGTCTGGGCGAGGAGAGTCTGGCCCTCAGCACAGAGGTCGGTGATACCTGGGGCGCGGCGGGCGCGCACCTCATCCTCGGACTCGTCGCGCGGGGTCAGGGCGACTACACGCGGGCTGCGCCGCTGTTGGAGGAGGGTGTCGCGCAGTTCCGCCGGTTGGGAGACAAGTGGGCGATCGCCCTCGCGCTCAACGACCTCGGCTTGGTTCTGCGGGAGATGGGTCAGTATGACCGCGCGCTGTCCTTGCTTGAGGAAGCGCTGGCCCTGTTCCGGGAGCTGGGGGACCGCTGGGGAATCGGCTTCTCGCTTGCCAACCTGGGGATCGTCGCCTGGAATCGCGCCGAGTACCCGCAGGCCTCGGCCCTCTTCCATGAAAGCCTGGGTCTGCGTCAGATGCTCGGAGACCGGCGGGGTCTCTCCACCAGCCTGACGGGGCTCGCCACGATCGCCGCGGCCGAAGACCGGCCCGAACCGGCGGCCGTACTCTTCGGAGCGGCGGAGGCGCTGCGCGAGGCGCTGGGCCTCCCGCCGCCGCCGTTCATCCGCGACGACTACGACCGGCAGCTCGCCGCTGTGCAGGCGGCGATGGGCGAGGCGGCCTTCGGCGTGGCCTGGCAGCGAGGACGCGCGATGAGCGCCGAGCAGGCGATCGAGTATGCGCGAATGATCGAGCCAGCAAGTGCGCAGCCCCCGCGGTAGGTTGCGGGACTCGCGCCGTTGCGACTTCCGGCCGGCGAGGGTCCAGACGGCGCGGCCCGGAACGCCGCGCCGCTTACGTCGCGAACCGAAACAGCACGACGTCGCCGTCCTGCACGACGTACTCCTTTCCTTCCAGACGCACCAGGCCGCGGTCGTGCGCCGCTTTGAGCGACCCGGCGCGCATGAGGGCTTCCCAGTTGATGACTTCGGCTTTGATGTACCCGCGTTCCATGTCCGTGTGGATCTGCCCCGCCGCCTCCGGGGCGGTCGTCCCGCGCGGCACCGACCAGGCCCGGACCTCTTTCGACGCCGTGCTGAAGAAGGTGACCAGATCGAGGAGGCGGTAGGCCGTCCGGGCGAGCATCGACAGTCCGGATCCCTCTAGTTCATAGGCGCGGAGGAACTCCATCGCCTCATCTTCAGGAAGCGCGGCGGCCTCCGCCTCCAGACGAGCGGCAAGAACCAGGACCTCGGCGTGCGATGCCTGTGCATGCTGCCGGACGCGGGCGGCGGCGGCCCCGCCGGCGGGAAGGTCGGTTTCGGCGACGTTGGCCACGTAGAGGACCGGCTTCGCGGTGAGGAGGCGGAAGGGCCGGATCAGGGCGCCGCGGTCCCTGTCGTCAGCGAGCCTCCGCGCGGGAACGCCCCGCTGCAGCGACTCGCTGACCGCTGTGAGGCGCTGCAGGTCCTGCTCTGCCTGGGCGTCGTGGGCCCGCAGCCGGCTGCGGGCGCGCTCGATCTCGCGCTCCACGGTGGCTAGATCGGCCAGGGCGAGTTCGGTCTCGACGATTTCGATGTCCCGGATGGGATCCATCCCGCCTTCCACGTGCGGGACGTCGGGGGACTCGAAGCAGCGCACGACGTGGGCCAGCGCCTGCACCTCGCGGATGTGGGCGAGGAACTGGTTGCCCAGCCCTTCGCCGCGGGAGGCGCCGCGCACCAGCCCTGCGATGTCGATGAACTCCACCGTGGCCGGGACCGTGCGCTCGGGGTGCGTCACCGCGGCCACGGCGGCGATGCGCGGGTCGGGCACGGCCACGACGCCGTGATGCGGTTCGATCGTGGTGAACGGGTAACTGGCGACGGCGACGGACGCGCGGGTCAGGGCATTGAACAGCGAGGACTTACCCGCATTGGGGAGCCCGACGATCCCGATGGAGAGACCCACACCGGAGCCCTTCGCCCTGGCCCCTTCCTATCCCCTATCCCTTCTCCCCTCTCCCTTCTCCCCTCTCCCTTTCTGTTTCCGCCGACCTAGCCCAGCATGGCTGCCCTGGGCCCGTCCAGCCAGAGTTCCGCGATCCTCTCGGTCCTGCGGATGCCCAGCCGGCGCGACTGCCGGTCGATGCGGACACGGCTGTCCTTGCACAGCAGGCACTGGTGCACGGCGACTCTCAGTCGCGGGCCGCGGAGATAGCCGGGCAGCCGGTTCGACCGCAACCGGCCGAAGTCATTCCTGGCCTCCATCGGCCTGCGCTCGTGCACCGCGCGCATCCACTCCTGAAGCAGATCGTCATCCCGCGTCTCGATGATCTCCCGCAGGGCATAGAAACGGCGGTCCCGGCGGCAGTACGGGACGTTGCCGAGGTACGAGATCGCCCACCCCACCGCGTACAAGAGACCGATCATCTCGATGGCGATGACGAGGAGCCCGAACCACGCAACAAAACGGGCCGGGATCGAGAGCCATGGCGCCAGGAACGTCGTGATGGGCTGCCCCTGTTCACGCACCATCCTGGTCAGAAAGGCGGGGAAATCGAGCACCGAGGTGGCGGGGAACGTAAATGGGCCGAGCGTGATGTCCAGTCCGGTGAAGTCCAGGATGATCGCCCCCCAGTAGGCGACCAGCCCGGCCACCGTCCCCAGCGTCCTGAATCCTGCCGTGTCATGCGAACGGGTCACTCGCATCGCCGCGGCCACGGCGCCACCGATAACCACGCCCATGGGAATCGCGCCCGCCGGAATGACGAAGAGCAGGTGCAGATGAGTGAGCTGGAAGCGCGAGGCCAGGACAGCGACGACGACGACGGCCGCCCCGGTAATCACCCCTGTCAGCATCGCCCCGTCCTCCTCCTGCCCGACGCGCCGGTCCCGTTCACGTTTGAGTATAGGGGTTCAGTGATAGACGTGGGCGTTTTGGACTTTGTTGCCGCCGGAGCGCTTCGCGGAGTACTGGGCGCGGTCCACGGCATCGACGAGGCCGTCCACGGTCACGCCGTCGTCGGGACTGGCGGCGATGCCGACGCTCAGGGTCACCGTGGTGACGATGTTCTCGCCGAGCTGGAAGGGATAAGCTTCGATCGCCCGCCGCAGCCGCTCGCCGACATCTCCGGCCGTGTCCTTCCCGGTGTCGGGGAGCACGATCATGAACTCGTCCCCGCCGTACCGCGCGACGAGGTCGGTGGCCCGGCTGCCCTTCCGTAGGAGATCGGCCACGATGCGCAGCACCTCGTCTCCGCGCTGGTGCCCATAGGTATCGTTGTAGCGCTTGAAGTTGTCGATCTCCAGCATGATCACCGCTAGCGGCCGGTCCTCCCGGCAGCAGCGTTCCAGCATGCGGTCCATGGCCTGGTGGAGGTGGCGGTGGTTGAACAATCCCGTCAGGCCGTCGGTCGTGGCCAGGTGTTCAGCCTGCGCGAACAGCCGCGCGTTCTGGATGGCGATGGTGGCGTACCCGGCGAGGGCGGTCAGGATATTCACGTCCCGCGCGCTCAGCACGCCCAGGCGCGTGCTCTCCACGTTGAACACTCCGATCACACGGCCTTCCCGGATGAGCGGGACGGCGATCTCCGCGGCGGCGTGGGGGTTGACGCCGATGTAGCGCGGGTCCTGGCGGACGTCATTGACGCACTCCGCCTTGCCCGTCCGCTGGACCCAGCCGGTGATCCCTTTGCCCGCGGCCACGCGGTATCCGCGGGTGCCCGGGGAGTAGCCGTGGGTCGCCTCGACGATGAGGTCGCCGGAACGCTCGTCGACGAGGAGGATCGCCCCGTATTCGTAGCCGAAGGCACGGCAGGTCACCTGAACGAGAGTCTCCAGAACCGACTCCATCTCCAGGCTGCTGCTGATCGCCTTGGCGGCCTCGTAAAGCACGCTCATCTCGTCCCGGGTCCGCTTCACCTCGTCGTAGAGGGTGGCGTTGCGCAGCGCCACGGAGAGCTGCCGGGCCAGCGTCTGGAGGAGCTGCAGGTCGCCGTCCCCGAGCGTGCGCTCGGCGCCGGCCTCGATGTTCAGCACCCCCCGCACCTCGCTGTCGATGATGATCGGGACCGCCGCCTCCGAGTACACGGCCGGATCGGCGGAGATGTAGTCGCGGTCCGTACTGACATCGGCGAGGAGCACCGGCTGGGCGGTGCGGACGACCCGCCCCATGATGCCGCTGTTGATGGAGAGACGCTCGTGCGCGTGCGCGTAGCCCACCTGGGCCTGGAGGAGCAGATCGCCGTCCGCGCGGCGGTAGATGCTGACATGCGAGTAGCCGAACTGCGCGGCGATCTCCTCGACGGTCCGCCGGAAGAGTTCCTCGAGGTTCAGCGTGCCGCTCACGGTGCTGAACAGGCGGTTGAGGAGGTCAACCTCCGCGGCGCGGCGCTGGGCCTGGGTGAGGAGCGTGGCGTTCTTCACGGCGATCGCCGCCTCATTGGCGATGGCCTCGGCCAGGCGCAGATCATCGTCCGGGTACGGCCGCACCGCGTCATGATAGAAGCCCAGCACCCCGAGGAGTTCCCCGCGATACTGCATCGGCAGGTAGGCGATCGTATGGACGTCCTTGAGCATCGGGGCGAGGGCCGGCCACGCTTCCTTGAACAGGAGGGGCAGCATCTGGGCCATCGCCGGATCGCCGGCCTGGATGTCCTCCATGACGCCGGCCTGACGGACGTTGAGGGGCAGGGGACGGGTTGGCCCCCGGAAGACCTCCCGGTGGACCGTGATGAACTCCGGAGGGAAGCCCTGCGCATACCCCTGGAGCAGCCCCTGCTGCTCGTCGCCCAGGAAGATGGCGCAGCGGTCCACACCGAGGGCCTGCCGCGCACCGTCGGCGATGGTCGGCAGGACTTTCTCCAGTTCGAGGCTGCCCGCGATCGCCGTGGACAATCCCTGCAGGATGGTCAGGCGCTCCACATTCCGCCGGCTCGCCTCGAAGAGCCGGGCGTTGTCGATCGCCGTGGCCGCCTGTCCGGCGATCGCTTCGAGGAGCCGCAGGTCGTTCTCGTTGTAGGCGTACTGTGTATAACTCTGCACCGAGACGAGGCCGATCAGCTGCGTCCCCTTCTTCAACGGAACGAACATCAGGGACGCGCTGCGGCGGTCCTCCCGCCCGACGCGGACGAAGCTGTCCGGCTGAGCCATCTCCTCACGCCGGCGGGTGATCAGCACAGGCCCCCCGCCGCGGACGATGTCCCGGATCGCCTCGCCGTGGTCGTACGGCTGCCGGGGGAACCGCTGACCGGAGTCAATGAGGAACTCGAAAGTGAGGTTCTGACCGGAGCCGTCGGCGATCGCCACATAGAACGCATCGGCGGAGAGCACCTGGCGGAGCTCGTCGTACATCGTCTGGAACAGCTGCTCCAGATCGAGCGCCATGGACGCGCGCCCGATCCGCTCGACGATCTGCAGCTCACGGTGTGCCTGTTCCCGCGTCGTGTACAGCATGAGCACGTAGCCGACGAGCAGCAGGGGCAGGGCGAGGAGGATTGCGCCCGCCGGCAGGGAGCCGGCGTAGACCAGCGTGAGGATGAGCCCCACTGTGGCGAACGCCGTGTTGTTCACCAACTCCCAGCCGATGTTCGCGGAGAACACGCCCAGGGCCGGCATCGCCTTGCGGTACGCGACCATCTGGCTGACGAAGACGCTGCTCGTGAGGACATAGGCGACGATCGCTCCGAAGAACGCCAGGAGGAATGACACATCGGTGCGGCCCATGTGCAGCGGGTGGAGGAGCGACGCGCCGCTCCGATCGATGATCCCGAACGCAACCCCCGCAGCCAGCGCGGCAAGGATGTACTGCCCGCTGTTGAAGACCGCCGTGTAGGAGGGGCGGCGGTGGAGAAGGCCGTTTCCGATGGCGACGCCGACGCTCGTCACGAGCGCCATGTGGACCGGGCCGATGAGCAGCAGCGCGGCGGCCACGACGGCGAGCCCCGCGGACTGGTAGCCTCCGCGGGGAAGCGGCACGATCGGCCACTCCGCGGCCACGGCCAGGGCCAGGAGCGCGGCAAGGAGCGCCGGCGGCGGCGGCGGGGTCACCACCAGGGCAGGCACGAGCAGGGCCCAGCCTGCCAGGGCGACGCCCCAGGCATAGGTCCTCATCGCTGTACCCTGTGCCCGTCCGGGGGGCGACCTACTCCTGGGGAGGCGCGCCGGCCTCGGGTGGCCGGCTGAGGAACCTGCGGATCCGCCGCTCGAACTTCGCCCGATCCATGAGCACGTACCGGCCGCACCCCTCGCAGCGGATCCCGATGTCCGCGCCCAGACGTTCGACCTTCCAGTGATCACTCCCGCAGGGATGTGTCTTGCGGGTCTGCACCACATCGCCGATATAGAGCTTCACGATGGGACGCATCTCACCGCTCCTGAACCAGTAGCTCCACGGGCGCGAAGTCGTCGGTGAGCACGGGGACGTCGTCCACCCGGATCGGGGGCACGTAGAGGTCCCCCGCGGCCTCATCGAAGCGCGGCAGCGTGACGCCGGCGGCGGCGCGGGCCCGCGCGGCCCCAGCACGCACCGCGTCCGCGCTCATCGCCAGGTCTGTCTGGGCCCCCACGACGATGATGTTTCGCAGCGCCTCCTCGCCCCCGTACCGTCCCCAGTCGACCGGGAAGACATACACGGAGGGAAAGACCTCGCGCAGGGTCTTGTACACGGCGCGGAAGAAGCCGCTGCGCCGGCCGTCCAGCGCGCCGATGATGTTGCTGGCCAGGACGCCGTCCGGGGTGAGGTGCGCCCGCACGGCCTCGAAGAACTCGCGCGTGGCGAGGTGAAAGGGAATCGTATCGATCAGGTAGGCATCGAGGATGATGATGTCGTATCGCTCGCGCGACCGGGTGACGAAGAGCCGTCCGTCTTGAGCGAACAGGCGCAGTCGGGCGTCGGCGGGCACACCGAAGTAGCCGCGCGCGGCGGCGATCACGGCCGGGTCGATCTCGACCACGTCGATCGTCATCTGCCCGTAGTCCTGGTGGTACCGTTTCGGCGCCGTCCCGCCCCCCAGGCCGACGAAGAGCACGCGGCGGGCGTCCGGCTTGAGGACGACAGGCATGTGCAGGTAATCGGAGTAGCCGAAGACCGTGCGCGCCGCGTCGGCGAGGTCCATCCCGCTCTGCCAGTAAGCGTCCAGCTTGAGGTAGCGCACTCCGCCCTCGTCGCTTACCGTGATGCGGTGATAGACCGTGTCCCGCCGCAGCCGGAGTCCTTCAGGATCCTGGCGGGCCGCCCCGAGCGGCAGCCCGACCAGCAGCGACGCGGCCAGCAGCGCCCCGGCCGCCGCAGGCATGACGCGGCCCGCGCGGAGCGCGAGCCACAGGCCGAGCGCCATCTGCACCGCCCCCAGAAGGTAGACGATGCCCTCCACGCTCATCACCGCGATGAGGACGAAGGCGGCCAGCAGCGTGCCGGCGATACTGCCCATCGTGGAGAGGGCGTAAAGCACCCCCGCGACGTTGCCGATCGTGGCCACGCTGCGCGCGCGCAGGCGCACGGCGAAGGGGGAGATCATCCCGATCACGACCGCGGGCAGGAAGAACAGGAGCACGGCGGCGGCCAGTGGCGCCCCGCGCGGCCCCAGCTCGGCGTGGAGAATCCGCCCCAGCGCCGGAGGCGCGAGGACGGGAATAGGGACGACGAGCACTCCGGCAAGGAAGACCACTCCGGCCAGCACGAGGCGGGAGGGACGGCGGTCGGCCAGCACGCCGCCGAGGAAGTAACCCCAGGCCAGCGCCGCCAGGAACACGCCGATGAGCGCGCCCCACACGTATATGGAGTTCCCGAGGGTGGGCGCGATGACGCGGCTCGCCACGACTTCCAGGGCGAGCAATACGGCCCCGCTGGTGATGACGGTGAGTTCGAGGATCGGGCCTCCCCTTACTCCGCTGCGGCGGCCGGCACCGCCGCGCGCACGGTGAACGTCAGGGCGCCGTTTCTGTAATCCACCGCCGCCGCCTGGCCGGCGCGCAGCTCGCCGCCTAGGACCATCTTTGCCAGGCGGTTCTCCACCTCGCGCTGGATGAGCCGGCGCAGCGGCCGCGCCCCGAAGTCGGGGCTGTAGCCCTCCCGGGCCAGGAAGTCGCGCGCCCCCTCGGTCAGGTCCAAGGAGATCTTCTGGCCGGCCAGCCGCGCGCGCAGGAACCGCAGCTGCAGGTCCACGATCGCCCGGATCTGCCGACGGGTGAGCGGGCGGAAGACCACGGTCTCATCGATACGGTTGAGGAACTCCGGCCGGAAGTTCCGGCGCACTTCGTCGAGCACCTGGATGCGGGACATCTCGAACTGCGCTTCCTCCTCCGGATCGACCCGCTGCAGGTACTGGCTCCCCAGGTTGCTCGTCATCATGATCACGGTGTTGCGGAAGTCCACGGTGCGTCCGTGCCCATCCGTGAGGCGCCCGTCGTCCATGATCTGGAGGAGGATGTTGTAGACGTCGGCGTGGGCCTTCTCGATCTCGTCGAACAGGACGACCCGATACGGCCGGCGGCGCACCGCCTCGGTGAGCTGGCCGCCTTCCTCGAAGCCCACGTACCCGGGGGGAGCGCCGATGAGCCGGCTGACGGTGTGCTTCTCCTGGTACTCTGACATGTCCAGGCGCACCATGGCATCCTCGTCGTCGAAGAGTTGCGCGGCGAGGGCCCTGGCCAGCTCCGTCTTGCCGACGCCGGTGGGACCGAGGAAGAGGAACGAGCCGATGGGGCGGCGGGGATCCTGCAGGCCGGCGCGCGCCCGCCGGATCGCATCGGAGACGGCGCGGACGGCCTCCTCCTGACCGACGACCCGCTCATGCAGCCGCTCCTCCATCTGGAGGAGCTTCTGCATCTCTCCTTCGAGCAGCCGGCTGACCGGGATGCCGGTCCACTTGCTGACCACTTCCGCGATGTCTTCGGCGTCGACTTCCTCCTTCAACAGCTGCCCGTCGCGGTGCGACTCGGCCAGGACCTGCTCCTGCTGGGTGAGCAGCTGCTGCAGCTCACGCAGCGTGCCGTAGCGCAGCCGGGCGGCGAGCTCCAGATCGGCCTTCCGCTCCGCCTCGTCGATCTGGCGGCGCGTCTCCTCCAGCCGCGTCTTCGTCTCGCGGATCGCAGCGATGGCCGCCTTCTCCTTCTGCCACTGGACGCGCAGGCGCTCGCTCTCCTGCTTCAAGCCCTCCACCTCACGCTCGATCCGCTCCCGCCGCTCCGCGCTCCCGGGATCGGCCTCCTTGCGCAGCGCCTCACGCTCGATCTCCAGCTGCATAATCCGCCGGTCGATCTCGTCGAGCTCGGTCGGCTTGCTGTCGATCTCCATGCGCAGACGGCTGGCCGCCTCATCGATGAGGTCGATGGCCTTGTCGGGCAGAAAGCGCTCGCTGATGTAGCGGTCGGACAACGTGGCCGCGGCGATGACCGCCGAGTCGGTGATGCGCACGCCGTGATGGACCTCGTACCGCTCCTTCAGGCCGCGGAGGATCGAGACGGTCTCCTCCACCGTGGGCTCGTCCACGAAGACCGGCTGGAAACGCCGTTCCAACGCCGGGTCCTTCTCGATGTGCTTCCGGTATTCGTCGAGGGTCGTCGCGCCGACAGTGTGCAGCTCGCCGCGGGCCAGCATCGGCTTGAGCATGTTCGCGGCGTCGATCGCCCCTTCCGCGGCGCCCGCGCCCACCACCGTGTGCAGCTCGTCGATGAACAGGATGATCTCGCCGGAGGAGTCGGTGATCTCCTTGAGGACCGCCTTGAGCCGTTCCTCGAATTCCCCGCGGAACTTCGTGCCGGCGACCAGCGCCCCCATGTCCAGCTGCACGACGCGCTTCTGCTTGAGCCCTTCCGGCACGTCGCCATGGACGACCCGCTGGGCCAGCCCTTCCACGATGGCGGTCTTCCCCACGCCCGGATCGCCGATAAGGACCGGGTTGTTCTTCGTCCGCCGGCTGAGGACCTGGACGACCCGCCTGATCTCGTCGTCGCGGCCGATCACCGGATCGAGTTTCCCGGAGGCGGCGAGTTTGGTCAGGTCGCGCCCGTAGCGCTCCAGCGCCTCGTACTTGCTCTCCGGATTGGGATCGGTGACGCGCTGTCCGCCGCGCACCTCCTGCAGGGCGGCGTAGACGGCATCGCGCGTCGCGCCGGCCTCCCTCAGCAGCTCGGCGGCCCGCCCGCCGGCGGCGAGCACGCCCAACAGCAGATGTTCCGTGCTGACGAAGTCGTCGCGGAGCCGCCCGGCCTCCTCCTGTGCGGTCTCCACCGCCGCGCGGAGTTCGGTGCTCGCGCGCAGTCCCTCGCCGGCTGCGGCACCCTGCTGGCGGGGCAGCCGCTCCAGCTCGGCCCGCAGCCGTCCCCGGACCGCCGGAACGGTCGCGCCGAGGCGTTCCAGCACGCGCCGCACCACGCCGTCCGGCTGCTCGACGAGGGCCAGGAGCAGATGCAGCGTCTCCATCTGCGGATGTCCGCCGCCGCGCACCAGCTCCTGCGCGTGCAGGACTGCCTCCTGCGCCTTCTCTGTGAAGTTGTCAGACCGTGACACCATCTACGTCTGATCCTCCTCGCGTCGCGGATCCAGACTCACGTCGATTCGGGCCGCTCCTTTCTCAGTCGCGCGAACTCGGCCAGCAGCTCCTTCTCACGATCGCTGAGGTCCGTGGGCAGGACGACCTTGACGCGGACGAGTTCGTCCCCGCGGCCGCCGTCGCGCTTCGGCATGCCCTGGCCCCTCAGCCTGAACACCTGTCCCTGCTGCGTCCCTGCGGGCACCGTCATCTCGACCGACCCGTCCATCGTCGGCACGTGTACCGTCCCGCCGAGCAGGGCGTCGGTGAGCGGCAGCGGGACCTCGGCCACGAGGTCATCCCCCCGGCGTTCGAACCGGGGATCGCCCTTCACCTGGACGGTGAGGAACAGGTCGGAGCCGTCCAGCGCACCGGGCAGGCGGATGCGCTGTCCGTCCCGCACGCCTTTCGGAATCGTCACGTCCAGCCGCCGGTTCGCCCCGTCCAGCTGCAGCACCACGGATCGCTCGGCCCCGCGGAACGCCTCGTCGAGGGTCACCTCGATCGGCGCGGCCGCCTCCGCATCGGAGCGGGGAGCCGATCCCCGCCGCCGGGCGCGGGACGCCGCACCGGGGCGGTCGGGCGGAGCACCGCCGAAGAACTGCCGGAAGAAATCACTGAACCCGCCGAACTGTCCCCCGAGCAGGTCTTCGAGGTCGGCGCCCTCGACGGTCACGGTCCATCCGCCGGAGCCGGCCTGCTGCTGCCACGGACCGCCGCCGCCGAAGATCTGCTCCCAGTTCCCGCCGCCGCCCTGATAGGCCTCGTACATCTGGTCGTAGCGCGCGCGCTTCTCCTGGTCCCCCAGGACCTGGTAGGCCTCGTTGATCTCCTTGAACCGGTCCTCAGCTCCCGCGGTTTTGTTGATGTCGGGATGGTGCTGGCGGGCGAGCTTCCGGTACGCGGCCCGGATCGCCTTCTGGTCGGCGCCGCGGGCCACGCCGAGGACCGTGTAGTAGTCCTTGAACTCCATCTACTTCGCCACGCGGACGCGCGCGGGGCGCAGCACCTCGCCGTTGAGGAGATATCCCCGCTGCAGCTCGCCGACCACGGTGCCCGGCGCGACCCCCGCATCGGTGTGCAGCGCGACGTCGACGGCCTCGTGATACCGGGGATCGAATGCCTTCCCCGCCGTCTCCAGCGGGCGCACGCCCAGGTTGGCCAGCACGTCGAGGATCTGGCGGTGGGTCATGCGAATCCCCTCGACCACGGCCTCCGGGCCTCCCCCGGCGTGCGCCAGGGCGCGGTCCAGATTGTCCACCACGGTGAGCATGGCCGCGAGCAGCGCCGTACGGGTCCGCTGCACTGCCTCCTCGCGCTGCCGGGCCGCCTGTTTCTTGTAGTTCTCCAGATCCGCGGCAGCGTGCAGGAACTGCTGCCAGTTGCGTTCTGCTTCCTCTTTATGGCGGGCGGCAAGCTCCCCGACTCCTCAGGGGCGACGGCTTCCGCCCGCGGCTCCTCGTCCGGCCGCTCGGCCCGCTCCTCCATCACGACGGCTTCTCGTCCTGACGCTTGTACTCGGCGTCGATCACTTCGTCGCCGGCCTTCGCGTCCGCGGCCGGACCGCCGGCGGGGGCACCGGCCGGCGCCGCGGTGCCCGCCCGGGCGTACATCGCCTCGGCGAGCTTCCCGCTGGCCTGCTGGAGCTCGTCGGCAGCGGGGCCGATCTTCGCGGCATCGCCGCCGGCCAGCGCATCCTTAAGGGCCTGCAGCTTGTCCTCGACCGCCTTGCGCTCGTCGGCGCTGATCTTGTCCCCGGCGTCGCGGAGCATGCGCTCGATCTGATAGACCAGCGAATCGCCGCGGTTGCGGGTCTCCGCCTCCTCCCGATTGCGCCTGTCCTCATCCGAGAACCGCTCCGCCTCCTTGACCATCTTCTCCACTTCGTCCTTGGTCAGCGTGCCGGTCCCGGTGATCTTGATGGACTGCTCCCGCCCGGACGCGGTGTCCCGCGCCTTGGCGTCGAGGATCCCGTTGGCGTCGATGTCGAACGTCACCTCGATCTTCGGGATGCCGCGCGGCGCGGGCGGAATCCCGTCCAGGATGAACCGGCCCAGCGTGCGGTTGTCGCGCGCCATGGGCCGCTCGCCCTGCAGGACGTGGATCTCCACCTGGGTCTGGCCGTCCGCCGCCGTGCTGAAGACCTCGCTCTTGCGCGTCGGGATCGTCGTGTTCCGGCTGATCAGCGGCGTCAGCACGCCGCCCAGCGTCTCCACGCCCAGCGACAGCGGCGTGACGTCGAGGAGGACTACCTCCCGCACGGTGCCGGCCAGCACGCCGGCCTGAATCGCCGCGCCGACCGCGACGACCTCATCGGGGTGGACTTCCTTGTTCGGCTCCTTCCCGGTCAGCCGCCGCACCAGCTCCTGGATCATCGGCATCCGCGTGCTGCCGCCGACGAGGATGACCTGGTCGAGGTCCTTCTCGCTCAGCTTCGCGTCGCCGAGGGCCTGCTTGAACGGACCGATGCAGCGCTCCACGAGGTCGGCGGTCATCTCCTCGAACTTGGCGCGGGTGAGCACGTAGTCGAGATGCTTCGGGCCGGTGGCGTCCGCGGTGATGAACGGGAGGTTGATCGTCGTCTGCGTCACGGTGCTCAGCTCGACCTTGGCCCGCTCGGACGCCTCCCGCAGCCGCTGCAGCGCCTGGCGGTCCTGCCGCAGGTCGATGCCGTTCTCGCGCTTGAACTGATCGGCGAGCCAGTTCACGACGCGCTCGTCCCAGTCGTCGCCGCCCAGGTGCGTGTCGCCGTTGGTCGCCTTCACCTCGAAGACGCCCTCGCCGATCTCCAGCACCGTGACGTCGAACGTCCCGCCGCCCAGGTCAAACACCAGGACGGTCTCCGCGCCCTTCTTGTCCAGCCCGTAGGCCAGGGCGGAGGCGGTCGGTTCGTTGATGATGCGCAGAACCTTTAGCCCGGCGATCTCGCCAGCATGCTTCGTGGCCGTGCGCTGGGCGTCGTTGAAGTAGGCCGGGACGGTGACCACCGCCTCGGCAATCTTGTCCCCCAGGTAGGCCTCGGCGTCGTTCTTCAGCTTCTGGAGGACCATCGCGGAGATCTCTTCAGGGGCAAAGGTCTTGCCGGCCGCCGGGAGGCGCACGACGGCCATCCCGTTGGCGCCGTCCTCCACCTTGAAGGGCACCATGCTGCGCTCCGTCCCCACCTCGGCCACGCGCCGCCCCATGAACCGCTTGATGGACGAGACCGTGTTCTCAGGATTGAGGATGGCCTGACGCTTCGCCATCTGGCCGACCAGGCGCTCGCCGGTCTTCGTGAAGGCGACCACCGACGGCGTGAGCCGGCTGCCCTCCGCGTTGGGGATGACCTGCGGCTCGCCGCCGATGACGACCGCGATCACCGAGTTGGTCGTGCCCAGGTCGATGCCGACAACCTTTGCCATCGTCGAATGCTCCTCTCCGTACCTCGCGCGAACGCTGCCGCGCGGGAAGACCACCCACTACACTGCGCGGGTTACTCGCCCGCAACCTCGACTTTGACTGTCTTCGGCTTAGCGCGCTCGCTCTTCGGGACCTTGATCTCCAGGATGCCGTTCCGATAGGACGCCGAGGCTTTGTCGCCCTGGACGCCCGCCGGCAGCGCGATGGAGCGCACGAAGGAGCCGTAGCGCAGCTCCCGCCGGTAGTAGTTCCGCTTCTTCTCCTCCTGTTCGATCTTCGCCTCACCCTTGAGGGTGAGGGTGTCCTCGGTCACGCTGATCTCGACCTGCTTGGGGTCGATCCCCGGCAGTTCGGCGCGGACCACGACGTCGCCGTCGGTCTCGTAGGCCTCGATGGCCGGCTGCCAGACCACCGGCGCGTGGCTCCGCTCGGGGCGCCGCGTGAAGAACTCCTCAAAGAGCTTGTCCATCGACTCCCGTAAGGATGCGAGATCATCAAACGGATCCCAGCGAATGAGACTCATCGTACCCTCCTCCTCCGCATGGTGCGCTCGATTACCCAGGTGACGGCGTCGCGCGACCCGCGCACCTCGAGCCGCTCGTAGACTTCGAGGAACATACGGACGCCGGCGAGATTCAGGCCGACTTCCCGGGTGAGGTGCCGGATCATCCGGACCCGCTCCAGATCGCGCTCGGAGTACAACCGGCTGTTGTTGCGCCGGGCCGGCAGCACCAGTCCCTTCTCCTCGTAGATGCGCAGCGTTCGAGGATGGAGGCCGGTCAGATCGGCCGCAATACTGATCACGTAGACAGGGCGGCTGTTGCCGCGATTCCTCACCGCTCGCCTGCACCTCCCGGGCACCTTCCACGATAGTCTTTGACATAGGGACTGTCAAGAAGGTTGACAATGTCGTTGTCATATGGACGCCCGGCGCGAGACGGCACGCCCCGCCGGGATGGAATACAGGAGCGGCGGGGACCCGTTCCTAAGCCCCTGGGAGGAGGTGTTCCCGGTACATGCGCAACGTCATCGTCTTGGGCTCCGGCCCGGCGGGCCTCACCGCGGCGATCTACACGACCCGCGCCGGATTGCATCCGCTCGTGGTGGCCGGCGCCGAGGCGGGCGGCCAGCTCATGCTCACCACCGAGGTCGAGAACTATCCCGGATTTGCCGAGGCCATTCTCGGTCCGGATCTCATGGCGAACATGCGGGCCCAGGCGGAGCGGGTCGGGGCGGAGTTCGTGTCTGAGGACGCCACCGCGCTGAACCTCTCCGGACCGTTCCGCGTCACGCTGCAGTCCGGCGACGTGCACGAGACCCGCGCCCTGATCATCGCCACCGGCGCCACAGCCAAGCTCCTCGGGCTGCCGGGGGAGCGGCGCCTCATGGGCCGCGGGGTGAGTACCTGCGCTACGTGCGACGGCTTCTTCTTCCGCAACCGCGACGTCCTCGTCGTGGGCGGCGGGGACACGGCGATGGAGGAAGCGCTCTACCTCGCCAAGCTGGCCCGATCAGTGACCGTGGTCCACCGGCGGGATCATCTGCGCGCCAGCCGCATCATGGCCGAACGGGCCATGCACCACGAGAAGATCGGCTTCCTGTGGAACAGCGTCGTGCGCGAGGTCCTCGGGGACGGCAAGGTGAGCGGCGTGCGGCTGGAAGATCTCAAGACAGGGCACGTGACGCAGCGCCCGACCGACGGGGTGTTCGTCGCGATCGGCCACAAGCCCAACACCGAGTTGCTGGCCGGCCAGGTCGCTATGGACGAGAACGGGTACATCCTGCGGACGAAGCGCTCGATGACCAGCGTGGAAGGCGTGTTCGTCGCCGGCGACGTGCACGACCACACCTACCGGCAGGCCGTGACCGCCGCCGGGTACGGCTGTGAGGCGGCGATAGACGCGGAACGCTGGTTGACGGAGCGGGGAGTGACCGCCGGCTGACCGGCGCGCCGGCCGACCTGCTAGCTGACTTGCGCGCCGAGCACCGCGTCGATGCGCCGCCGCAGCTCCGCCTTCGGCATGTAGCCGACGATCCGTTCGACGAGCTGGCCGCCCTTGAAGATCCCCAGCGTGGGGATGCTCATCACGCTGTACCGCATCGCCACCATGTTGTTCTCGTCCACGTCCACCTTCACAACCTTCAGCCGCCCGGCGTATTCGCCGGCGAAGTCCTCGACGATCGGCGCGATCATCCGGCACGGGCCGCACCACTCCGCCCAGAAGTCCACGAGCACCGGCACCTCGGACCGCAGGACCGCGGCGTCGAACTCCGGCTCACTGACATGCTGCGCCTTGCCCATCATGCATCCTCCCCACTGCTATTTGCCCGCCGACGACGGCACTGACCTGGGAACGAAACCCCTCTGCTCCACTATTCCCCGGGCGCCCTCACGGCAGGACCGAGGCGAAGACCGCGGTGACGGCGGCCAGGGCGAGGAGCGCCGGCAGGCAGCCGAGGCGCCGCCGCCGCCCGCCCCCGTCGCCCTGCGTGGGCTGGCGCATGGACAACCGCGTAGCCTTCTTGAAGTGCTCGACGGCATCGCCGACCCGTCCCATCTGCTTGTACAGGGCGCCGAGGTTTTGGTGGGCGATCCAGTAGTCAGGGTCGAGCGCCACGGCGCGCTCGTATGCGGCGACCGCCTCCGCGGTCATCCCCTTTTCGCGATACGCGTTCCCGAGATTGCTGTAGGCCGGCGCGTAACTGGGCTGCAGGGCAACGGCGCGGGAAAACTCAGCGATCGCCGCGTCGAGCAGCCCCTGATGCGCCAAGGCCACTCCCAGTTTGCTCCGCGCCAGGGCCGAGTCCGGCGCGGCCGCCGCGGCGTCACGGAACGCCCGGGCCGCCGCGGCGAAGTCACCCGCGCGGAGGTGTCCTTCCCCGGTCTCCAGGTACGGCTTCGCCTCGGCTTCACCCACGGCGGGTAGAGTTCGTCCGCCTCCCGGCGGTGTCCTCGCGCGGCGCGGACCTGACGGCGGCCGCGCCCGGGCCGTTGCCTCCTCCTGACGTCCCATGACAGACCTGGCAGTGCGCGCGGTTGCGGCAGCTATCGGGGACGGGCGAACAACGGCAGGGCTTCTGCGGACTCGTACTCCTCATCACGCATGACCGGCTCCTCCTGGAGGGCCTCGAGCGCGGCCAGCGCGGCTTCGACGTTCGACCCGCGATCAATGAGTTCCAGCTCACTCCACCGGTACGCGTTCATCAGCGCGCGCGCCTGCAGGTACACGCCCGTGAGCTCTCCGGGCAGATCCGTCCCGTTCGTCAGTTGGCTGACGACCCCGGCGTGATCTGCGTACACTTGCACCCGGCGGGTGCCCATCGTCCTGGTGTGCCACAGTCCCGTCAGGATGGCCCGGTAGGCCGCCTCGAGCGGGGAATTGGCCAGGACGGCGCGGCGAATGACCTGCACGGTCTGCCCTCCGGCGCGCAGGACGATGCCCAGACCCGCCCTGCCGTTCCGGTAGGCTGCGCTTGTGAACACCTCAACGACCGGCTTCACGCTACCACGGCACCTCCAAGGCCATCGCGGTCAGGAAGAGCACCCCGATCAATATGATCTTTACCCCGATGAGCTTCCGGTCATCGGCCAAGGCCCCCAGGAAGGAGGCGCGGCGTCCCGGCCGGCGGCGTGGCCGGGTGGAGCCCGCGTCGGCTCGGCGCGCGGCCGCGAAGGAGCGCGGACCGCTGTGGATGGCGATCGCCCGGACGCTCATGCCTCACCTCCGGCGTACCGGCGCATCAGCCCTACGACCTTCCCGATGATCTCGAACTCCTCCGTGATCGGCTCGTAATGGGCGTTCTCAGGCTGCAGGTAGAAGCGCCGGTCGTCGCCAGCCAGGCGCTTGACCGTCGCCTCCTCCCCGAGAAGCGCGACGACGATCTCTCCGAGCTCGGCCGCCGGCTGCGAGCGCACGATGACGAGATCACCGTGATGAATGCCGGCGTTGATCATGCTGTCACCGCGTACGGTGAGCAGGAAGCAGTTGTCATCCTGCCAGCCGACCATCTTGCGCGGGACTGGGATCATCTCCTCGACGTTCTCGTGGGCCAGGATAGGAAGGCCGGCCGACACGCGGCCGATCAGCGGGAGATGGGCGACGTCCTCGCCGTTTGGCAGAAAGGTGCGATCGAGGACTTCCAGGACGCGCATCCGATCCCCGTACCGCTTGATGTAGCCCTTGCGTTCGAGCGCGGTGAGGTGCTGGTGGACGGTCGATGGGGAGCGCATCCCCAGCGCCGTACCGATCTCGCGGACCGAGGGGACGATCCCGCTGCGGCGGATGGACGTCGCGATGTGTTCGAGCACTTCGCGCTGACGGTCGGTCAGGGGCGTGGTCATTCTGTCACCTCCGCCCTAAGTATATGGCGAACATATGTACGAACATCAAGCGCCGGCTGTGCCCGTGTGCAGACCCATGTAGCGAACATTTGTGCGTATATAGCAGCTCGGGCGCGCCTAGTCGTTCAGGCTCGCGCAATCGCGCGATCTCTCGTCCTGACGCGACCGGCCGACTATCCGTTGAGGGCTTGCAGCAGGATGGGGGGGTCGATGTTGCCGCCGCTGGCAACGGCAACGATGGCGGGACCGATGAGACCGGCGTCAATGGCCGCGGCAACGGCCGTCGCCCCGGAGGGCTCGAGCAGCAAGTGGGCGTCGAGCAGGACCCGCTTCACCCCGGCAAGGATCGCCGCATCTGATACCGGCCGGAACTCGTCCACGAACTGCTCGCTGACTGCCCAGGTGAGACGCCCGGGGGAGAGCGCGCGGAGACCGTCGGCCACGGTCTCGGCCCGCTCCAGCATCACCGGCGCCCCCGCCTTTCGGGAACGGGTGAAGCGGTCGGCCCCGGCCGGCTCCGCTCCGATCACCCTGGCCTGCGGGCGAACGCTCTTCACCGCCGCCGCGATCCCGGAGAGGAGGCCTCCGCCACTGACCGGCACGACGACGGCCTGGACGTCGGGACAATCCTCGATGATCTCGAGCCCCGCGGTGCCCTGGCCGGCGATGATCAGAGGATCGTCATACGGGGGGACATAGTGCAGGCCCCGTTCCTCGGCCAGTGCCTGTGCCTTGACGACGCGGTCTTCCGGGTACCGTCCGAACCGGACGAGCTCCGCGCCGTACCCAACGATGGCCTCCGCTTTCGAGGGAATCACGTTCTCGGGCACGACGACCACGGCTCGGATGCCGAGGGTCTTCGCGACATACGCCACCGCCTGACCGTGGTTCCCGGAGGACGCCGTGATGATCCCATCGTCGCACTCAGCCCGACGGGCCAGCACGTGGTTGAACGCCCCGCGCGGCTTGAAGGACCCGGTGATCTGCAGGCTCTCCAGCTTCAGCAGCGGGCCTCCGCCGAGAGGGTGCAGCGGCGTGCGGCGGATGAAGGAGGTAATGCGCTCCTGCGCGGCAGCGATGTCGTCGAGCGTGACGACCGCCATGGGCGGCTACTGCCCGCGCATCGAGGGCGTATAGGTCAGCCCCAGGAGGAGACCCTCCGGGCTGAGCAGCCGGGCCACGACCTGCCCCCAGGGCTCCGTCTTCACTCCCGTCAGCAGCCGGTAGCCGCGGCGCTCCATCGCCGCGGCGGCCTGCGCGACGTCCTCGACCTCGAACTCGATGACCGCCTGCGGGATCGGGACGCCCTCCGGCCACGTGGCGGTCCCGAAGCACGACCGCGCGGCGTCGGGAAGGGACCAGAGCCCGAAGTGTTTCGTGCCGTCCAGTCGGTCCGTGTGGGGGTACTCGTCCCCCTCGAGGGGGAGCCCCAGCGCGTCCCGGTAGAACGCCGCCGAGGCCGCGGCGTCCCTTGCGATCGGCGCCAGCCCGGCGACGAAGAGGACCTTCATGACGGCGTCCAGCGGAGATCGGGCTGCCGCGCGGCGCGCACCTCGTCCAGCCGCCTCACCGGCGTGGTATGCGGCGCCTCACGCACGAGGTCCGGCTGTTCCGCGGCCTCCCTGGCGATCGCCCGCATCGCCTCGATGAACTCGTCCAGCGTTCGCTTGCTCTCCGTCTCGGTAGGCTCGATCATGATCGCTTCCTCGACGATCAGCGGGAAGTAGATCGTCGGCGCATGGAAGCCGTAGTCGAGAATCCGTTTGGCCATGTCCCGCGTCGTCACGCCGTGGTCGTGCTTCTGCCGCCGCCCGGAGAGGACGAACTCATGCTTGCAGAGCCGGTCGTAGGGAAGCTCGAAGCGGTCGCGCAGGCGGGCCAGCATGTAGTTCGCGTTGAGCACGGCCACCTCCGCGATCTGCCGGAGGCCGTCCGCGCCCATCGAGCGCAGGTAGGTATAGGCGCGCACGAGGTTGCCGAAGTTCCCGTAGAAGGCGTGGATCTTCCCGATGGACTGCGGCCGCTCATAGTCGAGGCGGAACCGCTCGCCGGCGCGCTCGATGACGGGGACCGGAAGAAACGGCGCGAGATGTGCCTTCACCCCGACCGCACCGGCGCCCGGGCCGCCGCCGCCGTGGGGCGTCGTGAACGTCTTGTGCAGGTTGAAGTGCATGACGTCGAACCCCTGGTCGCCGGGACGGGTCACCCCGAGGATGGCGTTGAAGTTGGCGCCATCCATGTACATCTGACCGCCGTTGCCGTGGACGATCTCCTCCACCTCGACGATGTGCTCCTCGAAGAGCCCCAACGTGTTCGGGTTGGTGAGCATGATCGCGGCGACATCTCCGTCCATCGCCTGGCGCAGGGCGCGCACGTCCATGTTCCCCCGCGGATCCGACTTCACGGTGACGACCTGGTACCCGGCCATGGAGGCCGTGGCCGGGTTCGTGCCGTGCGCGGAATCCGGCACGATAACCTTGGTCCGCTTCTCCCCGCGGCTGTCGAAGTACGCCCGGATGAGCAGCAGCCCCGTGAACTCGCCGTGCGCCCCGGCCGCCGGCTGGAAGGTGAGGCGGTTCATGCCGCTCACCTCGGCGAGCATGCGCTCCAGCTCCCACATCAGCTCGAGCGCGCCCTGCACGTCGCCTTCCGCGGCGTAGGGATGGAGACGGCTGAAGCCCGCGAGGCGCGCCGCGTCTTCATGGAGCTTGGGGTTGTACTTCATCGTGCACGAGCCCAGCGGATAGAAGCCCTCGTCGATGCTGAAGTTGCGGTGCGACAGGCGCGTGTAGTGGCGGACCACGTCGAGCTCGCTCACCTCCGGGAGGCGGGCCGGCTCCTCGCGCAGCTGGTCCGCAGGAAGCAGGGTGTCGAGCGCCTTGGCCGGCACGTCCGGATCGGGGTAAGAGGCGCCGACGCGCCCGGGCGTGCTCAACTCGAAGATCACGGGCATGTCCCGCCGGCTCATCGCAGTCCCTCCAGCACCTCGACCAACCGGTCGATCTGTCCGCGCGTGCGCTGCTCCGTGACGCAGAGCAGCCAGCCGTCCGCGAGATCGGGATACCAGCGGCCCAGCGCCGCGCCCCCAACGATACCCTGTGCGCGCAGGGCGGCGTTGATCTGCTCCGGCGGCTTCGGGGTGCGCAGGGCGAACTCATGGAACGTCGGGCCGTCGAAGAGGAGCTGGTAGCCGCGCAGGGCGGCCAGGCGTTCCTTCGCGTAGGCCGCCTTGTACAGGTTCAACTCGGCGACCTTGCGGAAGCCGGTCCGGCCCAGGGCCGCCATGTAGACCGCCGCGGCGAGGGCCAGGAGCGCCTCGTTCGTACAGATGTTGCTCGTCGCCTTCTCGCGCCGGATGTGCTGCTCGCGGGTCTGGAGGGTGAGCACGAATCCCCGCCGTCCGTCGGCATCCACCGTGCCCCCGACGAGCCGCCCCGGCATGCGGCGCACGAACTCCTGGCGCGTGGCCAGCATCCCCAAGTAGGGACCGCCGAAGTTCAGATGGTTGCCCAGCGGCTGCCCCTCCCCGGCCACGATGTCCGCGCCCCACTCCCCGGGCGGTTTGAGGAGCCCGAGCGAGAGCGGATCGGCGACGGCGCAGATGAGCAGCGCCCCGGCCTCATGGGCGAGCGCGGCCAGCGCGGCGCCGTCTTCGAGCCCTCCGAAGAAGTTCGGATGCTGGATGATGAGGGCGGCCGAGCGGTCGGACAGCACGGTGCGCGCGGCGGCGAGGTCGGTCCGGCCGCCGCGGTGCGGGATCTCCACGACGGTGATGCCGAGCGGACGGGTGTAGGTCCGCAGCACCTCACGGTACTCCGGGTGCACGGCGGTGCTGACGACAACCTCGCTGCGCTTGGTGAAGTCCTTGGCCATGACCGAGGCCTCGGCCGTCGCCGACGCGCCATCATACATCGACGCGTTGGCCACGTCCATCGCGGTCAGCTCGCACAACATGCTCTGGTACTCGTAGCCGGCCTGCAGCTCTCCCTGCATCATCTCGGCCTGGTAGGGCGTGTACGCCGTGAGGAACTCGCCCCGGCCGGCGAGATGCCAGACCACACTCGGCACATAGTGATCGTAGGCGCCGGCGCCGAGGAACGTGGGGGCGCTGTCGGCGTGTGTGTTCCGCGCGGCCAGCGCGGCGAGATGGGTCATGACCTCCGGGTCGCTGAGGGCGGGGGGCAGGTCGAGCCGGCGGTGCAGCTGCACCGTGTCCGGGATGTCGGCGAACAGCGCCTCGATCGCCGGCACGCCGATGACGCGCAGCATCTCCTCGCGCTCCGCGTCCGTGGCCGGGATGTACTTGTGCTGCACGTGGCGCTCGAGCGCGGGCGCCTTCGGGCGCGCGGTCATGCCCCCTCCTCTCCGACGACCTGGCGATACTGCTGGGCGGTCATCAGCTTCTGCAGGTCACCGTCATCCTTCGGCTCCACGAGCATGATCCACCCCTGCCCGTAGGGATCGCTGTTCACGACCTCCGGTGTGTTCGCCAGCGCGGTGTTCACCTCCACGACGGTGCCACTCACGGGGGCGAAGAGGTCGGAGACAGCCTTCACCGACTCGATCACCCCGAACGGCTGCATGTAGGACACCTGCGCGCCGACCTGGGGTAGCTCGATGAACACCACGTCGCTCATCTTCTCGGCGGCGAACTGCGTGATGCCCACGCGCACCCGCCCGCCTTCCCGGCGGGCCCACTCATGCTCACTGCTGTACCGGAGATCGTCTGGGTACATGCCTCAGATGCTCCTTCTATAGAAGGGTAGCTTCACCACCGCTGCGCGAGTGGTCTTGCCCCGAATCTCCACGCCCAGTGCGGTGCCAGGCTTCGCGTGCTCCCGCGCCACATAGCCCATCCCGATGCTCTTGCCCAGCCAAGGACCGAACGTGCCGCTCGTCACCTGTCCGACGGCCCGGCCGTCGATCCGCAGCGGATAGCCGTGACGGGGAATAGCCCGCTCGGTCATCTCGAATCCGGCGAGCTTGCGCACCGTCCCCTCGGCCATCTGCCGGACGAGCACCTCGCGCCCAATGAATGCCCCTTTCTCCAGCTTCACCGTCCAGCCCAACGGCGCCTCGAGCGGCGTGGTCGTCTCGTCAATGTCGTTGCCGTAGAGCATGAGCGCGGCCTCAAGCCGCAGCGTGTCCCGCGCGCCCAGGCCGGCGGGCACGAGGCCGTCGGGAACGCCGCCCTCGAGGAGCGCATCCCACAGACGGGGGGCCTGATCCCAGGGGCAGCCGATCTCGTAGCCGTCCTCGCCGGTATAGCCAGTGCGGGAAATGAAGCATCCCCCGACGCCGGCCACCTCCGCCCCGGTG
>Ga0209751_10001103_pt1 | contig 28140 bp, 31 predicted proteins | sample RifCSP13_1_FD_184019 | JGI IMG/M metagenome (GOLD analysis project Ga0209751, IMG submission 184019) | Soil microbial communities from Rifle, Colorado - Rifle CSP2_sed 13_1 (SPAdes) (version 2) | ecosystem: Environmental > Terrestrial > Deep subsurface > Rock core/Sediment | place: Rifle...
CAATAAGAATCACCAGGTCGTCGTCGTGGCGTCCTACCTGGACGAGAGCACCGAGCGTATCGTCAACTACCTTCGCGAAAGGGGTATCCATGTCAACGTTCTCTTCTTCCAAGTGTTCACCAACGGCTCGGAACAGTTCCTGAGTCGAGCGTGGTTGGTCGACCCCGTTGCACAGGTCGCTACCGCGACCTCGGGCGGAGAGAATGCGCAGTGGAATGGGGAATTCTACGTTTCATTTGGCGACAGCGACACGAGATCCTGGGAGGACGCTCGGGAATTCGGTTTCATCTCTGGCGGCGGGGGCGCTTGGTATAGCAGGACACTCCAAGCTCTCAGCCTCAACGACCGCATCTGGGTCAAGGTACCCGGTATTGGATTCGTAGGGGTTGGTCGCGTGACTGGATCGCGGCAGCCCGCGAGAGAGTTTAAGGTGAAGACGCTGGAGGGGGAGTCGCCAATCCTCGCGGTGGCCAAGCGCGGCCACTACCTCAGGGAGTCCCAGGACGACTTGGAACGCTCAGAGTACTTCGTCCCGGTACGCTGGCTGCAAACCGTAACGCTGAACGAGGCCATCCACGAAATCGGGATGTTCGGGAACCAGAACACAGTATGCCAGCCCACAACGCCAGCGTGGCAGACGACCGTGGACAGGCTCAAGGTGAAGTTCCCCAAATACGACGACTGAGCTGGGTGAATTCCCCCGATTCGGCGTTCCGCGACGCGTTCGTCGCCTCGTTCCGGCTACGGTTGGCGACGGCAGAGACCGTTCGAGCGGAGTGTAATCGATCCGACGACGGGGTGAGTGATTTTCTCGAACAGAGACGAATCGCTTATGGTTCTGATTGCAGCGAATCCTCCGATTGGAGTGGTTGGGTACGATTCAAGAAGCCTGTTCGCAGAGCCCAGTAGTGCAGCGCCGCTCGTAACGACATCATCGACCAGAACAATCTCTGGGATTGGCATGAGATCCTTCTGGACAGCGAGTGTCTCATAGTGCCTGAGCGGGGTCGGCCTGTTGGAGGAAATGCTTGTGGCCGCCTTAGGTATCGCCTCAGTCCGCACCAACAGATGGGCCACTCGCTCTCCAAGGCCGACCTGGACCATCGAACCTGCGAGTTGGTCGGGGATCCAGAGGGATCCCTTCTTCCACAAGGCACTCTTGGGAACGGGAACAAGCACCGCATTGGGGCTGAGGAAGGAGGTGACAGGTTCCAGCGCGGCGGCATTGCTCACCATGAAGTCAGCGATCGTGCTCGAGAATGGCGTCGGAGGCGAGCCGGTCACTCGTCCGCCCTTCAAAGCACGCATCAAGTCGCGGGATTGCTTGCCGACCCCTCCTCCCTCATGGGGGGTGTAGCTGAGGAGGGAGGCAAAGTCAAGCCGAGTTAAACGCAGCGACGGCAAGGTTGAGCTCCGCGCTGGGAATGAAGTCGAGGATGTCGCTGGGCTCCTTGAATTCGACGGCACCGTACTTAGCCATCTCCCGCGGCCATTCAAGTCCCGGCTTGTTGAACTCCCGGGTGTGGATGAAAAGGGGTCGCCCCAAGCGCAATGCTTCCCACCCTTGATGGAGCGAGCCACCGCCTTCGCCGCTCTCTACGATCACTGACGCATCCGCAATCAGGGCCATGGTCCTGTTTCGAACGACAAAATTCTGTGGCCGCACCGGACGCCCCTCATCGAACTGACTGACTGCTAGATGGCTTTTCATGATGAGGGATTGGAGGTCGGCGTTCTCGCGTGGGTAGGTCTGAGAGAGGGGGGTTCCCAGGACGGCGATCGTCCTTCCGCCCGCCTCAATCGCCGCAGTGTGAGCTGCAGTATCGATCCCGCGTGCAAGCCCGCTCACGATGATGACCTCTTTCTGTGCGAGCGTCTTGGAAAGCCTTGAGGCAATCCTCAGCCCCTCGGCGGATGGCGTTCTGGTGCCAATGATCGCGACTCGCGGGTGGGGCAATGGAAACTCGATTCTGCCTGCCACGAAGAGCCTCTCGGGGGCGAACTTCCGTTCAATCTCGTTCAGAGCGCCAAGGAGCTCCTCAGACGAAATCCGAGTCACACGGGACCCACCCACAGATGAGCCAGATCCCCGTGAGGCCGCGCCCATTCTAGGCACCTTTGCTCTATATCTATCGGGTACTTCAAACAGATGGGAAGGGGGGCGAAACTGCCCTCGACGGTGCCCCTGAGAGCCTCGTCTGCGAGGCCTGTCCATTCCCTCCAGAATGGTCTCCTTCACAGTCACCGCTCCTTCTTGGAGCTCTTCCTGGTCGATCTCAGCACGCGGATCGCGTCGTCCACGAGATGGGATTCGCTCCGGTACCCAAGTTCCCTCAAGTGATCCCGGACCCACTCTCGATTATCGGACTCCATACGGTTCTTCCGGGTTAATTAGGATGGCAATCCCCATCGGGCAGGAGAGAATGGCGACATAGCCCGCGACACATTTCCGACATGGGCTGAAGAAAGGACATCCGGAACCCAGCGTGTCGCCGCCATGCTGTGTCGAAGCGACTATCGTCGGGGCGCCTTCCACACACATGGCCCCCAAGCGATGCCTTTCCGGGCCTCGGCCCAGCTGCCAGACGGCCCAAACGCGTGGGCAGCCCAGGCGCGTCGTTCGCCACCGAGCGGTCGAAGTTGAAATCAACCCTTGAAAAGGCGACGGAAGAAGCCGGGCCGACCCCGTTTCGGGGCAGGCGCCTTTCTTGGCGCAGGAGCGTCGCCGAGGCCGTAGAAGGTGAACGCCTTGTCGCGTGCGCCGGGGACGGGAACTTCAATGTTTCGACGGTAGTCGAAGGTGCCGCCGTAGTGTGTTTCCACGCGCTCAACGGGTACACCGATCGCCGTCAAGACACGGAGAAGTTTCGCGTCATCTGAAATTACGACGTCCGTGGGCTCTCCAGCGACCGGGCCCCCTTGCGTCTCCTCCTGCCCCGTTTGGTCCGGAGGCCGCGCGGTACCATCCGGCCCGATGACAGCTTTCGGCGTCAAATTCCAGCCAACGACCTTGCCGGCGGCGTCCCGCACTTGAGCCACGCCTACGTTGGTCGGATCTCCCCCCGTGCCAAAGGTCCGAGTTCGTAGGCTCCCATCGGGACGACCGTATTCCATCCCGAGCACCCACGTCGTGGATTCCGCGTACGCGAGACACACGTCGGCACCGAAGAACTGAGCCGCTTCGACCACCGACTTGCCCGCGAGGACGGCGCTGCCCCTCACCATAGTCCAACCCTCAAAGTCGCATCCCGCTGAGGCGTCCTGCCCGTCGGACATGTATTCGTCAAGCAGCTCGAGCGCCTCCCCGAACGTGAGCCCGGGAACGATTCGTTTCGCAGGGAAGCCAGTGAACTCGAACATGCGGATCGCGAGATTGGGCTCAGTCCGATGAATGACAAGCCACTCCCAGTGAAATCCCAACAACTCCCTCCGAACGGTCGGAATCTCCTCGAAACCCATAAAGCTGATGGGGCATCCCGGCCAGCGAGTCACAGATCGAGAAGCACATCCCTGGCCATTGGGGCGAGGCGGACTGAGCTATGCCCTGTCAGTGCGGCATACGCCGAACAGAATGAGTGTAGGGCGACAATCCCATTTCAACGCGGCTGCGCTGCTTCGCCAACGAGAACCGGGCAGAGAGCTGAGCATTCGGGATGCGCAGATCTAATAGGGCTTTTTTGGGGTTCCGACAAGACGCTCGTGCTGCTGTTATTCGCGCGCAAGGTCGAGCTCAGGCCTCTGGAGGCATTCATCTTCGGCATGTTGTCTTAGAGTGAAAGTGGCGTAGATGGCGGCCCTGCGTTTCCAGGATAATCATGGCTCGCATTCCGGGATTGCGATTGCCGGTTTCGCATGCCTCTCGATGAGAGAGTGATGTGAATCCTCTCCCGATAGAGAGGGTGGAGCCGCCTGGTGTTGCGAGCATCGGACCCGACTGCTCCACCCAACCGAACCATGAGTGTAGCACCGCTGCGGAACGATGGCGAACTCACGGAGGTGGCAGCAGCTTTGCCATGCCTCGGGTTTCTGTAAAGATGACACCCGCTTGACGCATCTCTTTCACGGCGCCCTCGGAGTCGCCCGGCTTCACGTCGACACCGCGAATCGCGTCCTCGAGGACCCGGACACGGAGATCTCTCCGCCTCGCATCGAGAGAGGTGGCGCGGACGCAGTAGTCCGTCGCGAGACCGCAGAGAAACAGCTCGTCGATGCCCAGATCCCGGATTACGGATTCCAAATCGCGTCCGTTGGCGCTGAAGGCCTGGAACCCGGAATAGGAGTCCTGCTCGGGATCCATGCCCTTCGACATCACGAGCGCCCCCTTTGGCAATCGGAGGGCCGGGTGGAAACGGGCGCCCTTGGTCCCCTGGATGCAATGAGGAGGCCAAGCACCGCCGAACTCCTTGAAGTGCTTCGTCTCCCGGGGATGCCAGTCTCGCGTCGCAAGGATCGGAAGGGCGCGCCTCTCGAAGATCTCGACGGCTCGGTTCGCCTTCGGCACCACGGCGTCCCCTTCGGGGACCGCCAGGGAGCCTCCCGGGCAGAAGTCGTTCTGCAGGTCCACCACGAGGAGGGCGGGCTTCCGGGAGGCCATGCCTACCTGCGGGAATCGAACGATTCGCTATAAGCTTGCGGCTCGGGCCGACGGCGGGAGACCATGCGCGAGAAGTCTTCCAGGTAGTCGTCCCGGAAAGCCATGTTGTCCGGGAGCGCGTCAAACCAGCGCGTCTCGCGGACATCGGCCCCCGGTTGCGGATTGGTCGATGTCGCGCGGGCCACGAACTGCGCGAAGTACCCGTGGCGGACCCGCTCCCCGTCTGTGAGGTTCTGCTGGATGATCCGAGTGAGCAACGGCTCCCGAAGCTCGAGGCCCACCTCCTCCCGCACCTCCCGCCGCAGGCCATCGAGGACGGTCTCGCCTTCCTCGAGCCGGCCTCCGGGCGTGAGCCACGCGTCGCCCCAGCCCTTCGCAGGGACATGCCGCAGGAGCAGGACGCGGCCCTGGCCGTCATGGATGAGCCCGCCAGCCGACCAGAACGGGGACCGCTCGTTGCGTCGGAAGACCGGATGCCCGGCATCCACCTGGACCGTGCGTTTCTCGATGGGCACGCGGCCGAAACGCGCGATCGCCTCTGCCAGACGATCCTTGCATGCGCCGACGCGGGCCATCGCGAATCGAATGGAGCAAGCTTATTTAACATCCTGTCGAGTTCCCGCCCGCGCACGGGAGACGGGTGCATGGCCCTCGAGGACGTTTCGGACCGGGCGAACAAGGTCTACGACGCGATGAAGTCTGCGGGCGCCACCGCGGAAGACAAGATGCGGGATGCGGACGCGATCACGAAGATGGCCAAGCTCCCCAAAGGCATGGTCCTGTCCGCGCTCCAGGAACTCGAGGCCAAGGGATACGTGAAGCGCCGGGCCCGGGAGAAGGCCGCAGGCTACTACACGGTCAAGTGATCCGGCTCAACGCGAACGCTTCTTCGGCCGCACAAGGGCGGCCCCGACCATCAACGGGAGCAACGCGGACGCGTCTCCCTCGATCGTCACCTGCCGTGCGTCCTCCTTGACCTTGCCCCAGGAGATCCCTTCCCGCACGCGCGCCCCGCTCAGGCTCCCGTCCCACTCCGGCGCGGTCGTGATGTAGACCGCGTAGTCGAGCCCGTCCCGGAACTGGTTCCACCAGATCGTGTGGTGCTTCGAGACGCCGCCCCCGATCATGAGTGCCCCGGACTCCTTCGCGGCGTACACGAGGTCCATCAGGTCCTGCTCGTCGCGGAACAGGTCGAGCCCGAAGTCCTTGTGCTCCTGCCAGAAGGACCAGAGCTGGTATCCGACCGACCCGTCGAAGGGCGCGGGGACGTAGACCGGGATGCGGTTCTTCCACGCCCACCACAGGAGGGACTCTCGGCTCTCCGTGCGTCGGCCGAGTTCCCAGAAAAGCTCCTTCGTGGACAGGTTCCTCCGGCCGGCATCGTACAGGTCCTGGAGCATGGGCTGGACTCGCTTCTCCAGCACGATCCCGTAGGACTCGTTCGGCACGAGCACGTTCCCAAGGCGGTTCACCCCGAGCCGGTGCAGCGCGACGTCGTCCATCTCGAACTCGCCGTGATAGTAGGGCTGCCACACGCGTGCGAGATCGTGGTCCGCCGTGCCGCAGGTCGTGACGACCACGTCCACGAGCCTCTTCTCGACGAGATGACGAAGCACGCCCCGGACGCCTGTGGCCATCAGGGCCGCAGGAAAGGAGAGGAAGGTCACGCACCCGGGGTGACGGAACATCTCCCGCAGGATGTCCACGCCCACGGCGAGCTTCTTCGCGGTGAAGCCACCGCCGGCCTCCATCTCCCGCACGAGCCCGTCAAGCGTCGTCGCGCGATTCAGGTCGATATCCTCGACCTTGCGGCGCAGGACGTCCGGGCGGGGCATCGCGCAGGCATCCTGGGAGCCGGGTAAAAACCTATGGAGAGGCACACTACAAATAGGCCCCGGGGCCATCGGGAGAGGCCATGAAAGTCCGGGACGTGATGTCGAAGGACCCGATCACGCTCAAGCCCACGGCGAGCCTGCGGGAGGCGGCGATCACCCTCGCGGACGAGAGCGTGGGCGGCTGCCCCGTGGTCGACGACTCGGGCAAGATGATCGGGATGCTGAGCGAGGTCGACATCCTCGAGGCGCTGAAGACGCAGAACAAGGAGCTGCGGATGCTCATGCCGCCGGAGATTACCTTCGGCATCTCTTTCGTCGAGGTCATCAAGGAGCGGGAGGCCCTGGCCGCCTTCAAGGAGGTCGAGAACCGCCTCGTGCGCGACGTGATGACGAAGGAGGTCCACGCCGTATCCCCGGAGGACGCGCTCGAACGGCCGATCCGCCTGATGGTCCAGCACAAGATCCACCGGATCCCGGTCGTCGAGAGGGACAGACTCGTGGGGATCGTGACCCGCGGGGACGTGCTGCGCGGGTTCTTCCGCCACATGGGCAAGACTACGTACCAAGGAGCCCTCTGAGCCGCTCGCGGATCCCGAGGGGGCCGCGCCACCGGAAGCGGGTCCCGCAGGCCGCGCACCGCCCCCAGCCGTCGTCGTAGAACGTGAGCCCGTCGGAGCGGCACACCCCGCAGAGGCCGGGCGCGGGGCGCACGATTCCGCGGCGGCGCCGTTCCTCCTCGATCTGCGCCTCGAGCCGGGAGGCCGCCTCCTCCGCGTTCCGGGCGAAGGTCAGGCCCGCCACGTAATCGCCCTTCGACAGGACGTCACGGGCCTGGCGCAGGAGGGTGCGAACCTCGACCACGCTGAGCCCGTAGGACTCCGCCTCCTGGAGGAGGGGCTCGCAGGAGGCGATGACGGCCTGGGCCCTCCCGACCTGGCTCTCCCGGAGCTGGATCGCCCGCTCGATCTGCTTCTGCTGCTCCACCATCGCGGCCCGCTCGGCCCTCTTGACGAGGTCCCCCGCGTCCGCGTACGCGCGGGCGGAGAGCGCGTCCCGCGCCTGGGCCTGGAGCCTCTCGGCCTCTTGAACGTCGGCGCCAACGTTCCGGGCCAGGATGATGTGGTCCTCGATCGAGGTGAGGCCGGCTTCGACGTCGTGGATGCGCCGCTCCCGGGCCTCCGTCGCCTTCCGCGCGGCCCGCGCGAGGTGTGTCTCCGCATCCTCGTACTCGCGCCGGTCGAGGGCGTCCGCGGCGGCCTTCCATGCCTCCTCCGCGGCGCCCACGTTGGCCCCGAGGTTCGACGCCTCCCGGAGGGCGTCCCGCGTCGCGGCGAGCTGCTGCTGCAGCCCGTCCGCCGCCACGTCCTCGTTCCCCGGCGCGTCGAGGCCCCGCAGGATTTCGTCGGCCTTCGGACTCCGGAGGAGCGCCGCGACCGCGTCCGTCTTCCGCCTGCCGCCTGCGACTTCGACCCCGTACTCCTTCGCGAGCGCCCGCAGGTCGCCGGTCCGCATCCTCTTCAGGCGCGCCTCGAGGCGCTCCGCGACGGACGGGTCCGAGGGCAAGGATGACGGCTCCATGCGAACCAAGCTGCGGGCCGACGATAAACGTTGCGGGCGGGGATTCAAGGTCCCGGAGGTCGGTAGCGCCGGAGGACCTCGACGGCCCACTGGAGCTTCCGGAACTCATGGGCGTCGCCGCCCGCATCCGGATGGAGGTGCTTGGCCCGTTCCCGATAGGCTTTCTCCACCGCGGCCTCCGAGGGCCAGCCCCGGCCGAACCGGGGCGGATGGATCCGGACGCCGCCGAAGCCGAGGATCCGGAGGGCGGACGCGATTCCCTTCGTCTGCACGTAGAACTCCCGCAGGTCCTCGAAGATCCCGCCGCGGTCGTAGCCGCCCTCGATGCTGTACCGGCGGTGGTCTCGGCCCACGTCCGAGTCGGGTCGGTGATCGCGCCCGCAGGCGAAGCAGAAGAAGCGGTCGGCCACGACGCGCGAAGGCCGCGACGGCACAAGCGTTTTGGGGTCGCCCAAAGGGACCAAGACTTTATTGAACGGGTGCGCGATGGAGCGTTCGTGTCCTTCCGGGCCGGGCCCTCCGTGTTCAAAGACCAGGGGAAGCTCTCCTTCGACTACGTGCCGGAGAAAATGCTCCACCGGGAGGCGCAGATGCAGCGCCTCTTCAGCTACTTCCGCTCCGTCGTGGACGCGGGCATGGCGAGCAACGCGTTCCTGTACGGGCCCGTGGGCACGGGGAAGACCCACAGCGCAAAACGCTTCTGCTCGGACTTCAAGAAATACGCGGAAGAGAAGGGCCGGGCGATCGACTACTGGCCGGTGAACTGCCGGCGGAACCTGGGGGACGACGCGGTCCTCCTCAGCCTCGTCCGGCACTTCGACCCGCACTTCCCCGATCGGGGCTTCTCGATCTCCGAGAAGATCGAGACGCTGAAGCGGCAGCTGGAGAAGCTGAAGGTCCACTTCATCGTCATCCTCGACGAGGTGGACGCCCTCCTGAAGAAGAGCGGCGCGGACCTGATCTACTCCTTCGCCCGGATCGCGGAGGAGAGCACGGCGGCCCGGGGCAACATCTCCATGATCCTGATCTCCCAGCGGCCGAACGCCCTGGAGTACATGGACGCGGCTGCCCTGAGCACCTTCCGCCGCTCGAACGTCGTCGAGTTCCCCCGCTACGACCGCAAGGAGCTCCGGGACATCGTCGCCATCCGCGTGGACCTCGCGATGCACCGGGGCACCGTGGACGAGGACATCATCGAGTTGACGGCGGACATCGCCTCGGAGCTCGGGGACGCCCGGTATGCGATCGAGGTGTTCGACAAGGCGGGCATGCTCGCGGACGAGGAGGGCTCCGAGACGGTCACTGCGGAGCACATCCGCGGCGCGAAGGCCCACGTCCATCCCACCGGGCTCGAGGAGCGGCTCGGGCTCCTGGACGTGCCCAAGAAGCTCGTCCTCCTCGCGATCGCACGTCGGATCCGCAAGAAGGCGTACATCACGATGGGCGAGGCGGAGGAGGCCTACAAGGTCGTCTGCGAGGAGCACGGGGAGAAGCGTCGGGCCCACACCCAGTTCTGGAAGTACGTCGGGGACCTCGATGCCCTCGGGCTCATCGACACGAAGCTCAGCGGCGAGGGGGTCGTGGGCAAGACGACCCTCATCTCCCTCCCGGAGATCCCCTCCAAGATCCTAACTGATAATCTGGAGCGCAGTTTGAAGGGAAGATGACCGATTTTGTCTAGATTATGGGATGGGTACACGCGCAAGACCGAGCGATGGGCTCTGATATCGAGTCCGTGAAATCCGGGTTGCCTATGGATATCGAGAAGGGGGTTTGCTACCTCGTCAAGGAGAAGAAGCCCGAGGTCAGCTACCGCCTTTTCGAGGTCCTGATGGAACAGAAGCTCCCCGGGATCATCATCAGCCGGCAGCACCCGAAGCTCGTGCACCGCGAGCACGGTTTCGCCGACGTGAGGATCATCTGGCTCAGCCACACGCCCGGCGAGGACTTCCAGAGCCCGGCGGCTTTGGGCGCGCTCGCGAAGCTCATCCAGAAGTTCGTGGACGACAACAACGGCGAAGGCGTGATCCTCCTCGACGGCCTGGAGTTCCTCATCGTGAACAACGGATTCCTCCCGACGCTCATGATCGTCGAGCACATCAACGAGTTCATCATGCAGCGCCAGGCGATCCTGCTCCTCCCGGTGAGTCCGGACACCTTGGAAGAGAAGGAGCTGGCGCTCCTGGAGCGGAACATCAAGGTCCTCGAGTCACCCGCGCTGAAGACGGACCTGGAGACGCGCGAGGTCAGCAAACTCCTCGATACCTACTGAGCCTTCTCCGACGCCGAGAGCTGCCGTCCGACGATCTCGTCGACGAGGGTCAGGAATTTCTCTTCCTTGCCCTTGGGGATCGTTGCGCCGGAGGCGATGTTGTGCCCGCCGCCGCTCCCGTCCAGGGACTCTGCGGCCTCGCGCAACGCGTCCGCAAGGTCGACGCCCCGCGCAATCAGGCCGCGTGTCCCCCGTGCGGAGACCTTCGTCTGGCCGTCCATCACGCTCAGCCCGATGACGGGCTTCGCCTGATCGAAGTAGAACTGGATGCCCGCGCCCGCCACGGAGCCGGCGAGGGTGGGCTCCTCACAGTAGAAGAACTGGATGTGCTTCTTCGCGAACAGGTCCTCTGTCTCCAGCTTGCGGAGGTACTCGAGGACCCGCGTCGTGTACCGGTCCAGGAGGGCCTCCGCCCGGCCCAGGGCCTCCCGGTCCCCGAGGCAGACGGCCATGCCAAGGCCTTCCTGCCCGAGGCGGTCGCAGCTGTTCACGTAGGCCTCGAGGTCCTGCGCGTACATCTGGTCCGGCTCGATCCAATATCGGTCCTCGACGAGCGTGTCGAGGGCCTCGGGCGCGGCGCCTTGTTCGAGGAGCCGCACCGCGAGGACGGACGTGAGCTTGCGTCGCTGGGTCGCGTCCAACTGGCGGACCGTCGCATCGGGGTCGATGCCCGCGGACCGGAGGAACGCCTCCGCGGCCTCGGGTCTCCCGCCGAGACCGCGGAAGTAGGGTGAGATCGAAAAGGCCACGGCCTGGGCCACGGGGCGGTCCCGCAGGGCGAGGCGCCGCTCGGGGACGAGGACCTTCCGCTCCACCGCCTCCGCGAAGAGGGCGGCGTTCACGCCGACGAAGCCGCCGATGTCCTGCTTGTCCCCGATCGCGCCCGCCGCGGCGATCCCGGCGAGGTCCCAGTTCGCCTCGTCGAGGACCATCGTGAAGAGCCAGGAGGTCGTCGCGCCGCACATCTCCCGCGCGCCGTCGACGCCCGCGAGGTGGGGATTGATGTGGACGATCGTCTCCGTGTCGCGGAGGGGCTTGTGATGGTCCAGGACGATCACGGGGAAGGGCATGGACTCCAGGAGATCGAGCTGGCCGGAACCCATGTCGCTGACGATGAGGAGCTCGTTCGTCTCCGCGCGGACGCGGTCCGCCACAGACTTGTCCAGGGCATGGGACATCGTGGCGTGGACGCGCTTGCCCCGCCGCAACAAGGCCCGCGCCAGGATCGAGGCCGACGTAGTCCCGTCGGGGTCGTAGTGGCAGAGCAGACGCACCCGCGAGGAGGAATCCACGAGCCCCGCGGCCCGCTGGGCCCGGTCGATCAGGCCCTGGGGCGCCAGGTCCTCTAGGCGCTTGGCCATGGGCCACCTACTTCACTTGGAGTTCCGCCAGCTTGATGGAATAGTCCCAGTCGGAGGGCAGGACTCCCTGTGCCTTGTAGTACTTGGAGAGACGGCGGATCCGGGACTCGATGAGCTGGAGGCCGCGCTTGTTGCTCAGGTCCTTCGCGTGCTCCTTGAAGTGCGACTGGAGGCCCGCGGCGCGCTTGATCAGGCTCGAGAGATCCTCGGGCAGGGCGAACTTCATCCCCTTGGCCTTGAGGATCGCGGTGATGCTCTGGCCCGTGGCCAGCCGGACGTTCGGCACGCCGTACGCGTCCCGGAGGCGCACGCCGATCGCGGCCGTCGACAGGCCCTCCTGATGCAAGCGGAGGATCGTCTCCTCGATCTCCCCCTTCTCCAACGCCACCCACTCGGGGTTGGCGCGGAGGAAGGGGCGGGTGGACCCGCTCTTTCCCTTGCGCTTCGCATGGAGGCGTGCCATGATCGTCCTCGGGAGGGCAGCCTCATACCGCGGCCATCTATTTAAGATTGAGCGCGCGACGGTTGTGGAGTCCGAAGCGCGGCCACGCATGCATCGGCGACGTGGCGAGAATGTCCGGTCATCCGCGGACTGCAGGAGCGACGCGATCCGGAGGGCTACGCTTCCGCGCGACAACCGCCGCATGGTCCGTCTCGAAGGGGTCCAGCGTCCGCACGTCGAGGATCTGCAGGCCGTGGCCCGCGAGCTCCCGCTCGGCGCGCGCGTAGACATCCGAGGGCTTCGCAGCCACGTCCGTCGAGCGGGATTTGACGATGAGGAAGCCCGTGCCCCCCGGGCGAAGGAACTCGAGGTTCCCGAGGAAGATCCCCTCCTGGTCCCGCTGCGCGACATCTTGGTAGAGGACGTCCACGGATCCCACGTGCTGTCGGTACGTCGAAGGCCGGGAGGCATCGCCCAGGAGAGGGAGCAGGTTGGGCCTCCGTTCCGCCACCGCGACCAGGTCGCGGAAGGAGCGCGGGGAGATCTCGATCGCGACGATGGACCCGCTCGAGCACAGGTCGGAGAGATGGCTCACCGTGGTACCGCTCCCGGCGCCCAGGTACAGCACGGAGGTGGACGCCTCGAAGGGCCAGACCGGGCCCTGCCGCTTGAGGTACGCGGCGAGCTTGCTCCGGTTCGCATCCCATCGACGGTACTCCGCATCCCTCTCGCGGACCAGGCCCTCTCCGTACACGGAAACCCCCGGCGTGAGGTTGCGGGTATACAGCCAGGAGCCGTCCGTGTACACGCCCGCGCGGGCCGTTTTGCGGAGAGCCATGTTCGGCGCGAAGCGGATGGCGCGTATTATGACTTGCGCGGGGTCGCCCGCCGGGATCGGCGGCGACGAGCGGACCGCCTGACGCGGGGCTTCGCTCGAGGTTCCGGTCGACCCTTCCCCTTGCGACGGGGCCTCGCCCGCCTTGCGACGAGTTTGACCTTCCTCGCTGATGTGGGCCTCGGACGGGCCCGGGCCCGCTTCCGCCGCCGGGGGACACGTTTCTTTGCGGCGCGTCGCGGGGCGCGACGGGGCGTGAGCCGCTTCCTTCCGGCGAGGGCCTCCGCGTCCCGGGGCTTCAGCTCCAGGACCCGCTCGTAGGCGGCGAGGGCTTCCGGGCGCTGGCGCGCGACTTCCTGGGCCCGCGCGACGTTCAACAGGATCGGCGGGATCGCGAGGTGCTTCGCGGCCCGCTCGAGGTTCACGAGCGCGGACTTCCCTTGGCCCGCCATGAGATACGCGACCCCGAGATCATTCAGGGCCACGGCCTGCCGCGGATCCGATTCCAAGACCTCCCGGAAGATCCCGATCGCCTCCCGGTGTCGGGCGGCCTGGAGGAGCGCCGCTCCCCGATTGATCCGCGAGGCCTCGTCCTGCGGATCCGAGCGCACCGCCTCGCGGAACGATTCCGCGGCGGCCTCCGCGCGGCCGCCCTTGAGGAGGAGGGCGCCCAAGCCCCGCCACAGTCCGGCCGCGCGGGGATGCGCCGCGAAGGCGGTGCGGATCACCGCCGCGGCTTCGTCCGTCCAGCCGCCGCGAGCGAGGAACCCGGCCTTGAGGAGGAGCCCGCGCAGGTCGCCCGGGCGGGCCGCGAGGTAGGCATCGCAGGCGCGGACGGCGGCCTCGAAGTTCCCTCCTGCGGCGAGGACCTCAGAGCGATGGAGATGGGCCGCCGCGTCGCCCATCTGGGCCGCGCGGTCGAAGGCCTTGGCCGCCTCCTGGAGCTCGCCCGCCAACAAGTAGGACCGGCCGAGCCCGATCCAGGGAGCGGGGGCATCGAGCTGGATCGTGGATTCCCATGCGCGGGCCGCGTCTTCCGGGAACCCGAGGCGGGTGAGGAGGGCCGCCTGGGACGCCGCGTCGGGTCGCCAGGGCTCGGGCCGGATCCTGCGTCGCACATGGTCGAGGACCCGCAATCGCACGACCGCGCTGCGGCCCTTTGGATTGAGGCCTAGCCCGGCGGCCATCTTCTTCAGGACGGGCCAGTCCGCGTGCTCGACCTCGGCGAGGGAGGGCAGGCTCACCGCGTCACCTCCCGGCACTTGGCCACAATCTCGCACTCCGCGCATCCGGGATCGCCCGCGAGGAACGTCCCGAAGCACTCGTACACGCCTCGGTAGAAGTCCGCCTTCTCCCGCAGGGTCTTCGCCCGGCGGAGCCCCGCCTTCGCCTCCCTGAGGTCCGGGTCTAGGGCGAGGGCGCGCTCGAACGCGTTCATCGCGAGGGTCGATTCCATCAGGCCCAGGTGGGCGAGCCCCTTCACGTACCAGAGCCAGCCCGCCTCCCGAAGGCGGAGGGCACGGTCGGCCCAGAAGACCGTCTCCCCGTGGCGCCCGCGTTTCTGGGAAAGGAAGACGCAGTTCAGCATCGCGTCGTAGAAGTCCGGGTTGAAGTGGAGCGCCTCCTCGAACGAGGTCTCCGCGGCGTCGTCGCGTCCGAGGCGGAGGAGGGCCGCGCCCTTGTTGTTCCAGGCGGCCGCATGCTCGGGCCGCAGGGCGAGGACCTTCTCGTAGCAGGCGAGGGCCCCGGAGAAGTCCTTCCTTGCGTGGAGGGCCGCGCCCTTGTTGATCCAGGCCTCCACGAACCGCGGGCGGAGCCGCACGAGCTCGTCGTAGGCCTCGACCTCCTCTTTGTACCGGGAGAGATCGTGGAGGACGGAGGCGAGGCCCATCCATCCCTCCTCCGATTCCCGGTTGAACTTGAGGGCCTGGGCGAAGCTCTGCAAGGCACCGTCGAAATCGCCGAGCCGGCGAAGCGCGTGACCCCGCAGGAGCCAGGCCGCGTCATACTCGGGCTTGAGCTTGAGGGCCGCGTTGAACTCGCGGAGGGCCTCGTCCAGGCGTCCTCCGTCGAGGGCCTTCCTCCCGTTGCGGATCGCGGCCTCGAGACGGTCCACGCTCGGGAGGAAACGGTCCTTCGCGGTCTCCGCGGGCTGCGTCAACCCGGCCCCTCCCTCTTGAGGTGGCGCAGGCACGTATCCCGCCATCGCTTCGCGAGCTCGTGGTCCGGCGCGAGTTCGAGGGCCCGGTCGTACGCTTCGAGGGCCTCCTCGTACCGCTCGAGCTGCTGGAGCGATGTCCCCTTCCCCGTCCATGCGTCGGCGCTCCGCGGCTCGCGGTCGACCGCCTGCTGGTACCGGAGGAGGGCCATGTCCGCATCCCCGCCCTCCAAGGCGAGCTCCGCGAGCTGGAGGAGCACGTGGACCTCCTCCTTCTCCGGCTCGACGGACTCGACGAAGGACTTGAAGTCCGCCGGGATCGCGGGCGCGGCCACGGGAGGCTCCTCGTCCTCGACGGCCTCCTTCCAGGCCTCGGCGAAGGACGGGGGCACGGTCTCCTGCGCGTCGGGTTCCTCGGGGGCCTCTTCCGCCTCCTTGAGGAACTCCTCCACGAGTTCGGGCTCGGCCGCCGCGAGCGGCTTCGCCTCGAGGGCGGATCGCGCGGCCACGACCGCGGCATGGTCCGGATCGAGGCGGACCGCCTCGTCCAGTGCCTTCGCCGCGGCGGGTGCCTGGTGGATCGCGCGATGCGCGAGGGCCTTGCGGGCCCACGCATCCGCCCGCGTCGCGTCGAAGGAGATGACCTTGTCGAAGCACTCGAGGGCCTCCTGGGCCCGGTCGTGCTCCAGGAGGATCTCGCCCTTGGCCATCCACGGGTCCGCGTAGTCCCACTGCAACGCGATCGCGCGGTTGAAGAACTGGACCGCCGCGCCCCATCGTCCCTTCCGCCGCAGGAGCTCGCCCTTGCGGTAGAGGATCGGGGGGTTCTGGGAGCCCTTGCCCAGGGCCCGCGTGAGGAGGCCCTCCGCGGCCTCCAGGTCCCCCAGGTCGAGCAGAGTGTCCCCGAGGCCGAGGACCGCCCGCAGATTGTCCGGGTCCACGTCGAGGATCGCCTGGAAGAGGATCGCGGCCTCGTTCCCGTGGCGATCCCGGCGCAGCTGCTCCGCCTTGAGCACGAGGTCCCCGGACTTGCCCGGATCGATCTTGAGCGCCTCCCGCAGCGCGTCCACCGCGTCCGCGAGGCGGCCCATCCCGAAGAGGAGGTTGGCCCGCTCGAACCACGCCTGGCGGTTCCTCCGGTCCAGGTCGAGGACGCGATTGTAGCACTGGAGCGCCTCGTCGGGCTGGTCCAGGAGCACGAGGAGCTCGGCCTTGTCGAACCACAGGCCGACGTCCTCGGGCCGCTCGGCCAGGAGGCGGTTGTAGCACTCCAGGGAGGCGCGGTAGTCGCCCTCCTCGAGGAACGCCTGGGCCTCCTCCCGCAGGTCGATCGCGCGCTGCTCCTCCTCGACCTCGCCGGGGACGAGCTCGGTGCGGATCGCCCGGGCGAGGGTCTCCGTGACCCCCTGGCACTGGGTGAGGGCCTTCGCGTCCGCGGAGCGGAGGGAACTCAGGTCGGGGAAGGCCGTGGCGATGACGTTGGCCTCGTCCTCGGTCATTCCAGGGACCGAGGCGAGGAGACGGAGGACCTCGCGGCGGGCCTCGTCCTGCTCCGCGCGGAGCAGGCGGGTCTCGAGCTCCTTCCGGGCCTCTTCGACCTGCCGCGCCTGCGTCTCGACCGTCGTCTCCCGCTCCAGGAGGGACTCTTCCTTCGAGTGGATCTCCTCGGTCCGGGTCTGGACCCAGGCTTCCATCGACTTCCGCTCCCGCTCGACCGCCTCCCTCGCCCGTTCGGCGGCCTCCGCGGCTCGCTCGGCGGCCTCCGCGGCCTGGATGGCGCGGTCTTCAGGCGCGGGCTCCGGCTCGGGTTCCGGAGGCGGGGGCGTGGGCTCGGGGGGAAGGGGGAGCGGGGGCTCGGGTGTCGGGCTGGGCTCCGGCGCGGGCTCGGGAACGGGAGCGGGCGACTCGAGCTCGGCGGGCTCCTCGGGGGGAGGCGGGAGGATCTCCTCGGGGGCCGACTCCTCCGACGTGGGGGTTGCTTCCGCGGGCTCGGGCGTCTCCACCGCTTCTGCCGTCGGAGGGATCTCCTCCTCGGCACGGGTCACGATCTCCGAACTCGCCGGCTCCTCCGGGACCGGAGCAAGGGAACGCGCGCGGAGACGGTACTCCTCCGCGAGGTGGGGAGGGATCCAGTCTCGGGAGGCGAGGTAACGGTAGAGGGCCGCGAGGGCGGACCGCTGGGCCGGGTCCGCCGGGGGCCCCCGGCGTGCGCGGCCGAGGAACCCGTGGAGGATCTCCGCGTCGCCGACACTGATCACGGGCCGCGCCTGCGCGTCGAGGCCCAGGAGTTCGACGAGGCGGGCCGCGTCCTCCGGCGTGGGTTCGCGCGCGGACGACCTCCACTCGGCGATCGTGCCGTCCGTGGAAAGGACCGCCGCCTCCCGCGGCCCGAGCAGGTCGAGGAGGGAGGGCCCGGGCAGCAGGGACGCGTCCAGCCACAGCGGGCGGTAGGCGACGAGGTAGTCAACGCAGGAAGCGCAGAGATGCTCGCGACTCACGGCCCCGCACCGGAGGCAGCGTGAAGGGAGCACGCGCGTCGCAACGAGGAAAGAAGATATAAAGCCACGTCGCCGGATTCCGGCGCTCGCTGCCGCAGGCGATGCGACACCTTCATCGGCCGGGCCTGCCCTTCCCGCGGCGAGGGGACCGTGGACATCCGGATGCGCGAGGCGCGTCGGGCCGACATCAAGAGGATCTGGACCGCGACCCTCCAGACCGTATGGGACGACCTGCCCGGGGATGAGCGGGAGCGGCAGGACCGGGCGGTCTGGGAGCGCGAGCTGCGCCGGAAGCTCGCGCCCTACGTGGAAGGCGGGCGCACGGAGGCCTGGATCGCGGAGGACCCGGCGGGCGCGTTCCTCGGTTACCTCCTCCTCGGCGGGGGCGGGGGGTTCCTCACTCCGGAGCCGCACGGCTTCGTCTTCGACGTGTGGGTGGCGCCGGAGCACCGCGGAAAGGGCGTCGGCACGTTCCTCATGCAGTGGGCCCTGCGGTGGGGGCGCTCGAAGGGGTACAAGAAGATCAAACTCGAAGTCGCCGAGACGAACGAGCGGGCGCGGCATGTCTACGAGGCGCTCGGGTTCCGCGCGGAACGGCGGTATTTGGGCAAGGTCCTCGAGTAAAGCCGACCATGGATGCCTTTTGCGGTTCCCACCGACAAAAGGTTAAATAACGGGCTTATAGTTGCTTCCTCCTACCGCGGGGTCGAACGATGCAGATCACCCTATCCGACAACGCCGTCACCAAGGTGAAGGAACTCATCGGCAAGCACGGCACGCCGGAGGACACGTACCTCCGGATGTACGTGGCCGGCGGCGGATGCTCCGGATTCCGGTACGGCCTGGCCCTGGACAACAAGGTCCACGAGGGCGACCAGGTCGTTCAGGCGAACGGCGTCAAGGTCGTCATCGATCCGAACAGCTTCGAGTACCTGGACGGCTCGAGCGTGGAATACGTCGAGAGCGTCGCGGGGAGTGGGTTCATGGTCAGCAACCCGAACAACTGGTCCACCTGCGGTTGCGGGCAGAGCTTCAACCCGAAGGGCGAGGCGGCACCGGACGCGCAGGAAGGGCACCACGCCCACGCGCACTCCCACTGAAGGTCCGCGCGGCGCACCGCCCCGTCTCACGTTCCGGATGACCGGGCCGAGGGGCCGTCAGCGAAGTTTTCCCGTGAGCTCCTTCTTGATCCCGACCATCGCGTTCAGGTAGGACAGGGTGCGCTGCTCCTCCTCGCTGACGTCGACCTTGCCGTAGAGTTGGCTCGAGGGAGCGAGGAAACCATCGTGGACTGCCTGGCCCACGGCCGTCTCGCCGCGCTCGGAGCGGACGAGGACGGCCTCGAAGGGCTCCTCGCGGCCGACGTGACCCACGCTCACGTCGCTGAACTTCGCGGTGAAGTCGTAGCACTGGAGGCAGTTCGCGTTCACGAGCCCAGCCACATCCTCCTGGGCGACCTTTCGCGGGTTCCCTTCCGAGGGCGTGAACTCGAGCTCCTCGCCCACGTAGCCGACCTGGCGGATGTCCCCGGGGTCGAACCCCAGGATGTCCCGCAGCTTCTGGCCGCCCCAGGCCCCGGGGGCGAAGTTCCCGTAGCAGAACGTCCCCAGGCCGAAGGCGAACTCGTAGCCCGGGACGTACTTGTCCCAGGAGAGCTTCCGCAGGGTGTACATCTGGCAGGGGCGGCCCATGACCGCGATCCGGGGATGGAGCCCGCGGTCCATCTCGGCGAAGCGCTTGAGCTGGGTCAGCGTGAGCAGGTTCGCCCGCAGCCCGTTGCCCGTGACGACCGCGCGTCCCGCGCCCATGCGGATCTGCCAGGCGTCGAAGAGGTCCTTCTTCGTGAAGGCCATCACGGGCTCCTCCGTAACGCTCTGGTGGGCGAGGAAGACCGCGTCGGCCATGTCCTCCTCCAGGAGGTACCACAGGAGGGTGCCCGCGACCCGGTAACCGAGATGCTGCCGGAACTCCCGGTCGCGGCTCGTCAGGTTCAGGACCCGGCGGTAGGCCCCCAGCGGTGAGGCGTCCGGTTGGAACTCCGCGAGGACCTCCTGATCCGTGCGCAGGATCTCCGGCGCGTTCACGTACTCGCCGTGGCAGCTGCGGCAGCGGTCCGCATAGAAAAGGACTTCCCGACCTGCGATGTCGAGCGCGTACTCGTCGATTCGCTCACAGGTCGTCCCGCAGCTCACGCAGACGACGTCCGCATCCGCCGCGGCGGACGATACGTCTCCTCGGATCATTTTCACACCCTCTTCGACGCAGGAACGGGGCGGCGCGGGCCATGTACCCCGTGCACGCAGAATACGTAAAGCAAGCATCGAGAGGGGATGTCGCGCGGAGCGGAGCGAGTCCGGCCGCACGGGGATGGAGCCAAGCGCGTCCGGGCCGCACGAGCTTCGGACGAATGGGCTTGGAAAGTTGCGGGACCGCGCGTTGGCGATGCCGCGTTGGGTGCTCCCGCGCCGGTCACTTCAACGAGAATTCGGCCTGGTGCGTCTCTTCCTGAGCGCCCCGGACGAGCTTCCATGTCTCGAAGTCGTCCATGCTCTTGTCCTCTTTCTTCCAGTTCATCGAAGGGAAGACGGCGAGACTGGACTATAGAGATGTGGCCCGGAATCTATAGGAATCCCGGGAACTATAGAAAGGACGCGAGGGCCCCAACGGAGGCCCTACGGGTTCGCACGGGTTCTCCGTTCCGCAGCCCGAATGCGGGGTAGGCGTTCGCCCGTGACCATGTAGAGCACCCGCTCTCCGATGTTCACCGCGTGATCGGCGATCCGCTCCAGATGGCGGCTGACGAGGATGTACCGCGCGCCTGCCTCGATTGGTAGCGAGCCCTCTTTCATGTGCCCCACGACCTCCTGGAAAACCTCATCGTGGAGGTCGTCGACGACGTCGTCGATCTCGATGATGTCCCGCACCCCCTTCGCATCCCGCTTGACGAAGGCCTCGATGGCCGTGTCCACCATCCGGATCGTGATGTCCGCCATCCGTGGAATCTTCACAAGGTCCCGCAAGCCGGGCGGCGTCTCGCCTTTGAATTGCAGGGCGATCTCCGCGATGTCCTTCGCGTATCGACCGATGCGGTCCAGGTCCGTGGTGATCTTGAGCGAGGTTGTGATGGACCGCAGGTCCCGGGCCACGGGAGCATGGAGGGCGATGAGATCCACGCAAGTCCTCTCGATTTCCTCCTGGAGGGCGTAGATCTCCTCGTCCAAGGTGAAGACTTCCTGGGCCACGGTGGCATCCGACCGCGCGAGGCTGTCGACCGCCTTGCGGATCGCGAGCTCGCTCAGCTCCGCGAGGGTGACCATGTTCTCGTTGAGGCGATCCAAGCCTCGACCCAGCGCCTTCCGCTCCGCCTTCTCGGGCACTATCCGAACCTCCCTGTGATGTACTTCTCCGTGAGTTCCTCTTGAGGACGCTCGAAGACATCGCGCGTGCGATTGAACTCCACGAGCCGTCCGAGGTACAAGAAAGCAGTGTAGTCCGCCACTCGGGCGGCCTGCTGCATGTTGTGGGTCACGATGACCACGGTGTACTCCTTCTTGAGATCAAAGATGAGGTCCTCGATCTTCGCCGTCGCGATCGGGTCGAGGGCGGAGCAGGGCTCGTCCATCAGGAGGACCTCGGGTTCGACGGCGAGGGCGCGGGCGATGCAGAGACGCTGCTGCTGGCCACCGGAGAGGCTCGCGCCACCTTTGTCGAGGGACTCCTTCACCTCGGTCCAAAGGGCGGCTTGATGGAGGCTCCGCAGGACGGCCGCGTCGAGGGCCTCGCGGTCCCGCTCCCCGTTCAGCCGCAGTCCCGAGGCGACGTTGTCGTAGATCGACATCGTGGGAAAGGGGTTCGCCTTCTGGAACACCATCCCGACCTGTCTCCGGACGGAGACGGGCGAGCGCTGGTAGATGTCCTCGCCGTCGAGGAGGACCTTCCCCTCCACCCTCGCCTTTGGCACGGTCTCGTGCAACCGGTTCAGGCAACGTATGAAGGTGGATTTCCCGCACCCCGATGGTCCGATGATCGCGGTCACCGCATGCTCCTCGATATCCAAAGTCACGTCGCCGATGGCCTTCTTGGCGCCGTACCAGGCCGAGAGCCCTTCGACGTGCATCTTCGCGGTCATGCGGACGCCTCCTTCCCGCCGAACCGTCTCCGGAAGAGGACGCGGGAGACGACGCTAATTGTAAGCATGAGCAGGACGAGGATCAAGGCCGCTCCCCAGGCCGTCTCGTTCTGGCCCGTGTACGGGCTCAGGGCGAACTTGTAGATCGTGTAGGGCAGGGCCTCCGTGGGCTGATCCAGACCGGCGAAGCCGAAGTTGCTCCCGAATGCCGTCATGATGAGCGGGGCCGTCTCGCCAGCCGCCCGGGCGACGGCAAGGAGGGCGCCCGTGACGAGCCCTCCGCTCGCAGACGACAGGACGACGCGGAGGGTCACGCGGTACTTGGGGATGCCGAGGGCGAGCGCGGCTTCCCGCGTGGACGTGGGGACAAGTTTCAGGGCCTCCTCCGAGGTCCTCGCCACGATCGGGACCATGATTGTGGCCAAGGCGATCGCTCCCGAGAGGGTGCTGAAGACGAGGCGTGGATCGATGACCCCCATGGCCCCGAGCTCCAGGAACAGGGAATACGCGAAGATCCCGACCACGATGGACGGAATCTGGGTCATGACGTCGGTGAAGAAACGCAGTGCCGAACCAAGGCGGTTATGGCCGTACTCGGACATGTAGATGCCCGTGAGAAGCCCCACGGGGAGGGAAATCGCTCCCGCCAAGCCGATCAGGATGAGCGTCCCCTCGATTGCGTTCTTGATCCCACCGTCGCGCGTGTCATTCGCGAAGAAGCTCGGTGAAAGGGCTCGGAGGCCCCGGGCGGCCGCCTCCAGCAGGATACTGCCCAAGGGGACCAGAGCAATGACGATGCAGGCGAAGGCGGCCACCGTGATCATGTGATTCTTCCATAGCCGCCTCGCACCGCGGTCGAATCGGAATCTCATGCGGAGGCCTCCATCCGGAGGACACGGCCCACCATCGCCCGCGCGAAGATGTTGATGAGCAAGGCGATCAGCATGAGGACGAGGCCGAGCTCGATGAGAGCGCTCCTCTCGAGAGGGCCCGCCTCCGTGAAGTTGTTCGCGATCCAGCTCGCGATCGTTTGACCCTGGTCGAAGAGGGAGACCGAAAGGGCGTTCCGATTCCCGATCGTCATCGTGACGGCCATCGTCTCCCCGACCGCCCGTCCCAATCCCAGGACCACGGCACCGAAGATCCCGGAGCGGGCGTACCGCAGAACGGCCAGGCGCGTCGTCTCCCAGCGGGTCGCGCCCAGGCTGAGGGCGGCCTCTCTCTGGCTTCGGGGCACCGCGAGCAAGGCCTCCCTGGATACCGCCGAGATGGTCGGGATGATCATGATTGCAAGAATGACTCCCGCGGTGAGCTTGTCCGTGCCGATCGCCGGACCCTGGAAGATGGGAAGGAATCCGAGGCTTTGCTGGAGCACGGGTTCAACGAGGTCACGCATGACCGGCCCGAGCACGAAGATTCCCCAGAGGCCGTACACCACGGAGGGGACCGCGGCGAGGAGCTCCACGACGTAAGTGAGGGGAACGCGTAGCCAATCCGGCGCCAACTCAGAGAGGAAGATTGCGACGCCGAGACTCACCGGGACGCCGAAGAGCAACGCCAACCCCGAGGTTACGAGGGTCCCGTAGACAAAGGGCACCGCGCCGAAGACCTCCGGGGGAACCGGGTCCCAAACGGTGCCTGCGAGGAAGCCGAAGCCGAAGGTGCGGATCGAGTTGTTTCCCGCGAGGAAGAGGATGACCGTGATCAACACGAGGAGGCCGAGGACGCCGATGGCCGTGATTCCGGAGATCAGATGAAAGATGGAATCGCCCAGGCTCTCGGACGCTTGTCGGCGTCGGAGCTGGACGATCCGACTGAAGATCGCGGCCATGGACGGTCCGGGTTGAGCGGGCCTCAGCCCCGCAGCGGCTGACCGTTCAAGGTGATCGAGTTGATCGACGTTTCGTCAATCGACACGACGGCTTGAGGCAGGGGTACATACACGAGAGCCGCAGAGTAGCTTTGTCCGGTGTGGACGACCCACCACAGGAAGTCGACGAGCGCCTTCGCCTTGGCCTGCGTCATCGAGGATCCGATCACGCTCAGCTCCTTGTACACGAGCAGGTAGGTGAAGCTCGCAACGGGGTAGCTGGTGGCCGCGGGCGCATTGACGATGGACACGTTGGCCCAATCGCCCGCTCCCGTGGGAAGGGTCGGAGCCGCACCCGCCGCGGCCGCCGCCGTACTGTCCAGCGTGGGCAGAATGAAGTTCCCCGCGGCGTTCTCGATCTTGGCGACGGTCATCGACGCTTGTATCGTGTACGCGAGCTCGACGTAGCCGCAGCCGTATGGCGTCTGCTGAATCTTCCCGGCAACACCCGAGTTGCCCGGCGCGCCGATTCCCGCGGGCCAGTTCACGGACGTGCCTTTGCCCACGGTGTCTTTCCATGTGGCGTTGATCTTCGACAGGTAGCTCGTCCAGACGAACGTCGTGCCGCTCCCATCGGACCGGTGGACGACCGTGATGGCCTGGTTGGGCAGGCTGACGCCCGAATTCAGGGTCGTGATGTTGGGATCGTTCCAGACCGTAATCGTCCCGAGGAAGATGCCCGCGATCACGGGACCTGTGAGATTCAGGCCGTTGGACACGCCCGGAAGGTTGTAGGCGAAGGTCACCGCACCGATGGCCTCAGGGATATGCAGGAGGTTCGGAGCGGCGGATCGCTGCGTAGGGTTCAAGGGCGCGTCCGACCCGGCGAAATCCACGGTCTTCGCGGTGATCTGCGAGATGCCGCCTCCGCTGCCGATGGCCTGGTAGTTCACCCGGACACCGGTCGCATTCACGTAGACGCTCGACCACTGGCTAATCAGGGGGTACGGGAAGGTCGCACCGGCGCCCAGCAGAGTGACCGTCTGCGCCTGAGGCGAGAACCAGCCGCTCAGGGCACCGTAGGAGACGATGAGAACCACCGCAGCGACCGCGGCGACGGCGATCCAAAGGCCGCGCCGGCCGCGGGCACGGTGCAGTGTCTCCATCTCCGCTCCCTGCCCCTGTTCCTTTTCCGATGCACTTGACATACGTAGTCTCCGGATGGCACCCACCCGGACGGGGGAGTATGTCGCTTGCCGACGGAGATTCGGCTGACAGCGGTTGTCGGTCGGAGGTCTATATAGTCTATTGGGTTAACGCTTATCTCTCTATAGTCCGTGGAAGGACTCCGAAGAGGAAGAGCATGGAAGGCAGGAAGCTGCAGCTGACGGGCGGATCGACCTACGTGGTCTCCCTGCCGAAGCGCTGGGTCGTTGAAGCGGGACTTAAGGCCGGGGACACCGTGTTCCTGGAGATCGTCTCGGACGGATCCGTGACGGTCCGACCCCGACCCGCGGAGCGGCCGGCTCTCCGGCGGAAGGTCTTCGACGAGCGAGAAGGGGAGATGCGGGAGCACCTGCTCCGCAAGCTCATCGGCGCCTACATCTCCGGGTTCGGTCTGATTGAGGTGCGATTCAAGCCGGAGACGGGTCCCTTTGTACGCCGTGTGGCCCGCGAGTTCTGCCGTCTCGTCATCGGCCCTGAGATGATCGAGGAGACGCGCAACACGATCGTCATCCAGGACCTCTCGGATCCTTCGGAGCTGAGTTCGGAGAAATGCCTGCGACGGATGCACCTCACGGTCCGGGCCATGCTCGAGGACGCGATCCAGGCCCTGAGGACCCGCGACGATGCGCTCGCCCGGGACGTGACCCAGCGGGACCAGGATGTGGACCGGCTCTACTGGATGGTCGCCAAGCAGTACCACCTCGCGCACACGGCGCCGCCCGGTTCCGTGGACCGGCCCTCCGTGGCGGGCATCCACGCCCATCGCCTCGTGGCGAAGCTCCTCGAGCGGGTCGGGGATCACGCGGAGAGGATCGCAGGCACCTTCGACGTTCTCGTGGCGGAGAGGAGCCTCGATCCCAAGCTCGTGAAGGAGCTCGAGGCCGCGGACACCTCGGCAATCGCAATCCTCGACAAGGCTTTCGGCGCCCTCGTTTCCGGTGACATCGACGCCGCGAACGAGGCGATCGACGCCCAGATCCATCACCAGAAGCTCATCGACGCCCTCTCCCACCACGTCTCCTCGAAGAAGGGTGAGGAGCTCCTTGCCCTCGGGGCGATCGTGGACAGCCTGAGCCGCACCGCGAGCTACGCGACGGACATCGCGGAGCAGGCGATCAACCTCGCCGTCCTGCTGGACCCGGGGTCTCCGTAGCTCTCCGGAATCTACGGGGGAAACGGACATCTCCGGCTCGTGGGATGGTCAGGCCATATGACGTCGGAACCAAGGTCCTTGAGCCCGGGTGCGAACGAAGTTCTCGTCCGTGCTTACTTCGATGCGCTCCGCCGGGGCGCCATTGTGGACGCGCTGAATGCCTTCGCGACCGACGCGACCCTCCTCGGGGAGGACGGAAGACGGCGGAGGGGCATACGGGAAATCGCGGCGTTCTTCGCGAGTCGAAGGGACCCGATGGAGATCCACATCGATGAACTGAAGAAATCCCGAGACTCGGTCACCGCGCGCATCCGGGTGGAGGACGCCCGCACCGGGCAGACCCATGGATACCGAGATGTCTTCCGACTTGGCCGACATCGGATCCGGTCGCTGAGCGTCGAGCCTGAATCGGATGGCCCGGCGACTACGCCGAAGGCCTCTTAGGGCCGCGTACGCTTGCCCCCAGGATGACGAAGACCCGCCCCTCTGGCCTCCGTGTACGGCCGCTCGAGACCGTGGAGCTCGGCGGAACGAAGGTCACGAACCGCACTGCGAACTCGATTCTCCTCCGCAAGACCGCCAAGGGCCTCGAGGTCACGGACTGCTGCCTCGAGGAACAGGGGAAGTGACCGCGTCCGCCCGAAGGCCGCCTGCGAGTTCGCCGACGAAGGACTCCACGCCCGCGGGATCGGGCGATTCCCCGATCCGGCGCACGATCGCGCTGCCGACGACGATCCCGTCGGCACCCGCGCGGCAGAGGGCACGCACATGGTCGGGCGTTGACACCCCGAATCCGACGGCCAGCGGCAGATCCGTGACGGACCGGAGGACGTGCAACCGGGACGGAAGCTCCGGAGGAAGTTCCTCGCGCGTCCCGGTCGTCCCGTACCGGGCGACCACGTAGAGGAAGCCCCGCGAGGCGGCGGCGATCACCCGCGCGCGGTCGGGTGATGTCGAGGGTGCAACGAGCTGGATGTGATCGATGCCGCATGCATCCAGGGACGATCGCACCTCCGCGGACTCCTCCATGGAGAGGTCGGGGACGAGGAGGCCGTCAACGCCAGCGTCCCGGGCGGATCCGGCGAAGTCCTCGAGCCCCAGCGCGAGGATCGGGTTCAGGTAGGACATCACAACGAGCGGGGCGTCCGTCCGCTCCCGGAGGCGGCCCGCGATCTCGAGCACGTCCCTGGGCCGCGTGCCCGCTCGCAACGCGCGCTGCCCCGCCCGCTGGATCTCGGGTCCGTCCGCGATGGGGTCCGAGAACGGGAGGCCCAGTTCGAGGACGTCAGCACCACCGCGGAGGCAGGCCAGGGCGAGCGATTCCGAGGCGGGGAGATCGGGGTCCCCCGCCATGAGGTACGCGACCAGTGCCGCGCGTCCCTGCCCGCGGGCGGCATCGAACGCGTTGCGGAGACGACTCACACGCGGACCCCCATCGACTCCGCCACGGTGTGCACATCCTTGTCCCCACGGCCGGAGAGGGTGACGACGATGGCTTCGTCGGCGTCCATCTCCCGGGCCCGCACCATCGCGGCGAAGACGGCGTGCGCCGGCTCCAGGGCGGGCAGGATCCCTTCGAGGCGAGCCAAGCTGTGGAAGGCGTCCAACGCCTGACGGTCTGTGACGGCCACATACGCCGCCCGCTTCGTGTCCTTGAGGAACGCGTGCTCTGGACCGACGCCCGGATAGTCGAGACCCGCGGAGACGCTATGCGTGTCGAGGACCTGTCCGTCCTCGTCCTGGAGCAGGTAGGACTTCGCCCCGTGGAGCACCCCCACGCGACCCGCGCTCAGGGAGGCCGCGTGGCGACCGGTGTAGAGGCCGTCGCCGCCGGCCTCGACACCGAGCAGGCCGACATCGAGGTCCTCGAGGAAGGGAGCGAAGGTGCCCATCGCGTTGCTTCCCCCGCCCACGCACGCGACGAGGAGACCGGGCAGCCGGCCGATCCGGCCCATGGACTGCTCCCGGATTTCGCGGCCAATCACGCTCTGGAAGTCCCGGACGATCGTGGGATAGGGATGCGGGCCGACGACGCTCCCGAGACAGTAGTACGTCGTCTCGACATTCGTGACCCAGTCCCGGAGGGCCTCGTTGATCGCGTCCTTCAGGGTCCGCGTGCCCCCTTCCACGACCCGCACGGTCGCTCCCAGGAGCTTCATCCGGAACACGTTGAGGGCCTGCCGCTCGACATCCACGGCGCCCATGTAGACCTCGACGGGGATGCCGAGGACGGCGCCCGCCATCGCCG
>Ga0209751_10001104_pt1 | contig 28077 bp, 24 predicted proteins | sample RifCSP13_1_FD_184019 | JGI IMG/M metagenome (GOLD analysis project Ga0209751, IMG submission 184019) | Soil microbial communities from Rifle, Colorado - Rifle CSP2_sed 13_1 (SPAdes) (version 2) | ecosystem: Environmental > Terrestrial > Deep subsurface > Rock core/Sediment | place: Rifle...
TCCCCGCGATTGGCCGAACGGAGCCGCTCCCCGCCCCGTGCGTGTCCATCGCCCGCCTCCCCGCCTCCTTGACCTTCGGGTGGTTCGAGAGGTTCAGGTAGTTGTTCGAGCACAGGACGATCGACCGCTTCCCGTCCACGACCGCGCGGGGCCCCGTCGGCCCCTCGAGGGTCCGCAGCTTCCAGTCCAGGTCCGCCGCCACGAGCTTCTCGTACTCCTCCCGCATGAACGACTCCGGGTCTCGTTTTTGCATCCGAACCACCTCACGGGAGCAGCGCGACCTTGCCGCAGTCCCCCGACCGCATCAGCTCCATCGCGTCCGCAATGTCGTCGAGCGGGAACTTGTGCGTGACCACGGGCATCAGGTTGATCCCGGACTTGAACAGGCCCTGCATCCGGTACCAGTCCTCGAACATCCTGCGCCCGTGGATCCCGTAAATCGCGGCGCCCTTCGTCGTGAGCGTGTCGATGTCCAGGGTGACGGGCTTCGCGTAGAACCCGAGGATGTGGATGCTCCCCGCGGGCTTGAGGACCTTGAGCGCCTGCTTCAGGGCGTCCTCCCCGCCGGAGAACTCGAGGGCCTCGTCGACGCCCCGTCCATCGGTCTCCTCCAGGATGATCTCCACGGGGTCGTCCTCGCTCGACTTGATCAGGCGGTCCGCCCCGAGCTTCTTCGCCAACCGGATCCGGTACTCGTTCTTGTGGCCGACCGCGAAGATCCGCTTCGCGCCGATGTGCCGCAGGATCGCGACCGCCATCAGCCCGATCGGGCCGAGGCCGAACACCGCCACGTCGCGGGCGACGCAGTCCCCGTTGAACACCGTGTACACGGCGTTCCCGAGCGGGTCCTGGATCGTCGCGTACTCGAGGGGCAGGTCCGGGTCGTTCTTCACGAGGTTCCTCTCCGGCACGGGCATGTACTCCGCGAACGCGCCGGGCCGGTCGATTCCGAGGATCGTGACGTTGTCGCACACGTGCGCGTTCCCCGTCCGGCACTGGTAGCAATGCCCGCACGCGATGTGGCCCTCCCCGGACACGTAGTCCCCCTTCTTCGCCCACGTGCACGCGCTGCCGACCTCGGCGACCTCGCCCGCCCACTCGTGGCCCTGGATGAGGGGCGTCTTGATCCGCCTCTCGGACCACGCGTCCCATTCGTAGATGTGCATGTCCGTGCCGCAGATCGACGCGATCTTCAACTTCACGAGGACCTCGTCCGGCGCGATTGAGGGAATGTCGATCTTTTGGACCTCGATGGACCCGAACGCGGGTTTCGTCTTGACGGCCGCGCGCATCGTCCTTTTCACAAGGAGACCCCCGAACTGGCCGCGAGTTATCGGGACGACGTATTTAGGCTTGCGCTCATACACTCCGAGTCGGGCACTGTCCTCACCGAATCGGATGCATCTTCATCTCGCGGTACCCCTGAACGACGAGGAGGTATTCTTTCTCCGTGAACGCGCGGTCCAGAACCGCGTCGCCAGTGTCCACGCGGAGCGCGGGCGTGTGGCGAAGCTTGTCCGGGGTCGCGACGATGATTAGGTTCCCAAGCCCGATGCGGCGCAGCACGTCCGGGGAAACCTCCAGGTTGCCGCGGCCGAGGACGAACCCTTGCGCACCGACTGGGCTGAGCACAAGTCTGGCGGCGGAGTGTTCGTCGAGGAGCCTACGGATGCCCGCCTCGTCGAGGTCCGCTGCCAGGAGGCGTTTCCCCTTCACCGCATCAATCCCGAGGAGCGAGCCCTTGATCCCAAGCTTCCGCTTCACATGGTCGAGCGTCCCTCCGGGGCCCAGCAGGAAGACGACGTCCGGGGCTTCCTCGATCTCCTCGATCACATGCTCCGCGATGCCGTCCCGTGCGTCGACCTCGGGGATCTCTTCGAACATCATCTTCCCCGTCTGAATCAGCGTGGGCTGGTGGAGCGTCTTGGCGGTGTGGTACAGCCGGACGACCCATTCCCCTTGACGGTACTTCTCCTCGTCGAGGTCGAGGACCTCCGCATCCACGGCCGCGGTCGTCCCGTCCGCGAAGTCCGCGACGATCTGGGCGACGCTCTGCGGGTGCACCCCGAACACGGCGCTGTGCATCTTCACCCCGGACGGAACACCGACGATGGGAACCGCAGACCCGACGGCGGCCGCCACGTCCCTCGCGGTGCCATCGCCGCCAACGAAAACGATCAGGTCGACCTTGCGGGCCAGGAACTCGCGGCACGCGTCCTGCGTGTCTCTGGCGCTCGTCCGCTGGCCGCAGTGGTACGCGACCTCCGCCACGAACCCCGCCGAGCGCAGCGCATCCCGTCCCATCGCCCCGCCGCAAGTGAGCCACTCGATCCCTCGCGCTTGGGGCATCCTCGCGAGGACCCGCAGCATCTCCTCGGCTTTGGCGGGAGCGACCGGCGCCGCGCCCCTGCGAACCGCCTCGTCCGCCACGCCGTCCGTCCCCTTCAGTCCTACGCGACCGCCGAGGCCAGCGATGGGGTTCACGAGGAATCCGATGCGAGGCACGGGCAAGTGTAGCGAGTCGAGCTATTTGGCGGTTGGTGGGGGCACGACCGGTGTCCCGACGAACGGCCCGCGGGTCAAAACGAGAAGGTCGCGACCAGGACGCCCTATGGGACAGGCATGGGTGCTTCTCACCCCAAGTAAGCTTGCCCCGTCCCCCAAGTCATCCGCGACGCTGCAGCTGGAGGAGCGCGGTCAGGATCTCCTCGGCGTGATGCTCCACCTTCACGTCCGGGTACACGTGCCGGATAATCCCGTGCTTGTCCGCGACGAACGTCACTCGTTTCCAGAACACGTCCTTCCCCGCGTGGACCTCGGGCACGCCGAGGGCACCGCCGAGCTTCCCCCCCGCATCGCTGAGGAGGACGAAGTTCAGCATGTTCTCCTCGCTGAACGCGCGCTGCTCCTCGACGCTTTGGCGGCTGACGCCGATCGCGACGCCGTCGAGGTCGCGGATGTTCTGCATCCGGTCGCGGAACGCACACGCCTCTTGCGTGCAGCCCGACAGCTCGGGGAAGGGGGCCCCGTTCCTCGGGTAGAAGTACAGGACGACGTGCTTCTTCCCGCGGAACTCCGCGGGGCTCATCGGGCGGCCCCGGGTCGACGGGAGGGCGACGTCGGGGAGCACGTCCCCTGGTTTCACCTTGATCGCGCCGACCTCGCGGAGCACATGCGGCGCAATGCCGCGTGGTAGATTAAGGGCGCGGCCGCTCCGGCTCGGGCCCGACGTCAGGGCGTCTCTCACGCAAGACGGAGGTGGACGATGTACCCGGCGAGCGCCACCACAGGGAGCGCCAGGAGGACGGGGGCGAGGGCGACGGCAGCGGACAAGCCCGTGGCGATTCCCAATTGGATCACCGCGAGCTCGTTCTTCGTGACGCTCGCGGCGACCGCGGGCAGCGTTTGGCGGTGGACCGCGATCGCAAGCGCTGCAAACGCGACGGCCGGCAAGAAGAGTGGCGAGTACACAGCGAGGACCACGAATGCAATCAGTGCGGCGACTGGATATCCCATGGAGTACGCCTTCCCCGCCTCCCGGCCCAGGACCGCGATCGTCGTCCGCTTTGGCGGCGTGGCCGCGAGGTCCGCCTCGACGTCGAGGTAGTGGTGCATCATCAACATCCCGACGCAAACGCACGCATAGGCGACCGCGGCCACAATCGCGGCCGGGGAGAGGGAGAGCGTCTGGACGTAGTACCCCCCGAGGACGCACAGGAGGACGCCGAGAAAACCGCCCGAAAGCTCCCCCGCAAAGGGACGGTACGCGGTCCGGACTGGGGGCAAGGTGTACAGGAGCCCGGATACGTAACCTGGGAGGACGAACGCGATGAGCGTCCACGAACGCGTGAGGAACAGATATGCGGACAGGATCCAGATCAGCACGCTGGAGACCGCGAACAGCCGCCACAGTTCCGGGACCGTCAGCAAGCCGCGGTTGAGAACCTTGCTCCCGCCGGAGAGAACGCGGGGCACGGACGCGCGGTCCGTCCCGCTCCGCCAATCGTAGATCTCGTTCACCGCGTGCGTCTCGAATCCCTGCACGAGCATCGCGATCGCGAGTGTCGTGAGGTAGAGCCCCCAGTCGAGGACGGCCCGCTCATGGTACGCGAGCGCAGTCCCGAGGGTCGTGGCGGTGTACGACCACAGGAGGACGGGGATCAGACGGAACTCGAGGAACACCCCGAGGGCGCGCCGGAGTGCCACGCGACGCTGACCTCTCCCGACCTCATTACGCTTTGCCCACAACCGTGTGCCGGAAACGTACATATGGGGAATCCGCCATCGAGCGCGCGGTCCGAGTGGACAAGCGGCTGTGGCATCTCATCGTGGGGACGCGGGGGGGACTCAACCGGGCGAAGATCGTCCACCTGCTCCGGCAGAGGCCGTACAACGCGAACGCCTTGGCGGCGGCTCTGAAGCTGGACTACAAGACCGTGCGCCACCACCTCCGCGTCCTCGTGGAGAACGATGTCGTCATGGCGTCCCGTGACCAGCAGTATGGGACCCTGTACTTCCTGACGCCACGGCTGCAGACCCACTATGAGGACTTCCTCGAGATATGGGAGAAGATTCAAGAGGCCGAGAAGAAGATAAACGAGGTGCGTAGCCCATGAGTGCACATCTATTCTGGATTGTGAATATGGTCGTGAGTGCGATCAGCATCATCGTCTTGGCGGGGCTGTTGCTCGTATATGCGAACAATTTCCGCTCGATCAAGAGCACGTTCTCCGTCGGCCTCGTCCTCTTCGCGATCCTGTTCCTCGTCCAGAACATCGCCGCGATCGCCCTGTACCTGTCGATGGCGACGCAGGACTACGGCCTTGCGGTCGCGATGCCGATGCTCGCGCTGAACATCGCGGAGCTGACGGGCTTCGGCGTGCTCTTCTGGATCTCGTGGCAATAGGCGTTCGGGCTCCCCTACGGATGCGGGCGCAACGTTCTTGAGACGCACTCGGTTCCGCCCCGCATGGCGGCAGGGGCCGGGGACGTCAAGGGGATGCGCCGCGCGATCCTCGACCTCGCCTGGCCCGTGATCATCGCGAACTTCCTGCAGGTCCTCGCCACGACGATCGACCTCGTGATGGTCGGTCGCATCGGGGTCACGGAGATTGCGGCCGTCGGCGTCGGCGGGAACATCGTCTTCTTCACGTTCACGGTCATGATCGGAATCACCTCCGGGACGATCGCGCTCGTCGCCCGTTCCGTGGGCGCCCGGAGGCCCCGCCAGGGGGACCACTTCCTCTTCCAGAGCCTCCTCGCGGGCGGCCTCCTCTCGATCCCGATGCTGATCGTCGGCGTCGTCTTCGCGGAGGCGATCGTCGCGCCGTTCTCCCCGACGATTCAGGTCCGGAACCTCGCGGCGGACTACGTCGCCATCATCTTCTTCTCCGTCCCCGCCCTGTTCACGATCTTCATCGGGACGGCGGCGCTGCGCGCCGCGGGGGACTCGAAGACGCCCCTGATCATCGGGGTGATCGAGAACGTCATCAACTTCGCGATCAACTACACGCTGATCTTCGGGAACTTCGGCTTTCCCGCGCTCGGGGTGCGCGGCGCGGCGATCGGCACGTCCATCTCCTACTTCGTGGGCGCGATCCTCTTCCTCGGGCTGTTCGCCGACCACCGGGTGAAGATCGGCATCCACCGGGAGAAGCCGGTGTTCAACTGGCGCACGATCCAGAGGATCCTCCGCGTGGGCCTGCCCGCGGCGGCGGAGCAGTTCGCGTTCCAGGTCGGCATCCTGATCTGGATCGTCTTCGTCGTCTCGTTTGGCGAGGCCGCGGTCGCAGCGCACCAGATCGGGCTCCGCATCCAATCGTTCGCGTTCATGCCCGGCCTCGGGCTCAGCATCGCCTCCTCCGCCCTGACGGGCCAGAACCTAGGGGCGAAACTGCCCGAACGCGCGGAGCGTGGCGCGCGAGAGGCGACGAAGATGGCGGTCGCGGTCATGGGGGTGATCGCCGCGTTCAACTTCGTCTTTGCCCCGTGGATCGCCCTCGCGTTCTCCGAGCCCGGCGAGGCGGTCGACCTGGCGGTCGTGTTCATCCGCCTCCACGCGACGTCAATCCCCGCGGTCGCCCTGTTCTTCACGATCTCCGGCTCTCTTCGCGGCGCGGGCGACACCCGTTGGCCCCTGTACGCCTCCGTGTTCGGCACGTACGCGATCCGCCTCCCGCTGTCCGCGTTGTTCGGCTACACGCTCGGCTGGGGCCTCCTCGGCGTGTGGATCGCCCTCCCGATCGAATACTACCTGCGGTCCGTGATCATCCTCCAGCGGTTCAACAGCGGCGCCTGGAAGGCGACGGCCGTTTGATACCCGTCGGGAAACGTTTAACCGCCGCTGGAGCTACGCGCCGATCGATGTCGGGGCGATGCACGATGATCCTCGCCGCGCGGCCGGACGAGCTCGGGCACGTCGTCGCGCGAGAGGTGTCCGAGGCCCTGGGGGCCCGATTCCCGGGGGAAATCGACATCGCCGCGATCGACGCAGCGGACCCGACCGCGTCGGTCTTGAGCACGAGGGCGGACGTGGCGGTGCACCGCATGGAACACCTGCCGCCGGAGCTTCCGGAGGAGCTCCATCTGTCCGCCGTGCTCTCGCGACGATCCTTCACGGACGCTCTCGTCGCCGATCGACCGCTCGCGGAGCTGCCCCGCGGAGCGCGGGTCGCCACGTCGAGCCTCCGCCGCCGGGCGATGCTCCTCCGGGCCCGGCCCGACCTCACCATCGTGGAGACCCATGCGGACGTGCGGTCCCGGATCCAGGGATGGCGGGTCGGCGAGTGCGACGGGGTCGTGCTCCCGACCGCGTCCTTGCGGCACCTTCGAATCGATGCGCCCTTCGAAGAACTCGATCCCCGAACGTTCGTTCCGTCCGCGGGTCAAGGGGCCGTGGGCTGCGTAGGCCGGCCCGGTTCCCGGTTCGAGGAGTTCCTCGAGGAGATTGACGACGCGCGGACCCATCTTGAGGTGGATGTGGAGCGGGGGGTCGCGCGCGCCCTTGAGGGGGGAGCGGATGCGCCCCTCGGCGTGCACGCGTCGAAGAAAGGCGACCGACTCAGCGTCCACGCGGTGATCCTCTCGCTCGACGGACGCCGGGCCGTCGCCCTCGAGGAGACGATCTCCGGGCGAGACCCGGCGTACGAGGCGGACGACCTGGCGGACCGGCTCGCGCGGATGGGAGGGGACGTCCTCCTCGCGCACGCGCGCAGGATGGTCGGCTGACTCCGTCGTCGGGCACGCTTATATCGGCGGACTCCTTCGCCCTGCGGCCGCATGAAGTATCGCCGCGTGGGGGACACGGAACTCGAGGTCTCGGAGGTCGGGTTGGCGGTCTGGCCCTTGAGCACCGGGGCATGGCCGGGATCCGAAGACGAGGCGCTCGCCCTGATCAAGAAGGCATACGACCTCGGCGTGAACTTCTTCGACACGGCCGACGTGGACGGTCACGGGAAGGGCGAGGACCTCCTCGGGAAGGCGTTCGCGGGGAACCGGGAGATGGTCGTCCTCGCGACGAAGGTCGGGTACGACTTCTACAACGACCCCGCCGCGAACGGCGTCTCCGGCTCCCGACGGTTCGACGCGGACTACGTGCGGTACGCGGTCGAGCAGAGCCTCGCGCGCCTTGGCACCGACTACATCGACATCCTCCAGGTCCACGACCCCACGATGGATGCCGCGCAGGATGACGCGCTGTGGGCGACGCTCGAGGCGCTCCACGAAGAGGGCAGAATCCGCTACCTCGGGGCCGCGCTCGGCCCCGGCGTCGGGCACCACGATGAGGGCGTCCTCGCGATGCGGAAGCGCGGGGCGACGACCCTGTCCACGATGTACAACCTGCTCGAGCAGGACCCCGGGCGAAAGTTCTTCACGGTCGCGTTGGAGTCGATGACCGGCATCCTGGTGCGGAACCCGCACGGGAACGGGGTCCTCGACGGGACCGTCCGCGCCCCCGGGGACGTGAAGTCGGGCGGCTACCACCCCGCGCGCTCGGACGCGTGGAAGGGCGAGGCCCTCCGGAAGCGACAGGCGTTGGAGTGGATCCGCGAGGGCAAGGACATCACGATCGGGCAAGCTGTCCTGAAGGTGTACCTGTGGGAGGAGACGGTCCCCAGCGTCCTCGTGGAGACCCAGGACGCCGCCCAGCTCGAGGAGTTCTGCGCGGCCCCGGAGAAGCCGGATTACGTGCGCGAGGAGATCGCGGAGATCGCGGAGCAGTACCGCCGGAACTTCGACGTGAAGGCATGACATGCTCGTCGGGTTTCTGGACGGGCAGGGCCGCGCGTACGACCTGAACTTCCGGACACTGAAGCGTCGCATCCGGGACGCGGAGGGGGACTGGGACGTGGAGCCCGGCGAGCGGCTCGGCGCATCCGTCTCCGTCGAGGCCGCGCTGTTCTGGCAGACGGAGCGTCCCCACCTGCTCATGCGACCGACGGGCGGAGTCGCGGCCACGTCCGCGAAACGCCTCGTCTTCCTCGCGGGGGAGTCCGTCCCTCGCACGGACGAGGAACCGACAACGTTCAACGTGTCCGTGCACGTGCCGCGGACGGCGGTGGACCACCTGTTCCGGGAGATGGGCGGTCGCGAGCTGATCGAGGTCCGGCGGGAGGACCTCCGCGGAACGATGGAGTCCCGTGCGGAGCTGACCCTCCGGATCGAGGCCCCGTGGATTGGCGGCCCGGAACCCGCGACGTTTCTCCTCGTCCTCCGTCCCCTCGCCGCGGCGCGCGAGGCGGTAGCGCCGCTCGGCTTGTCGTAGGCCCGACAACAAAACCCTTATGCAGGCCGCCCTGTCTCGGAGCCATCGACCATGTCGTACAGCTTGGACACGCTGAACCTCGGGGGCGGTTCGCCCCGGCAGCGGAAGAAGAAGATGCGGATGTACCGCACCGTCGCGGTCGTCGTCATCGTGGTCGTCGTCGTCGCGGCGGTCGTCATCTGGGCCCTTTGAGCGGCGGACCGCGGACGGACACCCGGCTCTCAGGAGTCGGAATCACGACTGATTCTCCGAGCGAAAGGGACGTAGTCCCTTCCGGGAACGATGTCCGGAGCGGGGCCGCGCAGTTGGAGTCCCTTCATCTCGACGACACGTGCTGGAGGATTCTGAAAGCGCTGTCGTACGCGCCGAAGACCCCGCAGATGCTCGCGCGAATCCACGGGATGCCGATCGCGGACGCGTGGAAGCGGGTCCACTTCCTCGAGGGACTCGGGCTCGTCCACATCGTTCTCACGTTCATCACGAGGGAAGGGCGGATCCTGTACTTTTACGAGGCGGGCCGCGACGCCCTCACCGTCGTGTCCGAGGACGCCTCCGTCAGCGTGTACTTCCAGCCCGCGCCGTAGGCGGCTGGAACAACGTTTATCTGGCCCGCGGTCGTCGCCCCGCCCGGGGTCCGGGCGTGGGAGGGTGGAGGTTCGCGGGGACGGGGCTCCTTCTTGCGGTCCTCGTGCTATCGGGGACGGCGTCGGCCGCCCCCTCGGGCGATCCGCCGCCAGACGTCGCCGCGGACGACCCGACGCCCGCGCCCGCGTCCGTGCCGTTCTCCCCGAACGTCCGCGTGAACTCCGGGAACCCGACGTACGCGTACCAGGTCGAGCCCACGATGGCGATCAACTCACAGGGCCGCATCTTCGTCGGGTGGAAGGAGGCGTTCACGCACAACGGAGGCGGGCAGCGGGTCTCGTTCTCCTACTCCACGGACGAGGGCGCGTCGTGGGCGCCAAACGTCCTCATGCCCCTCCACACGTACCGGATGCAGTCGGACCCGTGGATTACCGTCGCGGCGAACGATCGCGTGTTCTTCAGCCGGATCGAGTACAACGGCACGAGTGTGCCCGGCGGCATTGCGATCACGGAGACGATCGACGGCGTGACGTGGGGGCCCAACCTCCTCCTCGACGACGCCCCGCGGTTCGCGGACAAGCAGACGCACGCGAACGATGCCGCGGGGAACGTGTACATGGTGTGGAACTCGGACCTCGTGGCCTCCGGCGACTACCAGCTCGAGTTCTCCCGCTCGGATGACGGCGGAGCGACGTGGTCGCCGCACGTCCTCGTTCCCGACGACGGCAACGGTCATCTCGGCGGATTCGTCCAGGTCCACCCGGACAGGACCGTGCTCGTCACCTGGTGGTCGTGGATCACGCGGAACGTGTGGTTCGACCGGTCCACCGACGGCGGGGCGACGTGGGGAGCGGACGTCCGCGTGAACGACATGGCGGGATCCGCGGACTCCCCGCTCAACTCGGACCCGCCGGTCCTCCCGGCGATGGCGGTCGCGCCGAACGGGACGATCTACGTCGTGTGGAACGACTACCGGAACGGACGGCCGGGCGGGGTCCCGAACGGGGACTTCGACATCATGTTCTCGCGGAGCGACGACGGCGGTTCGACCTGGTCGCCCACGCGGCGGTTGAACGACGACGCCACGACGAACCGCCAGTGGATGCCGGACCTCGCCCTCGACCCGTTTGGCGGCATCCACGCCGCGTGGATGGACGACCGGAACGGCGGCCACGACGTGTACTACGTGAACTCGACGGACGGGGGGACGACGTGGGGTCCGAACGTGCGGGTGACGGACACGTCGACGCCGCTCTCTTTCACGCGCCCGGGGGACTACCTGGCAATCGAGTCGGACCGGAACGGGCACGTCTACGTGGCGTGGACCGACGGGCGTAGCGCGGATCTGGACATCTACTTCGCGAAGCTCGAGAGGACTGCGACGTATGCGGTCGACACCGTCTACGGTGCGACGTTCGGAGGCCTCACCGTCGAGGTGGACGGCATCCCGTACGTGGCACCTGCGACGTTCTCCTGGCCGGTGGGCTCGACGCATACGGTCGCGGTGCCGACCCTCCAGTACGCGAGTCCGCAGGCCCGCTTCGTGTTCTGGAACTGGGCGGGCGGAGCCGCGCAGAACCACACCGTGACGATGAACCGCTTCGGGCTCTCCGAGCTCGCCATGTTCCTCGTCGAGTACGAGGTCACGGTCCGGACCCAGCCGCCGTCCCTAGAGGTGCTCGTCGACGACGTGCCTTCCCTCGGCGAAACGACTCGATGGTGGCAATCCGGATCCGGCCATTGGTTGAACGTCTCGGAACCACAGGCCGGCCCGCCGGGGGTGCGATACCTGTTCGATTACTGGAACGACGGGGCGCCCAATCCCCGATTTGTCATGGTTGGCGGTCCGGTGACTCACGAGGTCACCTTCCGTCCGCAGTACCGGCTCGAGGTCGAGTCCTCCTACGGAAGCGCGACAGGCGCCGGCTGGTACAACGCAAGCGAGGCCGCCGCGTTCTCCGCTCCGGCCACAATCCCATCCGGCTTCGGCACCCGCCTCGCGTTCGCGGGCTGGTCGGGGGACTCCACCGCCGGGACGCCGGGCGCGACGATCATCATGGACGGGCCGAAGCGAGTGACCGCGACGTGGCGTACCGAGTACCTCCTGACGATTGTGAGCACCTATGGCAATCCGGTCGGCGCAGGGTGGCACGCCGAAGGTTCGGAAGTCTCTGTGCAGATCGAGGAAACCGTCGTCGTGGACGGCACGACGTATCGGTTCGTCGGATGGACCGGCGACGCGACCGGGACGAACGCGACGATCGCCGTGACAATGGACGCGCCGAAGACGCTGACGGCGGCCTGGGAGGAGGTGGGACCGCGACCGCCGAGTCCGGCGACCCCATGGCCATGGATCGCCCTGCTCCTCGTCCTGTTCCTCGTGATCGTCCTTGCGATTTGGCGGCGTCGCCGCAAGCGGGACGAGGTGCCGCCCGCTCCGCCGCCCGCGACCTGAGGAACCTTTATCGAACGTCGCCAGTTGCCCCGCGGGGGAGCCCGTGGATTACGAGGCGCTGCTGAAGGAACTCTACGGCCTCGAGCGGTTCGGGATTAAGCTCGGCCTCGACGTGGTCCGCGATCTCCTGCATCGCCTCAGGGACCCGCAGGAGAGGTTCCCCGCGATCCATGTGACGGGGACGAACGGGAAGGGCTCCACGTGCGCGTTCCTCGCGTCGATCCTCCGCGCCGCCGGGCACCGGGTCGGCCTGTATACGAGCCCGCACCTCGTGACGTTCAACGAACGAATCCGCGTCGACGGACGGATGATCGCAGACGAGGACGTCGCCCGCCTTTACGCGGAGATCCAGCCGCACGCCGCGGCGATGGCGGCGGAGTCGGAGACGAACCAGCCGACGTTCTTCGAGGTCACGACCGCGATCGCGTTCCGGCACTTCGTCGAACAGCGCGTCGATGTGGCGGTCGTCGAGGTCGGCATGGGCGGGCGGCTCGACGCGACGAACGTCGTGCGCCCCGACGCCTGCGTGATTACGCGGATTGGGCTGGAGCACACGGAGCACCTCGGTCGATCCATTGAACGGATCGCACGGGAGAAGTCCGGAATCCTGAAACCCGGCGTGCCCGTCGTGACCGTGGACCAGCCCGCGCTGGCGGTGATCCGGGCGCGCGCGGAAGCCCTGAAGTGCCCCCTCACGGTCGTTGGCCGGGACGTGCGGTACAGCCGCCAGGCGTTCGACCTCGACGGGCAGGATGTGGTCCTCGAGGACGGCACGAGGGTCCAGGCCCATATTCGCCTGCTCGGGGCGTTCCAGCCGGAGAACGCAGCCACGGCGTTCGCGACCGCGCTGGCGGTGCGAGACAAATGGAAGCTGACAGGCGAGGCGATTGTCGAGGGTCTGGAAACCGCTCGATGGCCGGGTCGCCTCCAGGTCGTCCGTCGCGAGCCGGTCGTCCTCGTCGATGGGGCCCACAACGCGCCGGCCGCCGCGGCGCTCGCGGAGTCCCTCCAAGAACTGTTCCCGGGACGGAAGCTCACGTTCGTCCTCGGCATTCTGAACGACAAGGACCTCGGTGGGATCGCGGAGGCCCTCGGACCGCTCGCCGCGAAGGTCGTCGCGACGAAGCCGAGAACGCCACGCGCGTTCGAGCCGGAGGACGTGCGGAGGGCGTTCGAAGCCGGAGCGCCCGTCGAGATCCTCCCGGACGTGCGGGACGCGGTCACGAAGGCGATCGACTCCGCCGCCAACGAGGACGTCATTGTCGTCGCCGGTTCGATCTACACGATTGGCGAGGCGCTCGAGCTGCTCGGCGGTTGGGAATGAGGCGCGAGGAGAAGGTCCGGCGGATCTTCGCGGACCTCCGGCGGCGGTACGGCCCGTCGTTCCGCGACGACCCGGGGACCGTCCTCGCGAAGGTGACGAGCGCGACGGAGGACCCGTTTCGCGTCCTCATCTCGACGATCCTCTCCCAGCGGACGAGGGACGAGAAGACGGAAGAGGCGTCGGCGACCCTGTTCGCGAAGTACGCCACCCCGCAGGCGATCGCGGACGCGCCGGTCGCGGACCTCGTCGAACGCATCCGCCCCGTCGGATTCTACCGCCAGAAGGCGGAACAGATCCGGAAGGTCTCGCGCATAATTCTGGACCAACACCGGGGACGGGTCCCCGACACCTACGATGAGCTCGTCGCGCTTCCGCAGGTCGGGCCGAAGACGGCGAACTGCGTCCTCGTCTACGGGTACGGCCAGCCCGCGATCCCCGTGGACGTCCACGTGGCGGTGATCTCCCGGCGATTGGGCCTCGCGCCTCCCGACGCGGACGAAGAAGCGGTGGAACGAAGCCTCGCGCGGGTCGTGCCCCGGAGGTTGTGGCTCCAGCTGAACGAGCGCTTCGTGCGATTCGGAAAGGAGGTCTGCCGGACGAACTTCCCGCGGTGCACGGTGTGCAACTTCACCTCCTTCTGTTCCTACTATCGGGCGATGCGGCGGACCACACGCCGGGCCCCTTAAGAGGCGACCGATCATTCTCGCGGCGCCCATGCGGGTCGAACGGCTGGAGTGGTTCCCGCGGGACCTCCCGCGGAAGGAGGTGTTCGCCACGTCGCAGCACGCGTCCGACGTCGCCCGCGTCGTGTTCGTCCGGATGGACGCGGACGGAACGGAGGGATGGGGCGCCGCAAGCCCGAGCGACGTCACCGGGGAGACGACGGAGTCCGTAGTCGCCGCGCTCCAGCAGTTGGCGGCGCCCCTGAAGGGCGTTGCGTTCGAGCGCGGCCGCGACGTCGTAGACGCGATGGACCGGTTCTTGGTGGGGAACCCCGCCGCCAAGGCGGCCGTCGACATGGCGGCGTTCGACGCGCTCGCGAAGGCGCGGGGCCAGCCGCTCCACGAACTGCTCGGCACGGCGCGAGACCTCGTCCTCACGGATCGGACGGTCGGCTTGATGCCCCCAGACGAGGCCGTCCGCAGGGCGAAGGAGCTCGTCGCCGAGCGGTTCCGCGCGATCAAGGTCAAGCTGGCGGGAAAGCCGGACGAAGACCTCGCGCGGGTCTCCGGCATCCGCGAGGCGGTTGGCAACCACATTCTCCTGCGGACGGACGCGAACCAGGCGTTCTCCTACCGCCACGCGCTCCAATTCGCGAAGCAGGCGTACCCGTACGTCGTCGAGTTCCTTGAGCAGCCCCTCCCCGCGGACGACCTCCGGGGGATGAAGAACCTCACGGAGGCCTCGCCCGTCCCTGTGATGGCGGACGAGTCCGTCCACTCGCCCCAGGACGCCGCCAAGGTCGTGTGGGGGAAGTGCGCGCGCCTCGTGAATCTGAAGCTGATGAAGGCGGGCGGCATCGCGCGCGTGATCGAGGCGAACGCGGTGTGCGAGGCTGCGCACATCCCAACGATGATCGGCTGCAACGCAGAATCCCAGCTGTCGATCGCGGCCGGGCTCCACTTCGCGATGTCGCAGCGGAACGTGCGGTTCGTCGACCTCGACTCCCACTTCAGCCTCGCGGAGGACCCCGCGAGCGGCCTGCGGTTCGACGACGGTTACCTGCGCCCGTCCGGGAAGCCCGGCCTCGGCGTGGACGTCCGGTTATAGTTCCTCGGCGTCCTCGGACTCACCCGTCCCCTCGACGTCGTCCTCGAACGGGCTCGCGCGTTCCGGCTCGCCGGGCAGCGGCGGCGGCGCTTGGTCCGCGCCCTTCTCCGCCTCCTCGATCACCTCTTCCTCCTCCCGCTCGCCGATCAGGCGCGCGACCGCCATGACCTGGTCCCCGTCCTCCAGCCGGATGATGCGGACGCCCTTCGTCGCCCGACCCGCGACCCGGATGTCCTTCACGGGGCACCGGATCACCATCCCGTTCTTCGTCGTCACGAGGAGCTGGTCCTCCGGATGCACGACCCGGACGTCGACGACGCGGGACTTCGCGAGCTTCATGTTCGTCGTCCGGACGCCGTGGCTCCCTCGGCGCGTCCGGCGGTACGCGTGCACGGGCGTGCGCTTCCCGAGCCCGTTCTGCAGGATCGTGAGGAGCTCCGCGCTCGGGTCCTTGCTCAGCGTCATCCCGACGACCTCGTCCTGCTCCCACAGGCGGATACCGATCACCCCGGTCGCGACGCGGCCGATCGAGCGCGCCTCCGTCAGGGGGAACCGGTTCGCGGAGCCGCCCGCGGTCGCGAGGAGGACCTCCTCGTCCCCGTCCGCAACGCGCACGTCGATCAGCTCGTCATCCGCCCGCAGCTTGATCGCGGTGATCCCGGAGACGCGCACGTGGCGGTAGGCGGACAGGTTCGTCCGTTTGATGACGCCCTTCCGCGTCGCGAACACGAGGAACCGCTTGTCGTCGAACTCCCGGACCGGGATCATCGTCTGCACGCGTTCGTCCGCCGCCAGGTGGGCCAGGAGATTCACGACGGGTTTCCCGCGCGCCGCGCGGCCGACCTCGGGGATCTTGTACGTCTTCAGCCAGTACAGGCGTCCCTTGTTCGTGAAGAACAGGATGTAGTCGTGCGTGGAGGCGATGAACACGTTGACGACGTAGTCCTCCTCCTTCGTGCCCATCCCCGTGACGCCCTTCCCGCCGCGGCGCTGCTGGCGGTACAGCTTCACCGCCAACCGCTTGATGTAGCCCGTGTTCGAGATCGTGACGACGTTGTCCTCGACGGGGATCAGGTCTTCGATCTCGAGGTCGACGGCCCGCGGCTCGATCCCCGTGCGGCGGGCGTCCCCGTACTTCCCCTTCAGCTCGAGCAGTTCCGAACGGATGATGCCGAGGATCCGGGGCTCCGACGCGAGGATCGCCTCCAGGTCCGCGATCGTCCCCTCGAGCTGCCGCTGCTCCGTCCGGAGCTCCTCGATCGCGAGCCCCGTCAGCCGCTGGAGGCGCATGTCCAGGATCGCCTTGACCTGCTCCTCGCTCAAGAGGTAACGGCGCATGAGGCCCTGTTTCGCGTCTTCGACCTCATGGGACCGGCGGATGAGCGTGATGACCTCGTCGAGGTGGTCGACGGCGGTGATGAGCCCCTCCACGACGTGCAACCGGGCGCGCGCCTTGTTCAAGTCGAACTGGGTCCGGCGTCGCACGACCGCCCGGCGGTAGCGGACGTACTCCGAGAGCGTGTCCTTCAGGGGGAGCTCCCGCGGCTGGCCGTCCACGAGGGCGAGGTTGATCATCCCGAACGTGGACTGAAGGGCGGTGTGCGCGTAGAGCTGGTTGAGCACGACGTCCTCCATCGCGTCCTTCTTCAGCTCGAGCACGATCCGCATCCCCTCCCGGTCGCTCTCGTCCCGGAGGTCGGAGACTCCATCGATCCGTTTCTGCTTCACGAGGTCCGCGATGCTCTGGAGGAGCGCAGACTTGTTCACCATGTAGGGAACGTCGGTGAACACGATCCGGCGGTCGCCCTCCTCCCCCTCGAGGATGTACCGGGCGCGCACACGGAACTGACCGCGCCCCGTCTTGTACGCCTCCTGGACGCCGTCGAAGCCGTAGATCACCCCTCCCGTCGGGAAGTCGGGACCGCGGATCGGGCCCGTCTCGTAGTTCACGAGCTGCGCGACGTCGATGTCCGGGTTGTCGATCACCGCCACGAGGGCGTCGACGATCTCGGATAGGTTGTGGGGCGGGATGTTCGTCGCCATCCCGACCGCGATGCCCGAGGAGCCGTTCACCAGGAGGTTCGGGAACTTGGACGGGAGGGTGAGGGGCTCCTTCAGCGTGCCGTCGAAGTTGTCTCCGAAGTCGACGGTGCCCTTCTCGATGTCCTGAAGCATCTCCTCGGCGACCTTCGCGAGACGCGCCTCCGTGTACCGCATCGCCGCCGGCGGGTCCCCGTCCACGCTGCCGAAGTTGCCCTGGCCGTGGATGAGCGGATAGCGCATGGAGAAGTCCTGCCCCATCCGGACGAGGGCGTCGTACACCGCCATGTCGCCGTGCGGATGATACTTCCCGAGGCAGTTGTGGACGACCATCCCGTTGGCGACAAAGTTGTGCGCTCCCTCGACCTCGATGTCGTACGTCGGGGCGTCGCCCGCAGGGAACACTGAGGCCACCCGGGCAAATGCAAGGCCGGTGTCGACAAATGAGTTCAAACGCTCCGCTAAGGGCGAACCGATTCGCGCAAGCTTCGCTAGGATTCCCCAGTCGAGAACCTGGCTTCTACGCAGCGGTTGTCTGCGCAACCCCGCCGAGTAGCGAATCTTGCCGCCGCCGGGATAAACAACACTCTGTCGGAACTTCCGTCCCTCGACGTCGACATACCAGCCAGCGCCCAGATGCGCACGGCTCAGCTCCGTGAACACAACGTCGGAACCGAAGGGAAGGATGTCCCCGTCATGCCACATGGCGCGCCGGAGCGGCCTGAGGGCCCGAGCCCGCCTGTCGCGCGAGCCCTTCGAGAGGTCGAGTTCTCCCGCGAGCCGGATCGCTTCCGTACCGCGAACCTCGAGGTATAGAAACGGGTGGCGGTGGACGACGCGATGTCCGTTGACCCAAGAAACCCGCTTCGACCGGGACACGTACCGCGAAGGATGGTAGCCCAATGAAACGAGCAAAGTCTGGAGGCGGTCGACTAACTCCTCCGAAACCGAACCGTAGTGGATCACACGCCGCTTCGCCGCGATGCATCCGTCGCCGTCGACCAGACCGCTCAGGAACGCGAGGGCAACCGGCCTCGGGCTTCGGAGAATCTGGTCGGGGATTCGCTTCGTCGACGCCCTGAGGACATGAAGGTCGAACGTTTCCAGCAGGTAACCGTTGATCGCATCGCGGCTGATGCGAAGCTGGTACATCGTCTTGTACTTCGGATTCGGAGGCCGCTTGACCTCTATCCTTGGCGAGTATCCGAATTCCCCTGTGAGTACCTGGCGCACCCTCTTCATGACCGTACGGTCGGACGAGGAGAACCCCAGTCGCACGCGCTTGCCCTCGTGGGACGCAAACCCATCGGACATCAACTGGCCGAGTAGGTACGCGAGGTCCCGACCCAGTCGCATCTCACGGCCCGCGAACGGCGGTAGACGCGGGAGGGACTCCACATTCGGGTAGGTCGACCGGAGGACCACCCAATCGCCAGCCTGTAGCTCGGCCGCGTCCTTCCATCCGAACGAGAGATCCCGTTCGACAATCCTGAACTTCTGGGAATACGTCGCGATCGCGGAGAGGCCGTTCTCCAGCGTGACCTTAAGAAGGGGGCGACGGGGCAGTCCGTACAGACGCACGACCCGGCCCACGCCGGTCTCGGTGAAGACACGGTCTCCAGCCTGGACCTTCTCGATGGGGACCAGGCCCTCGACGGTCGTCAATAGGGTGCCCGCGACGAAGCACTCTCCCACAATCCGTGCAGACTTCTTGTGCTGCGAGCCCGATCCGATGCCGAGCTCGTTCATCGCGTGCAGGATCCGTCGCTGCACCGGCTTGAGGCCGTCCCGCACATCGGGGAGCGCGCGCCCGACGATCACGCTCATCGCGTAGTCGATGTAGGAGCGCTCCATCTCCTCCTCGATCGGGCGATCGACGATGCGGCGCTGCTCGAGTCCGTCGGGCACGGGTCACCTCAGACGTCCAGGTTCGTGACGTCTTTCGCGTGGGCCATGATGAACTCCTTCCGCGGCTGGACCGCGTCACCCATGAGGGTGGAGAACAGCTGGTCCGCGAGGACCGCGTCCTGGATCGTGACCTTCTTCATGACGCGTCGCTCCGGGTCGAGGGTCGTCTCCCACAGCTCCTCCGCGTTCATCTCGCCCAATCCCTTGTATCGCTGAATCGAGACGCCGTCCCCGAGGGATCCGAGGACCTCCTCGCGCTCCCGCTCGCTGAAGGCGTACCGGACCTCCTTCCCTTTCTTCATCTTGTAGAGCGGAGGCTGCGCGATGTAGATGTACCCCGAATCAATCAGCGGCTTCATGTAGCGGAAGAAGAACGTGAGGAGCAAGGTGCGGATGTGCTCGCCGTCCACGTCCGCGTCGCTCATGATCGCGAGCGTGTGGTAGCGGCACTTCGATACGTCGAACTCGTCCTGGATGCCCGTACCGATCGCCGTGATCAACGTCCGCAGTTCCGCGTTCTTCAGCATCATGTCGAGCCGCGCCTTCTCGACGTTCAGCACCTTCCCCCGCAGGGGAAGGATTGCCTGGAACGCCTTGTTGCGGCCCTGCTTCGCGCTCCCGCCCGCGGAGGGGCCCTCGACGATGAACAGCTCGGCCTTCGCGGGGTCCCGCTCCTGGCAGTCCGCGAGCTTCCCGGGAAGGGAGAACGAGTCGAGGAGGCCCTTCCGCCGCGTCAGCTCCCGCGCCTTGCGCGCGGCCTCGCGGGCCTGCGACGCCAAGACCGCCTTCGAGACCGCCGCCTGCGCGGTCTTCGGGTTCTCCTCGAGGTACTCGGACAGCTTCTCGTATACGAGGGAGTCCACGATCCCCTTCACATCGCTATTTCCGAGCTTCGTCTTCGTCTGGCCCTCGAACTGCGGCTCGGGCAGCTTCACGCTCAGGATCGCCGTCAGGCCCTCGCGGACGTCCTCCCCCTCGAGGCCCTCGCCGTTCTTCAGGACGTGGTTGCTCTTCGCGTACTGGTTCATCGCCCGGGCGAGCGCGGACTTGAACCCGACAAGGTGCGTGCCCCCCTCGATCGTGTTGATGTTGTTCACGAACGTGTGGATGTTCTCCTGGTACCCGTCCGTCCACTGCAGGGCGACCTCGACTTGGACGCCGTTCCCCTCCTTCGCCACATAGATCGGGTCCGCGTGGAGGGGCGTGCGGCCCCGGTTGATCCACTTCACGAACTCCTGGATGCCGCCCTCGAACTGAAAGACGTCGCCGCGGTCCTTCCTCCGGTCGAGCGCGATGATCTTCAGCCCGCGGTTCAGGAACGCGAGCTCCCGGAGGCGCTGCGCGATCGTGTCGTAGTCGAAGTCGACGGTCTCGAAGATCTGCGGGTCGGGCTTGAACGAGACGATCGTCCCGGTGCCCTTCGCGTCCCCGACGACCTTCAGCTCTCCCTGCGGGACGCCGCGCTCGTAGCGCTGGGCGTGCTCCTTCCCGTTCCTCAGGACGCGGACCTCGAGCCACTCGCTGAGCGCGTTCACGACGCTAAGCCCGACGCCGTGGAGCCCGCCGGAGACGCGGTACATCTTCCGCTCGAACTTGCCGCCGCTGTGCATCCGCGTGAGGACGAGCTGGACGGCGGGCTCCTTGTACTTCGGGTGCATGTCGACGGGGATCCCGCGCCCGTCGTCCGCGACGGTCACGGAGCCGTCCGCGTTGATCGTCACTTGGATGTTCTTGCAAAACCCCGCCATCGCCTCATCGATCGAGTTGTCGACGACTTCGTGGACGAGATGATGGAGCCCGCGCTCGCTGACGCTGCCGATGTACATCGCGGGGCGCCGCCGGACGGCCTGCAGGCCCTCGAGAACCTGGATCTGTTCCGCGTCGTACGGCAGCGAGGGGACGCTCTCTTCCACCATCTACTTCACACCATTCCGGTCAGCGGGATTTCGCCCTCTTCGCACCCCATCCCGGGGGATTTTCCATAAGTCGGGACGAGATATAAACGTGCCGACCCTCGTCTGTATGGAGAAAACGAGGGTCTGGGGTATATAAAGGCCCCTTTAAATACTCCGGGGGCCAAACCGTGCCCTTTGTTCTCGTCTGTGAGAACGTCGGAGGATCCGCGTTCGAAGGCCCTACCGGACCTTCCACCGGACGCCCGATTTCGTGTCTTCGAGCACGATCCCGCGGTCCCCCAAGAGGTCCCGGATCCGGTCGGAGAGGACGAAGTCCCGGCGCTTCCGCGCGTCCTCGCGGAGCTCGACGAGGGCGTCGACGAGGGCGTCGGGGGCCGCCATCGCGGTCGCCCGGCGCCGCCAGAGCCCGAGGACGTCGCCGAACGTGTCGAACGTCGTCCATGCGTCCGCAAGCGCCTCCCGGCCGGCGGAACCGAGCGCCTTGTTGACCGCGTTCGCGAAGTCGAACACCGCCGCGAGCGCCTCCCGCGTATTGAAGTCGTCGTCCATCGCGGCCTCGAACCGCTCGCGGGCAGTCTGGGCGGCGGATCGCAGGGACGCGTCCTGGGGACCGTGCTCCGGCGCCGTCCGGAGTTCCGCCTCCACGTTCACGACTGTCTCCGCGAGACGCGCGTACGCGGACCTCGCCTCTTCGATCGCCTCCAAGGTGAAATCGATCGGGCTCCGGTAGTGGGCGTGGACGAGGAAGAACCGGAGGACCTCGCCCTCAAACTTCGCGAGCGCGTCCCCGATTGCCCAGTAATTCCCGAGGGACTTGTGCATCTCCTCCCCGCTGACCATGAGCATGCCGCCGTGCATCCAGTACTTCACGAAGGGCGTCACGCCCGTGAACGCCTCTGCCTGTGCGATCTCCGCCTCGTGGTGCGGGAACATCAGTTCCGTCGCGCCGCCATGGATGTCGTACTGCGGTCCGAAGTGGCGGATCGTGATCGCGGTGTCCTCGATGTGCCAGCCGGGGCGGCCCTTGCCCCACGGGGAGTCCCACGCGGGCTCGCCCGGCTTCTGCGCCTTCCAGAGGGCGAAGTCCGCGGGGTTCCGCTTCCGCTCGTCCACCGCCACGCGCGCCCCCGGAAGGTGCTCCTCGACCTTCTGTCCGCTCAGCTTCCCCCAGTCGCGGTACTTCGTCGTGTCGTAGTACACGGAGCCGTCCGACGCCACGTACGCGAACCCGCGGTCGATCAGTCCTTGGATCTGCTCGATGATCTCGGGGATGTAGTCCGTCGCCCACGCGTAGACGTCCACGGACGCGACGTTCAGCTTCTCCATCCCGTCGAGGTACTCGCGGAAGAACGTGTGCACGATCTCCTGCCATTCGCGGCCCGTCGCGGCCATCTTCTCGATCACGCGGTCCTCGACGTCTGTCACGTTCTGGAGGTAGAACACGCGGTACCCCTTGTGCCGCAGGTAGCGGGCGACGACGTCGAAGGCCACGTACGTCTTCGCATGTCCCAGGTGGGCGCGGTCCTGCGGGGTGAGCCCGCAGACGAACATGGACACGCGCTTGCCGCGGAGGGGGACGAACTCCTCCTTCTGGCGGGTGAGCGTGTTGTAGACGCGGAGGGCCATCGGGCCGAACGTATGAGCGGGTTCGTATTAAGGTTCCCGAAGGGGGCAACTCGCGGGGAGGACGTCTGCCCTTCGGGGCCCGGGAGTCAGCTGGCGGACAACGCGCGGTCGACGTCCTCCCTGAGATCGTCGACGTCCTCGATCCCGACAGAGAACCGCACGAGGCCGTCGGAGATTCCGCGCTTCTCCCGCTCCGCCTTCGGGATCGACCCGTGGGTCATTGACGCGGGGTGCTCGATGAGGGATTCGACGCCTCCGAGGCTTTCCGCCAGGGTCACAACCTCGAGTTCCTTCAGGAACGCCTTCGCCTTGGCGGGTTTTCGCAGGACGAAGCTCATCATGCCGCCAAAGCGTCGCATCTGTTTGGCGGCGACGGCGTGGTTCGGGTGGTCCTTCAGTCCCGGGTACAGCACCCGCTCGACCGCCTTGTGGTCCTTCAACCACGCGGCGAGCGCTTCCGCGTTGTCGCAGTGCCGCTCCATTCGCACCGCCAACGTCTTCGTGCCCCGCAGGATGAGGAAGCAATCGAAGGGCGAGGGGATCGCCCCGACGGCGTTCTGGGCGAACTTCAGCGACTCGAACAGCTCCTCGTTCGACGTGAGGATCGCGCCGCCGACGACGTCCGCGTGCCCGCCGAGGTACTTCGTCGTCGAGTGGAGGACGAGGTCGTACCCCAGCGCGAGCGGGTTCTGGAGGTACGGGGAGGCGAACGTGTTGTCCATGACAGAAATCGCCCCGTGGGCCTTCGCGATCTTCGCGGTGGCCTTCAGGTCCACGACCTTCATCAGCGGATTCGTCGGGGACTCCATCCACACCATCCGCGTGGTCTCCCGCATCGCGCGCTCGACGTTCCCGGCGCCCGTCGCATCGACGAAGTCGTATTCCACCCCGTAGTTCGTCCAGATCCGCGTGAAGATCCGGTACACGCCTCCATACGTGTCGTCGCTCAGGACGACGTGGTCGCCCTTCTTGAGGAGGGTGAGAAGGGTCGTGACCGCTCCCATCCCCGAGGAGAACGCGAGCCCGTGGGTGGCGCCCTCCAGTGCCGCCAGATTCCGCTCGAGCGCCCGGCGCGTGGGGTTCGCGGTCCGCCCGTAGACGTACTCCGCCTGCTCTCGCTGCGAGTACGTGGACGTCAAGTACACGGGGGGGTTCACCGCGCCCGTCGCGTCCGGCTCGCTCCCGACGTGGATCGCCTTCGTGGAGAAGCGCATGGCGGCGTCGAACGCGGGACCGCGTAAAGAGTTTCCGTGCGCGAAACTTTAGGAGACCCCCGCCGTTCGTCCGGAGCATGACGGCAGGCGGGCCACGCGCGAGGCCGTTCGATCGGCTCGGCCGCATCCTCCTGGCGGCATCCCTCCTCATCATCGTCATCTTGATCGCCGCTGCGATCGGGGTGATCGCGTTGGGCGCGTGGATCTGGCGGGTCGTCCCGAACCCCGACCCGTTCGGGTTCACGAGCGGGCTCTTCTTCGCCGCCTCCGTGCTCCTCATCATCACGTCGATCGCGGCGATCTTCGGGCTCCTCTCGTACGCCGGGGAGTACCGCTCCGGGTATGCGACGGACCGGGAGGGCACCGCGCGGCGGTGGCTGGGGACCCTGTTCATCTTCGCGGGGTTCCCGTTCCTCGGGATCAGCATCGTCCTCTACAGCGGTCCCATCGCGCAGGTCCTGACCCTCGGGGCGCTTCTCGCGTTCGGGACGGGGGCTGGGTACCACGTGAGCGCATACCTGCGGACCCAGCGCGCGGGCGCATAGACGAACCTTTAGAACTTCCCGGGCGTTCGGCGGGGGAAGACGGTGAATCCCCGCGCCTCCCCGCCCCGCCGCGTTCGGCTCGACCGCCAGGGGCGCACGCTCCTCGCGCTCTCGAGCATCGCGCCAGCGATGCTGTTCCTGTCCGCGCTCCTCGTCGCCTGGATTGGTTCGGAGTACTTCCGCACGCACGTGCCGGATCCCCTCGGATGGGCCGCCACCCGTTTCGCGAGCTCGACCCTGTGCTTCACCCTCTCCGGCGTCGCCGCCGTCTTCGTGATGTTCGCGTACACCTGGTGGTACCGGGCGGCGCTCCTCGACCGGGAGCCGACGGAGGAAGTCGGCGCCCACTGGGCCGGGGTGATCCTGATCCTCGTGGGGATCCCGTACTTCGTCTTCGGGCTCCTGTACGGGGACGAGTTCGGCGGGAAGCTCCTCCTCTGGGGTGCGCTCCTCGCGTTCACGGTCGGGACGGTGTTCTTCTTCAGCCACATCCTGTGGCCGCGGGTCGAGCGCGCTAGCCTCGCTCCGCGAGATACTCGATGACGTCGATCCGCGTGACGATCCCTTCGAGCTTCGTTTCCATCCCGACGAGGACGGCGGGGCTCCCGCGGAGGAGCATGCGGTAGATCTTCTCGAGGGACGTCCCGGGGTCCACGATCGGGAAGGGCTTCTCCATGACCTGGCGGACCTTCCGCGCCGCCGCCTTCTTGTCCTTCAAGAGTCGGTCGATGAGGGCGTCCTCGCGGACGCTCCCCACGGCGCGCCCTCTCTCGACGACTGGGAGCTGCGAGATGTCGTACTCCCGCATCAGGTCGACCGCCTCGCGCAGCGTCATGTCGCCGCGAGCGACGATGACGCCCTGGAGCCGCTCCTTGCGCCGCAGGATTGCCGCGAGCGGAGCGGCGGGCTCCTCAAGGAACCCGTGCTCTCGCAGCCATTCCTCACTGTGCGCCTTGCTGAGGTACCGCTCGCCCGTGTCCGGCAGGAGCACGACGAGGACGTCGTCCTTGGAGAGATCGTCCGCGACCTTCAAGGCCCCGACGACCGCCGCCCCGGAGCTGGAGCCGACGAGAAGGCCTTCCTCCCGCGCGAGTCGCCGCGTCATCTGGTACGACTCCTTGTCCCCGACCTTGACGACGTCGTCGATCACGTCGAACCACGTCGTCCCGGGGATGAAGTCCTCCCCGATCCCCTCGATCTTGTACGTGTGGGGCTTCGTCATCTCCTTCGTGTAGAAATAGTCCTTCAGCACGGACCCCAGCGGGTCGACGCCGATCACCTTCACCTTGCGATTCCTCTGCTTCAGGTATTTCCCGACGCCGCTAATCGTGCCCCCCGTCCCCATGCCGCACACGAAGTGCGTCACCTTCCCGTCCGTCTGCTCCCAGATCTCTGGCCCGGTCGTCCGGGAGTGCGCCTCCGGGTTGGCGGGGTTGTAGTATTGGTACGGGAGGAACGAGTTCGGGATCTCCTTGTTCAGCCGCTCCGCGACCTTGTAGTAAGAGTCGGGATGGTCCGGCGGGACCGCCGTGGGACACACGACGACGCGCGCCCCGAACGCCTTCACGAGGTTAATCTTCTCCTGGCTCATCTTGTCGGGGATCGTGAAGATGCACCGGTAGCCCCTCAGCGCCGCCACGAGGGCGAGGCCAAGGCCCGTGTTCCCGCTCGTCGGCTCGATGATCGTCGCGCCCGGCTTGAGGAGGCCACTCTTCTCCCCCGCCTCGATCATCGCGATCCCGATTCGGTCCTTCACGGACCCGCCCGGGTTCAGGAACTCCGCTTTCGCGAGGATCAGGGGCTTGCACCCCTTCGTCACGGCGTGGAGCCGAATGAGCGGGGTGCCCCCGATCGCGTCGAGGATCGTCCGGTGATACCGCACGGGGCCCTCACCGGCCTTCCCCGCTTTAAGGCCGCGGCCTCAGATCTGCTCTCGCAGCCGGAGCTCGGTCAGGAGGGCGACGAGCGCGTCCCGGGATACCGCGGGGCGGTCCATCGAGAGGAGATCGAGGATCACCTCGGGCCGTCGCAGGAGCCACGTCACGAGGTCCCGCTCCGTCACGATGCCCACCACGCGGCCCTTCTCCACCACGGGAATGCGTCGCACCTGGTGCTGGGCCATCAGTCTGAGGGCATGAAGGGGCGGGTCGTCGGGCTTGGCGGTGACGAGCCTCCGCCGCGACGTGATCTCCCTCACCCGGAGGGCGAGCACGCCCTCCTTCTTTGTGGCGGCCCGCAGGATGTCCCGCTCCGTGAGGATCCCCATGATGCGATTCCCACGTTTCACGAGGACCGCGCCGACGTCCTTCTCGACCATCTTCCGGATGGCGGCGAGCGCGGGTTCGTCCGCGCCGACAGCGATGAGGCGCTCCGACATGATCGACCGGAGCGTGTCCTCCATCGCCATCGGCGGGCGATGTGTGCAACGATATATCAAACGAGCGTCATGCGGGACGGGATGGCGGAGGAACGCCGGAGCATCTGCTCGTACTGCGGGTGCGGATGTCGCCTCACGTTCCGCGTGGAGGACGGGAAAGTCGTGCGCGTCACGCCGGACCGGACGGACGAGGCGAGCCGCGGGAGCCCGTGCGTGAAGGGTCTCACGCTCCACGAAGTCGCGGACAGCGGTCGCGTGCTCCGGCCGATGGCGCGCGACGGGAAGGACGCGCCCCTGCGCGAAGTCTCCTGGCGGGAGGCGTATGAGCAGATCGACGAGGCGTTCCGGCGTCTTGCGCCCGAGGAGGTGTTCGTGAACGCCTCCGGCAAGGTCACGAACGAGGACGCGTACGTCACGGGCAAGTTCGCGCGAATCGCGCTTGGGACCTCGAACGTGGACGCGTGCTGCACCCGCCTGTGCCACGTTGCGACCGTCGAGGCGCTCCGCGATGCGTTCGGCAACGGGGCGACGCCCCACCGGATGGACGACGTCGCGGTGTGCGACGTAATCCTCATCGTGGGCTCGAACCCCGCCTCGAACTATCCGGTGCTGTTCCACCGCCTCCAGGACGCGAAGAAGAAGGGGACGAAGATCGCGTCCGTCCAGGTCCTCGTGAACACGACGTCCGCGTACTCGGATCTCCCGCTCCTGATCAGGCCGGCGACGGAGATCGTCCTCCTGAACGGCCTCGTGCGGCGGCTCATCGAGAAGGGGCAGGTCGCGGACGGTGTGCACGACCTCGAGGGGTTCGAGAACCTGCGGCGCGTCGTCGGTCGATACGACGAGCGGTACGTCGCGCGGATCTGTGGCCTCGCCGCCCATCAGTTCGACGCGCTCACGGACCTCGTCGGGGGGGCCGCGAGCCTCGGCCTGATTCACGGGATGGGGATGACGCAGCACGTGAACGCGGTCGAGGGCGTGCACGCGCTCCTGAACCTCATGATCGTGAAGGACGCGAAGCTCCTGTCGGCGCGCGGGGAGATCAACGTGCAGGGCGTCGGGGACATGGGCAATCTCCCGGACCAGCTGCCCACGGGGCCGCTCGTCACCCTCCCGGAACTCGAGGAAGCGTGGGGCGTGTCGTTGGCGGCGCAGCGCGGGCGGAACATCGTGGAGGCCCTCCTGTTGTCACCGCCCAAGGCCGCGATCCTGTCCGGGTTCAACCCCGCGCAGTCGATGCCGAACCTGAATGTCGTCCATCGGAACCTCCGCTCGATGTTCCTAGTCGTGATGGAGCACCACCACACGCTCACGATGGACTTCGCGGACGTCGTGCTCCCGACGCCGACGCTGTGGGAGCGCCGCGGGACCGTCACCACGGGCGAGCGCCGGGTGCGGCTCGTGGCCCCCGTGCGCCCGCCGCCCGGCGAGAGCAAACCCGAGTGGGTCGTGTTCAAGGAGCTCTCGGAATACGTCGGCGGCGAGGAACACTTCGGATACCGAAGCGAACGGGAGATCACGCGAGAAATCGTACGGGTTGTTCCGGCGTATCG
>Ga0209751_10001105_pt1 | contig 28076 bp, 23 predicted proteins | sample RifCSP13_1_FD_184019 | JGI IMG/M metagenome (GOLD analysis project Ga0209751, IMG submission 184019) | Soil microbial communities from Rifle, Colorado - Rifle CSP2_sed 13_1 (SPAdes) (version 2) | ecosystem: Environmental > Terrestrial > Deep subsurface > Rock core/Sediment | place: Rifle...
CCCTTTCCCGCGGGGAACCTCCGCCGAAGGCCCTGCAGGATGTCCTCCTTGCTCCCGTGGCGGCGGACCTCGAGGTCCACGTCGACGTCCGTCTCGACGAACGTCCCGTCCCGCACGCGCTCGCCTCTCAGCACCTTCCGCATCTGCTCGGGGTTATCGAACCCGAGGCGGGCGGTGAACACCCCAAACTCGACGGAGAGGTGGGTCTCGTCGACCTCCTTCGCGCGACCGATCAGCCGGGTGCCGTCCATCAGCATGTTCCCCTGCATCTCGATCCGGTTCGCCCGTACCTTCCGGAGGTAGCCGAAGCACACGACGTCGCCCTCGATCCACTCCCCAGGGCGCACCTTCAGGTAGAACCCCTTCGGATCGAACCCGTGGACGTCGAAGTACGAGTCCGCGTCCTTGTGGTCATACTCCCATCCCTTCGACGGGTCCCGCGCAATCCGCACGCGGAGGTCGCCCTCCTCCTCGCATTCGCACATCGCGGCCTGGAGGATCTTCCCGCGGACGGGGAAGGCGGCCTCGAAGGACAGGCTCGACACCCACGGCTTCTGCGCCACGCTCCCGGGGATTCCTCGGGCGGGGATAAATCCGTCCGTCATGCCGTCCGCTCGAGCCGCGCCCCGTGGTCCCGCAGGTAGCGCGCCAACCGCCGCTGGAGCGCCCCGTCCCGCCGTTCCGCTCGGGCGACGCTCCCCGCCGCCAATTCGATGAGGTCGACCGCCGTCGCCAGATCCTTCACCGCCACGGTCTCCGCTCGGAGGCGGTTCCCGGGACCCATGTTGTGGTAGTTCCCGAGGGGGATGGCCACCCCGGTCGCGCGGTAGCCGAAGACCGTCCACGCGGTCGCCTCGCACGTCCCCCCGGACATGAGGTGCCGCTGCACGGGCTTGAACTTCGGGAGTCCCTCGCGAGCCGCCGCCAGCAGGTCCTCCGCGTGGCGGTCGAACGTCCGGGTGCGGTCGCCCACGCGGATCACGGGACCGCCGCCAATCCGAACGCCGGGGATCGCGCGGCTCGCCTCCACGTTGATCACCCATGCGTTCCGGGGTACGAGACCCGATGCAATCGCCCCGAGCGTGCCGACGAACCCGACCTCCTCCGCCCGGGTCAGGAGCGCCCGCACGTTCCTCCGGCTCCGCGTCGCTCGTTCGACCACCGCCAACGAGACGGAGCATCCCGCGAGATCGTCGAGCTGCCGCGCGTGGACCCGATCCCCCGCCAGGCGGAAGTCCGGGAGCTCAAAGACGCCGAAGTCGCCCCGCCGGAGCCCCTGCGGGCCGGAATAACGGAAGCGTCGCGAGGACTGGGAATACCGGAGCAACGTGGCCGGGACCCCCTCCCCGTCGCGATACAGCCGGAGGGGCACCCCACGCCGCATGTATGGGGACGCGATCCCGCCGAGGAGCCGACCCTCCCCGGGACCGGTCACCTCCACACCCGGATGGTCCATGTGGGCGACGAGCCAGATCGGCGGCCCCGTCCGGCCGCCCGGCGGGGCGACGATCAGGTTTCCGTAGGAATCGTGGCGGACGGATGCGCCGCCCTCTCGTGCAATCCGGGCCGCCTCCGCACGGACTCCGTCTTCGTGAAACGGCGCCGTCGGCTGGCGGGCGAGCGGTTCGAGGATGCGGACGACCCGCGGGACCGCCACGCGCGCGCATCTGGAGCCCCGTATTTACCATTGCGGCCGGGACACCGCGTGCCACGACACGGTTTTATCCGTCCGGCGCGATGGCCAGTTGGAATTCCGGGAGCAGGCGATGGCTGAGGACCCGCTCGTCCACAACTACGTCGTGGAGCAGGGGCTCGCGAAGCGGCTCCCGAAGAGGGTCCTGTTCTGGGACGAGACGATGCGCGACGGGGAGCAGACCCCCGGGGTCACGTTCTCCCCCGAGGACAAGGTTCAGATCGCGACGACGCTGAGCGAGATGGGCGTCCACATCATGGACGTGGGGATCCCGGTCGTGAGCCGGGAAGAGTTCCGCGCGGTGAAGGCGGTCGCGAACGCGGGGCTCGACGCGTCGATCCTGGCGGCGTGCCGCGCCGTGCGAAAGGACGTGGAGGCGTGCATCGACTGCGGCGTCGACGAGGTCTCGATCTTTATCGCGTGCTCCGACCTCCACCTGAAGTACAAGCTGAACATGACGCGGGAGCAGGTCCTCGAGGCGGCCGTCCGCGAGGTCGAGTACGCGAAGGCGCACGGGGTGAAGGTGACGTTCGTCACGGAGGACACGTTCCGTGCGGACCTCGATTACGTGACGACCCTGTACAACGCGTGCATCGACGCGGGGGCCGTCCGCGCCGTCCTCTCGGACACGATCGGCATCATGACCCCCTCGGGCATCCGGTGGTACTTGGAACAGATCCAGGAACGGTTCAAACCCGTTCAGCTGTCCGTGCACCTCCACAACGACTTCGGCATGGCGACGGCGAACAACCTCGCGGCGCTCGAGATGGGCGTCGAGGTGCCCCACACGTGCGTGAACGGGATCGGGGAGCGGGCGGGGAACGCTCCGTTCGAGGAGCTCATCATGGCCCTCGAATCGATCTACGGGTACGACACGGGGATCGACGTCTCCCGCCTGTACGAGGTGTCCCGTCTCGTCGAGATGTTGAGCGGCATCCCGATCCCCGTGAACAAAGCCGTCGTCGGGTACAACGCGTTCTCCCACGAATCCGGCATCCACGCGGACGGCGTGATCAAACACACGGGCACCTACGAGCCGATGCAGCCGGAGCGGATCGGGCGGGAGCGGCGGTTCATCTTCGGGAAGCACACGGGGAGCATGGCGGTCCTCGACAAGCTGAAGAAGCACGGGATCGAGCCGACGAAGGAGCAGCTCGCGCAGATCGTCGAGGGGATCAAGGTCGTCGCGGAGTCCCGCCGCAAGGAGGAGCAGATCGCGTTCATCGAGATGTACCGGGATCGCGAGGAGCGGCGGCGCGGCGTGATCGACCCCGAGTTCTGGGATGTCGTGCGGAAGGCGGGCCTCACCCCGCCCCCCGGGGTGGGTTGACCCTCAACCCGGGTCCGGCGGTTCCGGGGTGTCCCCGGGTTCCTGTCCGTCGCCGGCGGGTTCCGGCGATTCCTGGGATTCCGCAGGTGGGGCCGGAGCCGGGGGTCTCTCCTCCTCCCGCTTCCTCCACCACAGGAAGAGCATCAGGAGGGCGACGAGGATGACGACGATCAGTGCGAGGAGGGGGAAGGGGCCGTACGGACCGTCCCAGCTCCACACGCCCGTCACGACGCGGAACGTCACCCGCGCCTCCGCGGAGTTCCCCGCCCGATCGACGGCGAGGACGTGGAACGTGTGGTCACCATCCCGGATCCCCTCGATCGTGAGCTCCGTCGCGTCCGTCGTCCGGCGACCCCCGCCATCGACCCACACCTCGTAGTGGTCGATGCCGGACGTGAGGTCCTGCGCTTCCCACCGGAACGTGACGTCGTCCACGTGGAACCGGGCCCCGCTCGCCGGCGTGTTGATCACGATGCTGGGGAGGACCGTGTCGACGCCGAAGCTCACGTTGGCGGTGAACGCGTTGCCGGCCCGGTCGTACGCGGTCACGTCGACCCCGTGGGCACCCTCGCCCAGCGCGCCAATCGTCTTTGAAACCGCGAGGCCCTCGACGGTCGGCGTGAGGCCGTCCACCGCGACCTCGTACCGGTCCAGACCGGAGAGGGCGTCGGACCCCTGCCACGTGACGGTCACGGAGGCGGTGTTCGCCCAGGCGCCGCCCTGAGGGGCGGTGACGGAGACAGACGGGGGGACCGTGTCCATCGTCAGCGTTGCGTCCGCGACCGCAGGTGGGGACTCCATGTTGTTGGCGTTGTCCATGGCCACCGTGTAGAATTCGTAGTACCCGTCGCCCCTCGCGAACGAGGCGTCGAACGAGATGGGGGAGACGAACCACCGACCGAGCGGGTTCGCGGGCCGCGTGTACAGGGAGAAGGGGCCGGTCGTTCCCTGCCGCCACCACAGTTCCACGTACGCCACGCCGCTCGCGTTCGCGTTGTCCTGTGCGGTGTAGGGGATGAAGAACGGGACCGCGTTTGTGTACGTCGGGAGGGCGGAGATCGCTGAGCTCGGGGGGACGTTCTCCGTCCCCGTGAGGACGACTTCGTCCACGTACGCGCCCTCGAAGTTGTTGTTCGAGCCGTCCGTCTGAAAGCGGATGATCAGCCGCTCCACGTTGTTCGGGACGGGCGTCGAGGCGAAGTCCCAGTTCGCGAAGCCGGTGTTCGTGAAGATGATCGTCTGGACCCCGCCCGCCTCGTACCACGCTTGGATGAAATCCCCGCCGCCACTCTCCGCGCGGGAGTAGTACCGGAAGGAGAGGGTCAGGCTCGTGAAACCGTTCACGGAGAGGTTGATCACGAGGTCTGCCTGCATGTCGTTGTCGTACCGGTGCACGGCCGAATTGTTCGCGCCCCCCACGGCCTGCGTCCCGATCTGGGCGGACCACGCACTGTAGTTCCCGGTGTACGGGCGGTAGTCCGACACCCCCCAGTGGTCCAGGCCCGAGGCGGCGTTGTTGTCGCTCGCGAACCACTGCGGACCAAACGTCCCGGACTCGAAGTCCTCGCTGAACACGACGGCCGTCCCTGCGCGGGCGTTCGGGGAGACAAGGAGAAGCCAGGAGGCAGCCAGCAAGCCCACGAGGGCGAGCGCGAGGGACCGCGATCCGGTCGGAGAGGTTGGCATGGGGAACCTAGCGTTCCCGCGCGTCCTCCGACGCTAAATCCCTTTGTCATCCACTATCGGGTTTGATACCGAACCGCGGGCCCCGGGAAACGAAACGAGAAAACAAAGGGAAAGGGGAGGGGCGGGCGCCCCTCCGTTGCTGTCCTACCGCAGGTCGACGACGAGGAACTCCACGTCGATGCCGTCGTGCAGGAACGTCGACGGGTATCCGCGGCTGTTGTCGTCGTCCAGCACGAGCAGGAAGACGTAGTACAGGTCCTGCCCGCCGCTGAACGCATGGACGGCCGTGTCCCGCACGCGGAAGTCCATCGTGCCCATCGGGCTCCTCTCGTCGTTCGCGTCCCGGTCGAAGTACGGCTCGCTGAACCCGAGGAACTGCGGCGTCTCGAGCGCGCCGTCCGTCCGCGTGTCCCCGCTGTTGTGGTGCACGTGGATCGTGTACACGGACAACGAGGAGATTTCGTACGGAACGCTGTCCTCCGTTCCCCAGGACCACAGGAACGCGAGGTCGTCCGTCCCCGGGTCATACGCCTCCGCGGAGAAGTCGATCTTCGCGCCGAGCCCGCTGTCCACGAGGGCTCGCTTCAGGTTCGGCAGGTCCACGCTGATCGTCCCCGCCGCCGAGAAGTCGTACTTCTGCGAGATCGTCCCGTGCCCTGGCGACACCGGGTCCCGCCATGGGCTGAAGATCAGCCAGGTCGGGTTCGACCCGCCGTTCGGCCGGCTGTACGTCAGGTCCACCGAGTAGTCGTGCGCAGCGAGGACGTCGACCTTCAACAGGCCGCACTTCTCCGTCTCCGGGTTCGGGCTGCCGGATTCGCGCGTGGCCGTCACGGACGCCGCGAGGACCCCGTCCTCGTAGACGTCCGCGGTCACGCTGTTCCCGGCCTGTCCGGAGATGCGGATGCACACCTGCGTCGCGATGAACGCCTCGATGCCCCCGCCGGTCCCCGACTTCGGCACGATCGTCGGCTCCACGTTGTCCACGGCGACCTCGACGAGCCGGTGGCTAATCTCCGTGTCCAGGACCGCCATCGGCTCGTTCGCCCCGAAGTCCCACTCGTACCCCATGTCATCGTCGATCGCCATGAGGTCGATTGTGTAGACCCCGTTGTCCCCGAACGTGTGGGTGAACGCAGGGATCTTCGGGCTGGGGATCCCGCCGGAGGCCCACCCGAGCGCGTTCCGCCACAGCATCCCCGACTGGGATCCCTGCGGCATGCCGAACATGCCCACGTGGACCGTCCGCATCCCGTTGTTCAGCTCCTTGACGCCGACCGCGCTGTTCCCGTCGGTCCAGTCCGCGAGGAGGACGCCGTCCGCGCCCGCCGCGTTGTTCCTCCCGCCCCGGGACACCTTGTAGTCGCCGGAGTGGATGAACGCGGACTCGACGCCGCCGGAGGCGACGCCGACGAACAGGTCGTGCTCGGGGTCGTGGATCGTCCCGAGGACGCCGCCGCCGAACAGGTACTCGAGCCGCTCGAATGGGCCGTAGTCGTCGTCCATGTACCGACCGTTGATGCTGAAGATGTCCCCGTAGAACGCGGACAGGTCGTACACCGCCATCACGGTCACGACGCCGCCCCGCCCCGCGTCGATGTACTGCGCAAGGCGGTCGCCCACCTGGCGTCGCGCGAGGTCGAACGGCTGGTACGAGATGTACGCCCAGTTCGTCGCAACGACGATCACGTCATACTGCAGCATCGTGTTCAGGGTCGGCGCCGTCGGCAGGAACGGGTAGTTGATGAAGTTGAACGGCGTGACCGACCCGACGTCGTCCTGCGCGAGGAGGGTGTCCTCCAGCTGGCGGTACTCGCCGCAGCTGTTCCCGCTCAGGCACAGCGTCTGGATCACGAACACGTCCAGCTTCGGCGGGGCCAAGCTTCCCTTGTAGGTCCACTCGACCGGCGTCCCGTCGTCGAAGTCCCACGCGTACGCGAACCACTCCGTCGGCTCGAGCAGCGCCGGGTCGTCGATCTTGAAGCCCTTGAACTCCAGCGCCTGGGCTTCGTCCCGGAGCGCGCTATCGAAGCCGCCGATGACCGTGGGCGCCACGTTTGCGATCGTCGCCGTCCCTTCCGCGCTGCCGAGGCCTTCCATGACCTCCCCGACGACCCCGGTGACGCGGAAGTTGTCCACGAACCACCACCAGTCGTCGTTGCTCTCGTAGCGGAAGCGGAACATCACGTCGCTGTAGCCGCCGACGAGGGTCGTCTCCGTCACGTAGTCGCCCTGGAACATCGCGGGGTCGTTGTGGTGGTACTCCGTGAGCACGACGTCCCATGTCGCCCCACCGTCGACGGACGCCTCGACGAAGCCGTCGGACGTGCCGAACGGGTAGTCCGCCTGCCACCACGTGTAGAACTCGACCTTGACGCCCGAGTAGGCGCTCAGGTCGAAGCTGTTCGTGTACAGGTTCGACGTCCCGTCGCCCGTCCCGTAGTTCGGGTCGTTGTAGTAGTACCAGATGTCCGGGCCGCGGCTCCCGAAGAGCCAGTCGCTGTCCCCGCACACCCAGCCGTACCCGTCGGGGTCCGCGAACCAGCCCGCGGGCCAGTTCGAGGTCCCGCCCCAGTACCCGCTGCACTCGGAGGGGGAGTCGAAGTCGTTGAAGGACAGCTCGTCCTGGGCCACGATTTTCAGCTTGCCGTGATCATCGTCCCGGACCTCGACCGTCACCGGGAACGTGTCCTGCGGTGTCGTCGTGGTCGGGTCATCGTCCCGGAACGCCTTCTGGAACGGGTCCAACTGGATCGGCATCGTCTTGAGCACGGGGTCATCCGCCCGGGACGCGAACCGAATCGCGTTCGAGATCAGGCGCAAGTAATCCCCGCCCGCGGACCAGCTCATCGGGAAGAACGGCAGCGCGACCGCCTGGGCGCCGTTCCCGGCGACCGGGTTCTCCTTCGTCGCGATCGAGACCCGCCCATCCGTCCAGTCCGCAACGCGCTCCGCGCCGTCCGTCACATCGAACTCGTCGTGGCGGATCCAGCTGGAGAACGTGCTCACGCCGTCGAGGATCGGGTGTCCCGGCACGTAGATGGAGCCGAGCTCCGCGTCGAAGAAGGCGAAGCCGGAGCGGCCGACCGGACTGTACCCCTCGTCCTGCCAGCGCCCGCCGATGCCCCAGATGTTCGTGCTCGCGAACGCGGCGAACATCATGATGACGCCGCCACCGGTCCCCCCGGCCGCGTCCATGTACTCCGCGAGCCGGTCGCCCATGGCGTCCGGCCCGGGGATTGGGCCCCAGTTCGTCCCGATGACCAGGACGTCGTACTTCTGCAGCTCCGCCAGGCTCGGCACGCGGTTCTGGCCGAGCGGGCCGAAGTCGAAGTCGTCGACGGCGATGCAGAAGTTCCCGCATGCTTCTCGGAGGTCGCTCTCGAATCCGGTCGCGTCGCCCGTCCACGAGTGGAGCACGAGGACCTTCGCCCCGCCGCTGAACTTCGTCACCGGCTGCCAGTCGGAGACCTCGCCGTCGTGGAAGATCCACCGGTATTCCCAGGTGTCGTCCAGGCCGGGGTCCTCGAAGAACGCGCTGAACTCCGTCGGCGTCCCCTCGAGGCCCGGGTCCGGGTTCGTGACGGGGTCAAAGACGGTCGGCGCCACGTTGTTGACCTCGATCTGGGCCGTGTCCTGCGCCGCGTCCGGCAGCACGAGGACCTGCGTCCATCGGAAGTCGATCTGGGGGATGAAGAAGTCCACCCAGAAGCTGTCCGGGAAGCAGAGGGAGCTCGGTCCCCAGCAGTAGTACGTTCCCTGGAACTCCACGAAGTCCGTGTCCTGCGGGGTGTCGATTGCCGTCGTCCACTCCGTCGTCCGGAGGGACACGTAGTACTCCTGCCCGACGAAGACGTCGACGGACGAGGGCAGCGTGCACCAGTTCCACTCGAAGAAGTTGTGGACCGCCTCGCAGGAGCCCAGGAGGTTCCCGCCGGAGTCCCAGAGGCCCATGTCGTAGACCGGGTACACGTAGTGATAGTGGCCGAGCTCGGAGATCGTCAGGTCGCCCTTCGGGCGGAACTTCCAGGCGAAGTTCCAGCCGCCGTAGCCGATGAACCACTGAAAGTTCTGGACCTCTCCGAGGTTGTCCCCGCCATTGATCTCGATCGTCGTGCTGATCCCGTCCCATCCCTCGACGAGGACCTCCCCGAACACGTTGTCGTTGAACGTCCGGGTGACGAGGGTCTGGGTCGTCCACCGGCCCAGGCTCCCCGCGCCGGTCTGGTCGGGGTAGTCGAAGATCCCGTCGTTCTCGAAGTCGTAGCGGAAGAAGATGATCTGCGGGTCGTACACGGTCACCTCGATCGTCAGGTCGGTGCCCTCGAACGTGTCCGGTCCGCCATAGGGGCCGCCGGCGTCGAAGCCGCCCGAGAGGTGTCCCCGCGTGCCCGTCTTCGGCTCCGCGGGCTTGATCGTCACGGTCCCGTCCTTGCCCTCGAAGTGCGAGGTCGAAAGGCGGACCGCCTCCCGTTCCTCGTCCAGGGACACAGGCCGCGCGATCGCTCCGTCCGGGGAGACGATCTCCGGCGTCTGCTCCGTGATTGACGTGGGCCCGGTCAGGGAACTCTCCGCCACGACGCCCTGATCGGGGTCAAGGAGCTTCTGCATTTCGTCGGAGGCCGACAGCAACCTTCGGTCCTCCCCGCGCGTCCCCGCGTCCGGGGACACACCCACCGCGCCGGGCCGCGCGTACACGAACCCGGCGAACGCCCCGAGCACCATCGCGACGACGATGCACAGGGCTCCGGCGATCCTTCGCCACTCCGTCATCTCTTCCTCCTCCTAATCGAGCTGAATTCCCTCTCGCTAGGGGGTGATGCCGAAAACCGGGATCCGTCGGGCCGCGAGGACGTCCCCTGTCGAGAGAGCGCCCATCGCGTGCCCACCCACGGGCTTCAACCCCGCCTCCAGCCTAACCCCGATGCGGATGAGGGTGGGGAGGATAATGGCGATTCCCGTGCACCCGGGGGTGCGCTTTCGGAGTGTCGAACATCCCTCTTCCATTGAGGGCAGCGTCCGGATTCGGACGATCCGCCATGGGGCGCAACCCTTTAAGAACGCCCGGCCATAGGGAAGACGACGGTTCCATGAGTGGCCTCACGATGGCGGAGAAAGTCCTCTCCCGCGCGAGCGGGACGGACCGCGCCGCCCCCGGCGACATCGTCGACGCGACGGTCGATCTGCTGTACATGCACGAGATGCTCGCGATGGCCCTCGGGCCGTTCGCAGAGATCGGGATCACGAAGGTGTGGGACCCGACGAAGATCGTCGTCACGCTCGACCACTGGGTCCCCCCGCCGAACGAGCAGATCGCGAAGATGCACCAGCAGATTCGGGAGTTCTGCCGGAAGCAAGGGATCGCGCGGTTCCACGATGTCGGGGACCACGGGATCGTCCACCAGTTGGTCGCGGAGCGCGGGTACGCGCTGCCCGGGCGGCTCGTGATCGGGAGCGACAGCCACACGAACATGGTCGGCGCGTGCGGCGCGTTCGCCGCCGGCGTCGGGGCGACCGACGTGGCAGCGGTGATGGCGACGGGACGCCTCTGGCTCCGGGTCCCGGAGACGATGAAGGTCCACGTGGACGGGAGGCTCGGGGACCGTGTGTATGCGAAGGACCTCATCCTCAAGGTCATCTCCACGACCGGGGACGACGGCGCCCGCTACCAGTCCGTGGAGTTCACGGGTGCAACGATTCGCGCCCTTCCGATGCACGAGCGCCTCGTTCTGTGCAACATGACGACGGAGATGGGCGCGAAGGTGGGGATGATCGAAGCGGACGGGACGACGGAGGATTATCTCGCTCACACGCGGGAACCGTTCGCACCGTTCGGCCCGGACGAGGACGCCGCGTACGGGAAGACGTACAAGTTCGACGTGGAGGGGATGGGCCCGCAGGTCGCATGCCCCTCGAACCCGGCGAACGTCAAGCCCGTGGAGGACGTCGCGGGGACGAAAGTCGACGTCGCGTTCCTCGGGTCGTGCACGAACGCCCGGATCGAGGACCTCCGGATCGCCGCCGAGTTCCTCAAGGGCGAGCACGTCGCGCCCGGGGTGCGGCTCCAGATCACCCCCGCCAGCCAACGGATCTACCGCCAGGCGATGCACGAAGGACTCGCGGACATCTTCATGGAAGCGGGCGGGACGTTCACGTCGAGCACCTGCGGGCCGTGCTTCGGCGGCCACATGGGCGTGTTGGCGGCGAGCGAGGTGTGCATCTCGAGCACGAACCGGAACTACCCGGGGCGGATGGGGAGTCCGCAGGCGCAAGTGTACCTGTCGTCCCCCGCGACGCTGGCGGCGACGGCGATCTATGGCGTGATCACGGATCCGCGCGAGGCCTAGCCGATGCAGACGCTCTTCCGCGGCCGCGCGTGGGTGTTCGGCGAGGACATCTCGACGGACCACATCATCGCCGGCCGGTACCTCGGGACGACGGACCCGAAGGTGTTCGCGGAGCACTGCCTGGAAAACGTGGACCCGAACTTCGCGAAGCAGGCGAAGGCCGGGGATCTCATCGTCGCGGGTGCGAACTTCGGGTGCGGGTCGAGCCGGGAGCAGGCCCCGCTCGCGATCAAACACCTCGGGATCGCCGCGATCCTGGCGCCGTCGTTCGCCCGCATCTTCTTCCGGAACGCGATCAACCTGGCGCTGCCGGTGATCGAGTGCCCGGGGATCGTGACGAGGGTGACGACGGGCGATGCGATCGAGATTGACATGGCGCGCGGGGAGGTCCGCACCGCCAGCGGCGAGGTCGTGACGTTCAAGGCGCTGCCGCCAAACGTGCTCGAGATCCTGGAGGCGGGCGGGCTCGTCCCGAAACTGAAGAAGGAATTGGCGGCGGGGAAGGCAAGTTCTTAATCCGGAGGTCGCATCCGCCGCCCGGATGGCGTACAAGATCATCCTCCTCGCCGGCGACGGCACCGGCCCGGAGGTGATGCGGGAGGGCGTGAAGGTCCTCAAGGCCGTGGAGGGTGCGTACGGCGTCTCCTTCGCCTTCGTCCCGTATCCGTGCGGCGGGCAGTACTACCTCGACTCCGGGGAGGAGTGGCCCGCGGAGGCGTTCCAATCCTGCAAGACCGCGGACGCGATCCTCCTGGGCGCGGTCGGTCACCCGGACGCGCGCCTCCCGAACGGGGACTTGGCGGGGGCGAACGTGATCTTCGGCCTCCGGTTCGGCCTCGACCTGTACGCGAACGTTCGGCCCGTGAAACTGTACCCGGGCGTGCTGCACAAGATCCACGACGAGTTCAAACAGGTGTGGCAGCACAACCTCGTGGACTTCGTCGTCGTCCGCGAGAATACGGAGGGCCTGTACACGCCTGCGCGCGGCACGCTGTCCCGCGGGGGCACGGACGAGATGGCGGTGGACTCGCGGATCATCACGCGGAAGGGCGCGGAGCGCGTGGTCCGGTTCGCGTTCGAGCTCGCGATGCGCCGCGGCGGTGCCCCCAAGGACCGGAAGCACCGCGTGACGTGCGTGGACAAGTCGAACGTGACCGCCGGGGACCGGCTGTTTCGCGCGGTGTTCAACGAGGTCGCCGGCAAGTACCCGAAGGTCGAGCGGGACTACGCCTACATCGACGCGTTCACGCAGTGGATCATCCGATCGCCCGAGAACTACGATGTGGCGGTCGCGCCGAACGAGTTCGGGGACATCGCGACGGATCTGGCGGCGGTCCTCCAAGGCGGGATGGGGATCGCGGCGGGCGGGAACATCGGGGACCATCACGCGATGTTCGAGCCGATCCACGGGAGCAGCCCGAAGCACGCGGGGCAGGACAAGGTGAACCCGATCGCAATGATCCTGGCGGTGCAGATGATGCTCGACTGGCTCGGGACGCGGAAGGGCGACGCGAAGCTGACCGCCGCCGCGAAGGGCGTAGAGGCCGCGGTCGCGTCGGTGCTGAAGGAGGGGAAGGCCCTCACGTACGACCTGGGCGGGACGGCCAAGGGCAGTGAGGTCGGCAGCGCGATCGCCGCCAAACTCTCGCCCCCGAAGAAGAAGCGCTGATTACAGCCACTTCGCCATGTAGACATCGTCCACGTGCTGCCCACGGATTTTGAACTGTTTCTTCCGCGAGCCCTCGACCTCAAAGCCCATTTTCCGATACAGCGCAATGGCGCGCTCGTTCGTCGAGAACACCTCGAGGGTCGCCTTCTCCACGCCGCGCGCCTTCATCCACGCGAGGACGCGGTCCATCAGGATCCGCCCGATGCCGAGCCCGCGGTACGCCTTCACGATCGCGATCCCGAGGGACGCGACGTGCTTCGCTTTCACGTACGTGGAGATGTGCGCGTCGATCTGACCGACGACCTTCCGATCGACCTCCGCGACGTAGAGCACGGAGTTGACGTCGTCGAAGCTGCGGACCCACTCGCGTTCCCGGCGCAGGTCCCACGGCAGGGTCTCCGTGAGGATCCAGTCCCCCTCCGCCCCGACCTCGTTGATGTTCCGGAGGAGGGCCTCCGCGTCCGCCTCGATCGCGCGGCGGACGACGACCGTTCGGCCGTCCTTCAGCGTGTGGGCCCACCGGTCCATGGCGGGGCATCCGGGTCCGGCGCTTAGACCTTCTCAGAGGGGGAACTCTCCCATCTCCTCCGGGCGGCGGCGGAACCGGCCCTTCTCGAACTCCTCCATCTGCTCGCGGATGTGCCACGGCATGTCCGCGTACACGTCCGTGAAGACGGTCTCCGTCGGAGGCGCGGGCGCCTTCTCCGCGGTCCGGACCGCGTCCGTGATCGCGTCGTCCAGCTCCTTGTGGAGGGCCTCGTCCCACGCCTTGTCGTACAACCCTTTGTGCCCGAGGTACCGGCGGAACCGTTCGAGCGGGTCCTTCTGCCGCCAGTGCTCGACCTCGGCCGATTTCCGGTACCGGGTCGGATCGTCCGAGGAGGAGTGCGGGCCCATCCGGTACGTGAGGGCCTCGATCAGCGTGGGGCCGCCGCCCGCGCGGGCGGTCTCCACGGCCTGCTTCGTGGCGACGTACATCGCGAGGGCGTCGTTCCCGTCGACCCGCACGCCCCCGAACCCGTACGCGTGGGCCTTCGCCGCCAGCGTCTTCGCGGCGGTCTGGGCGGCGAGGGGGACGGAGATTGCCCACTGGTTGTTCTTGCAGAGGAAGACGCACGGGACCTTGAACACGCCCGCGAAGTTCATCGAGACGTGGAAGTCCCCCTGGCTCGTCGCGCCGTCCCCGAAGTACGCGATCGACACCTTCGGCTCCCCCCGGATCTTCATCGCCCACGCGGCGCCGACCGCGTGCGGGATCTGCGTGCCGACGGGGCTCGAGATGCTCACGAGGTTGATCTCCCGGACCGCGTAGTGGTTCGGCATCTGGCGGCCGTGGAGCAGGTCCTCCGCGTTCCCGTACATCTGGCTCACGTACTTCGGGAGCGAGAACCCCCGCCACAGTCCGACGCCCGGCTCGCGGTACGCGGAGAACACCCAGTCCTCGGGGCGGAGGGCGGCCGCGCTCCCGATCTGGACGGCCTCCTCCCCGGACGAGGGCACGTAGAACCCGATCCGGCCCTGCCGCTGCAGGCTGAGCATCCGGGTGTCGATCGTCCGCACGAGGACGAGGTGGCGGTAGATCGCCTTCAGCTCGTCCGGGGACAGCTTCGGCTCGACGTCCGGGTCCGGGCTCCCGTCGTCGCGGATCACCTGGAGGAGGTCCTCAACCACGGACGGTCACCTCCCGCTTTCGGAGCACGGATTCGAGGAACAACTCGCCCGCGCGGTACGAGGAGCGTATGAGGGGCCCGGCGGCGCAGTACAGGAAACCGAGGTCCTCCGCCTGGCGGCGGTGCGCCTCGAACCGCTCGGGAGGCACGTACGCGTTCACGGGGAGGTGCCACGCGCTCGGCCGGAGGTATTGTCCGATCGTCACGATGTCGACCCGCGCCTCGCGGAGGTCGCGGAGGGTATCGAGGACCTCGCCCTCCGTCTCCCCGAGGCCGAGCATGATCGAGGACTTCGTGTACACGTCCGGGCGGACTTCCTTCGCGAACCGGAGGACGAAGAGGCTCTGCTCGTAGTTCGCCCGTCGATCCCGCGCGACGGACTGGAGGCGCCGGACCGTCTCCACGTTGTGGTCGAACACCTCCTGCCCGCCCCCGAGGACCGTTCGCACCGCCTCCGGGTTGCCCTGGAAGTCCGGCACGAGGGTTTCCACGAGGATCGCGGGGTCCATCGCCTTGATTGCGCGCACGGTCTCCGCGAAGTGGGCTGCGCCTCCATCCGGCAGGTCGTCCCGGTCCACGGAGGTGAGGACGACGTACGTGAGGCCGAGGTCCGCGACCGCCGCCGCGACCTTCTCCGGCTCGAGGGGATCCACGACGCCACGGGGGTTCCCGGACGTCACGGCGCAGAACCGGCAGGCCCGCGTACACGTGTCGCCGAGGAGCATGATTGTCGCGGTCCCGCCGCCCCAACACTCGCCCACGTTCGGGCAGTGGGCCTCCTCGCACACCGTGTGCAGGTCGAGCCCGCGGAGGAGGGTCTTCAGGTGCGAGAAGTTCTCGCCGCCCGGTGGGCGGACCTTCAGCCACTCCGGTTTCCGCTCCGCGAGCATGGGATGCGCGGGGATGGCGGCGGCGCCTAAATAGATGATTCTAGCCGTACGCGAACTCCACGCCCTTGCCGCCGCGCGGGTAGTTCCATCGGATCGCGCCGTTCCCGAGCTTGGGACACACGATCGCGCACGCCCCGAGCTCGATGCACCCCTCGATGTTGTACACGAGCTGCCCGTTCTCCCAGCGGTACACCTGCGCGGGGCACACCGCCAGACACGGTTTCAGCGCGCACGTCTTGCACAGCTCCGTCTCCACGACGATGAACGGCTCGTCGTCCGGTTCGAACTTGTCGAGCGCGAGCCGGTCGTCCGTCGTCAATGCCTGCTCGGCCGGCGGGGCCTCCTTGGCGGCGGGCACAGGTGCCGATTCCGTCGCCGATATATGAGTCCTCGGCCCGTCCGCGCCGGCCCTAAAGACTTATACGCGCAGGGGGCTCCCCCGCCCGTTCATGGAGAAGTTCGAGGCGATCGTCGTCGGCGCCGGGCCGGCGGGGAGCGCCGCGGCGTACGCCCTCGCGAAGGCGGGGATCCGCACGCTGCTCGTCGAACGGGGGAAGGTCCCGGGCCAGAAGGCGATGTTCGGCGGCCGGATCTACGCGTACCCGCTCCACAAACTCCTCCCCGGGTTCGAGAAGGACTGCCCCATCGAGCGGTACGTGACGCGGGAGAACATGTCCTTCCTCGCGGAAGACACCGCGCTGAACCTCCAATTCGACGCGCCGAAGCTGTCGTCCGGCGCCGCGGCGTCCTTCACCGCGTACCGGGGGAAATTCGACGCGTGGCTCGCGAAGAAGGCGGAAGACGCCGGCGCGATGCTGATTACGGGGATCCGGGTGGATGCGCTCCACCGGGAGGGCGGCCGCGTCGTCGGCGTGCGGACCGGGACGGACGTGGTGAAGGCGGACGTCGTCGTGGCGGCGGACGGGGCGCTCGCGCAGCTCGCGCGCGGGGCGGGCCTCCGCGGAGACCCGGAGCCGAAGGAGTTCTCCGTTGGGGTGAAGGAGACCGTCGAGCTGCCGCCAAAAGTCTTGGACGAACGGTTCAACCTCGAGGAGACCGAGGGCGCGGCCTATGTGTTCGCCGGGTACGCGAGCAACTGGCTCCGCGGCGGGGGTTTCCTGTACACGAACAAGACGACGCTCTCCATGGGGCTCGTCGTCTCGTCCGAGGATTTGGCGGTGACGCGAACGGAAATCGGGACGCTGATGGACCGGTTCCGCCGCCACAAGGCGATTGCGCGACTCACGAAGGGCGGCAAGGTCCTCGAGTGGTCCGCGCACCTCGTCCCGGAGCTCGGCCTCCGGATGATGCCGCGGCCGTACGCGGACGGCCTCCTCGTCGCGGGGGACGCCGCCGGGTTCCTGTTGAACACCGGGTACACGTTCCGCGGCGTCGACCTAGCGATCGCGAGCGGGATGGCGGCGGCGGAGGCGATCCGGGGCGCGCATGCCGCCGGGCGGTACGACGCGTCGGCGCTGGCGGCGTACGAGACCCTGCTCCGCGAGTACCAGGTCACGACGGACCTGGAGACCTTCCGCGGTGCGCCGTTCTACATGAAGAATCCGAGGCTTTTCAGCGTCTATCCAAAGCTCCTCAACGAGATTGCGGAGCGCGTGTACACGATCGACGGCACGGGGCAGCGCCGGCTCGCGGACATCGCGCTCGAGGAGGTCAGGGCGGGGAAGGTGTCTGCCGTGAAGATGCTCCTCGACCTGATTGGCGGCGCGAAGGCGATGTGACCCGCCCGAAAACTACATAGCGAGTCATCGGTTCGCTCGCTCCGGGATGGCCGCCAAGGGGCCCCGGAGCATCGTCTGCATCAAGCAGGTCCCGAAGGCGCAGGAGCTGCAGGTCGACCCCGTCACGAACACGTTGAAGCGCGTGGGCGTCCCGAGTGAGATCAACCCGCCGGACCGGAACGCCTTGGAGATGGCGCTCCAAGTGAAGGACAGGGCCGGCGGGGAGGTGCTCGTCGTCACAATGGGGCCTCCCGTCTTCACGTCCTCCCTCGAGGAGGCCCTCGCGATGGGCTGCGACCGCGCATTCCTCTTGACGGACCGGATCCTCGGCGGCTCGGACACCGTGCCGACCGCCCACGCTCTCTCGGAGACGATCCACAAGATCGGCGGCTACGACCTGATCTTCTGCGGGGAGGAGACGACGGACGCGAGCACGGGACACGTCGGCCCCGGCATCGCGGGTCACATCGACTGTGCGCAGATCACGTACTGCTCCGAGCTCGAGTACCTGGGGGACCGGGTGCGCGGGAAGCGGACCGTGGAGGACGGGTACGAGTGGTGGGAATGCCCCACGCCCTGCGTCGTGACCGTGAACTTCCTCTCGAACCGGCCCCGCCCCCCGTCCCTGACCGGCAAGATCCGCGTGAAGCGCGGGGGCCTGATCACGACGTGGTCGTGCGCGGACGTCGGGATCGATCCGGGCAAGGTCGGGATCAGGAACTCCCCGACGATCGTCGCGAAGGTGGACACGGTCCAGCTCCCGGACCGGAAGGCGAAGGTCTTCCGCGGGGAGCCGCGGGAGGCGGTCGCCCGGCTGATCGAGGCGATGGTCGCGGACGGGGTGCTCCCCGGATGACCCTCCCGAGGGACAAGTCCGAATACCGGGGCGTGTGGGTGTTCCTCGAGGCCCGCCGGGGGCGGATGCGCGACGTGAGCCGGCAGCTCCTCGGGGTCGCCCGCGGGCTCGCGGCGACCCGGGGCTCGGAGGTGAGCGGCGTCCTCCCCGGCTCGAACGTGGACCCGATGGCGCACGAGGCGATCGAGTACGGCGCGGACCGCGTGTACCTCGTGGAGGACCCGCGCTTGGAGCCGTACACGTCGCGGCCGTTCACGAAGGTCATGGCGACCCTGATCCGGAAACACAAGCCGGAGATCGTCCTGTTCGGCGCGACGAAGAACGGGCGGGACCTCGGCGGCCGGCTCCACGCGGTGATCGAGACCGGGTTGGCGGCAGATTGCGTGAAACTCGAGATCGACGAGGACGGGAATCTCGACATGATCCGGCCCTCGTTTGGCGGCAAGTCCCTCGCCCACATCCTTTGCAAGCAGCACCGCCCACAGATGGCCTCCGCGCGGCCGAACGTGTTCCCGATCCCGCCGCGACGGGCGGGGCGGACCGGGGAGGTCGTCCGGGAGTCCGTCGTGATCACGGACGCGGACCTCGACGCGAAGGTCGTGCGGTTCGAGGAGCGCCGCGGGCACAAGGGGAACCCGATCGAGGACGCGCGGATCCTCGTGTCCGGCGGCTTCGGACTCCGGGAACCGAAGAACTTCCGGCTGATCGAGGAGCTCGCGAAGGAGCTCGGGGGCGGGGTGGCGGCGTCCCGCAAGGCCGTGGACGCCGGCTGGGTACCGAAGGACTATCAGGTCGGGCAGACCGGACGGACCGTGCGGCCGGACCTCTACATCGCCGTCGGGATTTCCGGCGCGGTCCAGCACTTGGCCGGGATGCAGGAGAGCCGGAAGATCGTCGCGATCAACCAGGACCCGAAGGCGTCTATCTTCGAGATCTGCGACTACGGAGTCGTGGGCGACCTGTTCCAACTCGTGCCCGAGCTGATCCGCCAGCTCCGGGAGCGGAAGGCGCTGCGGGCCGTGCCCGTCGCCGCCCGATGACCGTTCCCGGTGGCGGCAATCGTCCTCGATAATCTCAGCGGAACCTTCATCCCCCGGGCGAACCGGGGAAAGAGTGCACATGCAGCCCCTCCGACCCGAGGCCGTGGCGGAACCCCGAGTCAGCGCGGAACGGATGGCGGAGCTCCACGTGCACGTCACGAGCCCGGAGGGCGCCCTTCAGGCCGCGCTCCACCATCTGGTCGAGCGGGTCCCGGGGGCGCTAGGCGCATCCGTCGCGGACGCGAACGGGCTCCCGATTGCGAGCACGTTCCCCGACCAGAACCAGCTCCGGCTCGCCGGCGCGTTGGCGGCAATGATCGGGCGCGCGGCGCGCGGGGCGTTGGAATGGCTCGGGCCGAACCGGTTCCAGACCGCCGCCCTTGAAGGCTCCGTCCACACGATCGTCGTGTGCGACGTGAGCGAGGGAACGGGCAGCCTCATCCTCGTGATCGACCGGGACGGGGACCTTGCCGCCGCGAAGCGGGAGATCCTCCGGGCCGCGATGGAGGTCACGACCGTCCTCGACTTGGACGTCGGCTGAGTGCTTCGAGAGCCGAGGCCCTCCGCCCCGCTCGGATATGGTGACTTCCGGCATGCCCCCGTCACCCTCAGTACCCGCCGCGTCCTTCCGGCGTTTCGAGGGGACCATGAACGGCGACGTCACTCCGGACCGCCGCATGGTGCACGTCTGGGCGATCCGAGGGATTCTGGTCCATCTGGGAATGTGGCTGCTCTGGGTCCTCCTGGGCCTCGCAGCCGCGACCACGTTCGCCGGCTTGGGCCTCCTCTTGGCTCTGGTGCTCGCGACCCTGCTGATGACCGTCGCGGTCGTCACGTCCTACGGATGGGCGTTCCTGTTCTGGTCGTTCTACCGCTGGCGGCTCGAACCGGAGCAGATCCACATCTGGCGGGGGATCCTATTCCGCCGCCGGATTACGATCCCGTACGCGCGGATCCAGAACGTGAACGTGGTCCGCAGCCCCCTGCTCCTCCTGTTCGGCATCTCCGGGGTCGAAATCGAGACCGCAGGACAGAAGGGGATTTATCGCGGGATCACCTCGACGGAAGGGTTCCTCCCCGGCGTGCCGGAAGGAGAGCGGGTCGCGGACGCAATCATCGAGCGCGCGAAGCGCCCGGGGGCCACGCCGGGTCTCTAGGACCCTCGTCCGAACTCACTGCGGGATGAGGTCCACAAGGGCATCCGGGGGATCCCGCGAGACCTCCAGGTCGAACACTTCTGCGAACGCCTCGGCGACGGCGTCCTTGACGTCCGCCATCGGGACGGGGCGCCCGAGCTCGCGCTCCATCGACGTCATGATTGACGCGTCGAAGCCACAGGGCCGGATCTTCTCGAAGTAGGACAGGTCCGTGCTCACGTTGTGGGCGAATCCGTGGTACGTGACGTTCCGGTGGATCGCGATCCCGATGGAGCCGAGCTTCCGGCCGTCGACCCACACCCCGCTCTGGCGCGCGTCGCGACCCGCCGCCAGGCCGACGGACCCGGATGCGCGGATGAGCACCTCCTCGACGTCGCGGACGTATCGCTTCACGTCCAGACGGTCCGCGAGCCGCACGATCGGATACCCCACGAGTTGGCCCGGCCCGTGGTACGTCGCCTCCCCGCCGCGCTCCACGGGGATCACGGGGACGGACGGATCGAGCACGTCCTCCATCGTCCCGCGTCGCCCGAGCGTGATCACGTGCGCATGCTCGAGCAGCAGGAGGATGTCCGGGATCTCCTCGGCCGCTCGCCGTTCGACGAGCCGCCGCTGCAAGTCCCACGCATGGCGGTAGTCCACGAGCCCCAGGTCGACGGCGCGCGCTTCCCTCATTTCCGGTTCACGACGTGGATCGCGCGCCCGAGCGCAGCCTCCGCCGCCTCCATGATCGCCTCGGGCAGGGTCGGGTGCGGGTGGATCGTGAGGGCCACGTCCTGCACGCTCGCCCCCATCTCGATCGCGATCGCCATCTCGCTGATCAGGTCGCTCGCGTCCGGGCCGACGATCTGCACGCCGAGGAGCCGTTCCGACTTCGCGTCCATCACGACCTTCACGAAACCCTCCGTCTCGCCCGCCGCCAGCGCGCGCCCGAGGGCGGCGAACGGGACCTTGCCAATTCGGACCTCGAGGCCCTGTGCGGCCGCCTGCGCCTCGTCCAAGCCGACCGTGGCGACCTCCGGGTCCGTGAAGATTGCGGAGGGCATCGCCCGCCAGTCCGCGGTCGCCGCGTGACCCGCCGCGACCTCCGCCGCTACGAGGCCCTGCTTCGACGCCCGGTGCGCGAGGAACGGCTGGCCCGTGACGTCCCCGATCGCGAAGATGTGCGGCACGTTCGTCCGCATCTCCGGGCCCACCCGGACGAAGCCCTTCGGGTCCGTCTCGACGCCCGCCGCCGCGAGGTTCAGCCCCGCCGTGGTCGGCTTGCGGCCGACGGTCACGAGCACGTGGTCCACGAGGAACTCCCGGGCTCCCTCCGGCGTCTCCGCGGAGACGAGGAGGCGCCCCTCGACCTCCTTCCACCCCTTCGCCTGCGACTTGACGTGGACCTCGACGCCCAGCTTCTTCAGCGACCGCGTGACGATCCGCGCGACCTCGGGGTCCGTCCCCGGGAGAACCTGGTCCAAGAGCTCGACGACGGTCACGTGCGTCCCGAGCTTCGCGAAGTACGTGCCCAGTTCCAGGCCCGTGATCCCGCCGCCGATCACGAGGAGGTCTTTTGGCGCGACCACCAGCTCGAGGGCCTCCTTCGAACTCAGGATCCGGTCCGTGTCGAAGCGGAACGCGGGCAGGTCGATTGGCTGCGAGCCCGTCGCGACGATCACCTTGGCGGCGTCGATCTCCTCGAGGACGACGTTCTTCTCCGCGGAGATCCGGACCCTGTGCGCGTCGACGAACGACGCCTCCCCGAACAGGATCTCGACCCCGTTCGCCTTGCACAGCTGCTCGATCCCGCGGTTCAGCCGCTCGATCACGGAGGCCCGCCACGCCTGCAGCTTCTGCATGTTCACGCGGAGGCCCGAGTACTCGATCCCCATCTCCCCCGCGTGGCGGAGCTTGTGGACGAGGTTCGCCGTGAAGATGAGCGCTTTCGAGGGGATGCACCCGTAGTTCAGGCACTCGCCCCCGAGGCGGTTGTCCTTGTCCACGAGGAGGGTCTTGAGCCCGAGCTGCGCGGCGCGGATTGCCGCCACGTAGCCGCCGGGACCCGCGCCGATCACGAGGAGGTCCACGGGGCGGGCCATCGCCGCCTACCCCTCCACGAAAAGGAGCGCCGGGTGCTCCAGATACTCCTTGAGGGACTCCACGAACGCGGCGCCGATGTGCCCGTCGATCACGCGGTGGTCGAAGGAGCACGTGAGGTACATCATCTCGCGGACGACGACCTGATCGTTGTGGACGACGGGGCGCTTCTCGATCCGGTGGATCCCAACGATCGCGACCTCCGGCCAGTTGATGATCGGCGTCGCGAGGATGCCGCCCAACGCGCCAAGGCTCGTGATCGAGAACGTGCCGCCCTGCACATCCTGCGGGGTGAGCTTGTTCGTCCGTGACGCCTCCGCGAGCCGCTCAATCTCCCCGGCCAGCGCGTACAGGTCCTTCTTGTCCGCGTCGTGGATCACGGGCACGATCAGACCGGCGTCCGTCGCGGTCGCCACCCCGATGTTGTAGTACCGCTTGACGACGATCTCCTGCTTCTCGTCGTCGAGGGTTGCGTTCAGCGTCGGGTGGTCTTTCAGCGCCGCCACGACCGCTCGGATGAGAAACGGGAGGTACGTGAGTCTCACGCCTTTCCTCTCCGCCTTCCCCTTCAGCCTCTCCCGCAGGTGGACGAGGGGGGTCATGTCGACCTCCTCGACGTACGTGAAGTGGGCCGCCGTCGTCTTCGACTTGTGCATCTTCTCCGAGATTCGGCGGCGGATGCCGTGGACGGGGAGGCGCTCCTCGAGAGCCCCTGGCGGGGAAGGTCTGGCGGTGATGGATGGCACCGCGGGCGCAACGGCCATCCCAGGCTTTGCGCCGGATGCAGCGGCTCGGACCTCCTCCTCCGTAATCCGCCCGCGCGGTCCCGTTCCCCGGATCGACGCCAGGTCGACGTTGCGCTCTCTCGCGAGCTTCCGGACCGCGGGGGTCGCGAGGATCTCGCCGAAGGAGGGTCCCGACGGGGCGGTCGCCGCAGGTGGAGCGGCTGGTGCCGCCGTCGGTGCCGCGGGCGGCGCGGGTGGAGCCGCCTCGCCTTCCTCGCCGACGACAATGATTGGGCTGCCGACCCTCACGACCTCGCCCTCCTTCGCGAGGATCTTCAGGACCGTTCCCGTGTACGGCGACGGCAGCTGGACCGTGACCTTGTCCGTCATCACCTCGACGAACAGCTGCTCCTCCTTAATCGGGTCGCCCTCCTTGACGAGCCACTTCGTGATCTCGCCCTCGTGGACGCCCTCCCCGATGTCCGGCAGCTTAAACTCCTTCGCCATGGACCCTCGAGTGCCTCGAGCTCGCGTCGAATCCGGCGGGCGCATTAAAGGATTTGCTTCGCTACATCGGATTCGACCGACGTCGCGACGGGAGACCAAAGACTTATCTCCGTCATTGTCCGTGCGCCCAGCGACAGGGGTCGAACGGGGTGGGTGAGATTCGGTCCCGTCACGGGTGGAACGAGATGAGTGTGCTTGTTGCGAGGGTTTCGCGTGGATTGGCGGTGAGACGGATTGCGTTGGTCCTGGCGATGGCGGTCGTTGCCACGTCGTTCGTGGCATCCCCGCCCGCCGCGGCGTACCACACGTCGGGGACCATCCACGTCTCCGAGGGATTCGCGACTGCAGAGGACAGGCCGGGCGTGGCGGTCGGGGCCGCGGGGCAGATCTACGTGGCCTACGAGCGGAACAACGCGGGCGCGCGGGACATCCTCGTCCGCGCGGACCCCGACGGGTGGGCAAGCGAGGGCTTCCCCGTCTTCACGACGGTCGTGGTGGCGAACGACGTTCCGGGCGCGGCCCAGATTCCCGCGTTCTGGACGACGCCGATCGCGGTCGATGGGTCCGGCAGCGTCTACGTCGCGTGGATCGACACCCGATCGATTGGGACGACGGGGACCGACCTCCGGATCGCGCGCAGCGACAACCGGGGAGCGACCTTCGGGACGAGCGCTCGGGTGAGCGATTTCGCGGGTGCGAACGCCGAGACCTACCCCGGGCTCGCCGTCGGCCCCTCGGGGACCGTATACATGGTCTGGTCGGACAACCGGAACGGGGCGCAGGACGTCTTCTTCGCGAAGTCGACGAACGGCGGCCTCACGTGGTCCGCGAACGTGGTCGTCAACGATCGCACGGGTGTCGACGTGCACACCTATCCGCGGATCGCGGTCGACAGCCAGGAGCGGCTGTTCGTCACGTGGACCAATTTCTCGGGCTTCGCACGTCCGATGTTCGACTCCTCCACGGACGGAGGTGCGACTTGGGGGACGGACCTGACCCTCGGCGAGGCGAGCGCGCCGAGCGGCGTCTCCCACATCGCCGTGGGGCGGAACGACATTATCCACGTGGCCTGGCTCGACTACCGGTCAGGGGACGCGGGCGTCTATTACGCGCGCTCCCTGGACCACGGCGCGTCCTTCCTGGCGGAGGCTCGGGCGATCGCACCCGGGGCGACTCGGGAGTCGTATCCGCGGGTTGCGACGACTTGGGACGGTACCGTCCACATCCTCAACACCCCGGAAGGCGGCTCGGATAGCCTGCAGGACGCGATCTTCTTCAACGACGGGAGCAGCGTCTGGTACAACTCGTGGATCACGTGGGGCGTCGTCTTGGCGGACATGACCGTGGACGCGGATGGCGCGCCGTTCTATATATGGAGCCAGAACGACGGCGCGCAAGGCCTCGAGGTCTACCTCTCGTGGCAGGACGCGCCGCCGCGACCCGTTTCCGGCCTAAGCGTCAACCCCGCGGGTCCAGGCGCGTTCACGATTACCTGGTTACCGAGCCCCTCCGCAGACGTCGCGGGCTATGCGGTCTACCGGTACGGCGCGAACGATCAGGCCGTGCTTGTCGCGACGGTCGGCGCGTCGACGACCTCGGTCTCGGACGCGGGGCTCGCGGACGGGCGGTGGTGGTACTACGTCGCTCCGTTCGACCGGCATGGTCACTCCGGAAACTCCGTCTCCGCCTACGGGGACATCGGCCTCACCACGGACGACCGGCTCGGCCAGCTGGAGACGGAGATGAACGACCTCCAGACCCAGCTCGGCGGTCTGCAAGGGGACGTCACGAACCTCCAGAACCAGAACAACGGCCTCCAGACGGACCTCGACGACGCGAACTCGAACCTCGACCGGCTGAGCGGCCAGCTCGCCTCGTCGCAGCAGCTGAACCTGATCCTCCTGATCCTCGTCGTCGTGCTCGTGGTCGTGAGCATGGTCCTGAGCATGCGCCGCCGGAGGGGCCCGGAGCCCACGCCGTCGTACCAGCCGCCGATGCAAACGCCGCCACCTCCGCAGTAGGTCGCGGGCCTTTCCTTTCGTGGGGGGCTTCGCCCCCCGCCTTTTTCCTAGAACGTCATGGCCTTCTGGATCGCGGCGAAGACACGGTCTGCGTTCGGCATGTAGACGTCCTCGAGCGTGTAGGGGAACGGGGTGTCGAACCCCGCGACCCGGAGGATCGGCGCGCGCAGGTACTCGATCGCACGCTCCGCGATCTGCGCGCTGATCTCCGCGCCGAACCCGCCGGTCTTCGGCGCCTCGTATACGACGACCGCGCGCCCCGTCTTCTTCACGCTGTCAAGGACCGCGTCGAGGTCGAACGGCACGAGCGTCCGGAGGTCGACGACGTCGCACTCGATCCCCTTCTCCGCCGCCCGCTTCGCCGCCTCTAGGCAGACGTGGGTCATGTATCCCCATGCGAACAGGGAGACGTCCTTCCCCTCGCGGCGGACCGCCGCATCCCCGAGCGGGACCGTGTAGTCGCCCTCCGGAACCTCTTCGCGGAACGCGCGGTAGATCTTCTTGGGCTCGAGGAACAGGACGGGGTCCGGGTCGCGGATCGCGCTCACGAGGAGCCCCTTCGTGTCGTACGGCGTGCTCGGCACGACGACCTTCAGGCCGGGCGTGTGGCAGAAGTACGCCTCGCTCGACTGGCTGTGGTAGTGCCCGCCCTTGATCCCGCCCCCGAACGGGGTGCGGATGACCATGGGCACGCTGTACTGGCCGCCCGAGCGGTACCGCATCTTCGCCGCCTCGCTCACGATCTGGTCGAACGCGGAGTAGATGAAGTCCAAGAACTGGATCTCGGGCACGGGCCGCAGGCCGTACAGCGCCATCCCGATCGCGGTGCCGATGATCCCGCCCTCCGCGAGGGGCGTGTCGAACACGCGGTCGGGGAACTCATCGATGAGGCCCTCCGTGCAGCGGAACACGCCGCCGTTCCGGCCGATGTCCTCGCCGAGGAGGACGACCCGGTCGTCCCGGCGCATCTCCTCCCGGAGGGCGTTGTTCACCGCCTGCACGATGTTCATCGGGGGCATGCGTCCCCCGCCAATCCGGTCTTCCGGTTAAGGGTTGCGAGCGTCATCCACCGCCTCCGCGAATCCGACGGATGTCCTCGAGCTCTTCCCTTAGGTGCCAGGGCATCTCTTCATACACGTCCGTGAACAGGGCGTCGAGCGGCGGCGGGGGCGCCGCCTCAACCGCGTGCACGGCCTCCGTGATTGCGTCGTCCAACTCCTGATGGAGCGCCTTGTCCGCGTCCGCGTCCCATACCCCGCGCGCGACGAGGTGGTTCCGCAGGATGTCGATTGGATCGCGGCGCCGCCACGCCTCGACCTCCTTCTCGTCCCGGTACCGCGTGGGGTCGTCCGAGGAGGAGTGCGGGCCGAGGCGGTACGTCACGGCCTCGACGAGGGTCGGCCCTTCGCCGGTACGCGCCCTGCGCTGCGCCTCCCGCACCGCGGCGACGACCGCCAGCGCGTCCATCCCGTCGACGCGGACGCCGTCGAAGCCGTACGCGACCGCCTTCTGTGCGATCGTCTCCGAGGCGGTCTGCTTCCGCAGCGGGAGGGAGATCGCCCACTGGTTGTTGTTGCACAGGAACACGACGGGCGCGCGGAACACGCCCGCGAAGTTCATCCCGACGTGGAAGTCCGCAGTGCTCGTGCCCCCGTCCCCGAAGTAGACGAGGCACGCGATCGGGTCCTTCCGAATCCTTGCGGCCCAGCCGGCTCCCACCGCCAACGGGATCTGCGAGCCGACGACGGAGCTGATCGACATGTAGTTCCCCGCGCGGTACACGTAGTGGCAGGGCATCTGGCGGCCGTGGATCGGGTCCTTCTCGTTCCCGAAGAACTGCGCGATGAGCTCCGTGAGGGGCATGCCGCGTACGAGGGCCGCGCCCGGCTCGCGATACTGCGGGAAGATCCAGTCCCGGGGCTCCATCGCGAACGCGGCGCCGACGATCGCCGCCTCCTGCCCGACGCTCGGCCCATAGAACCCGATCCGGCCTTGGCGCTGCAGGCTGAGCATCCGGCCGTCGAGGGTCCGCTCGAGGAGCATGAAGCGGTACAGCGCGAGGACCTCGTCCTTCGACAGCTTCGGGTCCGTCGCGGGGTCGGCGTGCCCGTCCTCACGGACCACGCGCAGCATGTCGCCCACGGAACGCCTCCGGCTCCCCGCCATTCGTCGGAAGGCGGAAGCGGGGATTAAGGTTGCGACCTCCGGAAGCGATTTGTGGCGGGGCTGTATCGGCCGCGCGTGGGAGAGTTCCGCGGATACACCGCGATCCTCGTCGCGTCCGCGCTGTTCGGTGCGTCCGCCACGGTCGGCACGCTGTTGCTCCAGACCTTGGGCCTGCACCCCCTCGTGGGCCTCGTCCTCGCGCACGGAATCGCGTCCCTCGTCTTCCTCCCCTTCGCGTCCCGCGCACGGCCCCGCCGGCCGGACGCACTCCTGTTCGGGGTCTGGGGCCTCAACGGTGCGGCCGTGGCGCCGCTCCTGTGGTTCTACGGGATCTCCCTCACGACCGCCACAGAGGCCGCCCTCCTCGCGAACCTCGAGGCGCTGTTCACCGTCACCTTCGCGTACCTGTTCCTGAAGGAACGGGTCCCGCGCCGCGGGTACGTGGGCATCGCCGCGCTCCTCCTCGGTGCCGTGGCGGTGACGACGAACCTGGACTTC
>Ga0209751_10001107_pt1 | contig 28062 bp, 37 predicted proteins | sample RifCSP13_1_FD_184019 | JGI IMG/M metagenome (GOLD analysis project Ga0209751, IMG submission 184019) | Soil microbial communities from Rifle, Colorado - Rifle CSP2_sed 13_1 (SPAdes) (version 2) | ecosystem: Environmental > Terrestrial > Deep subsurface > Rock core/Sediment | place: Rifle...
CTAAAGCGGGGAGTCAAGCAAGCTACCACGCTGCGGCAAGTGCCTCTGCCTGTGTACAGCATAGCTGAACTTGCGCGCTTTGCTATTTATTGTGTGCCGGACGAGTTTCAGGACATCGACTGGCGGAATTGGGCAAGGGACTGGCTGTCTGGGAGCGACCGATCCGCTAGGGCGGCATGGGCGGCTGAGGCAGTGGCTAAGGTGGCGGCCAGGGCGGTGGCTAGGGCGGCCAGGGCGGCGGCTTGGGCGGCTGAGGCGGCGGCTGAGGCTAAGCTGGACTTCCCGGAATTGATTCACCGTGCTGTTGCCAATGAGCAAAAAGTCACTGAAGGGAGCAAGACATGACCGCAACCGTCAAAGCCGCCATGGAGCGGATCATAGAGGCGCATCGGGACGCCGACGCGAAGCAATGGCTCGACGCCACGTTGCGCCGGATGTCCTACGAGGAGTTGGTCGAGTTCGCCAAGGCGCACGTTGAGCAACAGATTGACGAGACTAGGACGCGCGTAGAGGCGGTCAGACGACGGTTGGGGCTGGAACCTTAGCTCATGCCCGGCGATGCAATCTAGGGCCATTTCCTGCCCGCCTGTGGGTACTCTAAACGGGACCGTGACCGCCATCTTCAGTGTACAGCACCTGCTACTGGTCGAGATGGAATGAAACGCAGTGCTATTTATTCCAGGGGAGGAAATTCAGTCGGAATTTTTTCCACAGGCGGGCGGGTCAGTGTACCAAGGCCATTCTCCTGCCGCGCGACCTCATTTCTAACCGCGTGCGACTAGCATTTCGGTTGTTGCAAGACCATGATATTTATTATCAACGAGTTAGCAGCATGGCAGTAACTACTAAGACACGGGTGTCGTTTCTTGTACTCCCTAATCACTTGATTAAGAATCAACAACTTACTTGATATACATACTCCCCCCCCCAACCCCCCACCCCCCCCCCTTATAAAGGAGTGGGCAGCGGGGGGTAGTATGTATTTAAGTTGGACTGGGGAGAATCAATGACTTACAGGGAGTAGGTGATGGGATTGACACTATTCGTCATGCCTCTAAGCTATTGATTCTGTGTACGGTCTCCTGGAGATCGTCGTGCAGCCGATAGACCTTACCTCTGTTTACATCGCTGCGATAACTGAGGGCGCAAACCGCTTCGAGCGCATCTAAATAGTAACTGAGATTGCCTGCCCATTTGCGCCCGTAGGTTTGAGCAATGTCAGAGCGCGGGAGTTCTAAGTCTGGGTCAGTGAACAAACGCATGATCCGCCCGCGTTGCTTCGGCATCGTGTCGTAAGCGATTTCGCAGGCGAGTGAGAATTGCTCCGGCCCTACTTCAGCTAGCCCGTGTGTGGCAGCGTCGGCCTTGACCAGAGCTGTAAAGGTACTGTAGAGCCTCATTCCGCCTTCTGGGGCCGCGACTTCGATGATTTCGCGATTGTAGTTATATTCAACCGGCGTCCGGCAGACGGCGGCAAGGTCAGCCAGAGCAGCGATGCGCGCTCCATAGAAGTCAGACATGGCAACCGGAGCGAGTCCAGAGATCAACGGACGCACAGACGCAGCTATGTCTTCCCGCACGCGCTTCTCTTGGCCCGCTTGGAGATCGAGTTTCTTTCGACTGGCCTGCGTGCGGGCGATCTGCGGCCTCACGGTGATAAAGCGGTCTCCCATTTCTTGCATGATGAGTCTCATGCGGTCAATGATCTCAGTCCCGCCGCCGAGGAAATTCATGCGCCCTTGCCAGACCTCACGCTTCCCGCGCGCCTCACGTGAGAAATCCTGGTCGAACAAGTCGCGCATCGTCGAGAACAGGGACGATTGCTGGCCTTCTTTCATCGTGAAAAAGTCCGCCAGCTCTGGCACGAGCCATAACCCCTTAATGCGCCCGGCGAGCACGCCTTTGCCCTCCCTGCCCTGTTCCATGCTCATCAGGCCGGAGAGCAGCACGTTGTGAGTGACGAAGTGGTGACTCGATGCGCGTCCGAGCGAGACATACATCATCGTTTTGCCGGTCGAGGGCGGCGCGATCACAACGAGCCAGACCGGAGCGAGTTCCATTTCAAGTCCTGCTATCGTAGCAATGGCGGCGCGGATCGTCTTCAGGCATGGCGAGGCAAACCAATAGTTCATGCGTCCGAGCAGGGCTTCCCATTGCTCGGTGCGAGAAGCAACGGTCATTATGGGCATTGGGAAAATCCTTCCTGTGAGGATCGCGGGGGCGATGACGCACAGGACATCACCGCCCTTCCCGGCAGGCCGGGACCAAATCGGTGTACCGCCGATCAGCCCGCGTCGGCGAATGTTAGTGCCCCCCGTGGCTTGCTGTCAAGGCTCAATCGGATGGTCCTAGTACTCACAATCTTCGCGTCAAGTGAAATTAGGGCTTGACAAGCGATGTAACAGCCCGTATTGTCGCACTATGAGCGGCAGGACTAAGCAAAAGAAAGATGACGGCAGCGGCAATCTGATGCCCGGCCGCTGGGTGCGCTTGCCGGAATGGGCGGATGAAGAGATCATAAAGCGCGTGGAAGCCGAGACCGCTCTGGGCTACGACAGCAGCCGCTCATCGGTTATCCGGCGGCTTATCCTCGCGGCATTGCGCGTTGAGTCAGCGCCGCAGAGTTGACGCGCCGCGCCGGTTTTTGGTAGAAACAGGGACCGCCTACGGGAGGGGCGAGATGATTTTCACGTCCAGGTCGCAATACATCACTACCGATGAATGCTGGCGGCGGCGTTGGCTAGCCTACGAAGCGCCTAACGGTACCGAGGTTAATGGCTGGCAGCGGCGCGCGCACGCGATCCCGCTAGCCACTGGTCAGTATGTCCATCGCGGGCTGGCTGCGATTCTCAGAGGAGGCGCAATTCTCAACGCTGCCTGGGATGCGGCGGACCAATACCGCACTGACGTCACCGGGCGCGGGCTGGATACGTTTGGCGACGTCACCTCGGTGATCGAGGAGCAAGCGACGCTCATCGCCGGGCTGGTTCATGCTTGGGGCTTAGTGCGCTGGCCCTTGATAGCCAACGAATGGGAGGTAATCAGCGTCGAGCGCGAAGGCGCGGTGCCGTTGGCCGACGACGTAACTCACCAATACCGCTGCGACTGGATCGGACGCCGCCGCGCCGACGGCAAGCTGTTCGTGTGGGAGTTCAAGACCGTGAGTATGGTTGACGAACGCTGGCTCAAAAGCTGGGAGATTGACCCGCAACCATTGCTGAACGCTTGGGCGGTCGAGCGCGAACTGGGCAAGCCTGTGTCGGGCGTCATCATTGAGGGCCTCGTCAAGGGGATGCGCCGTAAAGACAAAGATGAGTTCGGCAATGTCATCGGCGAGCGCCAGCAGTCCCTGTTGTGTTATGGGTATCATCATCCCGGCAATCCTCCGCTGACGCCCGAAGAGTGGTCGCCTGAATACAAGCGCGGGCGCGGCTGGCAACGATTCGCCGTCGGCGCGCCTGGAATGCCCGCTATCGAGGAGTGGATCAACGAGTTGCCACGTGAGACCTTGGAATCGCTCTTTGTGACAGTTCCCCCCATCTACCGTGACGATGAGCGCGTGTTCCACAAGATCACACAGCTCGTCAACCGGGAGCGCGACATTGCGCTGAGAACGCTAGAGTGCCGCATTGATGGTGACCTAGATGCGCATTTCCCGCAAAACGAGCGCGCTTGTCTGTGGCCCACGCGCTGCCCGTTCTTCGATGCTTGCCACACGCCTAACGTCGGTGCGGACATGGCTGGCTCTGGCCTGTACATGCCGCGCCAAGCCAATCACCCTGTAGTAGTCGAAACAGAATAAAGGAGACCTCGAATGGCAAGCAAAGTACCGATTGAAGTCAAGATGATCTCGTGGTTCGCCCGCGCGCCCGAAGCAGAGGCACAGCGTCAATTCGCAACCGTGCGGGCGCTGATGCTCGACCGTGGCTTCTTGCGTCGCGGAGCCAAAGCCGCTAAGTCCGCCCGGCAAACGCGCCCGCGAGACGCAAGCAGAGAGATCATCTGAGGCGGTGGCATGAGTGTAGATCAGTCGGCGCATTGGAACGTCCACTACGTTTTGGGCTATGTTACAGACGCTTTGTCGCGCAGCCGTTTTGATGGTGAATCATTCGCGCCTTGCCTGCGCACACTGATACGGTTTGCGGTGCAAGCAGCCAATGTGCGTGTAGACGACGTGCCGCTGGTGGATTCGATCTCCTTGCGGCTCAAACGTGAGTTGGAGGTGCCTCGTGAACCCGTTGATCGCTGAGGATACGTTGTGCGTCTGCGGCCATTATCTGGCGGACCACACTGAGTTACACGACCCTGACCGCCCGTCAGAGCCGTGTACTGAATGCGACTGCGCCAACTTCACTGTACGCGAGCCGTTTGATGAGTCAGTGGAATCGAGGCTGGATGATGCAATATAGTTACGATGAACTAATGCGCGCTAATGTTCTGTTGGCTGCCTGGTTGGGCGGCGCGCTCGCGGCTGATGTCCCTGTTAGCATCGCAGACTTGCGCGAGGTTTGGGAAGCGTCTAAGATGCAAGCGCGTGCCGAGGCGAGTCGCTCGGCAACATAAGGAGGCAGGGAATCCAATGGCTAAGCACGTTTCGCTCATCTACAGCCCCACGGGAGGCGGCAAAACGGCACTGTTCGGCACGTTTGCGCGTGGGCTGTACGAAGCTCATGGCAAGAAATCTCGCGTCTATACCGCTGACGGCGGCGCTTGGCTCGACAAGGACTTAGTGGAGGCTGGCATCGTTCAGGTATGGTACATGAGCCGGTCTGCCTATCCGTTCGAGCGCCTGCGCGAAATCTGCGATGGCGCATGGCCGACAGATGCGAACGACCCCGACTCGCCTGTGATCCCCGCGATCCTGGCAGTGCGGTATGTTGCCAAATGCCCTGGCTGTGGCAAGATGCTGCACGATTCCGAGAAGTTGCCCGCCGCGCCCCCGGCATGCCCGGACTGCAAGCGGCCCGTCGCGCTCAAGATGGTGCGCAAGATCAACGAGGCCAACGGCATTCAGCACATAGGTGCGATATTTTATGAGGGCCTGACCGCGTTCTCCGACATGCTCATGGACAATATGAGCGACCGCAGCGCGCGCGGCGAGCGCATGGGCGAGGAAACAGCAGTCAAGTTCGTGGATGGCTCGGAGTTGGTCGCTGGATCGTCACGTAGCAGCTATGGTATCGCACAACGCCGGCCGAAAGCCGCTGTCGAGCAGACGCGCTTGCTCCCGGTGGACTACGTGTGGTGGTCAGCGCGCCTCAACCGTGGCGCAGACGACGAGCGGCGCGTGCCAGTATTCGGGCCAAAGCTGGCTGGGAACGCTGCAACTGATGAAGCACCTGCATGGTTCGGCCCAACGCTCGCGCTCGTAGTCGTACCCACACCCAAAGGCTCAGAACGCCGCCTCTACCTGCGCAACTTCTTCCAAAGCTGGAACAAGAGCGTTGCGGACGTAGAGAACCTTGCCAACGCACGCATCCCTCCGCACCGGCTCGATGGCGTGCCTGAGTACATCATTTGTGACCAGAAGAACCCTAAGATGCTATGGGACGTGATGCAGATGATCGAGGAGCGGCAAGCTACGCCTGCACCAAAGCCGCCTGCCTCAACACCGCAGCCGAAAGCAAACTAGACCGCAATAATTCAATCAAAGGAGAACCCCAACCGATGCCTACGCTAGATGAGACCTTAGCTCAGATGCAGCCCGACGACACCGCCGACGCTGTGGACTTCGACAATTACCAGGATGCCGCTGAGTTCCCGCCTCCGGTGCCGCGCGGCGAGTACACCATGATCCAAGAGAAGCCGGACTTTGACGTGCGCGACAAGGTTCATCTCATCGTCACGGTCCATCACAAAATCAGCGGCGGCGACTACGATGGACGCCGGATCATGTACGACCGTCTCTCGACCAAAACATTCGACCGCGATGGCACCAGAGCCAGCACTGCTGCCGATCATATCCGCGCACTTGGCTTCACCGAGCATCCGCGTGGCGCGCGCGAGTGGGGCGAGGCTCTGCTGCGCGGTGAGGGCAAGCCGTGGAAGGGAATACTCGATTGGGAGGCTTCTTGCCTGGACTGCATCAAAGAGTTCCAGGCTGTGAGCGCTGATAACACGCTCACCAAGGAGCAGCGCAAGAAATGCACCATCACGGGCGAGCGCAACTTCCCCGCTAATATGGCCACCGGCGGGCGCATGTCGAAAGTGCCCTGCCCGAACTGCCAGCGCGAGATCGAGGCGCGCAACCGGATCGTGCGGCGCATTCCAGCGTGAGTGAGGGCGCATGTGCCCAACCTGTCACGATACGCAAGTAATCCAAGTGGATGCAGGCCATACGCTGGTGCTTGAACCTTGTCCTGCTTGCGTCGGTCCCGTGCTGATCTGCGCGGATGGGCACGAGGCAATCACCCATCATGGGCGGTGTCCCATATGTGCTGAGAGGAAGCCATGAGGATCGCATCGGATGTCATTGAGGACTGGCTGGAGCGTATCGCCGTCGAAGGGCGCAACCTGACAAAGTGGGAGCACGAGTTCATCGAATCGGTGCAAGACCAGTTCGACCGCAGCGGCTCGCTGAGCGATAAGCAAGTGGATGTGGTTGAGCGCATCTACACGGAGCGTGTCCCATGACCCCGACTCCTATTCTATTCCTTGGCGACGCGCCTGAACGCCCTGGCGGGTTGTCCCGCATCCTGCGCGACCTCGCCACGCTCACCTCGCGCTTGCCGCAGTTCCGTGTTGGTACCTTGGGGCGCGGGGCGCGTGGCTCCCGTCAGCTTCCATTCGTGCAGTACGGCTACGACGAACTGACCGGGCAATGGGGCGAATTGTACTTAGAGCAGGTCTGGCGCGATTTCGCCGGTGATGAGCGCGGGGTCGTCTTCACCATCTGGGACGCCTCGCGCCTGCACTGGTTCGCTCAGCCGAGTTACCTGCCGAGTGGCGGCTTGCGCGACTTCCTCATGGCAGGGCACTTTGACCGTTGGGGATATTTCCCCATTGACTCGACCGGCCCGCTCGACCGGCTCACGACGCAATCGCGCGACACGCTGCTAGGTTACAACCGCGTGCTGGCCTACACGCGGTGGGCACATGATCTTGTGGCGCGATCTATCGGTGGCATAGGACGCGACCTCGATTGGCTTCCGCATGGCCTTAACTTGGACACATTCAAGCCGCAAGACCGCCGCGCCGCCCGCGCTTGGTCCTCGCGCCTCCATGCAAACGACACCGTGGTGGGCGTCGTGGCCGCAAACCAGACGCGCAAGGATTGGGGCCTTGTGGCGATGGTGGCGCGGCTGTTGCGAGACCGCTTCGGCTCCCGCTTCCGCATATGGTGGCACTCGGATGCGCTGCAACGGGCATGGAACCTCCCCGCGCTTGTCGCTGACTATGGGCTGAGCGAAACCGTAGTCCTCACCATCCATGCGATGACCGACGCACAACTGGCGACCGCCTATGCCTCGTGCGATCTCACGCTTCATCCGGGGCTGGGCGAAGGTTTCTGCTACCCGCTGGCTGAGTCGCTGGCGTGTGGTACGCCTGCTATTGCTGGGGACTACGCAGGCGGGGCTGAACTGCTCAAGGATCGCGCTGAATGGCTGCTTGCGCCTGCTGAGATGCGCCTTGACACGTTGCACAACTGTTTCCGCCCGGTGTTCAACCCCGTAGAGTGGACGCAGCGCGCGGCTATGGTCATCGAGTCCGCGCCGGAGCCGGAAGCGTGCCGCGCGATGGTCGAGCACCTCGCTTGGACGCGGCTGTGGCATCAGTGGAAGAAGTGGTTGCTGAGGGGAGCCGTATGAGCGATACCGTAGGCGTGATATTGACAATAATTGCAGCCGCTTGCTTTGCCGGTTTCTTCGCTTATAGCAATGGTTGGGTTCGCGGGTACAACCAGGGATATGCCAGCGCCAAGAAGTCAGAGCGCCGCCAGACCGAGCGGAGGGGGCTATGATCCAGGTCGTAGTCCCAACCATGCGCCCTCCCGCCGACATCCCGGCGATCTGCGCTGCTTTGCGAGCGCCGCCAGAGCGCGCCATCTTCATCCACAACACGCCTGAGTCGAATCTCGGCGTGCTTGGATCGCTTCAGCGCGGCTATGAACTGACCACTGCGCCTGTGATCGCTTATTTGCACGATGATGTAACAATCCACGACGACGGCTGGCTTGATCGCGTGAGCGCCGAGTTCGCTGACCCAATGGTGGGCATCGTTGGGTTCGGTGGCGCGCTCCGGCATGGCCTGCTTGACATTTACAAGACGCCCTACCGCCTGGCGCAGTTGGGACGTGATGGATTCCTGTCCAACATGGATGATGCGGAGGTGCATGGTGAGCGATTCAACGGAGTCTGTGACGTCGCAGTTGTGGATGGTTTTGCGATTGGGGTACGACGGCGTTTGCTTGCTGAGTGCGGGGGCTGGCCTGTTGATCGGTTCCCTGCTCATCACAATTACGATTACCTTGCCTGCTGTCTTGCCCATCGCTACCATTATCGCGTGCGGCTTGTTGGTGTGCGGTGCAATCATGCTGGTGGTAGCACGGCAACGTCTCCGGCGTATCAGGAATGGGCTAGCCGCACCCGATGGGGCAGCGACGCCGAAATGCACCGCATCGGACACCAATTGATCTATGACGAGTTCGTGGATGTCCTGCCGTGGGCGTGCGCGCATCCGAACGGAGGCAGGAGATGACCACGCCTAGAAAAGCCGTGCGGACCACGACTACGAGGTTCAGAGATGTGCCGTGGGAAGAAGTTGAACCGTGTTTTGGAAAGTCTGTGGATTTATACCCTGAGCATGGTTCCAGGTCCGAGAGGTGGGCACGTTGGCGGGGCAAAAATGTCCCATTGGACTACTATCATGGCCATGATGGCCCACGGGATGCGGCGTGTCGTGGTCCATTCTGGCGTATAGAATTGGCATTCTGTTTGCAGTTGGGGATGCTAGGAAGCGTTAGTGTCTGCGCTCACATGATCGAGATAGACTGAGGTCTCAAAATGCGCCTCGCTGAATGGTTCACGGAGTACCGGGGAGTTTTGACCGCATGAAACTGTGGACCGGCAATGGAACCTATGTAGACGTCACTCCGAATTGGCAGGTAGAAGAGTTGATGAGGGCACGTTGCGTTGAACAAGGCCACGTTTTTGAAAACTGTTGCAGTGTCACGTTTCGGTTATACCAGAAATGTAAATACTGCGGCAAGGAAAAGTAACAATGTACCTCCTACACCACCTGTTCCGAGAGTACCGCTGGCCTAGCTGGAGGGCGCAGTGGGAGGCGGTCTGCGCGTGGTGGCGATGGAAAGCGCGTTGGGAGCGCGACCGCGAGCGATGGCGAGTGCTGTATGGAGCGGCGCGGCATTACAAGCCGGTCATATCGGTCTGGGAGCCAGAGCTAGAGCCGGAGGTGATTGCGGAATCGGAGAGATGCGAAAGCAGCGAGCAGCCAGGTACCTTGGGCCAATCTGAACGAGTTGCAAAAGCGGGAAGCGGATCACATACAAAGAATTGACTGCGTGAGGGCTGAAATATGAGAAAAACATTAATAAGTTCTCGAATTCTCACGGGGCAAATTGAAACCATCACGGCAACGGAACTTAGGGCTGCCCCCGGAGACATACTCTTGCAGGCGCAAATGGGTAAGACGTTCAATATCACAAGAAAGGGCGTCGTTATAGCCGTTCTCTCGCGTCCTGTTGTTTCGCCCACCGTGCAACGAGCGGAGCCTAACGCCTTGGAGCTGGGGTCCGAAATTCGCAGACTAAAACTTGCAGGGAGTTGACCGCATGAGCCTAAAGCGCAAGACGGCGATAACCTTCCAGAACAAAAAGGCCGCAGATAGAATGGCTGCAAATTATAGGAAGCAGTTCCGGGGCGTAGACCCGCCCGATCCGAAGCCCCCCGAAGTACTGAACGCGATTGCTGACGTTGTGCTTTCATATCGTCCAAAGTCCAAAATCAAGAAAGCTCGCAAGCGCAAGAAACGAAAGAAGCATGGGAGTTAAGTATATAAGTCCCAAATCAAAAGGTGTGATTGTGCGAAGACTTGACGGAGTTGCCAGCGGCCAAGAGGTGCAGTATCCCTCGGTCGTGGGTAGAAGTTGTCGGGGGTTGAGGGCATGGTGGGCCGACACGCAAGCGCAAACCCTAAGCGGCCCTCGGCACGAAGCGGGGGCGGCATGTGTCGCCCTGGCTGCTGGCAGCAAGACGGGGCCATAAGTCCATTCGTAGACAGGCACGCAAGCTGCCCGTCTGTCGGATGCGTGGTCCCTACAAGATGGCTCGCTGCGTTTCCTATGCGGCAGAACTGGACAGGCCTGAGCTGGTCACAAAGGCTGAGAGTCCTATGCGATAGGCCAGTGAGCCATGAGTTCGCGCTGCGGCTCAGCAATGGGACAGGTGGACGAAAGCTGTCATTAAGCACCATTAAGGCACCTTGACGGCCAGCGCGATGCAAGGCGACGAGCGTCAGCCCCAGGAGGATGGTCACGGTATAGTATTTCCTCCGAGCACCGTGCGGGGCTGGCGCAAGCCGCAAAGGAGGACTGATGAAATACACAACCACAGCATCGGGGGATCGGATGCAGAAGGTGGAACAGAAGCCGTTGCCGGAGCATTGTGGGTGTGTGCGGTGCCGATACAAAGGCATAGACCGTACAAACTGTCGCTACAACCCCGCAGCTCAACGCGCTGCAGTGGAGTTGAGCAAGGCTGTGAAACGATGCCTCGAAGCTGAAAATGGTGTGCGCATATTCGTTGATCCAGATAAGGCGGCTGTGGTTGTCGGTATAAACCGCGACTTCCGCAAGGCGAGCAGATTGGAGGGATGATATGCGCATTCGTTATCGGGAATTAGGAATGGAGGCCGTGGTGCGAGCGGCGACTGCTAGGGCGGCGCGGTGGGCAGATTTAGAGCAGCAACTGGCCGACGCCAAGGCCCGCGTGGATACCGCGCTCACCGTCCTCAGCAATTTACAGAAGACTTGTCGGTCTAGGCTGGAGTTCTTTGAGGTCCGCTCTGGGGCGGATGCAGACTTCAAGACCTTCATTGAAGGAGTAGAGAGCCAAATTTCCTCTGTGTTGGAGCGCCAGCAGCCCGGTGGGGAGGTCAAGCCGTGATTCCCGTGTGCAAGCCATGTTGGGGCGTAGAGGAGGAGGCCGCTGCGCTGCGCGTGATGCGGTCAGGCCATCTCATCCAAGGGCTAGAGGTAGAAGCGTTCGAGCAAGCCGTGGCTGAGTACGTCGGTGTCGAGTACGCGGTTGCTACGTCATCAGGGACTACAGCGCTGCATCTCGCGTTGCTGGCAATGGGGGTTGGGCGCGGAGACAGAGTGCTCGTGCCTGCGTTCACGTTTGTGGCGACGGCGAACGCCGTGTTGATGTGTGGAGCGAAGCCTGTACTGTGTGACATTAACCTGGAGACGTTCTGCCTGGGTCAACTACCATTACTAGCGGAATCGTACTGGATTGACCACAAGGTAGTCGTTCCTGTTCATGCGTTCGGTTACTTGTCCAAGTACAACGGTCCTGGAGTGTTGGAGGACGCAGCTTGCGCTCTGGGGACTGAATATGTCGGCAACCGCGGGCGTGCTGCTATTCTCTCTTTCCACGCAACCAAGATCATCACCACGGGAGAGGGTGGGATGGTGCTTACCAACGACCCCTCGCTGGCAGACAAGGTGCGCCTCCTACGCGACCAGAAACACGGCACTTGTCTCGCCTACAACTATCGCATGACCGAGATCGCTGGGGCCATCGGGTGCGAGCAGATGAAGCGGTTGCCTTGGATTCTGGAACAGCGTCGCCGGATCGCTGCGTTGTATGACGGCGAGTTCGATGGGCACATCGCAGCGCGTATCCCGCCACGAGGCGGGAACTACCAGTCCTACGTGCTGCTGCTTGATAAGAGGCGGGACCGGGCGCAAGTCATCGGCGCACTGGCAGAACGCGGCATCGAAGCTCTGCCAGGCACGCAGTTCTTGGGGGACATGCCGCATATGCGCACAGAGGGATTGCCCAACGCGCGGTTCGCTGGCACGCACGCAATGCGCATACCAATCTATCCACAGATGACGGGGGCCGAGACGGAGCAAGTAGTGAAGGCGGTGAAGGAGGTACTGAGATGACTAACCGTCCCTATGGGCTGTTGCAACAAGCTCCCTGGTTAGCCGAGCACCCGGAGGAGCAACTAGCGAAAGCATGTAAGCACTCGTTAGTACTCATTGTACGAGGCGCAAACGGGCAGCGGGTTGGTTTCTTGCGGGCTATCAGGGATCAGGCATTGGTCACCTACCTATGCGACCTGTTCGTGGATGAGGCTCATCGGCGGCAGGGCATCGGCACACGCCTGATGGAGCGGCTACTGGAACATCCGCAGGTACGCAACACAACTGTCGTGCTCCTCACCCAAGGGGCCGAGGACTTCTACCGCAAGTTCGGATTTGTCGAGCGCACTGCGATGGTGAGGAGGCCGGATGCCGAAGGTTAACGCAAACTTCCCTACATGCCCGAAATGTATGGAAGTCGTGTGGGCAGGTGAGATTGTTAAGCCACAGGGAGTCCACGTGTTATGTGACGACCCAGGTATGGACAGGCATCAGAGGCTGATGCGTCCCTACATTGACACGATTGATGGCAAGCAGATTCATACGTTGCAATTTGGGTATGTGGATGATGCTGGTAACGTGGTTTGGTTGTAATGCCCAAGGTTAATGCGGTCGTCATCTGTGGCGGCACCGACACGCGCACGCGCCTGACGCGACAGTGCATCGAATCATTCTATGCGGGCACACCGCCTTGGCTGTGCGATCTGACGGTGGTGGATGATGCGTCAGGCGTGGATATGGAGTGCCTGTTGCGCGAGCTATACGGGCGGTTCGGTTTCACGTTGGTGCGCCTGCAACCATCGCTAGGTGGTGGATTCGTGACCAACATGGGGCTGTCTATCGCTGGGGGGTCGTCGCTGACACGGGGCGAGTTCCTGTATCACTCTGCTAGCGATTTCTATTTCAAACCTGGCTGGGTCGTCGCATTGCTCAATGCGTGGCCTACGGCAGAGGCGATGGGCATTGGATTGCTCGGCGCGTACTCGCATCCATTCCACTTGCCAATCGGCGAGCGCACGTCTCCCATCGTGCGCCGCGAAATGGTAGCCGCTGGTTCTTGGTTCATGCGCTGGTCAACGTGGGAGAAGTATGGCCCGCTCAACACACACAATCGCGGGCTGTACGTGGGCAGCGAGGATACGGAGTTCAATTTCAAGCTCATCAAGGCTGGCGTGGGACGCGGGACGCTCTGGCCGGAGATGGTTGTTCACACCGGGCGCACGAACAGCGAGGGCAAGCCGACGCTGGGCGCGGAGCATATGCCTGATGTGGCGGGGGTGCTCATTGAGTAAAGAGATTGCCGTCATCGGTTATGGCGCGTGGGGTAGGCAGCACGTCCGTGTGTTGCGTGCGCTGGGGGCGCTCCGCTACGCCTACGATTCCGACAACGATGTGCGGGCGCAGATGCTGCGGGACGGTGTTTCAACATGCAGTCTCTATGCCATGTGGGAGGATCGCGGGCTGAAGGGCGTGGTCATCGCTACGCCGCCTGCCACGCACAAGAACTTGACACTCGACGCGCTTGCGGCTAGCAAGGCAGTGTTGGTGGAGAAGCCAATGGCGCTCACGGTTGCGGACGCGGAGGAGATGGCGCGCGCTGCGGAAGCCGCCAAGGTGCCGCTGATGGTGGGGCACACGATGCGATACCACGGCGGGTTCATAGACCTGTGGGATGCTGTGCAGGTTGGCTACGTGGGGCGTCTCGAATATCTCTATTCGCATCGGCTGCAACCGGGCCGCGTGCGCTCGGATGTCAGTTGCCTATGGTCGCTTGCGCCACATGATGCGTCCATGCTGATCGCGGTTGCTGGGATGCCTGTGAGTCTGTCCTGCACTCAGGGTGTATCCCGGACTGGCCTTGCGGACATCATCACGGCGACGCTGGAGTTCGTGGACGACGTGCATGGGCACTTCTTCGTATCATGGCTACACCCGGCGAAACAGCGCGAGTTCGTGGTCGTTGGAGAGCTAAGGGCACTGGTAATGGAGCAAGACCCGCCGGATGAACCGCTGGAGATCGAGTTGTCTCTCTTTATCGAAGGCATCAGGACCGGCGAACCTATGTCTACTTCTACAGACGCCAAAGCTGGCATCAATGTGGTGCGCGTGCTCGAAGCGTGCGAGCGATCCATGCAGCAGGGAGGAGTACGGGTATGCCTATGATTCATCCGCTAGCCGACGTGGAAAAGGGCGCACAGATCGGGGAGGGCACGCGCATTTGGAGATGGACGCATGTGTGCGCGACGGCGTACATCGGGCGGGACTGCTCCGTTGGGCAAGGGTGCTACATCGGCCCAGCCGTGGTCATTGGAGACCGCGTGCGGATTCAGAACAACGTGTCGGTGTTCACGGGCGTGCGCTTGCATGATGATGTGTTTGTCGGGCCAGGGGCAACATTCACGAACGTTATGCTCCCTGTGCCTGGTGTGAAGCAACCACCGCAACCGACGTTGGCCCATGAGCGCGCTATGATTGGGGCCAACGCGACTATTGTGTGCGGTGTAACGATAGGTGAGGGAGCGGTCATAGGAGCTGGTGCGGTGGTTGTCCGGGATGTGCCGCCAGGGGCTACGGTCGTAGGCAATCCCGCCAGGAGGATCAAATGAGCCGCGTGTTGGTCATCGGCGCGCTCGGATTCTGCGGGAGCCATCTGGTAGATGCGCTCAAGGCGGCTGGGCACTATGTCGTTGGCGTGGACAACGAGAGCCAGAGCGTGCAACTGGCGGCTGAGAGCGCCGCGGACGCGATCTTTCAAGGAGATGCTAGGACGCTGTGGCAATTCATCCCCAAAGGCGCGCAATACGATTACATGTTCCACTGCGCCTCCCCTGCCGGTCCCGCACGCATTGCGCCGTCTTACGCGCTGCTGCCCATCATCGAGGTGACTAAGGCTGGACTGGACTTCGCTCAGCGAATTGGGGCACGATTCGTTAAGTTCTCGACATCGGAGGTTTACAATCGCGCCGACGTGCCGCTCACCGAAGAGACACCGGCGCTGGTCAGCCCACGCTACGATGCGCGCTCCGAGTATCAGATCGGGTTCTTGGCAGCGGAACAGTTGTGTTTTACACATCCGCATCCTGCCGTACAAGTGTTGCGGCTGTTCAACGTAACAGGCCCACGTCAGAGCGCCAGCGCGGGAGTGGTGCTGCCACGATTCTGCCAGCAGGCGCTTGCAGGGGAGCCGTTGACCGTGTTCGGAGACGGCCAGCAACGGCGAGCGTTCATGGACGTGAGTGATCTGACGGCATTCTGTCTCGTGCTGATGGAGCACTGGCCGCCGAGTGCTCCCAAGCGCTTGTGGAACGTCGCTAATCCAGCAAACACTGTTACTATGTCGTGCTTGGCGCAAAGCGTCATCCGCATGGTGGGCAAGGGAGCGATACGGCGCGCAAGCGGCCAGGAGATCGCGCAGGCGTACCGCGACGGCGCGGAGAAGGTGGACATCAGCATTGAGAAGGCACTGGCGCTAGGATGGGTGCCGCAGATGAGCCTGACAGAGATCATCGGGCGCGCGTTGGCATGGCAAAGGGAGACGGTGCAGGCATGAACTATCGCAAGACGCTGGAGACGACCCAAGAACTCGCAGCTTGGTACAACACTAAGTATATCGAGATGGGTGGGACGTGGGTTACGCCGCCAAAGGAGTGTAATCGGCACCTGGATGCGCTGGGAGTGCCCTCCGACAAGTCAAAGTGGTTACTCGACGTTGGTTGCGGCGGCGGGCACTTCCTGGAACAGGCGCAGAAACGGGTAGAGACTGACGGCCTAGAGATAAGCCGCGTGGCGCTTTGGTACTGCCAGCAGTTGGTGCGGCATTCACGAACTTGGCTGGGGGACATCTGCGGCGACGACCTGACGCAGCGGAACCATTGGCGTCCTAGCGCGTTCAATTACATCGTTTCCATCGGCTCGCTTGAACACGTCATTGATATTGATAAGGCGCTTGACAATATCCGCGACTTGCTGCGCGATGACGGGCGGTGGTATTTCGTGGTGCCTAACGAGCAGTGGCGGCATAACGATCAGCCCAACGAGCGCACGGCGACTAATGCAGAGTGGGCAGCACTGTTCGCCGCGCATGGGCTGGCGACGCTCAAGATAGAGCCGTGGAACGATCAGACGGCGTTCATGGGCTGCAAAGGCGAACCCGTCACCGCGCAACCGCCAATGACTCTTGGCGACAACCTGTGTCTCAACATCGGCTCTGGCCAACGTCCGTTCGCCAAGCCGTGGGTCAACGTGGACGTGCAAGCCAAGTGGCATCCCGACATCGTAGCGGATGGCGCGCGCTTGCCTATGATCGCCGACGGTCAGGCGCAGACCGTCGTGTTGCATCATGTCTTGGAGCACTATGGATGCGGTGAGGCGTCAGGGCTAGTTCAGGAATGTCATCGTATGTTGACGCCGGGCGGCTCGCTGCTGGTGTTTGTGCCGGATGTGAACGCGCTGGCGAAGGCGTATCTGAGCAGCGAGATGGACACGCAGCTCTACATGACCAACATGTACGGGGCCTATATGGGGGATGAGGCTGACAGGCATCGCTGGGGATACGACCGGCAGTCGCTCGTGGCGTTCCTGGCGGGGTGCGCCAAGTGGAGCCGCCTGCGAATGTTCGATTGGCGAGAAATCGAGGGGGCGTCGCTCGCCCGCGATTGGTGGGTGCTGACGATTGAATGCGTAAAATGAACATCGCTGTGATCGTAGCACGCAACGGGCGGGCCTACGTGCGCTCCGCCATCGAGTCGTTGCTGGCGCAGACCGTGCCGGTGCGTGTGATCGCCGTAGACAACGGTTCAACCGACGGCGCGGCGCAACTGCTGCATACCTACCGCAGCGATGCCGTCGAGACGGTGCATTACCATCCGCAAGTCGGCGTGGCGCACGCTTGGAATCGTGGGTTGGAGCACGCATGGGAGCAGGGCGCAGAGCACGCGCTAGTCATCAACACCGACGTGGTGCTGCGGCCTGACACCTACGAGCTGTTGCTGGCGGATGGAGGCGGGTTCGTCACCTGCGTCGGTGTACGCGGGCGTGAGGTGTGGTTGCCAGATGGGTCGTTGCGCGCATTCGACGGCGACGGACGCGAGATATTCCCTGCTATGCCCAATCCTACGGCGAAGCGCCCGCATCCCGATTTCTCCTGCTACCTGATCCGACGCAGTACATGGGACGCGGTGGGGCCGTTCGACGAGGGCTACCGTGGCGCGTTCTGCGAAGACTGGGACTACCACGTGCGCTTGCACCTAGCAGGGATTGATGCGCACTGCATTGACATGCCGTTCTACCACTATGCCTCCATGACAGTCAAAGCTGCCCTGCCCGATGCAGCGGAGGCAATCTTGCGGCAGGCGAAGCATAACCGAGCGCGGTTCAAGGCGCGGTGGGGCGTGGAGGGTGGGTCGGCTGGGTATTATGCGCTGTTTGGACATGGCACGCCCACTGAGATGCCCAAGGATGGTCAATAATGGCACGGTACTGGATCGCTGGATTGAGCGGAGCAGTGGTATATCTGTTCTTAAATGGGCATGTCATTTGTTGGTGGTTTCAACCGAGATTCGGTTGTGCGCTAACTAGCAGTCATTGGACGTTCACGTTGCTGAGTGCGACATCTCTGCTTGCAAGTCTTCCGTTCCCTAAATTTAGGCGCATGGCAGTCGTACTCGTGTTGGGAATGGCTATCGCTTGGTTGACAGATCAAGGCACTTGGGCACTACAAAATTGGTATGCACAAGCGTACCCGGCGTTGTAGTTAATAGTCACCATCTAAGGCGCAACATGAGCACTCTTGTCGGTGGGTTGCCTGCATCGCTCGCTCGCTATGGGTTCACGGGGCATGTGCCGCCGTCGGGCAACGGGTCGTGTGGGGTCATGCTGGTGGGCGAAGCGCCAGGCGATCAAGAGGTGCGCCATGGTGAGCCATTCTACCGCTACGCCCCGGCTGGCTCGATGCTGGAACGGGCGCTCAAGCGCGTGGGCGTGTCGCGGGACCAGTTTACGATCACCAACGTGGTGTGGTCGCAGCCGCCGCGCAACTGGCTGGAAGGTGCGCCGTGGGAACGCGAGGCGGTAGAAGCGTTCCGGCCAACGCTCGATGACCTGATTGCTCGCACGCAGCCCAAGGTCATCATGCCGCTCGGCAACGTGGCCCTGCGTCGGTTCACGGGCTACGGCGGCAAGGCTACCACCATCACGGCGGTGCGCGGGTACACCATCGCTTGCCCTGCCTACAACTGCTGGGTCGTGCCTGCACTGCATCCAGCGTTCATCGTGCGCGGCCAGCAGCACCTCACTGGCGTGCTGATCCGGGACATCTACCGCGCGCTCGAAGTGGCGCGCGACGGGCATGAGCCTGCTCCGGTGCGCTACATCACACATCCCCGCTTGGACGATGCCCTAGAGTTCGAGCGCGGCTACAACCCTGCTCGCCACATCCTGAGTTTCGACATCGAGACACCTGAATCGGACAAGCTGGACGAGGAGGAGGTCGAAGAAGAGGGCCTGTCGTTCACTATCGTGCGTGTGTCGTTCTGCTACGAGACTCACTATGCCATCTCTATGCCATGGGCGGAGCCATTCATTGGCGTCGCCAAGCGGTTGCTCGCGTCTCAGAGCATCAAGCGTGCATGGAATGCTGGCTTTGACATCCCGCGTCTCGAATCGAATGGTGCGCCTGTAGTCGGACTGGTGCGCGATGTGATGTGGCATTTCAAGCACCTCCAACCGTCGCTCCGGCGCGCACTCGGTATGGTTGCTCCGTTCTACGGCTGGGACCGCGAGCCGTGGAAGCAGCAATCATCAAGCGAGCCGGAATGGTATTCCTGCGCCGATGCCGACGCTACGCAGCGGTGCGGCGAGGGCGTCGAACGGGACTTGCGCGCCATTGGGTTGTGGGAATCCGTGCAGCGCCATGTGGATGATCTCACGCCCGTGCTGTGCGCCATCTCGCGCAACGGATTGCCAATGGACTTGGAACGCCTCGCCAACCTGCGCGAATGCCTCAAGGGGCAATACGATGAGCGGTTCGCCGCGCTGCAATCCGCCGTGCCTGATGAACTCAAAGCGGTACATCCCAAAGATGGCTACAAGAAGATGCCAGCTGACACCACCGGGATGCGCCTGATCCGCGTGCCTGTGCTCACGCCTGATGGGAATGGTGGGTTGGGTCTGTGTGAGGGCACGGTCGAGCGATGGGCGCGTATCGAGCCATTCCTGCCCAAGTCTGTTCCGCAAGTGGCAGCCTACGCCAAGTCCAAGGGGCACAAGCTCGGCACTAACCGCAAGACGAAGGCCGAGACTACCGATGCTGACACGCTCAAGCGCCTGTTCAAACGCCACAAAGACCTTGTGTACCGGCTGATCCTGGAGTGTCGCAACTTGCAGGACTACACCTCGCGCTACGTCAATGGGTGGAAGCCCGGCGCGAACGCGCTGGTCCATGCCACGCCTGGATATTGGGGCGATATGTACCGTATCTCGTGGCGCGCACCCAACATTGGCGCGACGAACAAGGACAAGGATGAGGAAGCCATCGCTAAAGGCTTCCGCGAGTGCGTGGCTGCGCCGCCCGGTTATGTGTTCGTCGAAGGAGATTGGGTCGGCATCGAGAGCAAGCTGGTTGGGTACTTTGCGGGCGACGCCGAGTACATGCGCCTCGCGTCCATCGGCGTGCATGACTTCTTTCTGTCGCACGTGCTGGTCAAGGACGGCGTGCTCGCGGCTCCTGCTGACCTCTCCTGGCCTGACGCCGACTTGCGCGCAATGTTTAAGGACCTCAAGCGACGCTATCCGGCGCGGCGCGACGACGCCAAGCATTGCGTCCACGGGACCAACTACGGGATGACACCTTACCTCATGGCGCAGCAATACAATATGACGCTGAAAGACGCGCAGTATCTCTACACGCTCTACTTCGACCTGTTCCCCAAGGTGCGCAAATGGCAAGAGCAGGTCATGGAGCAGGCGCACCGACAAGCTTACCTGACCCTCCCGTTCGGCTATCGCATGTGGTTCTGGGACGTGTTTCACTATAACTCTAAGACGGACAAGATGGTGCGCGGCGAGGATGCCAAGTCAGCTGTCGCGTTCATCCCCCGCGATACCGCTGCGTTCATTCTGCGTGATTGCCTGCTGCGGCTGCGCGAGCACGCTCTTGCTGGCGTGATCCGCGCCAATGTGCATGACTCGATCTTGGGGATGCCACGCGAAGCCGATGCCGACCAGTGGGCGCGCATGCTTAAGGATGAGATGGAACGTCCCGTGCCGGAGTTGAACGACCTCGGCATCGGCGCAGAAATCAAGGTGGGACCGAACTGGGCGGAGGATGCGATGGAGGTGTGGCGTGGCTAGCGTGGTGCGGGCGGCGGGCCGGTGATCGTGGGTAATTCAGCAGGTGGCGGAACAATTCCCCATGGTGCGTCGAACTCCGCTTGCGCCTTTAGGTCATCCATGTCTCGCGTTGGGATGTTGGCGATGATGCGTGCCAGACGTGATGCGATCTGCGGTGCTGCTGAGCTAACGGCTGGAGTTCGCAACGCAAGCGCCAGCACTTCCGTTGCGCCAGGGCGGGTCATCAGGTAGGCAAGCACACCGGGTATCAACAAGCCAGCTCCCACGCCTTGCGCTACTCCCTGCAACGATGGGTTGAACGCCAGTCCTAGTGCTCCACCAACGAGGATATTGCTGCCGCCCATTGCCATCAAGGAAGGCCCCAATGACGCGGGTTTGCGCGCTAACGACGGCCCTAGCCCAACCGTGTCAATTAGCTCGGCGAACCGTTCTACGCGGTCGAGCAGGTCTGTCCGACTGCCGAATAGCCGCATCTTAGCTCCTTTAGGCAGGTCGGCCCATACGCGCTCGAACCCGTTTGCGACTGGTACACCTTCTCTGGTGCTGCGCTTCCATGCCTCTTGAAAGAACGCGCGCGCCAGTTCTTCGCGTTTTTGCGGAGCGATGCGCGTCAGAATATCCACGGCACTCTCAGGGTCGCCCTGGAACAATGAACGGATGATCGTGCCTGGCTTGTCAGTCTTGATGATTTGCGCTACGATCTGGTTCTCCAAAGCCTTGTTCATCTCACGGTAGTTGGTGCTCGCATTCTCAAATAACGCCTTGAGATCAGCGCGGCCCGCCGTATCCAGCGCCGTGCCCATCTCACGGTTGAGTGACTCGTTGAATTTCTTGATCGCCCCCTTACCGATGGTAGACTCGCCGCGATTAGATAAGTCGAATAGGATGGTGCGGAGGCGGCGCGCTTGCTCCCAATCAAGTTCTTTCGGTTCAGTGAGCGGTACTGTCTGGCCCATCTGTGTGACACGAAATTGCCCTGGCACTACCTTCTCCGGCTCCGCAAGCATCCGCAAGCGTTGAATGGCGAAGTTCAGGCTCTCGGCATCAGCACCGCCTCGCGTAAGCACCTCGGCATAATCTCCGGTCAACTCGATCTGGTGTAGCAGTCCCTGGGCATCCTGAGCGAGTCGTTGTGTGTCAACTGGCACTTGGCGCGCGCCTGCTTGCTCGATGGTGCTCAGCGCGTCGTCGTAGAGCGTACCCGCATCTATCCTGTACTGTTCCATTGCGCTTTTGAGCATCTGCCCATAGCCGCGTTGTCCTCTGCCGACTGGCGCAATTGAGTTCATTAGGTCGCGCGCTGCCGTTACCAATCGCTGCTTTACTTTCTCGTCGAACTTGCGGTAGATGGGGTAGCCGAATAGGGAGCGGCGCAGCACGGGTTCGACTGCAACGCCCATCGGTGCGCCAAGTTGGAGCCGTTGCGTGCGTGTCAGAGGCACGTTAAACTCACGACCCAGTTGCGCCTCGCGCGTAGTTAGTGATTTGGGGAGATTGCGCACCGTAGGCAAGAGAGTGCGCGCCGCCGTGCCTGCTTCCTGCATCCCGCCAAGGAGTCCTTGCTCTGCGATGCGGCCAGCGGGCGTTTCAGGCGCGACGATTGTGGAACCAGCGGGCACAGGGGGTAAGCCGATCCCGCGTCTAAGCAATTGCGCCGCCGCCTCTGTCCCCGCTGCACCCAGTGCTGCACCGCCTATGATGCCAGGAGGACCAGCAGGCGCACCGAGCATCCCACCGGCGACTGCGCCTAACGCTGGTGGTCCTTCGCTAGCTATGATGTCAAGCAGCCCACGCCCTGTTTTGAGTGCAACTTGCCCCAACTCAGGTGGGGTAATGACCTGAGAGCGCATTGCCATCGCATCAATAGCGCGCCACTGCTCGTTCGTTGGGAGCACAGCGAACTCAGGGTCCATCCGCAGCAGGACCTTGCGCCGCTCCTCACGTGGTAGGGCGAGGAACTCAGGATCGCGTAGGACATTGGTGACGCTACTGCCCATGTCGTCGTAAGTACTCCTCAGCAGTGCGCGGCGTGCCGGGTGGTGGGCCAACTATCGTCTGTGGGGCTACCGAAAACTCCTCACTGGGCCGCACAATGTCGAGCGGTTCCAGGCCCATCTTGCGTGCCCGGTCGGTGTAGAGTTTCGTGGCTTGTGTCAGACGAGGTTGGATAGACCCCTTGAATTGTGTGTGCGCTTGCTCGATCAGCCGCTTGCGCGTTGCTGGATTGATCGCTTGTCCCTGCGAGACTTTCTCCCACGCGCCTATGATCCATTCAGGGATAGACCCGCGCGCCCGCTCCGTCAACGCAATTTCTCCCTCACGGACTGCGTTGGGGTCTTGCATCTTGATGAACTGGTAGAGGATCACAAGGTCGCCCGCACCGCTCTGCGTAGCTGTGAGCAAGTCTTTATAGCCGTCGGCACGCAACTTGTCGTTGCGGATTGCTTGTTCATAGTCGTCTCGCAAGCGTGCGGTGCGCTCGAAGTTACGCTGCTCCTGGAGGTTCTGTTGGCTCTGACGCGACAACTCCAACATGGACTTGCGCATCTCCATGATCTCAGGGTCTGCGAGCGAGGCACGAACCTTAGAGCGCAGGTCAGCGTTTTCCTTATCGGTCAATTGATGGCCAAGCCTCGCCACCTCAGCGCGCTTCATGTCTTCGAACTGCGCCTCCTCAAACGATAGATTCTCTGCTCCTGGCTGCGGCGGCAGCAGCACGCTGGGTGCGACTCCAGAGAGAATGGATGTGATGAGTGCCTGCTTAACCTTTGGATCGAGGTTCGGGTCGGCTTGGATCGCTGCAACTTTGCGTCCAGTCCCGGCTTCTTCTTCTTCCTCTTTAGGCTTCGGACGCAACAGATAGGCCATCATCTGCATACGTGCGTTGTGCGCCAACCCAGCCCAGTCCTCCATTAAGATTTCCTGCACAAGCGGATCGGGGTGGCTAGGGCGTGGGTATGCCAACTCCGTAAGCGCCTCCAGTTGCCCACCAAAATCGGCTGGGAGACCACTTGGAGTTGGCGGCATCTCAATTACCTGTTGCGGGGCAGTGCCGAGCGCAGCCTGCGGCGGCGGCAGGATGTCGAATTGTCCTCGTGGTGGTCCGCCAAGGGGGCGCGCGGTCGCCGGGATGCCAATGCGAGGTGGGGGCTGCATAGTTGGTTGTTGCTGTTCCTGGTAGCGCGGAATCAACTTAGTTTCACGCGGGCGACCCATCTCCATTTCGCCTGCGACTTGCGGCACCATTTGCTGGATCACCTGCGCGACTTGCTTGCCTTCCTTGTTCGCTGGCTTCATCTCGCCTGACATCTTACCGAGTTCACGTACAGCGAATGCTTGATAACTAGCTGGGCCGTATTGAAGCATGTGCTGGAGCGTTTGTAGTTTCTGCTTCTCCGCCTCTAACTCCTCCGCATGTTTGCGCTCCTTCTGCTGCACGTACCCCTGTCCCAGCCCAACCAACATGCCCCCAAGGATGCTGCTCGCGCCCATGTTTTATGCTCCTATTCTCCTGGCCGCGGTCCTAACATCGTGCCGTAACCCGTCGAGCCGGTGCCGCTGAAGAGCGGGTTCTGTTGTTCTGCCGCTCGCCTGTCTTGTTGCTGACGGGAAAAGAACATCATCTGCGCTAGGATGTTACCAATGCCGAGACCAGTCCCGAAGCCGCCTTGACGACGCGCTGCTTCCGCAGCACTCACGCCTTGTTGACCAGCAATCGCAGTTCCGAATCCCTGTGTCACGTTCGGAGCCATGCCCATGCCAATGTTGGCGAGCGCGGAGGCGGCTTGCTGCGGCACTTCCTGGAACATCCGTCCAATGGCAGCAGCGCGCTCTTGGTCAAGTTTGGCAAGTTTCTGGTCGCGGTCTCCGCCAGCGGGCATGGACATCATCACGTTGCGCTTGGCGGACTCGTACTGGTCGGTAATGGATTGAATTGGGACCGCCAGGACCTGCTCAGTAGCGAGGCGTTGCGCGTTCTGGGCCGTGCCGTAGGGACCAGAGGGCGCACCCCCCGCACCACCACCTTCCGCCGCCGCTGGGTATCGGCTTATCTCATCCGCCCAACCTTGGAGCAGTGGATCAACGAAACTCCCAACGGTCGTGCGCGCGCCTGGCCCTGCTCGCCCGAAGTCCTGTGTCATCCCGTAGAACTCTTGCTGGAGACCTTGGATGTAGCCGTGGGCTTGCTGGAGGTCCGCTTGTGTCAACGTGCCCGCTTGCCTTAGCCGTTCCACCTCGTCGTAGACGCGCCCGACCTCTGACATCAGTTGATTCTGCGTGGGCACGATCTGCTTGGCCTGCTTGCGCCCGCGCCCGAACAGTCCACTCACGCCTCCTACCAACGAGCCGACTCCGGCGCCGACAGCGGTACCGATGCCAGGGATGACACTGCCAATGGTAGCTCCAAGGCCAGCGCCACCTAACATTGACCCGAACGTGCCCCGTGGCGTGCCCATTGGCGATAGCCCGCCACCAGTCAACGGCCCGCTAAACCCACCCAAGCGTCCTGTCTGTCCCGTCTGTGGCACACCGAGCAACGTCTGGTAGAACCCAATGGCTGATTGCAACCCAGGAAATGTCGCGCCGAACTGCTGCTGCGCCATGTCTGCAAGCATCCGGCTGATGTCGGTCTGCGAGCCGAGCGCCTCCTTCTCCTCGCGCGTCCGGCGGCTGCCTAAGAACCCACCGAGCGCAGTCCCGCCTGCCATGATGAGCGGCCCTAGCCAACTCCAAGTGCCCATATCAGTCCTCCTTAGGCTCGACTCGCTTCGCCCAGATGTGGAACGCTGTGTGCTCGAACCCGCATGCCTTCGCCAGCCGCCCAGCCTGCGCATTGTCGGTCACCATGCACAAGTCTACGCCGTTGCCATTCAGCGCGGGACGGATGGCTTGCTCAAGTTGCGCGGATAGCTCAGGCATGGACAGGTCTGCCTCATGTCCCGTGGCAACCCAAGTCGGCTCGACGTGCAGCAACGGTTGGAGCGTAGTGAGCGCGATGATCTGACCGTCTCGCTCTGCGACTGCAATGAACGCTAGGCTGGCGGAGGGCAGGCGTAGTCCGTGCGCGGCAAACACAGGGGCGACTCGCTCCCACTCTTCAGGACGCAACAGGCGGTAAATGGTCTCGGTTGCGGTTGCTGTATCTAATGCCATTTTGGAACCTCCAACCCAAACACATCAGCTAGGTAGATAATGAGGCATTCGAACTCACTGGGGGCATAGCATGGGTCAGTTTCCCACTCATACACTAACTTGTCGAGCGCCGTTCTAGTTAACTGTTCGAGTTCTTTCATATTCAATGCGATCTTGGTCTCACTCATTGGCTACCTCCACACGGCGCGGGCGATCTGTCTCCTCGCGGCGCGGCTGCCTAAAGATCGTATCGGCAAACAGCGTATTGGCCCGCAGCTTAGCGTTGTGCTCCGACGCCGCCTCGTAGAACGCTCGCAAGCGCCCTTCGGCTGCCTGCAATTCTGCGCCACCTACCTTAAACAACGCAAGATATTCTGCAAGGTCTATGATCGGGTCAGTGTCTTCGCGGCCCAGTTGCACCTGTTCGCCGTCAGCGGCGGGGATGGGGGCGTTGCGGGCCACGTCGAGCGTTACGGCATAGACGCCATCGGGGACGGGGCGCAACGCAAGCAGATTCGGCCCGGCGATGGCGAGGTCCACGGGCGCGCCGGATGTGTCCTGCCATGAACCGTAGGCCGCGTCTAGATCGAACAGCGACACAGGCAGGACGGAGTTGCCAGCGACGTTGGCGTGGATGAGGACTTGCGCCATCTTCGCCAGCTCGACCCCCTCGTTCCACCGCTTCTCCGCAACCTCGGCGCGGGTCGGGTCTGCTTCCTGTCCATCGCCACGCAGCAGGTCAACCAGTGCTCCCCACTTGACGACGGGCGCAAGGTTGTCTGGCACGCCTAGCGCGGTTGCCGACACCGCAGGATCAAGGTCCGCGCCAGATTCAACCGTAACCAGTTCCAATTCGCCTACGACGGGCGGGGACGGCGCAACCAGCAACTCAACGGGCCTAGTTGCAGTTACAGAATATGCATAAGGCGTCTGCGGACTGCTCTCCCACAACGCCAAGAACGCGCTCAGGCCCCACTCATCCTCGCGCCACAGCAGATGCCGCGTCACCGCCGCTACGTTGCGCCACAGCGCCCGCCGCACGTCCATCACCGTATCAGTCAAGGGCACGCGGTTGATCGGCGGAGCGGGCATGGCCTCGGTGCGCGTCGAGAGCACGCTGCCAGATTCATACAAGAGGCGGTCCCGCGATCCGCGCACGGCCTCGACCACTTGCCCGAACGAATACATCTCAGTCCCAGTCCACGCAACCTGCGACGTGGCAGGCTCCAGCAAGTGGTATTGCAGCATCTCGATCATGTTGCGGTCGGTGACGGTGTGTCCAAGAAGCGCGGCAAGTTGTGTCTGGAGCGCGTAGAATGCGGTCCCGTTGACCGTTGCAAACACGCCCCGCTCCTTCCAATAGCCCGTGGCGAGCGCCCAAGTGCGCATCGCGTCCGCCAAGTACAGCCCCAGTTCAGTTGAGTTGTGCCAGCGCATCAGCGGATCGCCCAGTCGGTCGGCGAGCGCCGCTTTGAGTTCTCCCCAGGAAGTGTGGCTATACGGCATTATCGCTGCTCAATCGCTTGTCGGCTTACATTCGCCACGGTCGTCGTGGGCCATTGCGCGTATTCTGTGAACGACGGACGCACTGATTGATATGCCTCGCCCGCCCATGCCTTAGCGCGGATCATCATGTCATACAAATGGAACGCAGCCGCCCCGTCCAACTCATACCGGAAGTCCTTGCCCTTGTTGGCAGCGAACGGTAGATATACGCGCCGGTGCTCGCTCGCCGTGGACGCGATCAGGTAAGCGGGCTGCGTCACGCCGTCAATGATGACCGTAACCGTCACCTGTCCCTCGGAGCGCAATTCGAGATACGAGTCGCGTTCGAAGTGAAATCCGTAGAATCCATGCGTCGTCTCCTGCGCTTCCAGATGTATTAGGTCAGGCGGCTCAGGATCGAACAGCCAGCTCACGATACGGAACAGCTTCCAATCGCCTGTGGACGTGTCGTGGATCAGGCGTATGTTGCGCACTCGCCTACCTGCCCACGACCGCTCATAGATCGTAGGCCGTCCCGTCAGCCCTGGCCCGATAGTGAACGTGGTAAGCTCTGTGTCAAGGTCATCCAGCACCACCAGCGTTACCACCTGCCCGCGCGTGTCTGCCTCAATCGTGATTCCCTTGACGATCTTGTCGTGCGGCCATCCGGCATCGCCCCAATAGACCTCGTGCCAGCCGATGCTCTCCGGCTCAGGATCGAACAGCCACTTGTTGACACCGTAGAATTTCCACTCGAAGTCCTCCGGCATCGCTGGCAGGATGCGCACCTTGCGCCCACGGAACGACGGCCAGCCGACGTTATAGACGCGAGGTCGGTCGGCAGTGTGGGGGCCGATGGTAAATGTTGCGCCCACAGTTCCGCCGTCGTAGAGCACTTGGAGCGTGATAGGGTTGCCGCGCGTGTCGGCAGTCAGCAGCACGCCCTTGACGAGCTTGTCTGCTGGATGCCCTAAGTCGTCCCAATC